>Ga0181519_10000055_pt1 | contig 102560 bp, 115 predicted proteins | sample PEATcosm2014_Bin_26_FD_121102 | JGI IMG/M metagenome (GOLD analysis project Ga0181519, IMG submission 121102) | Peatland microbial communities from MTU Mesocosm Facility, Houghton, MI, USA - PEATcosm2014_Bin02_10_metaG | ecosystem: Environmental > Terrestrial > Soil > Wetlands > Peat | place...
CACCTTGCGCTGGATATCGGCGATCTCCTTGTTTGTCGGCCAGATATCCTTGAGGAAAACGTCCTTGCCGCCCTTGCCTTGGCCGAGCGGCTCGGTGGCCAGGTCGGTGAGCATGGTGCCGGCCAGGGCGTAAGCCACCACCAGAGGCGGGCTGGCCAGATAGTTGGCGCGCACGTCGGGGTTCACCCGACCCTCGAAGTTGCGGTTGCCCGACAGCACCGAGACCGCCACCAGATCACCCTCGGCCACCGCCTTGGAGATCGGCTCGGCCAGGGGTCCGGAATTGCCGATGCAGGTTGTGCAGCCATAGCCCACCAGGTTGAAGCCAAGCGCATCCAGCGACTTGGTCAGGCCGGCCTTGGTGAGATAGTCGGTCACCACCTGGGAACCGGGCGCCAAAGAGGTCTTCACCCACGGCTTCACCTTCAGGCCCTTGGCGATGGCGTTCTTGGCCAACAGCCCGGCGGCGATCAGCACGCTGGGATTGGAGGTGTTGGTGCAGGAGGTGATGGCGGCGATCACCACATCGCCGTTGCCCACGTCGTGGCTCTCGCCGGCCACGGCGACCCGGGCGCCGGCGTTGGTCTCGTCCTTGCCGAATTCGCCGTGCAGGGCGGTGCGGAAGCTCTCGGCCGCGTCGGTGAGAAGCACCCGGTCCTGCGGCCGCTTGGGACCGGCGAGCGAGGGAACCACCGAAGCCAGATCGAGCTCCAGGGTGTCGGTGAACACCGGCGGCGCCATGCCGGGCTCGACCCACATCCCCTGTTCCTTGGCGTAGGCCTCCACCAGCGCCACGCGCTCGGCGTCGCGGCCCGTGGCCGTAAGATAATCGAGGGTCGCCTGGGTGACCGGGAAGAAGCCGCAGGTGGCGCCATATTCAGGGGCCATATTGGCCAGGGTCGCCTGGTCTTCCACCGTAAGGCTGGCCAGGCCTTCGCCGAAATACTCGACGAACTTGCCGACCACGCCCTTCTTGCGCAGCATCTGGGTGACGGTGAGCACCAGATCGGTGGCCGTGGCCCCTTCCGGCAGCGCGCCAGTCATGTGGAAGCCGATCACCTCGGGAATCAGCATGGGGATCGGCTGGCCGAGCATCGCCGCCTCGGCCTCGATGCCGCCCACGCCCCAGCCAAGGACCGAAAGGCCGTTGACCATGGTGGTGTGGCTGTCGGTGCCGACCACGGTGTCGGGATAGGCCACGGTGACGCCCTCGGCCTCGGCGGTCCACACCGTCTGGGCCAGATTCTCCAGATTGACCTGGTGGCAGATGCCGGTGCCGGGCGGCACGACGCGGAAGTTGTTGAAGGCGCTCGATCCCCAGCGCAGGAAGCGGTAGCGCTCGATGTTGCGGTCGTATTCCTTGGCGACGTTCTCGGCGAAGCTCTTGGGGGTTCCGAAATAGTCCACCATCACCGAGTGGTCGATCACCAGATCGACGGGGTTGAGCGGATTGATCTTTTCCGGATCGCCGCCGAGCTTGGCGATGGCGTCGCGCATGGCGGCCAGATCCACCACCGCCGGCACCCCGGTGAAATCCTGCATCAAGACCCGCGCCGGACGGAAGCTGATCTCATGCTGGACCGATCCGCGATTCTCCACCCAGGCGGCGACCGCTTCGAGATCGGCCTTGCCGACGGAATTTCCATCTTCATGGCGCAGCAAATTTTCCAGCAGCACCTTCATGGAGACCGGCAGGGTCGAGATGCCGGAAAGGCCGGCCGCCTCGGCGGCGGCGAGGCTGTAATAGGCGTAGGTCTTCTTGCCGACCTTGAGGTCGCGGCGTGTGTTGAGGCTGTCGATGGAAGCCATGATGAGGGGGTCCTTTTCCTGTTCAAGGCCGTCCGAAAATCGGTTCGGAGGATCGCGCGCTTGATGGGCCGGACACACAGCGACCGCCCCCCGCGCCGCTGTCCCCGCGCGGCCGCGGTTCTCTTAACCCCGACCGCCGCCGAAGTCGATGCGGCGCGGGCCTCGCGATGATCACCAGGCTCCATATCGAAGCCCTGAGCATCCAGCGCGGCGAGCGGGTGCTGTTGTCTGGGGTGAGCGCGGCGATCAAAGCCGGCGAGGCGGTGGCGCTGACTGGAGCCAATGGCTCGGGAAAGACGAGCCTGCTTCGGGCCGTGGCGGGGTTGGTCAGGCCCTCGGCCGGCGCCGTGCGTTTCGAGGGCGTGGCCGAGGCCGACGAGGCCCGGCGCGGCGGCCTCCACCTCATCGGTCACCAGGACGGCTTCGATCCGGGCCGTCCGGCGCGCGATGAGCTCGCCTTTCAGGTCCGCTGGCTCGGCGGGGAGGCGGGGGCCGCCACGGCGGCGGCGGAACGCCTGGGCCTGGCGCGCCAGCTCGATCTGGAGGTGCGCCGCCTCTCGGCCGGCCAGAGGCGGCGGCTGGCTTTGGCCCGCCTGATCGCGGCGCCGCGTCCGCTATGGCTTCTCGATGAGCCCCTGGCGCCGCTGGACGCCCCATCCCGCGGTCTGTTCGGCGAGATCATGGCCGCCCATCTGGCCGGCGGTGGGCTGATTCTCGCGGCCGTGCACGACCCAATGCCGATCCAGGCGCGCATCCTGGAGATCGGCGCGTGAGCCCGCTTCGCGCCCTCCTCGGTCGGGAGATTTCCCTCGCCTGGGGACGGGGCGGCGGCCCGTTACTGGCCCTGGGGTTCCTGGCGGCCGTGACCACCCTGATGCCTCTGGCCCTGGGACCAGCCCCCGCGCCCCTGGCGGCGGTGGCCGGCGGCGTGGTCTGGGTGGCGCTGGCCCTTTCGACGCTTATCGCCCTGGAGCGGCTTTTTCAGCGCGACTTCGAGAACGGCGCGCTCGATCTCATAAGTCTTGGGCCGTTGCCGCTGGAGGTGGTCGCCGCGGTCAAGTGTCTGGCGCAGTGGCTGGTGACCGGCGCGCCGCTCGCGCTCGCCGCCCCGATCGCCGCGGTGGCTCTGGGCGCCCCGGCGCGCGCCGCGCCCTTGATCGCGCTCGTCTCGGCCTTGGGAGGCGTGGCCTTCGCCTTTCTGGGTGGGACGGGGGCGGCGCTGGCGCTCGCCAGCCGCCGGGGCGGTGTGTTGATCGCCTTGATCGTCCTGCCACTGTTGATCCCGCCGGTGATCTTCGGCGGCGCGGCCATCGGCGCGTTCGAAGCCGGCCTTCCCTACCTCACCGGCCTGGCGTTCCTCGCCGCCTATAGCCTGGCCGCCGCGGCGCTCGCGCCGCTGGCCATGGCCGGCGCCTGCCGCAACGCCTTGTCATAGCGGACATTGGGCGGACACAAATGCCGTGCAGGGCGTTAGGCTCTTCGGGTGCTGGAGACTTCCATGGATCGATCCCTTCGCCGCGCGGTCCTGATCGCGGTCTTGACCTTATCGTTCGCCGCCGGCGGTCAGAGCCTTGCCCAGCAGCCGCCCCCGCCCGGCTATCAAGGTGTTCCGACGCCCGCCGAGCAGTCGGACCGGCTCCGCCGAGCCCTCAATCTGCGACCCGACCAGGAGACCGCTCTCCAGGCCTTCGTCGCGGCCATGACGCCCCGACCGGAAGAGATCGCCCGGCAGCGCGCGGAGAGCGCGGCGATCGCCGCCTTGCCGACGCCCGAGCGCCTGGACCGGCTGCTCGCCCAGATGGATCAGATGCGGGCGGCGACCGTCGCCAAGATGGAGGCCACCAAGCGGTTCTACGCCCAGCTCTCGGCAACGCAGCAGGCGGCCTTCGATCGCCTTTCCGCGCCGGGCCAGGCCTCGCGGCCCACGGCTCAGCCCCATTACGGCGCGCCGGGCTATCCACCGCCGCCGCCGAACTGATCGCGCCCTCCGCGCGCTTGCCGCTCCGCCCGCGCGGCTCTAAGCCTCGCCAATGATCGCGAGCCTCGCCAATCCGCATCGGTTCATGGCCTTTTCCCGCTGGGCGGCCCCAGTTCTGGGAGCGCTGGCCACCGCGCTGATCGGCGTGGGCCTGTGGCTCGGCCTCGCCGCGCCGCCCGACTATCAGCAGGGCGAAACGGTGCGGATCATGTTCGTCCATGTGCCGGCCGCCTGGACGGCCATGCTCGCCTACGCCTGCCTGGGCGGCGCGAGTTTCTTTTCCCTGGTCTTCCGCCACGCCCTGGCCGACGCCGCCGCCAAGGCCGCCGCGCCGCTAGGGGCCGCCTTCACCTTCGCCGCTCTGGTGACAGGCTCGCTATGGGGCAAACCCATGTGGGGGACGTGGTGGGCCTGGGGGGATTCGCGCCTGGTTTCGGTGCTGGTGTTATTTCTGCTCTTCATCGGCTACATGGCCCTTCGCGCCAGCATCGACGATGAGGCCAAGGCCGCCCGCGCCGGCGAGATCCTGGCCCTTGTGGGCCTGATCAACCTTCCGATCATCAAATTCTCGGTGGATTGGTGGAACACCCTGCATCAGGGCGAGTCGATCTTTCGCGCCGGCGGGCCGACCCTGGCGACGGTCTATCTGGTCCCGTTGGCGATCACCGGCGCCGGCTATAGCGTCGCCTTTGGCGCGTTGTGGCTGGCCCGCACGCGGGCGGAGATTTGGCGCCGCCGCGCGCTCAGCCTCGCGCTCCAGGCGGCCCTCTAGATGCTCGATCTGGCCGCCGTTGGCGGCAAATACGCGGCCTTCGTCTGGCCCGCCTATGGCGTCAGCGCGGTGGTTTTCGCCTGGATGATCATCGACACTCTGGCGCGCGGCCGCCGCGCCCGCCGCGAGGTGGAGCGTCTCGAAGCGGCGACCAGGACGCCTCCACGCCCGTGAGGCGCCTTCTCGCCCTGGCCCCCCTGGCGGCTCTGGTTCTCGCCATAGCCCTTTTCGCCGGCTGGTCGCTGCGGCGTGATCCCAAGGTGGTTCCCATGGCCCTGGTGGGAAAGGCCGTGCCCGACCTCGTCCTCGCGCCTCTCGCCGGCGGGCCGCCGGTGAAGCTCCGCGACGAGATTCGCGGCCCGACCTTGATCAATTTCTACGCCTCATGGTGCGCCCCCTGCGCGCAGGAGGCGCCGGCGCTGATGGCGCTGAAGGCCGAGGGCGTGCGGATCATCGGCGTGGCCTATAAGGACGAGCCGGGAGCCGCGGCCGGCTTCCTCAAACGCCTGGAAAATCCCTATGCGACGACGCTTACCGATCGCGACGGCCGGGCGGGCATCGAGTTCGGTCTTACCGGGGTGCCGGAAACCTATGCGGTGGACGCCAAGGGGGTGATCCGCGCGAAGGTCGCTCTGCCCATCACCCCGGCGGACGCCGAGGCTCTGATGGCCGCCGCCGGGAGTTAAGCCGCGACGGGCGCCTTGGCCCTCTTTTCTTTCTTTTTCTTGGCCTTTTTGTCCGACTTGGGGGCGGCGATCGCCTTGGCCGGCTTGGCGGCCTTGATCTTCGCCGGCTTGGCCTTGTCAGCCTTGGGCGCCTTGGTCACGGCCGAAGGGGGATCATCGGCGGCGCTGGCCAGCGAGGCCAGAATCTTCAGGAAGGTCTCGCGCTTTTTCGGCGAGAGGAACGCAAGGAGTCGGGCGTCGGCGGCCGCGGCCGGGCCGGTTCCCGCCTCCAGCGCCGCGCGGCCCGCATCCGAGAGGCGAACGCTGTTGGCCCGCGCGTCGGTGGCCGAACGCTCACGCACCAACAGGCCCTTGGCCAGCATCCGGGCCACCAGATCGGCGAGGGTCGAGCGATCGATGCCGGTGGCGCGGACGAGATCGTTCTGGGTCAGCCCGTCGGCGGCGCCAGCGGCGGTGAGCACGGTGAACTGGCGCTGAGTGATGGAGGCCGGCCCGACCGCCTCGGTATGGAAATCAAGCGCGAGTTGCAGGGTGCGATGCAGCAGATGGGTGACCGAGCCGCCCAGCGCATCTTCGGGTATCTTGGTCTTGCCCTTGGCCATGGCGCGCCCCCGTCTCCGCCGACCGATTTCGCCGACGAGGCTGTTATCGCACTTTCGCGTCAGTTTGACGACAGATCATCCGTGGTCGGCGGCGAAACCCTAGATTCCGAGATCGGGCGGAGGCGGCGCCTCCGGCTCGCCGCCAGCGCGATTGTGCTTCATCAGAAATGGCGTCTGGGCCAAGGCGAAGACGACGGCGACGGCGAGCGCCGCGCCGCGGAAGATCACCCAGGTATGGTCGCTCTGCGTGCGTCGCACCACTTCATTGGCGATGGCGCAGACCCACCAGAACAGGGCGTAGCGAATGGCCAGCGTTCGCCAGGCGCCGTCGCTGAGCTGGAACGTGCCGCCCAGCGCCATCTTCAGTGGGTTCTTTTTCAGGGCCAGCCCCGCGAACAGGGCCGCGCCCAGAAGGCCATCGACGATGGTCATCTTCATCTTGATGATCTGAGGATCGTGCAGAAGCAGACTGCCGCCGCCGAAGACCACCGCCAAGGCGCTGGTGATCGCGGGGATCGGCCGGATACGGCGCTCGGCGACCAGGCTGGCCGCCAGGGCGACGAGCGATCCGACGACGATGACCCACGTCGCCAGCCGAAAGTCGCGCGTGACCAGATAGACGGCGATGAAGGCCACGCCGGGGGCGCCGTCCACGGCATAGCCGAACCAGGCGGGAAGAGAACGGCGCTCAGCCATGCGCCGGCATCGGATCGAGCCCGACCAGGGAGCGGGAAAAGGCCCGGGCGTCAAACGGCTGGAGATCTTCTATGCCCTCTCCGACCCCGATCAGCATGATGGGAGAATCCGAGGCCTGAGCCACCGGCACCAGCACCCCGCCCCGCGCGGTGCCGTCGAGCTTGGTCATGACGATTCCGGTGACCCCCATGGCGTTGCCGAAGATGTTTTCCTGGGCCAGGGCGTTGCGTCCGACGGTCGCGTCGAGCACCAGCAGCACCTCATGCGGCGCGTCCGGATCGACCTTGCGCACCACACGGATCATCTTGGTCAGCTCGTCCATCAGTCCTTGCTTGTTTTGCAGTCGCCCGGCGGTGTCGATCAGCAGCACGTCATAGTTTTCCGCCTTGGCCTTTTCCATGGCGTCGAAGGCGAGGCCAGCGGCGTCCGCGCCCGTCGGCCTCGAAATGAAGTCGGCGCCCGAGCGCGTGGCCCATACCGCCAACTGCTCGACCGCGGCGGCTCGGAAGGTGTCGCCGGCGGCGATCAGCACCTTGCTCCCCTTGTTCGTCAGATCGGCGGCGATCTTGCCCAGGGTGGTCGTCTTGCCCGAGCCATTCACGCCGATGAAAAGCACCACGAAAGGTTTTGGGCCGTTCAGCGGATCGAAACGACCCTGGCGCGGGATCAGTTCCTCCGCCACCGCCGCGGCCAGAGCTTCCTTGACCTGATCTTCCGTGGACGATTTGCCGAAGCGCTGTTCGCCAAACGCGGCGGCGATGCGCGAGGCCGCCTTGGGCCCGAGATCGGCCTCGATCAGCATCTCCTCGAGGGCGTCGAGTTGATCCTGGTCGAGCGGCCGGGCGGTGAAGGCTTGAGTCACCTGCTCGGTCATCTGGCGCGATGTGCGCGAGAGGCCGTCGCTGAGACGTTTCAGCCAGCCGCGTGGGGGTTCGGTCATGAGCGTGCATGTAGCCCACGCCATCCCTGGCGTCGACGCTGGCCTTTAGGCGGCGGCCCAGCGTCGGGAATCAAGAACCTCGGGATCGTCGATCGCCATGTCGTCCCAGTCGAGATCGGGCGGCGGGCTGGCGGCGGCGGCCAGAACGGCGGAAAGCTCGGCGGTGGTGGCCGCGCCCACGATCGCCGCGGCGGCCTCGGGCCGCGAAAGAGCGAAGCCGAGCAGGGCCTGGAGCGGATCGCTGCGGCCCTCGGCGATCAGGCGCCGGGCGCGCGACAGCCGGGCGATCGCCGCGGCCCCAAGCTTGCTAGGCGCCCGCTCCGGAGGAAGGAAAAGCAGGCCGTTCAAAAAGATCGAGCGCAGATGGACCTCGACCCCCAGGTCACGCACGCGCTTGAGGCTGCCGTCGAGCAGCAGGCGCTGGTCGAGCAGGCTGGCCGGGGCCTGGATCAGGTCGGGCTTGAACCGCCGCGCCAGCCCCGCTGGATCGTCCGAGGCGTAGGCCGAGATCCCGACCCTGGTGAACAGGCCCTCGTCGCGGAGGCGCTGCAGCCGGTCCCAAAGGGCGGCGCCATAGGCGGAGAAAAGGTCGCCGGCCGACTGGACCATGATGGCGTCGGCGCGGCCAAGGCCCAGCCTCGCCAAGGATGCCCGAGCTTCGGCCTCGACGAAATCCGGTCCGCGATCCCCTCGGGCCGCCTTGACCGTAATGCGAAAGGGCGCGGGCCTCGGCATCACCGCGCCCAGCACCGCCTCGCCGTGCACTGAGGCCGCGCCGGTGTCGAGCACGCGAAGGCCATTCTTGGCGGCGAGGCTCAGCATGTCGCGAACCTCGGCCTCCGGCGCCCGGCCACGAACCGGCGCGGCGCCATCCAGACCGAACTGGGCGGCGCCGAGACCGAGCTTGGATATCAGCGGATGTGCGGGCAAGTTTCTTTCGTCCGAGCGGCGCGGCGGCAAATCACGTCGGGGATCATGCGGGCGTAACCGTAAAGAACCCGTATCGATGGCTTTGAGGGTTGGTTAACCTTGAGGCCGCCAACCGGACCCTGCGGGGACGGCGCTTTTCGCCCTTACCGATGACGCGCGGGCCCCACTTGCGCTCACCGTCGGGTCGGGATGAACGACACGGCGGCCGGTCGGCTCAAGGCGGCGACCCGCGACCGAAGGTCGCGGTCTAGAAACTCTCCGCCGGACAGCCGGCGTTCTTGGCGGCGGCGACGGCCGCGGCCAGGCCGGTCACCCGGAACGTCTTGGGATGATACTTGGGGCTGGCCCGAATCATCACCTTGTAGGCGCCATCGAAATAGGAAACCGGCAGGGCGACATCGCCGCCGGCGGGATCGTCGATCCAGCCGCGCATCGGGAAATAGCCATTGGCTTCCTCCTCGGCGAAAGCGTCGGATACGGGCCGCGCCGGGGCGGCGTCGATCTTGAACCAGGCGTGAGTGGTTTCGACCCCGGCGGCCAGATGGAAGATCACGGAATTGCGCTGCACCTTCATGTCCTGGCCATGGACCTTGCACGACAGGCGTCCGGTGAAGCTGTCGCGATGAACATCGATCCTCCAGCGGCCAACGCCATAGTGAACGTCGGCCGGGGGCGCGGCGGTCTTGGCGTGGGAACCGAAAAGGCTAAGGGCCAGGGCCGCGGCTGCCAGCATCTTGTCACTCCGGTTCAGGCGTCGCTGTCATAGACGCCTCACCGGCGCCACGTCCACCGCCGCGACAGGGACGCGCCGAGGCGCATCGGCCGCGGAAGTAGAGCGTTGGCGCGGGCCGGCCCTCGAACGTTTCGACAAGAGGCCGCCACGCTCTAGGATGCGCCGGCATGGACACCTTTCCCGCCTTCTTCCCCTTGAAGGGCAAGCGCGTGGTGATCGCCGGCGACGGCGAACCGGCGGCCGCGAAGGCGAGACTTTTCGAGGGCGCTCCAGCGGAGATTGTCAGGCTGGAGGGCCAAGCGGCGTTGGATCCGGCGGCCTATGAAGGCGCGGCGCTGGTCTTCGTGGCGACCTATGACGAAGCTTTCGCGCGCAAGGCGGCGACGGCCGCGCGGACAAGCGGCGCGCCGCTCAACGTCGTCGACAGGCCGGAGCTTTCCGATTTCCACACCCCGGCGATCGTCGATCGCGGCGCGGTGGTGGCGGCCATCGGCACGGCCGGCGCGGCGCCGTTAATGGCGTCTCTACTGAGGGCGGAGGTGGAGATCCGCGTCCCGCCAGGTCTCGGTCCTCTCGCCGCCCTGCTTGGCCAGCGTCGCGAGGCGTTGCGAGCGGCCTTTCCCGACCTCGCCCAGCGCCGCGCCTTTCTACGATCCGTACTCGCCGGCCCTATCGCGCAAGCGGCGATGGACGGAGATGAGGCGCTGTCGGGGGGCCGGCTGGACGCGGCGATCGCCGAGGGATGGTCCTCGGTTGGTCGCGCGACTTTCATCCAGCGCCCGGGCGAGGATGACCTGATCTCTCTGCGGGCAGTACGGGCGCTCAACATCGCCGATGTGGTTGTCGCGGGACCCGAGAGCCGCTCCCTTCTGGCGAGCCACGCCCGGCGGGACGCCGAACATCTGAAGCCCGATGAGGCCGACGCCGATATTCTGGCGAACCTGGTCGGGGCGGGGCGGCTGGTCGCGATCGTCGAGGACGATATCGATCAGGCGTTGGCTGGGGATCTGATCGGGCGCGGTCTCGCCGTCGATCAGGTCAGGTCTTCCCGCTAAAGCGGCCGCCCGCGAGTCTCGGGAACCAGGAACGGCAGGGTGACCACGCTCACCCCGGTGAAGATCACCGAGTACCACAGGCCCGAATAGATATCGCCGGTGGCCGTGACGATGGCGAAGGCTGTCACCGGCAGAAAACCACCGACCCAGCCGGTGCCCACATGATAGGGCAGCGACATGGCCGTATAGCGGATACGGGTGGGAAAGAGTTCGACCAGGCATGAGGCGATCGGCCCAAAGAGGGCGGTGCAGGCGACCACGAAGATCATCAGCACCCCGACCAGGCCCCAGAAATTGAGGTGGGCGGGATCGGCCTTGGCCGGATAGCCAGCGGCGGCGAGGGCCGACATCAGCCGGCCCTTCACATCCTCGGCGGCGGCTTTCAGCGCCGTTGGCGCAAGGCCGGTCGCTTCGCGCGAGACCACGACGTGATCGCCAATCCGCACGCTGGCCACCGCCCCGGCGGGGGCGGCCTCGTTCTCGTAAGAGATCCCGGCATTGGAAAGAGCGGTCTTGGCCAGGTCGCAGGAGGTGGCGAACTTGGCCTTGCCGACAATGTCGAATTGCAGGGAGCAGCGCGCCGGATCGGCGATCACCACCACCGGCGTCCTCGCCTGAGCGGCCTCCAGGGCCGGATTGGCGAGGTGGGTCATGGCGTGGAAGGCCGGAAAGAAGGCGACGAGCGCCAAGGTCATGCCGCCCCACATTACCCACTTTCGCCCGACCCTGTCCGAAAGCCAGCCGAAGACGACATAGAGCGGCGCGCTGGCGATGGTGATGGCGATCAGGAGCTGGGTTCCCGTCGTCGGCGCGATCTTCAGGAACCGCTCCAGGAACACCTGTTCGGCGTAGAAGAAAAGGGTGTACCAGGCCGCGCCTTGGGCGCTCATGATGGCGATCAGGGCGATCAGCACCAGCTTGAGATTCTTCCACCGGCCGAAGGCCTCGGCATAGGGGGCGCGGGCTTCCTCGCCGGCCGCCTGGAGCGCGGCGAAAGCCGGGCTCTCGCTGAGCTTGAGGCGCATCCAGATCGAGATGGCGAGCAGCACGGCCGAGACCAAAAAGGGAATCCGCCAGCCAGCCAGCCAGTCGCCGCTGGCGAACCGCGCCTCGCCCAGGGTGGTGCGCGACAGCAGGATGATCCCCAGGGCCCCGACCAGGCCGAACGCCGCGGAGGACTGCACCCAGGCCGTCGAGAGACCCCGGCGGTTGGGCGGCGCGTGCTCGGCGACATAGATCACCGCGCCGCCATATTCGCCGCCCAGCGCCGTCCCCTGCAGGATCCGCATGAGGATGAGCAGGATCGGCGCGATCGGTCCGGCCTGGGCGTAGGTGGGCAACAGGCCGATGGCGAAGGTGGCCAGGCCCATCATGCTGACGGTGATCAGGAACGCGCCCTTGCGCCCTCTCCGATCGCCAATGCGCCCGAAGATCAAGGCGCCGATGGGCCGGAAGAAGAACCCGGCGCCGAACAGGGCCAGAGCCGCCAGCAGGCCGGCGGTGGGATCGAGGGCCGAAAAGAAGTTCTTGGCGATGACCGGGGTCAGCGTCCCGAAGACGAAGAAGTCGTACCACTCGAAGGCCGTGCCCGCGGCGCAGGCCGCGATCACCGTGGTCATCGAGGCGCGCTTCACGGGCGCCGCCACACCCACCGCGCCAGCCACCTCTAGAACGCGTTTTCGCCGGTGATGGCGCGGCCCAGGATCAGGGCGTGGACATCGTGCGCGCCCTCATAGGTGTTCACGGTCTCCAGGTTCGCGGCATGGCGCATGACATGATACTCGCCGCTGATGCCGTTGCCGCCGTGGATGTCCCGCGCCGCCCTGGCGATCTCCAACGCCTTGCCGCAGTTGTTGCGCTTCATCAGGCTGATGGCCTCGGGAACCCAGGCGCCGGAGTCGATCAGCCGGCCAAGGGCCAGGGCGCCCTCATAGCCCAGGGCGATTTCGGTCATCATATCGGCCAGCTTCTTTTGCACCAGTTGACGCGCCGCCAGGGGTTTGCCGAAAACCTTGCGGCTGGCGACATAGTCCCTGGAGGCGTGCAGGCAGAATTCGGCCGCGCCAATGGCGCCCCAGGCGATGCCGTAACGCGCCTTGTTCAAACAGGAGAACGGGCCGCGCAGGCCGCTGACATCGGGCAGGATGGCATCCTCGGCCACGAACACGTCCGAGAGTGAAATCTCTCCGGTGACCGAAGCGCGCAGGGAAAGCTTGTTCTTGATCGTCGGGGTGGCGAAACCCTCGGTCCCGCGATCGACCAGGAAACCGCGGATCGCCCCATCGAGTTTGGCCCATACCAGAGCGACATCACAGATCGGCGCGTTGGTGATCCACATCTTGGCGCCGTTGAGCACGAAGCCGCCGTCCACCGCCTTGGCCACGGTGCGCATGGACGCCGGGTCGGATCCGCCATCGGCCTCGGTGAGGCCGAAACAGCCGACGATCTCGCCCTTGGCCATGTCCGGTAAATAGCGGCGCCTTTGCGCTTCGGAGCCGAAGGCGTGGATCGGATACATCACCAGAGACGACTGGACGCTCATCGCCGAGCGGTAACCGCTGTCCACCGCTTCGATCTCGCGCGCGATCAAGCCATAGGCGACGTGGTTCACCCCGGCGCAGCCATAGGCTTCGGGCAGGGTCGGCCCCAGGAAGCCGAGGGCGCCCATCTCGGTCATGATCTCGCGGTCGAATCGTTCCTCGGCGAAGGCGCTCACGACCCGGGGCAGGAGCTTTTCCCGCGCATAGGCGCGCGCCGCCTCGCCGATCATCCGCTCCTCCTCGGTAAGCCGCGAGGCGAGATCGAGCGGATCGTCCCAATGAAAGGTCTTGGCGGAGGCGCCAATGTCGAGGGCCATGGGGCTGAAAGGCTCCTGTTCGAAGAGAGCGCCTGTTATCACGCGGCGCTGGCGGATCGCAAAGCGCCGCGGAGGAGTCTTGTCACAAACCTGTCGGACGGCGTCTGTATCGCCCTGGCGTAACCGACAACGACGGACCGTAGACGGATGCATCTGGCGAAATGGGCCGCGGGCGTCGCCGCGATGGCCGCGGCGGGCGCCGCAACCGCGGCCGCGGCGCCCCCGCACAATGTGATCATTTTCGTCGCCGATGGTCTGCGCTCGGCCATCGTGAGCCCTCAAACCGCGCCGGCCTTGGCCGCCGTGCGCGATCAGGGCGTGGATTTCCACAACAGCCACTCGCTCTATCCCACGGTGACGACGCCCAACGCCTCGGCGATCGCCACCGGCCATCGGCTGGGCGACACCGGGGACTTCGGCAATTTCCTCTACGTCGAGACCCCTTTCGCGGCCCCCTACAGCGTGCCGTTCGTGGCGCTGGAGGACGATGTCGCGCTGGGGCTGATGAACGAGCGCTACGGCGGCAATTATCTGGGCGAGACGAGCCTGCTGCAGGCCGCCCGAGCCAAAGGCTTCGGAACCGCCGCCATCGGCAAGCTGGGCCCCACCGCGATCCAGGACGTCACCGCGCGTGACGGCGCCGGCACGATCATCATCGATGACGCCACCGGCTATCCCGGCGGCGAGGGCGTCAAGCTGGCGCCCGATGTGATCGCGGCCATCAAGGCGGCCGGCCTGCCGGCCCAGGCGCCGGACCGGGGCCTCAACACCTCGCCGGGCGCCTACAATATGCCGGGCGTTCAGGTGGCCAATGTGGAGCAGCAGAACTGGTTCGCGGCCGTGGCGACCAAGGTGCTGCTGCCGAGATTCAAGGCGTCGGGCAAGCCGTTCGTCATGGTGTTCTGGTCGCGAGATCCGGACGGAACCCAGCACGCCCAGGGCGACAGCCTCAACACCCTCACCCCCGGCATCAACGGCCCCACCAGCCTGGCGGCGATCCGCAACGCCTCCGACGATCTTCAGAAGCTGCGCGACGCCCTCGCCGCCCAGGGACTGGCCGACACCACCGACATCATCGTCACCGCCGACCACGGCTTTTCGGTGATCTCCCGCCAGAGCGCCACCAGCGCGGCGGCCAAGCTCTCCTTCCCGGACGTCCCGCCAGGATTTCTCCCGCCCGGCTTCCTGGCCATCGACATGGCCAAGGCCCTGGGCCTCGGACTTTACGACGCAAATGGCTTTGACGTGGCGCTCGCCGACGGGGTCCACCCGAAGGGCGCCTCGATCCTGGCCGAGGATCCGGCCAAGCCCAGGATCGCCATCGCCGCCAATGGCGGTTCGGACCTGATCTGGCTGCCCGGCGCGCCGGACAAGGCCCTGGCGGCGCGGGTGGTCGAGTTCCTGACCGGCGAGGACTATACCGGCGCCATCTTCGTCAATGACGCCTTCGGGCCGATCCCCGGGACGCTGCCGATGAGCGCCATCGGGCTTTCAGGTTCGGCCCTTACCCCCGCGCCTTCGATCGTGGTCAGCTTCAAGAGCTTCTCCACCGGCTGCGACAATCCCGAGATCTGCGGCGCCGAGGTGGGTGACACCGATCTCCAGCAGGGTCAGGGCATGCACGGCTCCTTCGGCCGCCAGGACACCCACAATTTCATGGCCGCTATCGGGCCGGACTTCAAAGCCGGGTTCAAGGACCCATCGCCGGTGGCCAACTCAGACCTCACCGTGACGCTCGCCAAGGTTTTAGGGTTGGGCCTCGGCGGGCACGGCAAGGAAAAGGGGCGGGTGCTCGGCGAAGCGCTGGTCGCCGACGGCTTGCCGGTCGCTTCGACAAAGCACGTGTTGGCGTCCCCTCCCGCCGCCAACGGCTTCACGACTGAACTGGACTGGCAGAAAGTCGGCGATACGCCCTATTTCGACGCCGCCGGCATGCGGGGGCGGACGATCGGGTTGGACTCGGAAACGCCGGGCCGTAAGAGCGACTAGGTTGCGGGCGCCGTCGCCGCTCGACGCCGAAGAAGCGCGCCAACGCCGCCGAAGCCCACCAGCATCAAGGCCCAGGTGGCGGGCTCGGGAACCTCGACGGAAGATGTGATCGCGCCGCTGTTGTCCCCATAATTGGAATCCCAATAGTACAGGTACAAGGTGCCTGTAGCCCAGGCTGTCCCTTTGAAGCTGGTTCCCAGCAATTGATAGACGCCGCCAATCTCGCCAACGAGCGAGCCAAAGGGCGCGGTGTAACCGTCCTGCGTCGTGTCCCCGAAATTTGTGCCAATCAGGGTCCCCGCGGGCTCGCCCGAGGCGTCCGAGCCCGTCGCGTAAAGATTGCCGATTAGGCCGTTGGCGTTAGACCAGCGCGGCAGGGCCCCCGCGTTCCAGATATCCGTTGTTGGCGTAAAGACGCTCAAATGTTCGCCGCTGGTCACATTCAAAGTCGCGACGCCGCCAGCCGGGCCGTCGGCGATAGAATTATCGTAGGCGCTGACGACATATTCCGTCGCGTTCGCGATGCCGGAAAAAGCCAGCGCGGCCACGACGGACGCGGTAGCGATAAGTTTCGATTTGGACATTGTAAGGCCTCAAGGCTGACGCACAACTTCCAATTGCACTGCGGTTAGCCCATTTTAGGCCTAAAGGCAACGGGCTTTTGTCCGAAATGTGGCGCATGCCCCATGACCCGGCGCGGGTCGGCGCGATCCGGAAATCCCTTTCGCCGATGGGGGGATCGTGTCAGATTCTCGGCAAATCCAACTAAAAGGGGTGGTTGCATGTCCATGAGTCGACGCCTTGCGGCGGAGTTGATCGGCACCTTGTGGCTGGTGCTGGGCGGGTGCGGCTCGGCCGTCCTGGCCGCCGCGTTTCCCAGCCTCGGCATCGGTTTTGTCGGCGTTTCCCTCGCCTTCGGCCTCACGGTCCTGACCATGGCCTACGCCGTGGGCCACGTTTCCGGCGGCCATTTCAATCCGGCGGTGACCGTGGGCCTGTGGGCCGGCGGCCGGTTCCCGGCGAAGGACATCCTTCCCTATGTCGTGGCCCAGGTGCTGGGCGGTATCATCGGCGCCGGCATTCTTTACGTGATCGCCAACGGGGCGCCGGGCTTCGACATGGCCGGCGGCTTTGCCTCCAACGGCTACGCCGAGCATTCGCCTGGGCACTATTCCCTGATAGCCTGCGCCCTGACCGAAGTGGTGATGACCTTCGGCTTTCTCTACGTGATCCTGGGTTCGACCCACGGCAATGCGCCCAAGGGCTTCGCCCCGATCGCCATCGGCCTTTGCCTGACCCTGATCCACCTGATCAGCATCCCGGTGACCAACACCTCGGTGAACCCGGCCCGGAGCCTCGGCCCGGCCATCTTCGAGGGTGGTTGGGCGCTTGGGCAGGTCTGGCTCTTCTGGGTGGCGCCGATCATCGGCGCGGCCCTGGCGGGCGTCGTCTATCGCTTCGTCGGCGGCCCAAACCCCGACCTGACGGCGGTCCGCGGCGACAGCTAACCACCGGTCCTAGGCTGCGCTGGGCAGGTTCCAGTGCAGCCAGACGGCCAGCAGTCTTAGCGAAAAGCAGGCGGCGGCGCCCAGGCCCGCCGCCCATCGCTCACCCACCTTCAGGCGGCGGGCAACGATCATGACCGCGGCGCCGGCCAAGGCGGCGGTGGCGTAGATATCGGTGCGCAGCACCGCTGGAATTCTCATCAGCAATAGATCGCCCACGGCGCCGCCGCCAACGCCCGTCACCGCGCCCATGAGGGTGGCCGTCAGGGCGCCAAGCCCGGCGTTGAGGGTCTTGTCGGCGCCGGCGATGGCGAGCAACGAGAGTCCGGCGGCGTCGAGGATCACGAGAACCGCCTCGGGAATTTCCCGCACATATTCGTGAAATATGAAGGTGGCGAGGCCGGCGGCGAACGCCGTCGTCGGATACCGCCAATCCCGCAAAGGCGCCGGCGGCGCGGCCCCGATCAGCAGATCGCGAAGGATGGCGCCACCGAGCGCGGTGACGAAGGCCACGGTGAGGACGCCGAGCAGATCGAGCCGACTGGCCATGGCCGCCTCGGCGCCCTGCACCCCCAGGAGCGCCGTCCCGGCGAGGTCGAGGCCGAAGATCAGTCTTTCGGAGCGCGCTCCCATGATCGATCCCTTCACGAGGCTCCAAGCCAGCCCTCGCACCGCGGGGGGCGGTTGCCTGACGCCGCGCGAGGGGCCTAAGGACAAGACGCGGCAGGGCGAGGAATGAACCATGCAAGTCAACGGCGTCGCGCATATTTTCATCACCGCCGGGAATTTCGAGCGGTCGCGGGACTTCTATCGCCAGCTTCTCCCCTATCTCGGCCTCAAACCGGTGATGGATGCGGCGGGCACCTACTATTGCGTGGGCGGACGCACGGGCTTCGGCGTCCGCGCCAGGACAAGCGGCGATCCGGCCGAGCGCTTCGATCAGGGACGGGTCGGCCTGCACCACGTCTGTTTCCGGGTGCGCGAGCGCGAGGAAGTGGACGAGGTCCACGGCTTCCTGACCGGCATCGGCGCCAAGATCGTTCACGGACCTCAGGACGACGAGTGGGCGCCCGGCTACTACTCGGTTCTGTTCGAGGATCCCGACGGCGTGCGCCTGGAGGTCAATCACGTGCCGGGCCAGGGCCTCCTGGCGGCCGGCGGCTCGGGTCACCTTGGCGGGCGGTGGAGCTGAGAATGGTGCAGAACTGGCGCGAGATCGGCCCCCAACGGTACCGCGAGACCTTCGGCCGCTATTTCGAAGATTTTCAGGTCGGCGACGTCTACGAACATCGGCCCGGCAAGACCGTGCTCGAATCCGACAACCACCTCTTCACCCTGCTCACCCTCAATACCCACCCGCTGCACTTCGACGCCGAATACGCCAAGGGCAGCGAATTTGGCCGCAATCTGGTGGTCAGCACCTACACCTTGGCTCTGCTCATCGGCATGAGCGTCACCGACTGCTCGCAGAAGGCTATCGCCAACCTTGGCATGGACGAGGTGCGCTTCAGCGGCCCCGTCTTCGCCGGCGACACCCTCTACGCCGAGAGCGAGGTCCTGGCCAAACGCGAGTCCAAGAGCCGTCCGGGCCAGGGCATCGTCACCATCCGCACCCTCGGCAAGAACCAGCGCGGCGAGACCATCTGTTCGTTCAAGCGCGACATGCTGATCCCCGCGCGAGGCCAGTCGGTGGAAGACCGGCTGGGGACCTATTGATGGCGTTCACGGTCGAGGCGATCGGGCGCGTGCGCGGCGGCCGGGCCGCGGCGCTCGACGATGACTGGGGCGCCAGCCGGGCCGCCATCGAACTGGATCCGGCGCGGTTTGGCCCCGACGCCCTGGCCGGTCTGGAGGAATTTTCCCACGCCGAGGTGATATTCCTTTTCGACCGCGTCGCGGAGAGCGAGATCGAGACCGGCGCCCGCAAACCCCGTGGCCGCGTCGATTGGCCGAGGGTCGGCATCTTCGCCCAACGCGGCAAGGGGCGGCCCAATCGCCTGGGCCTGTGCGCCTGCCGCATCGTTTCGGTTCACGGCCTCACCGTCGAGGTCGAGGGGCTGGACGCCATCGACGGCACGCCGGTGCTGGATATCAAGCCGGTGATGCGCGGCTTCCTGCCTCGCGGCGAGGTTCGCGAGCCGGCTTGGGCCGACGAAATCATGAAGGAGTACTGGTGAGATGAACGCCCCCGCCCAGATCACCGAAGCCGACGAGCGGGCCCTGCTCGATTCCATCGATCGCTGGCTGACCAAGAAGGTCGCCCCGGTCGCCGACCGCTTCGAGCAGGCCGACGAATATCCGCACGAGCTGGTCGCCGACATGTGCGAGATGGGTCTCTTCGGCGCCTTGATCGAACCCGAATACGGCGGCCTTGGCCTCTCGGCGGTGACCTACGCCAAGATCGTCGCTCGCATCTCCGAAGAATGGATGAGCCTCACCGGCTTCTTCAACAGTCACCTGATGATGGCGCTCATTGTCCAGAAGTTCGGCGCCGAGGCGCAAAAGCAGCATTGGCTGCCGTTGTTCGCGACCGGCGAGCTGCGCGGCGGCCTCGGCCTCACCGAACCGGAGGCCGGAACCGACCTTCAGGGCATCCGAACGATCGCCAGGCGCGAAGGCGACAAGTACATCGTCAATGGCTCCAAGCTGTGGATCACCAATGTGCTGGAGGGCGATGTCCTGGCCCTGCTGGTCAAGACCGACCCGGAGGCCGAGCCGCGCCATCGCGGCATGACCATGCTGATCACGCCCACCCGCGATCCGGTCACCAAGGCCGATCTGCCCGGGATCACCCGCGGCCGCAAGCTGCCCAAGCTCGGCTATCGCGGCATCGACACCGGCGAGATCGGCTTCGACAACTATGAGTGCGACGCGGACCTGAGCCTGGTTGGCGGCCAGGAGGGCCAGGGGTTTCTGATGGCCACCGGCGGCCTGGAGATCGGCCGGGTCAATGTGGCGGCGAGAGGGGTGGGCATCGCACGCCGCGCCCTGATGGAGTCCGTGGCCTACGCCCAGACCCGTAAGACCATGGGCAAGCCGATCGCCGAGCATCAGGCGATCCAACTCAAGCTGGGTGAAATGGCGGCCAAGACCCGCGCCTCGGAGCTGCTGGTGGACGATGCCGCCCGGGCCTACGACGCCGGCGGCCGGGTCGATCTGGAGGCGGGCATGGCCAAGTGGTTCGCCACCGAAACCGCCTTCGAGGTCGCCACCGAGGCCATGCGCATCTTCGGCGCCAACGGCTATTCCAAGGAATATCCCATCGAGCGGCTCTACCGCGACGCGCCGCTGCTGATCATCGGCGAAGGCACCAACGAGATGCAGCGAATCATCATCGCCAGGCGCCTGATCGCGCGAAATCCGGTCTAGAGGGCTTCCCAGGCCTCGACGAACGCGGTCGCCCGGCCGCGGATCTCGGAGAGTGGACGTCCAGGCCGATAGATCGCGCTCCCAATCCCGAAGCCGGCGGCGCCGGCGGCTCGCCACGACGCCATGACCGCCGCCTCGATCCCGCCCACGGGAAAAATCGGCGCGCCGGCCGGCAAGACCGCGGCCATCGCCTTCAGCACCGGGGGGCTCGCGGCTTCGGCCGGAAAGAGCTTGAGCCCATCCGCGCCAGCGCTCAGGGCGGCGAAGGCTTCGGTCGGACTGAAAACGCCGGGCAGAGAAATAAGGCCCGCGGCCTTCGTGGCTTCGATCACCGAAGAGTCGGTGTTGGGCGAGATGATAAGCTCCGCGCCGGCGCCCGCCGCGGCGGTCACCTCCCCAGCCTCAAGGACCGTGCCGGCGCCGATCAGGAGGCGGCCCTCGAAGCGCGCGCGAAGGGCGGCGATGCTCCGCAGGGGTTCCGGCGAGTTGAGCGTGACTTCCACGCAGAGAAAGCCGGCGTCGGCCAAGACCTCGGCGACATCGACAGCCTCGTGAGGCGTCGCACCCCGGAGGATCGCAATCAGCGGCAGGCGCGCGAGGAGCTCGTTCCAAGTCACGTTAGGCCTCTCGCCATTTGATCCAGGCGCCACAACCCTCGCGCCGAGGCTGTCGCGCCGTCCACAATGGCGGCTGGTTCGCGACCGGCAAGGGCCAGCGCCCTGGCGTAAAGGGCGGTCAGTTCCGGCGCGCCGATCAGGAGAAGGGCGGCCTGGGCCTCAAGGCCCGCGAGCCCCTGGGCGACTTCGGCGCCGATCAGCAAGCCCGATAGGTAGCCGCCAAGCGACTCGGGCCTTATGCGCCCCAGGAGCCCCTCGGCGCGGGCGCCGAACAGCAGGCTGGTTATGGCCGGATCGTCCCTCGCGCGGAGAACCCCCAGGGCGAAGGCGTCGGGATCGTGGAGTTCGCCAACGGCCAGGGCGCCGACCAGGGCGTGGGTCATGAGAAGGGCGTAAAGCTCGCCCGTCATCCAGGTGCGGAAGCTGGTGATCCGGCCCGCTTCGAGCCCGCACCATTTCGAGTGAGTGCCTGGGGTGATCGCGACCCCGGTCCAGCCGGCGGGCGTGGCGCCGATGATCTGGGTCTCCTCGCCGCGCATGACATCGGCGCGGGCGTCGGTCTCGAACGCCACTCCCGGCGCGATCCAGGCGCGGCCGCATGGTGTGCTTAGCGGCAGAAGGTGGCGCGCCAGGCTCTCGGCGTCGGCGGGACAGAAGACATAGGGCGCCTCCGCCCAACCCTGCCGGCTGCCGACCATGCCGCACAGCATCAGCCGGGCGCCGCCCGCGCCGGACCAGCCGGCGATCAAGGCGGCGAGCGTAGCCTCGAAACCGTCCGGCGCGATGTCGAGGAGGGCGAGCCGGCGCTCCCGCGTCTCGATGACCTCGCCTCCATCGTCATAACGAAAGGCGCGCAGATGGCTGCCGCCCCAGTCGACGCCGATGAGGGTTTCGCTCAGCGAGAGCGCCTGATCATTTGTCCGCCGCCTCGTCGTGGGCGCCGCGGGCCACGAAGTGGCCGTTGCGAAAGCCTTCGGAGGCCTTGCCATAGACGAAGGGGCCGCCATCCGGCGCGGTCAGCCGCCCGCCGGCGGCTTCCAGCACCGCATGGCCCGCCGCGGTGTCCCACTCCATGGTCGGGCCGTGCCGCGGATAGATGTCGGCGGCGCCTTCGCAGATCCGGCACAGCTTGATCGACGAGTCCATCGGCTCGGTCTGATGAAAGCCGTACTCCTCGGCCAGCTTGGTCAAGGTCTCGGGCTTCATGGTGTGGCTGGTCAAAGCCACGGCGGCGCCTTCGGGCCAGGGCCTGACACGCACCGGCGTGACGCCGCTCTCGCCCATCCTTCGTTTGAAAGCGCCGCCAGGTCCGGTGAACCAGGTCTCGCCGCTGGGCGGCGCGGTCACGGCGCCGGCCACGGCGCGGCCGTTTTCGATCAGGCCGATATTGACCGTGAAGTTGGGATCGCCGCGCACAAAGGCCTTTGTGCCGTCCAGCGGGTCGACAAGGAAGAACCGCGCGGCGATCTTGTCCGGCGTGCCGAACTCGCTGGCGTCCTCCTCCGAGATGACGGGAATATCCGGAAAGGCGCTGGCCAGTCGCTCCAGGATGAGCGCCTCGCCGCGACGATCGGCCTCCGTGACCGGACTTTCATCGGCCTTGGCGTCCACCGTCAGGCCTGACTTCCAAAGCGGCAGGATCAGGCGCGCGGCTTCTTCGGTTATATCGGCGAGGCGCGCGCCAACCGAAGCGTCCATGGGCGTGAGGGCTGTGTCCATAACCTCTTAATAGGGATCGCTCCGGCGTTTGCCAAAGCCGCAAATCAGATGAAGCTCGCGCCCTCCATGACGGCGACACCGATACCGATGGCCCCCGAAGACTTGGCCGCCCGGCTTGCGGCGCGCCTGTGCCACGACGTGGCGGGCAAGATCAGCGGCCTGACTTTTGGCCTAGACCTGATGGCGGAAGCCAGAGACGACATACGGCGCCAGGAGGCGATCTCGGTTATGACCGCCGGCCTAAAAGGCCTCAACGATCTCGTCGGTCATTATCGCCTCGCCTTCGGCCGAGGCGACGTTGAGGTGTCAGCCGCGGATCTTGAGGGGGCCGCGCGCGCATTATTCGAGGATCTAAGGCCAACCTTGGACTGGCGGATCGATGCACGGAGCCTTCCAGCCCCGGTGGCTCGCATCGTGCTCCATCTGGTTGAGATCGCCGGCGGGGCCTTGGCCTCCGGCGGGGTCGCGATGGTTTCAGCCGTGGTTGCGGAGGGAGACACCCAAATCCGGATCGAGGCCTCTGGCCCACGCGTAAAGCTGCGCCCAGGAACCCTGGCCGGGCTGGGCGGCGAGGCGGTTCCCGACGGCCAGAACAGCCGGTGGATCCAGGCCTGGTTCCTCCAGGCCCAGGTCGCGGCGATGCAAGGTTCGATAGCGATCGACGAAGGCGACGAAGCGATCGCCTTTCGGGTCAGCCTTCCGACGGGCCTAGCGGCCTGATCATCCTCGCCGCGATCCCGCGCGAGCCCGCGTCCGGACGCGCGGCCAGATGTCGGGCCACCTGCTCCACCTCCGCCCGCGGCTTGTTCTGGGAGAGCTTGGCGATCCCCTCCAGTCGCTCGATCCGCATCTCGAAAGCTGTGATCCCGTCCAACAAGGCCTCGAACCTCGCCGGATTCATTTTCGCCCGCGTCCAGGGAGGCTTGGGCGCAAGCCGCGCCTCGAAATGGGCGGAGAGATCATCTAGCAAGCGCGCCGCCGCTTCCCGCCCCAGAACGCTGACAGGCCCCTCGATCTCGACGGAGAGATAGTTCCAAGTAGGCACCTGATCTGGCGCGGCATACCAGTCGGGACTGACATAGGCGTCGTCTCCGCTCACCACCGCCAAAGCGGAGCCGGCCGCGCTCAGAACCCTGGAAAGCCGATTGGCGGCCGAAAGATGGAACAACAGGCGATCATCGCGCAGTACGACCGGCGCGTGGGCCACCGACGCGCCGCGCCCATCGACGCCAACAATAAGCCCAAAGCCGCGCTCCGCCACCAGCGGGGCGAGCCGTTCGCGGTCGGTCTGACGGAACGACGGCGCCGGATGCACTGAGAAACCTCTCGCAAAATGCGGAAGGTCGTCCCTAGAGCATCAGGCGCTGGATCGCCAGTTCGCTAGTTGGGCTTGGCGTCGTTAGCGGTCGTGGTGACCGCGTGGCCAGCGGATGAAACGTCTTTACCCGCGCCCGCGACGGTATTGCAGGCGGCGGTGGCAAGACTGGCGGTGAGCACCGCTATGATCATGAAAGCGCGCATTTTGATTGGTCTCCGAAGGACAAACTTGCCGCTCTCGAATGCATCACTTGCCTGTTTGTTCCTCAGCTATCTTCCGATCCGCGCCCGGTGGTCGAGCGGGGAATGTGAGACGCGCTGTCAATCCGCCGTCGTCATTGGCGGCGAAAGCGACTTCGCCGCGCAGTTGGCGGGCGAACGCGGTCATCAGGGTGCGGCCCACGCCCTGGCCGACAGTGGGGACGGCTCCCGCCATGCCAGAATCACTGATTGTCAGGGTCGCTTCGTTTTCCCCGACCCGCAATTTCACGCAAAGCCGGCCCCCCGCCCTTTCAAGTCCGTGCTTCTTGGCGTTGGTGATGGCCTCCACGGCAAACAGGGCGAGCGGCGCGAGGCGATCGGCGTCGATGACCAGGGGGTCGATCTCCAGCTCAGTACGGATCGGCGCGGACTGAGCGGCGTCGCCCACAATCGTCTGGGCGATGAGATCATCGAGGAAATCACGCAGATTGACCTGCTTGAGATCGGGACCCTCATAGAGCGCGCGATAGATGAGAGCGAGGGCGCCGATGCGCTGGCGACTGTCGGACAGGGCCGCGCGCGCCGCCGCGTCCGACAAAGCGCGCTGCTGCAGATTCAGCAGAGAAGAGATGACCTGGAGATTGTTTTTCACGCGATGATGGATTTCGCGCAACAAATCTTCCTTCTGGGCCAGCGTCGCGTTGAGATCGGCGTCTCGGGCGGCGATCGTCCGAGCCATGGCGTCAAGGGTTGTCGCGAGTGTGCGGATCTCCGGCGGCGCCGCCTCGGCGCGCCATGGATGAACCGAGTAGCGACCCCGAGCGTAGATCGCCGCGATACGGCGCAGATAGGCGATCCAGCGCACCACGCCGCGCTCGGCGACCACGATCACGGCCAGAAGGGGCAACAGAAAAGCGAGCAACGGCAGCACCACCGCCGAGACTGGATTGACCCTCGCCCAAGAGAGCAGGCCCTCGGAAGGGGCCGACAGCACGACATAGACATCCCTCCCCACTAGCGGCGCCGACGAGAACACCCGGGAGGCGCCGCTCCGGTCCGCTCCAAACCACAAGGCCTGACCCGTTCTCGCCGCGCCCTGCAAATGCGCCCGGATGTCGGGCGGAAAGGCTGACGCTTTCGTCGTCGATAGCAGCCGGCCAGCCGCGTCGGTCACCGCGACGTCGGACCGATCGGGTAGAGATCGATCAAGCGTCTGCGGCCGCAGGCTGGCCAAGGTGATGACGGCTGTGAGCGCGCCGGCGAAACGACCTTGCTGGTCTTCGGCCCTGACGCTGGCCAGAAGCGCGGGCTCATCGGCGTAGGCGGCGCCAGCGTCACTGGAAATCGAGATCGGCTCTCCCGACATCAGGGCCCGAAACCAAGGGCGATCGCGGCGTTGCGGGTCCGCGGGCGCCGTGCCGGCCGTGCAGGCGACCCGGCCGATCGCGTCGAACCGGATGAGATTGGCGTAGCCGGGGATGCGGTCCCTGATCTCCGCCAACCTGGGCGCGCACTGAAAGCCGATCGAGGCCGGCGCCAAGGTCTCGAGAAGGACTTCGCCGGCCGCGATCCTGGCCCGCGCCGTGGCGGCGCTGCGTTCAGCCGCCCCGGCCAACTCGGCACGCCTTGCGCGATTCTCGCGTTGATACTCAAGGGTGGACTGGAGGCCGCTCAGAATCAAAACCGGCGCAAGGGCGGCCGCCAGGGCCAATCCCAGCCGAAGCCGAATGGGCATGGCCCGCCAGCCGCCGGCGGGACCGGGGAGTTTCACCGAGCGCCGCTCAAGCGCTCCGCCTGGGCGAGGATGGACCCCATGGCTTCCCCCGCGGCCGCCCCGTCCCGGCTGTAGTCTCCGCGATCCAGAATTCCCTGCAGCGCGCGCCTCGCCCGGCTGACCCGGCTCTTGACGGTCCCCACCGCGCAACCGCAAATTTCGGCGGCCTCTTCGTAGGCGAACCCTCCCGCGCCCACCAGCACCAGCGCTTCGCGCTGCTCCTCTGGCAGCATGGCCAGGCCCAAACGCAACTCATCGAGCGCCACCGGCGCCGCCGGGTCGTCGACGGCGACCAGGGTGCGTTCGGCGGCTTCCTGATCCAACTGAGTCTGGCGCCAGGACCGCCGCTTTTCGGAATAGAATTGATTGCGCAGGATCATGAAGGTCCAGGCCTTCATGTTGGTGCCCATTTCGAAGCTGGCCCGGGCGTCCCAGGCTTTCATCATCGCGTCCTGAGCCAGATCGTCCGCCGCGGTCGGATCGCCTGTCAGTGTCCGAGCGAAGGCGCGCAGTTGCGGGATGAGCGCCACAAGCTGTTGTTTAAACGCCGCGTCGCGCTTGGCCTCCGGCGGCGCGCGAAGAGAAGTCGTATTCATCCCCCGTTTTCCGAACCGCGCGCATCAGCCCGGCGGAGAATTTCGAAGAACTCATCGGGGACGGGCTCGTTCACCACTTCATCGAACATCTGGCGGAGCTTGGCGCCGATCGCCTGTTGGCGGAGCCTAGCGTCGTCGAGAGAGGGAGCGCCCTTGGCTGGCGATTTCTTGGCCATGTGTTCGATCATGCTTCCCGGTGCGCCACGGCAGGCGCGCGGCTTCAATATCACCGGCTTGAGAGCCGCAAACGCGGTGGAAACCCGCTGGTTCCAAATTTTTTCTCATTTTGAGCACACACCTCCTTTTTTTGACGTTGAAGGTGGAACCGATCCGCCAGGATAGCGTTGAGGTTGCCGCGCGCCCGAGCCGCTGCTTTAGCTCGCGCGCCTCAGCCGCCCACTGGAGGGATCATGGGTCTATTTGCCAGCCTGGCGCCGCATCTGCCTTATGTCCGCCGCTACGCGCGGGCCCTGACCGGCGATCAGGCCATCGGCGACCAGTATGTAAGGGTTTCGCTTGAGGCGCTCGCCTCTGGGGACCGGTCACTGGACGAAAATCTTTCGCCGCGCGTGGCCCTTTATCGAGTTTTTCACGCCATTTGGCGAACCTCTGGCGCGCAGTTGGAGTCACGGCCAGCGGCCGAGCTCGTGGCCGCCAACAACGCCGGCGACCGACTGATGCGGATCGCGCCCCGCACACGCCAGGCCTTCCTGCTGACGGCGGTCGAGGGGTTCACCCCTTCAGAGGTGGCCAACATCCTTGGAACCGATTTCACCGAGGTCGAAACCCTGATCGCCGGAGCTCAGGCCGAGATCGACGCGGAATTGGCCACTGACGTTCTTATCATCGAAGACGAGCCAGTGATCGCCGCCGATATCGAGGCCCTGGTCAAGGAACTGGGTCATAGGGTGACCGAAATCGCGGCGACGAGAGGGGAGGCGGCGGCGGCGGCCGCGCGCGCCACGCCTGGACTCGTGCTCGCCGATATCCAGCTCGCGGACGGATCCTCGGGCATAGACGCCGTAAAGGACATCCTTTCAGAACTCGACGTGCCGGTGATTTTTATCACCGCGTTCCCCGAGCGGCTGTTGACGGGCGAGCGCCCTGAACCGACGTTCCTAATCACCAAGCCCTTCCAACCGGAAACCGTGAAGGCGGCGATTGGCCAGGCGCTGTTCTTTCACCCAAGGAGGATGGCGGCGGCGGCCTGAAACCCCATCAGTGAACGGATAGGTGAACCGAAACGTCGACCCGCCGCCGGACGGGTTTGGCGTCGCCCTCCTCCGTGGTCGCGCCGGTCTGTCCGAGCGCCGCGATCTGGAATTCGACGTTGGTGAAGCCCCGTCTGCCCAGGGCGTCCGTCACCGCATCGGCGCGGCGCTTTGAAAGTTCGAGGCTGTCGGCCGGGCTCCCCGCGGCGTCCGCCAAACCAACCACGACCACGCCGGTCACGTTGCAGCCCACCGCGCGGTGCTGCGCCAAGTCGATGAGCTTGGCGGCCTGGGGTGTGATCGCGTCCGATTTCGGTTCGAAATAGATTCGGAAATTGAAGTCGGCGCAGCTCGTGGGCGCCTGGATCAAGGGAACCTTGGCGGCCTGTGGCTTGGAGGGGGTCGTACAACCCCCCAACGCGGCTAGGGCGCCGATCGCGCCGACCGTTGCCGCCACACGCCAATTCAGATTGTCCCGCACGCCCATATCCAGCTTTCCTCTTTTCGACGAAGCGCATTCTCAATGACCAGCAAACGCCCCGACCGCAATAGCATCGGCGGCGCCAACGGAACCGAAGCCTGCGCCGCGTCGTTTCAACGGGGAAAAATCCGGAGGATCCGTCATGAGATCATGGTTTGGCCGCCGCGTGGTGACGGCGGACGGCGTCGATTCGGCCGAGCCGCTCGAGGCCTATAAGGAGGGCCGGCAGGACGAGCGGCGACGAGTGGAGCGCGATGGAAGCATTGCGACCGTTGGCAAGGCTGACATTGATCGCGCTTATAATCGGGGGCGGGCGGACGAACGCCAGCGCCATCGCGGATCGCCTCTCTTGACCCTGCTGGTCCTGGTGGCGGTTCTGATCGGAGCCGGACTCGTATACTTGGCCGTACGTAACGGTTCGTTCAGTCAGGGCGGCGCGGTCGTCGACCAGAGCCTGTCGAGCGCGCAGGCGCCGCTCCGCGGCGCGGCCGCTAAGGCGGGAGACGCTCTTCAAAACGCCGGTCAGAACCTGAAGCAGGACGCGGGCGTCTCGAAGGGTAAACCCGCATCCAATCCCTAGGGTTATCGCCTCTTGCGCGCGGAGGGGTCGCGTCCTTCAAAAAAGCTGCGAACGGCCGCCCCCAAATAGCGTGGGTTTCTGACCGCCAGAAAACCGGCGCCGATCGCCGCGCTGATTGTCACCACCGGTTTTTCCCGAAAAAAGTTCATGGCCCGGTCGGCGAGTCCTCGCGCCGTCGGCGGAAGGTCCTTGGAAGCCTTTGGCCGGGAGGCGATGAATAGGACAGCGGCGCCGAGACCAATGAAAAGAGCCGCGGCGCCAGCCACTATAGCCCCCGCGCCGGCATCGCCGACATAGGGCTTGACCAGCGCGTAGAGAGCGAACGCGAGGGCGACCACGAGGACGCCTCCAGCGGCGGCCAGCATGGCCGCCGCCGTCAGCGCTAGAGCGATCCGGCGGAGGATCAGACCGATCACTTGCCGCGATTTGACAGAAGAAGGCCTAGCAGCACGCCGACGCCGAGGCCGGTAAGCGTTGCGGTCACCGGACGCTCCTTGACCCGCTCCAGCACGTAACGCTGGGCCTCTTCCGCCTGCTGGCCGGCCGTCTCACCATAGATCTTGGTTTGTGCGCGCAGGGTTTCGATGCTCTCCTTAAGCGCCTTTTCCGCCTTCTTGGCCGCCTCGGTGATGGTGCGCTCGGCGACCGCCAGGGCCTCATTAAAGGCTTTCTGGCCTTGGTCGCCGGCTGTCTCGGCCGCCGACTTGGCTTCGTCGACCGCGTGGTTCAGGGATTCGGTGGTCATGGCTGTTCTCCGGCTGTTAGGCGCCGTCGGGCGACGGCTTGGCGCGCGTCGAGTGAACGCGACCCGCTTGACGCTGGTTCCGCGTCCCAAGAAGCTTCAGAATAGGCGTTTAAGCCCGGCGTTTCCACCCATCTACCGCACAGCGACGGTATTGGCGTCGGAATTGCGTTGAATAAGCTCATCGTAGGGATCGACTCCCGCAAATTTCGGCTTCACCGCCGTGACGAATCTCAAGGTCTGGGCGCCCGAATGTATCGGGATCCTCTGGAAGGTGATCACCTTAGCGTCGCCGAACCCCGGGTCGCTCGGCCGAACGGTGAAAAGGCCGATGTTCAGCGGCTCATTCATCGGCGCCGGCGTCTCCTTGCCGACGCCATCGGCGTAGGATTTGCGGGCGGTGACGGTCATGGAGACGTCGTATCGGCCATCAGGCCGTCGCGTGGCGACCGCATTGCTGACGGCGAGATCGTAGAGGGTGATCTTCTCGAAAAGGTCGGTGATCAGCTGTTGCTTGTCGGCGGGCGCCTGGGCGCGCAGGTCGGCGACCAGATCGAGCGCGGTAGGATAGGGAGCGCCTTTGAAGGCGTATTGCGCCAAGAGCGCGCGCAAGGCTCGATTGACCGCGTCTTCGCCAATTTCGTCAGCCAGGCGGTACATCACCAGGGAGCCCTTGCGGTAGTGGATATAGCCCTGGTCCTCCACCTTCTCGAGCGGCTCCTCCTCCGACGCCTCGCCTCCGCGATTTCGCAGGTAGCTGTCGAGTTCGTACTTCAGGAATTTGCGGACGTGGGCGGGGCCATAGAGTTGGCGCATCACCCGCAGAGCGGAATATTGCGCCAGGGTTTCCGAAAGGACCGTCGCCCCCTGCTGGTCGGCGCCGATCACCTGATGCGCCCACCACTGGTGGGCGAACTCATGGGCCGCGACATAGGTCACCAGATCGATGCGGTCGGGATCACGGTAGTCGGCGATGAAGCCCAGGCCCTCGGACCAGGGAAAGGTGCCGGCGAACGACTGGGCGAACTGGTCGTAATCCGGAAACTCGACGATCCGGGCCTGGCGGAACTGGTAGGGGCTGAAATTGGCTTGGTAGTAGTCAAGGGAGGCGCGCAGCGCGCGCAGCATGCGCTCGACGTTCACGCCGTGCTGGGGATCGTAATAGACGGAAAGATCGACGCCTTTGTAGTGATCGGTCTTCACGGCATATCGGGCCGACTGGATGGAAAAGAACTGGAGGACCGGCTTGCCGGTGACGAATCGCGCCGTCCGCCAGGCGCCGTTCACAACATCGGACACCTGATAGCCCGGCGCGATCGGCGTCTGATCGGCGCGGGTGGTGATGGTGATGTCCGAAGTCGCCCAGGCGCCGTGGCCGGCGTAGGAATAGGCCCTCGAAGCCTGGTCCCCCAGCGGCGCGGGATGAAGCGCCGCCGGCAGGCCATATTTGCGGCGCTTGGCCCTGTCGGTGAGCAGACGGTCGCGGCTCATGCCAATGACCGGAGCGATCTGGAATGAATTGGCGAACGTCCCGTTGGCGACCACCGTGGTCAGATCGCGGGTTCGCCGGCGGGAATTGCGAAACCCCCTCTCCGTCAGCCGCGTGTCGAAAGACAGTGTGCGTCGCTCGCCAGGCGCCATGGGCGTATCGAAAGCGAATATCCGGTAGTTGAACCTGCCGAACGTCTGCTTGGCCCAGGCCCCCTGGACGCTGAGCGCGCGCACGTCCAGATCGCGATCGAATCGTACATGGACTTCGCGCAGGGGCTGGCCGGTCTGGTTCTCCAGCACATAGACACCCTTGGTTTCCATCAAGGGCCGATCGGGATCGATCACCACGTTCATGGTCACGGCGACCACATTGGGTTGAGGCACGTGTTCGAAGGGCAGAAGGGCGCGCTCGTAGTCGGCCTGCCAGCGGTCGTCGCTCTCGGCGGTGCGATATTCGTTCCAGACATGGGTGTTGTGGTAGATGAACAGCCCGGCGCCGATGAAAACCAGCGTCGCGGCCACGCCGATCCCAGCGGCCGGCCCCTTAAGGCGCCGCGGCGCCGCGGCCAGGCGAGAGGCGAGCGATCGGCCGGCCCCCCGGCGCCAGAGCAGATAGGCGCCGACCAGCAGAAGCAGTGAGAACGCGCCCCAGTAGAGTCGAAACCACCAGGCGCCGATCCAGAACCGTCCCTGGCCGTTCATGTCCGACAGCGGCACGGGGTTCACGCCGCCGAAAATGTACAGGTTATCCTCAAAGCCGTTGGCCGGCAGGGCAAACCGGGCGATGATGTAAAGGACCATCACCCCCCAGCCGGCGAACTTGTTGGGGGCGATCACCTGGCCGAAAACCGCCAGGGCGGCGAGAAAGATCAGATCGACGGTTCCCGGAACCAAGTACCAGAGCAGATATTTGCCCGGCTCGAAGTTGTTATAGCCCTTCGCGACCTGGACCAGCACGGCGGCCGCCACGCTGCTGAGAAGCGCGCAAACCAGGACCAGGCTCACCGCCGCCATTTTCGGAACAAGGAACGTCCAATCCGGCGCCGGGGTGGAATCGATGACCTCATGCATGCGCCGGTCGCGATCGCGCCAGACCAGCTCGCCCGCGTAATAGGCGGCGATGATCACCGCGAAGATGCTGAAGCTGCCATCGAGCGCGGGAATGAGGATTCGGGTGACCGGCAGCAAGGCGCCGCCATAACGCCCGTCGTCCGTCGTCTCCCAAAGGCCCTCGGCGGCGTTGGCCAAGCCCAGACCCAGGATGATCCAGAACACCGGGCTCTTGAAGATTTGGCTCATGTCGAAGCGGGTGCGGGCGACGAGCTGCGCCCAAACGGCGCGGCGATCGAAGCGGGGACGCACGGGGATGGCCCGCCCCGGGGCGGAGCTGGGGGCTGGCGCTGGCCCCGCGCGCCGAGACGCTTTCCCAGGCGGCGCATCATAGCGATAAAATCTATAAGCGAGGCCTAGAGCGCCGAGGCCCAGCGCGAGGCAGAACAGGCGATTGAACAGCAAGGCGCCGTGCAGGGCCGGCAGGAGCGTGTTGCGGTCGCTGGCGGTCCAGTAGCGGGTCGCCACGTCGAAGGCGAACAGACCAAGGGGATCCCACCGGGCGACCAAGGGTTCCAGATCCGGCTTGCCGAAAGCGATCGCGCCCAGCGAGTAGACGACGAGGACGACGATCACCGCCACGAAGGTCCAGGCCATCGACCGGGTAAGCGTGGCCACCGCGAAAAACAGGGCGGAGGTCAGCAGCATCGTCGGCAGCGCCATGACCGCCAGGGCGAAGAGATAGGCGTCCGGACGGAAGGGGCCGAGCTTTTCCGGATCGACACCCGGCATGAGCGAGCCGACGAGCAGCCCCGCGGCCACGCCGAGGAACGCCAGGAAGGCGGCGGTGAACGCCCCCGTGAAGCGTCCGAACAAATAGTCGAACTTGGTCAGCGGCGCGGCTCGAAGGATCGGCCCAAATCCGGTCTCGTCGTCGCGCAGCACGGCCCCGGCGACGAAAGCCGTGGACGCGAACATGAAGAACAAGCCCATGATCAGATAAATCTGGATGATCACGAACGGCGCGTTCTTGTGGACGTTGGCGGTGTCGCCGATCTGGATCTGTTCGCTGGTGACGAAGCCGAAGTTGAGCAGAAAGAAAATCCCGGCCACCACCCAGAAGAGCGGCGAGCGAAGCTGCTGGCGGATTTCGAAGGCGGCGATCTTGCCGAACATGGCGCGTCCGTCAGGCCGCGCGCGCGGTCTGCGACAGGGTGGAGAAATAGACGTCCTCCAGACCCCCCTGGGTGGGCGCAAAGCCCTCGCCCGGATCCGCATCGGCCAGAACATGGATCACCGTGCGGCCGGCGAACAGGCGCGAGGAGATCACTTGGTGAGTAGCGCTGACGGCCGCCAATTCATCCTTGTCCACGGTCTTCATCCAGATGCGGCCGGAAAGGCCGGCCAGCAGGGCGCCAGGCGCGCCTTCCAGAACGATCTTCCCGCGGCTGATGATCGCCATGGCCGGGCAAAGATCCGCCACGTCGGCGACGATGTGGGTCGAGAGCAAAATCACTACGTTCTCGCCAATTTCGGCCAACAGATTGAGGAACCGATTGCGCTCCTCCGGATCCAGGCCCGCGGTGGGCTCATCGACAATAATCAGGGAAGGCTGGCCGATCAGCGCCTGGGCGATGCCGAAGCGCTGGCGCATTCCGCCGGAAAACCCGGCCAGGGCCTTGTTGCGGTGCTCCCAGAGATTGACCTGGTTCAGCAGGGCGTCGACCGTCTCGCGGCGCCGCGCGCCATCGGCGACCCCTTTGAGCACCGCCATGTGATCGAGCATTTCGCGCGCGGTTACGCGGGGATAAACGCCGAAGTCCTGCGGCAAATAACCGAGGGTCCGACGAAGAGCCTGAGGAGTCTTCAGCACGTCGATGTCGTCGAACCGGACGAAGCCGGATGTGGGCGTCTGCAGTGTGGCGATAATGCGCATCAGCGTCGACTTGCCCGCGCCATTGGGCCCCAGAAGACCATACATCCCCTTGGGAATCGTCAGGTTGATCTCGTCCAGGGCTTTGACGCCGCCGCCATAGACGTGGCTCAGGGCCTCGATGATCAGCATGGCGACGCCTCTCTTCCGGCGGAGCTTGGCGTGTCCGCCATGAGCGCAAAGCACGCCCGGCCGCTGGGCGGCAAGTGAAAGAACGGTTAGATAGTCGGCCCATGACCACCTATGTAATCCCAGCTCCGTCCCAGGCCTCCACCTTGGTGCTTGGAACCAGCGACCGCTTTCCCGTCCGGCGTATTCTCTGCGTGGGCCGAAATTACGCCGCCCACCGCCGGGAAATGGGCGGCGATGATCGCGATCCGCCCTTCTTCTTCTCCAAGCCAGCCGACGCCCTGGTGGAGAGCGCCTCGGCGATCGCCTATCCCCTGGCCACCAGCGACCTGCATCATGAGATCGAACTGGTGGCGGCCCTGGGGGCCGGTGGCTCCGACGTCCCGGTGGGCTCGGCGCTGGCTCTGGTGTTCGGCTACGCCGCGGGCGTGGATCTCACTCGGCGCGATTTGCAGAACGCGGCCAAGGCCAAGGGCGCGCCATGGGAAGCGGCGAAGGCGTTCGATCAATCCGCGCCCATGGGCCCTTTGCGCAGAGCCGAGGGCGGGCGGCCGGAAGGGCGGATATGGCTTAGCGTCAATGGGGCGGTTCGGCAGGACGCCCTGGTTTCCGATATGATCTGGAACGTCGCGGAGGTCATCTCCCAGGCCTCGCGTCTGTGGCGCCTGGCCGCGGGCGATCTCATTTTCACCGGCACCCCTGAAGGCGTGGGGCCGCTCGTCCGAGGTGACAAGGTCGAGGGCGGCGTGGATGGCGTGGGCGGCGTTTCCTTCAGCGTGACGTGACCATCGATCCAGCCTAAAGTAGGCGTCATGAATCAGGGACGATCATATCTGATCGGGGCGGCTTCGGCCGTGCTCTATGGGCTCGGCGCTTCGGCCTGCGCCGCCCAGGACGCGCCAACAGCCGTGCCGTTGAACACCGAGACCGTCATCGGCGACGTGGCCGTTGGCTGCTCGGGGGTCGGCCAGCAGAAGGCCGAGCCGCGATGGCTGACCTATCCGATCCGGGTGGAGTTCTCGGACCCGGCGCGGGACTATCTGGCCGACGGCGCGGTGGCCGTTTCCGACGCCAAGGGTCGCCAGCTGGCGGTGGTAAGCTGTGAAGGCCCGTGGATCCTGCTGCGTCCGACCACGCCTGGCGCCTATGGGGTCAAGGGCTGGCTGACCGGGACGAGCGTCAAACCTCAATCGGGCGCCTTCCATATCCCCTATAAGGGCCAGATGCGCATGGTGTTGGTGTTCCCAGACGCGCCGGCCTCCTGATGCTTGACGATCTGAAGGCCAACAACCGCGCGTGGTCGCTCGCCAAGCGCCAGGTCGATCCGGACTTCTTCAGTCGTCTCGAGCGACAGCAAACCCCCGACTATCTGTGGATCGGCTGCTCTGACAGCCGGGTGCCTGCCAACGAAATCGTCGGCCTCGACCCCGGCGAGCTTTTCGTCCATCGCAACGTCGCCAACCTCGCGCCGCCGCAGGACGCCAACTATCTCTCGGTGCTGCAGTTCGCCGTCGAGGTGCTCAAGGTGCGCCACGTCCTCGTGGTCGGCCACTATGGCTGCGGTGGCGTGAAGGCGGCCATCGACGACGAGCGCCATGGCCTGATCGATCATTGGCTGCACCCGATCCGCGAAACCGCCGAGGCGCATGGCCACGAGCTGGCCGCCCTGACGCCTGGCCGCGCGCGGGAGGATCGGCTGTGCGAGCTCAACGTCATCCGTCAGGTGCGCAACGTGGCGGCCGACGTCTTCGTTCGCGACGCCTGGGCTCGTGGCCACGCGCTCTCGGTTCACGGCTGGGTCTACGCTCTGCACGACGGCCTCGTGCGCGACATGGGCGTGACCGTTTCGTCGCCGGAGGACTATCGGGCGCTAATCCGGGCGATAGGCGTCGAATAGCGCCCGGCGCCGCTGACCCCAGGCCAGGCGCCGATCAAGCCGGCGCGGTCTGGGCGGCCGGCTGGCGCAGGGCCGGCGCCCACCGCTCCGCCAGGGCGAAGCCGCCGAACAGCAGGGCCGTGAAGGCCAGATTGCCGGCGACGGTGTTCTGCAAGAACGGAATCGCGGCGATATAGCAGGCCATGAGGCCAGAAACCGTGCGCGGGTACATCGAGCCGAACGCCCAGACGCCAAAATTGGTCACCAGATAGAAGACGAACGATCCCGCCAGAGCGGCGCCCACCACGCGCGCCGGCGATCGGTCCGCGCGAAGCCACCAGCCCAGGCAGACCGTCAAGGCCGTCGCGGCGTAGACGATTCCCATGTCGGGATAGAAGCCCAGGACGAGATCGCTGAGGAACAGGGCCGCCAGGGGAGCGACAAACCCGGCCCACCGGTGGCGCATATAGGCGCCGCCGAACAACCCCATGGCGGCGACGGGAGAAACATTCAGCGGATGCGGCAGGAGGCGCATGCCAGCGGCGGCGAGAATAACCGCCACGAGCATGGTAGGCCGGAGTTTCAGCATGGCTATCCCTCGTCGATTTTCGTCTATTGTAAGCCAAAGGCCGGGTCGCGCAAAAGCCGGGTCGCTCGTGGCGACTCCGAGCCGCGCCAATCCATGATAGATACGCACGATGACCGAGATCCAGCGACCCGTGCTGACGCCCCCCGGCGGCGAGACCAAGGTGCTCCTTCACTCCTGTTGCGCCCCGTGCTCGGGCGAGGTGATGGAAGCGATGCTCGCCTCCGGCGTCGACTACACGATCTTCTTCTACAACCCCAACATCCATCCTAAGCGGGAGTACCTCCTGCGCAAGGAAGAGAATGTGCGCTTCGCCGAGAAGCACGCCGTCGCCTTTATCGACGCCGACTACGACACCGACAACTGGTTTTCCCGGGCCAAGGGGATGGAGTGGGAGCCTGAGCGGGGGGCTCGCTGCACCATGTGCTTCGACATGCGCTTCGAGCGCACCGCCCTTTACGCCCACGAGCATGGCTTTCCGGTCATGACCTCGTCGCTGGGCATCAGCCGCTGGAAGAACATGGCCCAGATCAATGATTGCGGCGCGCGGGCCGCCGGCCGCTACGAGGGCCTAAGCTATTGGGATTACAATTGGCGCAAGGGCGGCGGCTCGGCGCGGATGATCGAGATTTCCAAGCGCGAGGAATTCTACCAGCAGGAATACTGCGGCTGCGTCTATTCGCTGCGCGACACCAATCGCCATCGCCGGGAGACCGGCCGGGCCGCGATCGAAATCGGAACCCAGTTCTACGGCAAGGAGCCGCGGTCGCCTTGAGCCGAAGCTAGGTGCGAAAGGCCAATATCGGACCGACCCACCGAACGCCGTCTCCCTGAACCGTGGTCAGGCCCTCAACTCCAGGCGTCGCCGTCACCGCGCGCGGCCAGAAGGCTTTCGCGCCGACGTTGCGCTCGGCGATCGCGATTTGCCAGCGTCCGGGATACCTGCCGAGAATCGCGCGCACCGCCGCGCTTCCGGCCCCGCATCGGCGATAGCGGCGCATGACGAAGAACTCGGCCATGTTCCGATCCAGCGGCGCGCCGCTGGGCGAATGATCGTTGACCAGCGCGAATCCCGCCGGCGCGCCATCGAGCCGGATTACCAGCGGAACGCGCGCCGCTTCCCGCCAATAGCCTTCCATGTCGGGATAGGGGCCAAAGGACCCATCCGGGCCAAGCTGGAAGTCCGGCGACCCCGGAGGGGACATCGCCGAAAAGTCGTAGGCGTAAAACTGGAACAGCCCTTCTATCAGGGGCCGTTCGGCTTCGGTCGCGACCGTCACAACCACGCCCGAGGCCAACTGTGTCACCCCATTTCCCCGCTGATCCGAAGCCTCAGCATAGGAGTTGGCTCGGCTTTCACACAAGGGCGCCGGAAGCCGAGCCGCGCGGGTGCGACCCAAGGCCGCATTTGAATTTCAACGCCTAAGTGATTGTGTCCTCGGCGATTCTAATTGCCGCGTTAATTGTCGCGTTTGTCTCCAAAGTCGCCTTCCCGAACACGCCGCGCCTGAAGCGGCCTCGTGGAGCCTCGACGATGGCAAAGTGTTCGTTCTCGAGGTTTTTAGGAGCCCTTTTATGGAAAGATGTGGCGATTGCCGCATTGCCTTGGCGTTCCTCGCCACCGCGATATTCCTTCTCACCGGCGGCGCGGGCCTGCCGACACTGGGCGCCAGCATCGCCCGTTATGCGGTCAATCTGCGCCTCGGCGTGTCCGCCAACGCGGCCACAACCGCCTTGGGTTGCATGGCGGGGTTGTCCCTCGCCCTGGTGCTTGATTGGATCTGCTGCAACATCCTTCAGGTGAAGAGCTGCTGTTAGCCGCCCGTCGCCGATTCCTGGTCGAAGCAGGTCTGCGTCAATTTCCCGCGGTGCGTCATAAGTTAACATGCGCTTAACTGCCGCGGTAGAGTTCCGGCCACGGGGTAGGCTGAGATGTATATTGCGCGGTCCCATATGTTGGAGACCCTCTGGTCTTCGCTTGCCGATTGTCGAGGATGCCGGAGAGGGGCGCTCTTTGGCGCGGTCCTGGGCTGGGCCCTTGCCGGACTGACCATTCTCGCGGGAGATCGCCAGCAACTGGCTCTGGCCGCCGTTCTGGCCGCCATGGGCCTGACCGCCCTATGGGGGCTTCATCGCCTGGCGGTGAGCATCAAGGGCGTCCCCACGCCATTTGCGAGCGGCCGCGCCTCGTCAGTGGCCCTGGTCGAGGAGCCTTTGGCCGAGCGCCCTGAAACGACCGCCGCGGCCTTTGACGCATCGGAACCCGTCGCGGAGACCACGCGCTTTGACCTGACCGATCTCGAATGGTCGGTGATCGAGCCGTTGTTGCCCGCCAACCCACGAGGCGGCGCCCGCACTGATGAGCGCCGTGTCTTGAACGGCATCTTGTGGCGCCTGCGCTCCGGGGCGGCGTGGGCCAGCATTCCCGATCGCTATGGGCCGTACACGATCTGCGCCAGCCGCTTCAACCGTTGGCGCAAGGCGGGAATATGGGACAAGATCTTGGCGGCCGTGACGAGGGTCTACGATGGTGAAGTCCAAATGATCGACAGTTCCTCGGTCAAAGCGCACCGGCCCAGCCTCAATTACACAACCAAGGCGGCCGATCCCGTGGCCTGGCTCCCGCGCGCCGTCGCCCGGCAGGGGCTTTTCTGAAGAGGGACTGAGCGCCAGGCGCTCGGCGCCTTGGCGCCTGCGTCAATTGTTCGCAGTGCTTTAGACGTTTACCTGAGCTTAAGTATTTTTACGGGCTTCCGGCCGTAGGGGTAGGCTTACATGTTTAGCGCGCGACGCAGTTTGTTCGAGGTCGTTTGGGCCAAGCTCGGCGAGTGTAGGGCCTGCCGGCGCGGCGCGCTTCTTGGCGCGATCCTCGGTTGGTTTCTCATCGGACTGGTCTTTATCGCGGGCGATCGCCAGCAGCTATCCCTCGCCGCCGTTCTGTCCGTCCTGGGCCTAACCGCGCTCTGGGGTCTGCATCGCATAGCCCTGGCGATAAAGATGCGGCCGACGCCGCAGGGGGAGCGTTTTGGCTCAGCCTTCGCGCGCGCGCACGCCAGACCGAAATTATAGCCGCGCGCCCGAATAAAGGCGCCCTTTAACCCTCCCTTCAGCATCCGACGCGGCTTAGTCTCACCAAGCGATTCTGCTTGGGGAACGACCGATGGCGAGGACGGCGCGGCGCCGCAGATTGGCGTCATGGGTGGCGAGAGGGTGGGCGCGATGGGCGCCGGCCGTCACGCCAAGGCTAGTCGGACTTACCGTCGCGGCCACGGGAGGGGCCCTCGCCGTCACGCTGGCGACATACCGTGCCGGCGACGCGAGCCTGGACGCCGCGGCCCCTGGAGAGCCGGCCAACGCTCTGGGGGTGGCGGGGGCGGATGTGGCCGACCTCGCCATCCAGACCCTCGGCGTCGGCGCGTGGGCGATAGCGCTTATTCTCATCATCGTCGGCGTCAGCCGGCTGGCGAAGGGGGGCGAGGCCCCAAAGCACGCACACCGGCGGGTGCGCGCCGCGGCTGGCTTGCTGGGTGTTATCGCCCTCAGCGGCGCCGCGGCGGCGGCGGCGCCGCCCGCGGCCTGGCCCTTGTCCGCGGGCCTCGGTGGCGTGACCGGAGACAGCGTTCTGGCGCTCGCGAGCGGACCTCTGGCCTTGCTCAACCTGCCGTCGCCAACCCTGATCTGCGCCGCGCTTCTCGGACTGATCAGCTTTGCGGCGCTCGCCTCGACCGTGAGCCTGGGCCAGGCGCGCGTGGCCCGTCCAAGCGGCGCCAAGGCCAAGCCAGGCCCTCCGGCGCCTTCCCTCCGCGCCGATCCGCCCCATGAACGAGAGGCGCTGACGCCCGAAGTGGACTCACACATCGCGCCGCCACGAGACGGCGCCGCCGAGAGCGCGCTCGCCATCAAAACACCGAAGGGCGGCTCGCGGCCGTCCGGCCGCGAGGAGCGCGAGATTCAGCCAGGCCTGCCGTTCGCCGAGGCCGCCGGCGGCTTTAGGCTGCCGGAACTGGCCATGCTCGCCAAGCCCAAGCCGCGCGCGGCTTCCTTCGACGAGAGCGCGTTGCGCCAAAACGCCGTGTTGCTGGAGAGTGTGCTGGCCGAGTTCGGCGTGCGCGGCCAGATCGACCAGATTCGCCCGGGGCCCGTGGTCACCCTCTATGAATTGGTGCCGGCGCCGGGCGTCAAATCGGCTCGCGTCGTGGCCCTGTCGGACGATATCGCCAGATCCATGAGCGTCGCCGCCTGCCGGGTGAGCGTCGTTTCCGGCCGCAACGCCATCGGCATCGAACTGCCCAACGCCCACCGCGAAACGGTCTATCTGCGCGACCTTCTCTCCAGCGCGGAATATGAAAAGGCGAGCCAGACCCTGCCCCTGGCGCTGGGCGAAACCATCGGCGGCGAACCCTACATCGTCGATCTGGCCAAGATGCCTCACCTGCTGATCGCCGGCACCACCGGCTCGGGCAAGTCGGTGGGCGTCAACGCCATGATCCTTTCGATCCTCTACCGCCTGTCGCCCGATCAGTGCCGCTTCATCATGATCGATCCGAAGATGCTGGAGCTTTCGGTTTACGACGGCATCCCCCACCTCCTCGCGCCGGTGGTCACCGACCCCAAGAAGGCGATCGTGGCCCTCAAATGGACCGTGCGCGAGATGGAGGACCGCTATCGGCGCATGTCCAAGATCGGCGTGCGCAACGTCGCCGGCTACAACGAACGGGCCAGGGAGGCGATGGCCAAGAGTGAACACTTCGTGCGCACGATCCAGACCGGCTTCGACGAGCGCGGGCGGCCCATCTACGAGGAAGAGAAACTTCGACCCGAACCCATGCCTTATCTCGTGGTGGTGATCGACGAGGTGGCCGACCTGATGATGGTGGCCGGCAAGGACATCGAGGGCGCCGTCCAGCGTCTCGCCCAGATGGCCAGAGCGGCGGGCATTCACCTGATCATGGCCACCCAACGCCCGTCGGTGGACGTGATCACCGGCACCATCAAGGCCAACTTCCCCACCCGCATCGGCTTCCAGGTGACCTCGAAGATCGATTCCCGCACCATCATGGGCGAGCAGGGGGCCGAGCAGCTGCTTGGCATGGGCGACATGCTCTACATGGCCGGCGGCGGCCGGATCACCCGCCTGCATGGCCCGTTCGTCTCCGACGGCGAGGTGGAGACGGTGGCCAAGTTCCTGCGCGACCAGGGCGAGCCGCAATATCTGCCCGACGTCACCGCCATGCCCGAAGAGGACGAGGGCGATCTCTTTGGCGGCGAGGGCGAGGGCGTCGGCGGCAGCGATCTCTACGACCAGGCGGTGGCGGTGGTCACACGCGACCGCAAGGCCTCCACCAGCTACATCCAGCGTCGCCTGCAGATCGGCTATAATCGGGCGGCCTCCCTGATCGAGCGGATGGAGAAGGAGGGCGTGGTGACCGCCGCCAATCACGCAGGGAAACGCGATATCCTGGCCGCGCCGCCGCCGGTCTGATAGGCGAGCCGGATGTCCTCCGGCTTTCTCGATCGACGCCAGGCCTTTCTCGCTCTCGGAGCCGCGGCGGTGGCGCGCCGGGCGGCGGCGCAGGCCGTTTCATCACCCTCGGACGACGACATGGCCTTGGTGGCGAGGGCCAGGGCCTATCTGATGAGTCTTTCGAGCGCCAAGGGCCGGTTCATCCAGACCGACCCCAGAGGCGTGGAGAAGCCGGGAACCTTCTATTTGCAACGGCCGGGCCGCGCCCGGTTTGAATACGATCCCCCCTCGGGCCTCGTGGTCGCCTCGGATGGCCATCGCGTCGCGGTGGTCGACACCCGGCTCAAGACCATCCAGGCCTATCCGCTGGGCATGACGCCGCTGGGCCTTTTCCTCTCGCGCGACATCCGCATCGATCGGGGGGTGGTGGTGGGCAAGGTCACCCGGCGCGACGGCGGATTTTCCATCCTCGCCCACGATGCCAAGCGTGGCCAGGGACAGATCACACTGGATTTCACGGATCCGCCCTTGGCGCTCGCCGGCTGGACCATCATCGACCCCCAAGGCGGCGCGACGCGGGTTCGCCTTGCCGACTTCGCGCCGTCCGGGCCGTTTCCGGCCTCCCTCTTCGTGCTGAGCGACCCCAGGTCGCCGCCGAGTTCCTGAGGCGAGAATCCTCGACATGCGCCTTCGCATCGCCTCCTGGAACGTCAATTCCGTACGCCTGAGGGCCGAGCAGGTGGCGCGGTTCGTGCGGCAGGAATCACCGGACGTTCTCTGCATGCAGGAGATCAAATGCCAGGCCGGCGAGTTCCCGGAGCGGGCGTTCGAAGAGGCCGGCCTGCCGCATCTGGCGATCAGCGGCCAAAAGGGCTGGCATGGCGTCGCCATAGCCTCGCGCCTGCCCCTGGAGGCGGCGGCCCGCCTCGACGTCTGCCGCGAAGGCCACGCACGTTGCGTCTCGGCCAAGGTTTCAGGCGTCGAGATACACAATCTATACATTCCCGCCGGTGGCGATGTGCCGGATCGCGCGGTCAACCCCAAGTTCGACCACAAGCTCGACTTCTATGAAAAGTTGACGCGGGACATGGCCGGCCGTGATCGCCATGCGCCGCTGATCCTCGCCGGCGATCTGAACGTCGCGCCTGGGGAGAACGACGTCTGGAACCATAAATACATGTCCAAGGTTGTCAGCCACACGCCGCCGGAGATCGAAGCCATGGCGGCGCTGATGGCGAGCCTGGACTTCATCGACCCGTTTCGCGAAGCCATTCCCGAGCCGGAAAAACTGTTTTCGTGGTGGAGCTACCGCGCCGCCGATTTCCGCGCCTCGAACCGAGGACTGCGCCTGGATCACGTCCTGCTGACGCCGGCTCTGCGGAGCGCCGTGTCCCACCTTGGCAGGCCGCTCGCGCGAATTCATGACGATGTGCGGGCCTGGGAAAGACCGAGCGATCACGCGCCGGTCAGTGTGGACCTGATGCTTTGACCAGGTCTAGGGCGCAAGCCGGTAGCCACCCGCCTCGGTGATCAACAGGCGGGCCGAGGCGGGGTCCGGCTCGATCTTCTGACGCAGCCGATAGACATGCGTTTCCAGGGTGTGGGTTGTCACGCTGGCGTTATAGCCCCAGACCTCCGCCAGCAGTTCGTCGCGCGACACCGATTTGGCGCCGGCGCGGTAGAGGTATTTCAGAATGCTGGCTTCCTTGTCCGTGAGCCTCAGCTTGCGGCCCTTGCCGTCGATGAGCACCTTGCCGCCAGGCCGGAACTCATAGGGGCCGATATGAAAGACCGCCGCCTCGGAGTGCTCGTGATCTCGCAGTTGAGCGCGGATTCTCGCCAACAGCACATTGAATTTGAAAGGCTTCGTCACATAGTCATTGGCCCCGGAATCGAGACCGAGGATGGTGTCCGACTCTCCGGCGGCGGCCGTGAGCATGATGACGGGCGCGTTGACCCCGGCCGCCCGAAGAAGCCTGCAGGCTTCGCGGCCATTCATGTCGGGCAGGTCGACGTCGAGCAGAATGAGGTCGGGCCGACCTTCGCTGGCGGCCTTGATCCCCTCCGTGGCGGTGGGCCGGCAACTGGTGGCGAATTCCTGGTGCACCTCCAATTGCTCGGCCAGACCCTCCCTCAGGTCGGGATCGTCATCGACTATGAGGATCGTCTTGCGCGGCGACATGCCCGCGACCATGCACCGTTTACGGCGCCAACGCCAAGGGGTCCGGAATGCTCGCGGAGCCGGTCGTGCGTCTGACCGCCCGCGCCGATGGAAGAATGCTGATCGGCGACCGCGCCGTCCGCTGCGCGGTGGGCCGGGCCGGCGTGGTTCCGGCGAGCGCGAAAGTCGAGGGAGACGGCGCCTCGCCGGCGGGCCTTTGGCCCTTGCGCCATGTCTATTTTCGCCCTGACCGCATAGAGAAGCCGGTGACGCGGCTGCCCGTTTCGCCGCTCACGCCTTCGGACGGATGGTGCGACGAGCCTACCGATCCCAACTACAATCGCCCCGTCGCATTGCCCTACGACGCGAGCGCCGAACGGTTGTGGCGCGACGATGGCGTCTACGACTTGATCGTGGTCCTCGGATACAATGACGATCCGGTGCGACCCGGGGCCGGCTCGGCGATCTTCCTGCATCTTGCCAGCGAAGGCTATGGTCCGACTCAAGGCTGCGTCGCCGTCTCACGCGAAGATCTGACGGCGGTGCTGGCCGAGAGCCGCCCCGGCGACGCCCTGTTGATCGTCCCCCCGGCCCCTTAGCCGTGCGCGTCGAGCCCTTACGGATGGCGGGTTCCGAAAAGCGCCGAACCCACCCTGACCGAGGTCGCGCCAAATCGGATCGCCGTCTCGAAGTCGGCGCTCATGCCCATCGACAGCGCATGAAGACCGTTGCGCCGGGCGATCTTGGCCAGCAGAGCAAAATGAGGGCCGGGCGGTTCGTCCGCCGGCGGGATACACATGAGGCCTTCGATGGCGAGGCCGTATTCGCCGCGGCAAAGATGAACGAAGGCGTCGGCCTCCGCCGGCGTGACCCCGGCCTTCTGGGGCTCCTCTCCGGTGTTGACCTGAATCAGAAACCTCGGGCTGGCGCCGCGAGCCTGCACGGCGTCGGCAAGGGCGCGCGCAAGCCGGGGCCGGTCCACGGTTTCGATAACGTCGAAAAGGCCGAGGGCGTCTCGCGTCTTGTTGGTCTGCAACGGGCCGATCAGCCGCAGTACGAGCCTCGCGCCGTCCGGAGCATGCCGGTAGAGGCCCCAGCGCGCGATGGCTTCCTGGACACGATTTTCGCCGAACACCCTCTGCCCCGCGGCGAGGACCGGCTCTATCGCCGCCCACGGTTGTTGCTTGGACACCGCCGTGAGGCTTACCCCGGCCGGATCGCGCCCGGCGGCGCGCGCGGCGCCGGCCATGGCGTCGAGAATCTTCCGCAGCGCGGGCGCGTGATCGAGGGATGGGGAGGTCATTAGGCGTGGATGGCGTCTCGGCGCTTTGGCGGGTCGCCCGGACGCTACGGTCTCCTCGGCGCCGGGGAAAGTCCCCGCCGACAATGCTGTTCTTCACCGATCCCGATCGGACACCGCATCCCGAAACGATCATAGGCCGTTTGCCTGCCGGCGCGGCCGTGGTGTTCCGCGCCTTCGGCCGAGCCGATGTGGAGGCGCGAGGTGAGGCCCTGGCCAGGCTGGCGCGCCGCAGGGGTGTGCGCTTTGTTGTCGGCGCCGACGCCGGCCTGGCGAGGCGACTGAAGGCCGACGGCGTGCACCTGCCACAGCGAGCGGCTCATCGCGCCGGTGAGATTCGGGCGCTTCGATCTCGCTTTTGGGTGACCGCGGCCGCGCACGATCTTCCAGCGGCCCTGAAGGCGGCGCGGGCCGGCGTCGACGCGATCATCCTGTCTCCGGTTTTTCCGAGCGCCAGCCCGTCGGCGGGCCGCGCCATCGGCCCGCGCCGTCTCGCCGGACTGGTTCGTGCGGCGGGGGCGCCGGCCTATGCTCTTGGAGGCGTCAACGCCGCGACCGTCCGCGCGCTTAGGCGCACCGGTGTGGCTGGAATGGCGGCGATCGAAGGCTTTTCACCAAGACCCGAAGGCCGATCGACCTTTAAAACTTGAAGGTCGTCTCGAGGCGAACGCGGGGCGCTGGCATCTGGGGCTGGCCCAGCCGCTGGGTTTCAGCTTCGTCGGGCGCGAGGCTGACGGCGCCGCCGATGTGCAGGCGCCGGGTCACACGATAATAGACGCCGGGAGAGACGTCCTTGAGCTGCACGTCGCGATCGGTGTGCTGCTCCACGCCGAGGTTCAAGCCCCAGCGGCCCTTGCTGGCGTCCCATTCCAGCGTGCGGCGTGGCGTGGTCGTGCCGTTGACCCCATAGGTCGGCGCGGCGAAGTCGTTGGCGGCCAGAATGAGCGCTGGCGCGGCCTGTTCGGCGCGCGCCGCCGCGGCCGCGGTCATCAAGACCAGCGGCGCCGCCATCGCGCACAAGAGCCTGCCAAGTTTCATGGCCAGCCGGGTTCCCCAACATCGCGGTCGCCACGCTTGTCGCGCGATCCGCCATCAAGCCGATTAAGTGTCACTCAACGCCCAGGTCAACCGGTTGGCGCCGGATTCCGCCACGATCACCCCCGATACGCCTGCGCTGTGGCATGAGGGACACGCGATTCCCGTTTGGTGGTGTGACGCGAATGTTATAGACGCAGGCGCTGGCGGTTTGAAGGCGCCGCGCGCGAGCGCGGGGCCGATGGGAGATACATGGAGCGGATGAGAATGCCGGCAAAGTTCGTACCGATTGGACAAGGATCGATCGGGCGCGGCGCCAGGGTCCTTGTCCTCTCGGCCAGCCTGGCCGCGCTGGCGGCCTGCGCAAGCAACAACACTTCGCACCACACGAGCAACAGTCACGCCGCGCCGGCCACGGCGATTGGCGTGAACGGCTATCTGTGGCGGGCCACCCTGGACACCCTGGCGTTCATGCCTCTGCAGTCGGCGGACCCCTACGGCGGCGTCGTCATCACCGACTGGTACGTCAATCCGGAGAAGCCTGACGAGCGGTTCAAGGCCACGGTCTATATCCTCGACTCGCGTCTGCGCGCCGATGGCCTCAACGTCACGGTGTTCAAGGAAGTCAGCAACGGCGCCGGGGGCTGGACCGCGGCGCCCACGGCCGCCCAGACCTCGACGGATATTGAAAACGCCATCCTCACCAAGGCTCGCCAGCTTCGGCTCTCAAACCTGAAGGGCTGACCGGGCGCAGCCATGGCCCGCTACAACCCCAAAGAGGTCGAACCCAAGTGGCGCGCCGCCTGGGAGGCGGCCGATATCTATCGCGCCGAGATCGACCCCGATCGGCCCAAATACTACGCGCTGGAGATGTTTCCCTATCCCTCGGGACGTCTGCACGTGGGTCATGCGCGCAATTACGCCATGGGCGATGTCAACGCCCGGTTCCAACGCGCGCGAGGCTTCAATGTCCTGCACCCCATGGGCTGGGACGGCTTTGGCCTGCCGGCGGAGAACGCGGCCGCCGAGGGCGGAATCGATCCGGCGGAATGGACTCGCGGCAACATCGACGCCATGCGCGGCGAGCTCAAGCGTCTCGGTCTGGCCATGGACTGGTCGCGCGAGTTCGCCACCTGCGATCCGGAGTATTATGGCCGCCAGCAGTCCTGGTTCCTGAAACTCTGGAAGCGGGGCCTGGCCTACCGCAAGGAGGCCATGGTCAACTGGGATCCGGTCGACATGACCGTATTGGCCAACGAGCAGGTGATCGACGGACGCGGCTGGCGCTCCGACGCCATCGTCGAGCGCAAGAAGCTCACCCAGTGGTTCCTGCGCATCACCGACTATGCCGATGAGCTGCTGGAAGGGCTGAAGACCCTGGAGCGCTGGCCCGAGAAGGTCCGCTTGATGCAGGAAAACTGGATCGGCCGATCCAGGGGCCTTCGCCTTCGCTTCGACTTCGCCGGCGAGGGGCCCGCCGAGGGCTTGACGGTCTACACCACTCGCCCAGATACGCTTTTCGGCGCGAGCTTCCTGGCCGTGGCGGCCGACCATCCCCTGGCCGCGCAAGTGGCTCACGCCAACCCTGAAGCCGCGGCCTTCATCGCCCGCTGCCACACGGGCGGCACCTCGGAGGCCGAGATCGAGGCAGGCGAGAAGCTGGGTTTCGACACCGGTCTGACGGTTATACATCCCTTTGATTCAAAACGACTCCTTCCGGTGTGGATCGCGAATTTCGTGCTGATGGACTATGGCGTCGGGGCCATCTTCGGCTGCCCGGCCCACGACCAGCGCGACCTCGATTTCGCCCGCAAATACGATCTGCCGGTGACGCCGGTCGTCCTGCCGCCCGGCGCCGATCCGGCGGTGTTTCACGTGAAACATGAGGCCTATGTGGGCCCGGGGGTGATCTACAATTCCGGGTTCTTGGACGGCCTCGATATCGAGGCGGCCAAGGCGGCGGCCGTGGCGCGGGCCGAAGCTGATGGCCGCGGCGAAGGCGCCGTGGTCTATCGTCTTCGCGACTGGGGCGTCTCGAGACAGAGAGGTTGGGGCTGCCCGATCCCGGTGATCCATTGCCCGGCCTGCGGCATGGTTCCGGTGCCCGAGGCCGATCTGCCGGTGCGTTTGCCCGACGGCATGGATTTCAGCAAACCCGGCAACGCCCTGGCTCGTCACCCAACCTGGAGGCGCACGACGTGCCCGGTGTGCGGCGGCGAGGCCGAACGCGAAACGGACACCCTCGACACCTTCGTTGATTCCTCCTGGTATTTCGCCCGCTTCACCAATCCGGGCGCCGATGAGCCCATCGACAAGGCGGCGGCCGACGCCTGGATGCCGGTGGACCAATATATCGGCGGCGTCGAGCACGCGGTCCTTCACCTGCTCTATGCCCGCTTTATCACCCGGGCGCTGAGGGACGAGGGGATGCTTTCGGCCAGCGAACCTTTCGCCGGTCTCTTTACCCAGGGCATGGTCACCCACGAGACCTATCGGCGCCAGAACGGCGAATGGGTCGACCCGCGCGATGTCGATATCCGCAGCGAAGGCGCCAGCCGACGCGCGTTCGACGTCCATACCGGCGAGCCGATCATCATCGGCGACGCCGAAAAGATGTCGAAATCGAAGAAGAACGTCGTGGCCCCGGCCGACCTCGCCGACACCTATGGCATCGACGCCACCCGCCTCTTCGTCCTGTCGGATTCGCCGCCGGAGCGCGACGTGCAATGGACCAGCGCCGGAGTCGAAGGCGCGTGGCGGCTGATCAACCGCATCTGGGCCGAATTTGACACTCAGCCGGTCGTGCTTCCCGAAACGACCGCGCCGGACGACGCGCCCTCTCTCGCCCTGCGCCGCGCGACGCACCGAACGATCAAGGCCGTCACCGAGGCGCTCGAAGGTTTCCGGTTCAACAGCGCCGTCGCCCGCATACACGAATTCGTCGCCGCTCTGCGTCAGGCGCCGGCCGAAGGGGCCTCGCCGGCCCTTCTGCGCGCCAGGCGCGAGGCGCTTGGGGCCCTGGCGCGCCTCATCGGTCCTTTCGCCCCCCACCTCTCGGAAGAGGCGTGGAATCGATTGGGGGAATCCGGACTGGCGGCCCTCGCCCCCTGGCCGGTATTCGACCCCGCCCTCACCGAGGAGGACGAGCGGGTTCTGCCGGTCCAGATCGATGGCAAGCGGCGCGGCGAGGTCCGCGCCCCCGCTGGCGCCAGCGAGGCGGCCGTGCGCGAACTGGTGCTGGCCGATCCCGAAATCAGCCGCCGCCTCGACGGCCTGACGGTGAGAAAGCTGATCGTGGTCAAGGACCGGATCGTCAATCTGGTGACCGGCTGATGAGCCGGACGCGCGCCTTGATGGTCGCCGCCGTGGCCGTTGTGGCTTTGGCCCTCGAAGGCTGCGGCTTTACGCCTCTTTACGCCACGCCCGGCGTTTCCTCCGGCCTCTCTTCGATCCAGGTGGTCGCGCCGCAGGGCCGCGTCGCCTATCTGCTGCGCGAGGATCTCGACGACGCCCTCGCCCACGACAAGGACGCGCCGCCCGCATACCGTCTCGATTTCACCGTGACCGAGACGCGGGGCCCTCGGGGCCTCACCATAAACGACGTGGTGGAGCGCTATGAACTGGGCCTGACGGTGACCTACACGCTCACCGCCGTCGCCACCGGCAAGATCGCCCACTCCGGCGAGGTCAGCTCCCAGGTGAGCTATGACGAATCGACCCAGCCGTACTCCGGCATCGCGGCGCGCCAGGACACGCAGGACCGCGCCGCGTCCGACGCCGCCCGCCGCATACAGCTCGATCTGGCGGCATGGATGGCGAGCCACCGCAACGGCTGACCGGCGCGCGCCATGCTGATCAAGGGCCGCCAGGGCATCGACCGGTTCCTCGCCAGGATCGATCCGGGATTGCGCGCTGCGGTGATCCACGGCGACGATCTGGGGGTGGTTCGCGATCGGGGGAAGTCGGTCGCGCGCCAGGTCACCGAGCGACCGGACGATCCCTTCGACGCCGCCCTGATCGGCGACACCGATCTGAGCCTCGACCCGGCGCGGCTCGAAACCGAATTGACCGCGATCTCGATGATGGGCGGCCGGCGCCTGGTGCGCCTGAGGCTCGACGAGGAATCGAAGCATTTGGCTCGAGCGGCCGAGGCGCTGACCGATCACCTGGCCGGCGCCTTCAATCCCGACGCCTTCTTCCTCATCGAGACCGGCCGCCTGCGGCGGGACGCGCCCCTGCGCAAGGTTTCGGAGAAGAGCAGCCTCTGCGCCGTCCTCGAATGCTATTCAGATGACATCGGCGATGTGAAACAGCTGACACGCGACGTCCTTGCCGCCGACGGGATCCATCTCACCAGCGAAGCCCTGGATCTCTTCGTCTCCCGCCTGCCGCGGGAGCGTGGCGTCGCCCGCCAGGAGATCGAACGCCTGGCGCTCTATCTGGGCCCGAAAAGCGGCGCGACCGCCGGCCCGGCCGATCTGGCGGACTTTCTGGGGGTCGAGCCCGAAGCCTCGCTCGCCGACGCGGCCCTGGACGCCTTCGGCGGCCGGCTCGCCCTGGCCCAGGCCGGCCTGCGACGAGCGGCGCTGGAAGGTGAACGCGGGCCGGCGGTTGTGCGCGCCGTAAGCCTTCATCTTGGCCGCCTAAGGCGCATCGTCACCCTGCAAAAATCCGGCGTGCCGGTCCAACAGGCCGCCAAGGCCGCCGGCGTCTTCTGGAAGAACGAACGCGAGATGACCAGGCAGGCCAGGATGTGGCCTCTGGGTGAACTGGACGCCATCCAGGCCGAGGCGCTCGCCGCCGATCAGAGTTGCAAACAGGCCGGGGCGCCCGATGATCTCATCGCCGAACGCCTGGCGTTTACCGTCGCCGGCAAGGCGAGGCGCCTGGGTCTCTAGTCAGTCGGCGCGGGTGAGCCGGCGGCAAAGATCGTCGAGCTGCTCGAGGGTTTTGTAGGCGATGCGAAGTTCGCCGGCGCCGCCCGCATCGAGAATTTCCACCGAAAGCCCCAGCGTCTCCGAAAGATCGTTCTCCAGCGCGCGGGTGTCGGCGTCCTTGCCGGGAGGTTGAGGCGCTTTCTTCACCGGTCCGGCGCGCAGGCGCTTGGCGATGGCCTCGGTCTGGCGAACGTTCAGCCCGCGCCGCACGATATCCTGGGCGATGGCCTCGGCCTCATCGAGATCGAGAAGGGCCCTGGCGTGGCCGGCGCTCAGACGCCCAGCTTCCAGATGGTCCTGCACCGCCCGCGGCAGACGGATCAAGCGCAGGGTGTTGGCCACATGGCTGCGGCTCTTGCCGACGATGCCGGCGATGGTCTCCTGGCTGCGGTTGAACCGCTTCATCATCGCCGCATAGCCGCGCGCCTCTTCCAGGGCGTTGAGATCGGCGCGTTGAATGTTTTCGATCAGCGCGATCTCCATCACCCCAAGTTCATCGAGGTCGCGCACCAGGGCCGGCACAAGGTGCAGCCCGGCCCGCTGAGCGGCCCGCCAGCGACGCTCGCCGGCGACGATCTGGTATTCTCCTGGGTAGTCCGGAAGGGGGCGAACCAGGATGGGCTGGATGATCCCCCGCTGACGGATCGAGGCGGCCAATTCGTCCAGCTCGTCCTCGCCGAACACGCGCCGGGGCTGATCGGGATTTCGCCGGATCAGCCCGATGGCGATCTCCTGGGCGCCCGCCGCCCGGCGTCCTTCCGGCGTCGATGCCGATTCCGTCTCGCCCAGCAGAGCCGAGAGTCCTCGACCCAATCCCCGCCTGCCCTCAGCCATTGGCCCCGTCTCCCTGCGTCATCACCGCCTCAAGCCTCGACCGCGCGCTGGGCCCGCTCGCGTCCCACCACCTCACGGGCAAGGTTCAAATAGGCCTGGCTCCCCGCGCATTTGAGATCATAGATCAGCGCCGGCTTGCCGAACGACGGCGCCTCCGAGATCCGCACATTCCGCGGGATCATGGTCTGGTAGACCTTGTCGCCCAGATTTTCTCGAACGTCCCGCGCCACCTGTCGCGCCAGGGAATTGCGCCTGTCGAACATGGTGAGCACGATTCCCTGGATCTGCAGGGTGGGATTGAACGCGCCCCGCACCAGTTCGATCGTCCGCATCAGCTGGGAGAGGCCCTCAAGCGCGAAGAACTCGCATTGCAGGGGCACCAGCACCGCGTCGGCCGCCGCCATGGCGTTGAGGGTAAGCAGGTTCAGCGAGGGCGGGCAGTCGATCAGCATATAGCTGTAGGTCTCGCCGCCACGCAGCGGCGCGAGCGCGTCGCGCAGCCGGTAGGCCCGGCGAGGTTTCTGGCCCAGCTCCAGCTCGACGCCGGAGAGGTCCGCCTCGGAGGGCAGAAGGTCGAGCCCCGGCACCGCCGTCTTCACGGCGGCGGACACAACGGACGTATCCTCCATCAGCACATCGTAGAAGGTCTTCACCCGGGCCTGGACAGGCACGCCAAGGCCCGTGGAGGCGTTGCCCTGCGGATCGGCGTCGATCAGCAGCACCTTCTCCCCCACCGCCGCCAGAGCGGTGCCAAGGTTGATCGCCGTGGTGGTCTTGCCGACGCCGCCCTTCTGATTGGCGACGGCGAGCACCCTCAAGGGCCTAGGCGCGGCGGGCACGGGCAAGCTCCGTTATGGTGAGAATCCGCCCGCGCGGATCGCTCAGGCTGACGTCCGCGGCGGCGGCGAACCGCCACAGCTTGCGCGCCTCGGCAAGCTCGCTGTCAAGATCGGCGCCCTTCAAAAAAAGCCCGGTGGCGCCGCGCGCGAGATAAGGCTGGGCGAATCCCAGGAGACGGTCCAAAGGCGCGCAGGCGCGGGCGGTCACCACCTCGACCTTGAGCTTTAGCGTTTCGGCGCGAGCGTTGTGAATCTCCACCGGCAGACGGAGGGCCTCGGCGACCTCGGCCAGGAAACGACATCGCTTGGCCATGCTTTCCACCAGATGGACCTTGGCGCCTGCCTTTCCCTTCAGAAGGATCGACAGGACCAGACCTGGCAGGCCGGCGCCGGCGCCGAGATCGGCCCAGGTCAGGGCACAGGGCGCGAACCATCGAAGCTGAGCGCTGTCCAGAAAGTGTCTTTCCCAGAAGGATTCCAGGGTGGACGCGCCGACGAGATTCATCTGGGAATTCGTGCGGTTCAGCATCTCGCGGAACGTTTCGGCGTCCGCTAGAGCGGTTTCGGTCAGCCCGACGGTTTCGCGGAAACCCTCCGGCGTGGCGGCCAGCCACGCCGGCTGTTCAAGCGGCGTGGCGGCGACGGACATGGGCGAGCAGGCTGGTGAGGGCGCCGGGGGTGACGCCCTCGATCCGCGCCGCCTGGCCGAGGGTCCCCGGACGAACCTCCATCAGCTTGTCGCGCGCCTCGTTGGAAAGCCCGCCCAGCCGGGCGTAGTCCAGATCCGCCGGCAACATCAGGTCTTCATCGCGGCGGAAGATGGCGACATCGGCGTCCTGGCGATCGAGGTAGCCGAGATAGGCCGCATCGATCTCCACCTGCTCTCTGGCGAAGGCCGGCCACGCCCCGATGCTGGGCCACAGCGCCTTGAGATCGTCGAACCCGATCTCGCGATGGGTGAGAAGCTGGGCGAGGCTGCGCCTCTGACCATCCTGGGTGATCCGAAACCCGGCCCTGGCCGCCTCGGTCGGGGAAAGCGACAGGCTCGCCGCTTCGGCCCGCGCCCCGGCGATCGCCTCGGCCCGGACGGCGAAGGCGGAGGCGCGCTCCGTGCCGACGCACCCAAGATCAAGCCCACGCGCGGTCAGCCTCTGATCGGCGTTGTCGGCCCGCAGGCGCAGGCGGAACTCGGCGCGGCTGGTGAACATCCGATAGGGTTCGGTGACCCCCAGGGTGACGAGGTCGTCGATCATCACCCCGATATAGGCTTCGTCCCGACCCAGAATCGCCGGCGGCGCGCCGCTCGCGGCCCGGGCGGCGTTGAGGCCGGCCATCAGGCCCTGGGCCGCGGCTTCCTCGTAACCGGTGGTGCCGTTGATCTGGCCGGCGAGATAGAGGCCGCCCAGGCGCTTGACCGCCAGGCTGGCGTCGAGTTCGCGCGGATCGACATAGTCGTATTCGATGGCGTAGCCGTGACGCAGCACCCGCACATCCGCCAGCCCCGGAATGGTCCGCAGGAACGCATCCTGGGTCACCGCCGCCACCGAGGTCGAAATGCCGTTGGGATAGACCGTGGGATCGTCCAGCCCTTCCGGCTCCAGAAAGATCTGGTGGCTGTCGCGATCGGCGAACCGCACCACCTTGTCCTCGATCGAGGGGCAATAGCGCGGTCCCCGCCCTGTCAGCCGGCCGCCATAGACCGCCGACTCTGCGAGCCGCTCGGCGATAATGGCGTGGGTGGCCGCCGTGGTCGCCGTGACGCCGCACTGGATTTGCGGACGGCCGATCGCCTCGGTCAGGAACGAAAACGGCGTCGGCGGCTCATCCCCGGCCTGCATGTCCAGCATCGACCAATGTATGGTGCGGCCATCGAGCCTCGGCGGCGTGCCGGTCTTCAAGCGGCCCATGGTCAGGCCCAGGCCGTAAAGCCGATCGGCCAGGCCGATCGCCGGCGCGTCGCCATCACGGCCGGCGGCGATCCGCTCGTCGCCACGATGGATGACGCCCTTCAGGAAAGTGCCGGTGGTCAGCACCACCGCGCCGGCGCGGTAGATATCCCCGCCGGCCCCCACCACGCCGACCACTCGGTCATCTTCGATCACCAGATCCTCCACCGCCTCGGCGCGGAGTGTGAGGTTCGGTTGGCGACCCAGGGCGGCGCGCATGGCTGCGCGGTAAAGCTTGCGATCGATCTGAGCGCGTGGGCCTCGTACCGCCGGACCGCGCGAGCGGTTGAGCATGCGGAACTGGATGCCGGCCTCGTCGGCCGCGCGACCGATCAAGCCATCCAGCGCGTCCACCTCCCGCACCAGATGGCCCTTGCCCAGCCCGCCAATCGCGGGGTTGCACGACATCTCGCCGACGGTTTCCAGCTTGTGGGTCAGCAACAGCGTGTCGGCGCCAAAGCGCGCGGCGGCGGCGGCGGCCTCGCAACCGGCGTGGCCGGCCCCGATCACGATGACGTCCCACACCCTGGTCACGAGGTCATTTCCAAAACGAACGCCGCCGGGCCAATCCGGAGGCGACAAGGGGCGACCCTTTACTCCACCGCCGCCCACGGGTCGAGCGCCAACCCTGGATGTTTCACGTGAAACAGTCCCTCACTTGCCGATACAGAAGGTGGCGAACACTCGGCCCAGTATGGCCTCCGCGTCGATACGACCGGTGATGCGCGAGAGCGCGCGAGCGGCCAGGCGGGCGTCCTCCGCCGCCAGTTCGGGTTCATCGATGGCGCCGAGCGCGCGGCCAAGCGCGTCGCGCGCGTCCCGCAACAGGCCCTCATGGCGCGCCCGGGTCGCGGCCGGAAAATCTCCGCCGCCGAGATCCGTCTCCACACGCCGGGTGAGCCAAGCCTCCGCTTGGCCCGGACCGCCCTTCGTCAGGGAAAGTGGCAGGACGGATGCGCCCGCCACCCGGGCCGCTTCGCCCGCCGCCGGCCCGTCGGCGCCAACCGCCAGATCCGTCTTGTTGAGAAGGCAAAGATCGCCCGGCCGCACCAGATCGAGCGACTCGCGCCAGGCGCCGTCGCCCGCCGATTGGTCCACCACCCAAAGCCGCAGGTCGGCGGCGGCGGCCCAGGCGCGCGCGCGCCGCACGCCCTCGGCCTCGATCACCTCGGCGCTCTGGCGCAAGCCCGCCATATCCGCCAGCACCACCAGATATCCGGACAGGTGGAGCGGGACCTCGATGATATCGCGCGTGGTGCCGGCGATCGGCGTAACAATCGCCGCCTCGCGTCCAGACAACGCATTGATAAGACTGCTTTTTCCCGCATTGGGGGCGCCGATCAGCGCCACCCGGTAGCCTTCGCGCACGCGTCGGCCTCGCGCCTCGTCGGCGACGGCCACGTCGAGTTCCGCCATCAGCCGGCCAAGAGAGGCCCGGGCGCCATCGGAGACATCGGGCGGAATCTCCTCGTCGGGAAAATCCACCGCCGCCTCGAGCTGGGCCAGGGCGTCCAGGAGTTGATCGCGCCATTCGCGATAGCGCCGGCCAAGCCGACCCCCCAACTGGCCTATGGCCTGGCGCGCCTGAGCCCGCGTCTCCGCATCGACCAGATCCCCCACCGCTTCGGCCTGATCGAGGTCGAGCTTGCCATTCTCGAACGCGCGGCGGGTGAATTCGCCTGGCGCCGCCAGTCGCAGCCCCATAGCGACAAGCGCTTCGGTCACGGCGTCGGTCACCGCCGCGCCGCCATGCAGATGGAATTCCACGCAGTCCTCGCCGGTGTAGCTGGCCGGGGCGGGGAACCAGAGGACCAGCGCCTCGTCGAGGATGCCGCCAGCGCCGTCCTTCAATCGTCGCCGGGTCGCTCGGCGCGGCGCCGGCGCCTTGCCGGCCAAGCGCTCCAACGCCGCCCTGGCCCCCGGCCCCGAGAGTCGCATCACCGCCACCGCCGCCCGCCCCGGCGCCGTGGCCAGGGCGAAGATGGTGTCGTTCATCGGCCGGTCGTGGCGCTCGTCGCGGCGGCGGTCATCAGCTTCATGAACTGCTCGGAGGCCTGGCCGCCGAGGGTCATCCAGTTCTTCAATAGCTCATCCGGCGCGGCCAGGAGATTGGCGTCCATCTTCGCCTTCATCTCCTTGACCAGATGCTCGTTGAGGGCCTTGACGTCCGGCAGGCCCAGGAAGGCGCGCGCCTCCGCCGGGGTGACGTCGATTTGCACGCTGAGTTTCATGAACGGCGGCTCCTTGATCCCACGAGATTGTTATGGGCCAAGGGGGAGGCCCCGCGCTAGTAGGCGCACAAGCAACAGACATTTGGAGACACGCCATGGGCGAAACCATCACCATCACCACCGCCGACGGAGACATGGGCGCCTATGTGGCCAGGCCGGCCGCGGCCAGGGCCCCGGCGATCATCGTCATTCAGGAGATATTCGGCGTCAACAAGGTGATGCGCGACATCGCCGACGACTATGCCAAGGAGGGCTATCTTGCCATCTGCCCCGACCTCTTCTGGCGCATCGAGCCGGGGATCGACATCACCGATGGTTCCGAAGCGGAATGGAAACGCGCCTTCGAGCTCTTCAACGCCTTCGACGTCGATCAGGGGGTCAAGGATATCGAAGCGACCATCGCCCACGCCCGCGGCGACCGGGGATGTTCGGGACCGGTTGGTACGGTCGGCTTCTGCCTGGGCGGCCTCCTGGCGTTCCTGACGGCCACCCGCACCGACGCCGACGCGGCTGTCGGCTACTATGGCGTCGGCATCGAGCGCCATCTGCCCGAGGCCGCCACCCTGGTCACGCCCCTCATGCTGCACATCGCCGAAAAGGATCAGTTCGTGCCGCCGGCGGCCCAACAGCAGATCATCGCCGCCTTGAAGAACCAGGCGCGCGCCCAGCTCCACACCTATCCCGGTCGCGACCATGCCTTCGCCCGCGAGGGCGGCGAGCACTATGACGCCGCCGACGCGGCCACCGCCAACACCCGGACGCTGGCCTTCTTCGCGGGGCGGCTGACCCGCTAAGTCTAGGTGTTCATCGACTGGAAGAACTCGGCGTTGTTCTTGGAGCTGCGAAGCTTGTCGAGCAGGAACTCGATGGCGTCCTGAGGCCCCATGGGGCTCAAGATCCGGCGCAGGACGAAGGTCTTCTGGAGCTGGTCCTTGGGCGTGATCAGCTCCTCCTTGCGGGTGCCGCTCTTGAGTACGTCGATGGCCGGATAGATGCGCTTGTCGGCCACCTTGCGGTCGAGCACGATTTCCGAATTGCCGGTGCCCTTGAACTCTTCGAAGATCACCTCGTCCATCCGGCTGCCGGTGTCGATCAGGGCGGTGGAGATGATGGTGAGCGAGCCGCCCTCTTCCACATTGCGCGCCGCCCCGAAGAACCGCTTGGGCCGCTGCAGCGCGTTGGCGTCGACGCCCCCGGTCAGCACCTTGCCGGAGGACGGCACCACGGTGTTATAGGCGCGGCCGAGACGGGTGATGTTGTCCAGCAGGATGATGACATCGCGCTTGTGCTCGACGAGGCGCTTGGCCTTTTCGATCACCATCTCGGCCACCTGCACGTGCCGCACGGCCGGTTCGTCGAAGGTGGAGGAGATCACCTCGCCCTTCACCGTGCGCTGCATGTCGGTCACTTCCTCGGGACGCTCGTCGACCAGCAGCACGATCAGATAGCACTCGGGGTGGTTGGCGGCGATCGACTTGGCGATATTCTGCATCATGATCGTCTTGCCGACCCGCGGCGGGGCGACGATCAGGCAGCGCTGCCCCTTGCCAAGCGGTGAGACGATATCGATCACTCGGCCCGTGCGATCCTTGAGGGTCGGATCCTCGATCTCCATTCGCAGCCGCTCGTCCGGGTAGAGCGGGGTCAGGTTGTCGAACAGAATCTTGTGGCGAACGTTGTCGGGGTTCTCGAAATTGATCTGGTCGACCTTGGTGAGGGCGAAATAGCGCTCGCCCTCGCGCGGCGCGCGGATGCCGCCGTCGACGGTGTCGCCGGTGCGCAGGCCAAAGCGCCGAATCTGCGAGGGGCTCACATAGATATCGTCGGGCCCTGGCAGGTAGTTGGCCTCCGGGCTGCGCAGGAAGCCGAAGCCGTCCTGAACCACCTCGAGGGTGCCGGAGGCGAAGATTTCCACGCCTTCCTCGGCGGCGGTCTTGAGGATGGCGAACATCATGTCCTGCTTGCGCATGGCGTTCGCGTTCTCGATGTCGAATTGCTCGGCGAAAGCCAGCAGATCGGCCGGAGTCTTCTCCTTGAGCTCCTGCAGCGACATGCGGGTCAGGCCCATATTGGCGATGGCCTTGCTGGCCTCGCTGGGTTCGGCAGGTTCGCCGCCGTTGACCTCGACGATCTCTTCGCCGGCTTCGACCGGCAGGTCGGTGATATCTGACATGGAAAGTCGTACTCTTCTGGTGGATGGAGTCCGGGCCTGGGGTCGGGCCGGTCCTGAATGGAACGCCTGGACGAATCTCGACACGGGCGCGAGTGTGTAATCGGGAGAGGATCGCGCGCTCGCCTGAAGCCAGGGGCGCAATCCTTGAGGATGCGGGGTAAGCACCGCCCGATATCCCGAGCGCGCTTCGCCTATAGCCCAAACATAAGGCGGGGCGGGCGTCAAGCAAAACGCGACGCTAGCCGCTTCGTCAGCCGCCGAACTTGGTGGTCACCGAAAGGACGATCACGATCGCCGCCAGGAAGGGCAGCTCATTGGTCATCCGCCAGAAGCGTTCGGATTTCGGCCGCCGGCCCGCCGCGAGATGCTTTCTCGCCCTCGACAGATAATGGTGCCACAGCAAAAGGAAAGTCACCCCCGTCAGCTTGGTCAGCATCCAGGGCCTTAGCAGGAAGCTCCATCCCCAGCGCAGCCGCGCGGCGTCGTACCAGACCAGGCTCACGCCGAGGATCAACACCACGATCATCGCCGGGTTCATGATGATCCTCAGAAGCTTGGCCTCCATGACCTTGAAGGTCTCATCCATCTCCGAACCCGGCGCCGCCTTGGTGTGGTAGGCGTAAAGCCTGGGCAAATAGAGCAGGCCGGCCATCCAGGCGATCACCGCCAGGATATGAAATCCCATGAGCAGGCCGTGGATCATGCGGCCAGCGCTTGCCGACGACCACAGCGGGAGAGCTTTTCCGGACAGGCCGCCCCATCGGGGCAAACGCCATTCTTGACCAAGGCCCGTTCCACCGCGCCGGCTAGCCCATCGATGAAGCGCTCGGCGACTCCCACCACCGGCGCGCGCAGGTAAACCTCCATTCCGGCCTCCTTGGCCAGTGTCGCGTAGTCCCGATCCAGCTCGACCAGGGTCTCGATATGTTCCGAAACAAAGGCCACGGGGTCTATCAAGACGCCAAGGCCCTCCTCGGCGGTCGCAAGGATCGCTTCGGGCGTCGAAGGTCCTATCCACTCAAGCGGGCCCACTCGGCTCTGGTAACAGATCCGCCAATCCCAACCGCCTCCGAGCCGTTCGGCAACGGCCGCGCAGGTCGCCTCGATCTGCCATTGATAGGGATCGCCGCCCTCGGCCACGCGCCGCGGGAGACCATGAGCCGAGAAAAGCAGCCGCACTTTCGGCCGTCCCGCCCGCTCCCACGTCGTCATGATCCGCTCGGCATGCGCTTCGATCAAGCCGTCATTCTCATACCAGCAGCAGATCGTTCGACTCCGGCCAGGGCCCCTGTAGCGCCGCGTCCATTCGGCGAGGGATGAGGCGGTGGTCGTGGTGGAATACTGTGGATAGAGCGGGCAAAGCACTAGGTCGTCCGGCGCGAATTCGGCCGCCTGCCGCGCCGCCTGATCGATGAGCGGCGGCCAATAGCGCATGGCGACAAAAACCCGGATCTCGGCGCCCGGCAAGCGACGAGCCAAGGCGCCTTGAAGCGCCCGGGCCTGAGCCTCGGTCTCCTCGACGATCGGCGAGCCGCCGCCCATGACGGCATAGTTGTCGACCGCGGACCGTTCCCGAATCCGGGAAATGAGTTCCGCCAGGGGCAACCGGACCACCGCCGGCGCGGCGATGATGGCCGGATCGGCGAAAAGGTTGCGCAGGAAAGGCCGCACCGCGGCGGGTCCATCAGGTCCGCCGAGATTGAACAGAACCACCGCCAGGCGGCGGCCATACAACCCCGACGCGGCGCTCATGTCCCTGTGACCCGGCGCACGACGCTCTCAATGTGGGGGATGGGCGTATCCGGTAGGACTCCATGGCCGAGATTGAAAATGTAGGGGCCCTGACCCCACTGCTCCAGCAGGACGTCCACCCGTGCATCCAAAGCCGAACCGCCGGCCCTAAGCAAAAGAGGATCAAGAGCGCCTTGGATCGCGCGTCCCTTCTGCAACCGCCGACCCATCGCCGCCGGCGCCTGGACATCCAGCGCCACCGCCTGGACAGCCACCTGATCCGCATAGCCTTCCACGAGCGCCCCAGCGCCGCGCGGGAATCCGATCACGGGGGCCGTCACGCCCCGCGCGCGCAGCCCCTCGACGATCGCCGCATGGGGCTTTGTCACCAGCCGCGCGAACTGATCCTCCGGCAACTGATCGGCCCAGGACTCGAAGATTTTGAGCACCTGGGCCCCGGCGCGAGCCTGCATGGCCAGATAGCGCACCGTGGCCTGGACCAATATGTCCAGCAGCCGATCGGTCTTCTCCGGCTGTTCGAACGCCAGCGCTCGGGCACGGTCACGCTGGCCGCCCCCGCCTTCCAGCATATAGGTCGCCACGGTCCATGGGCCGCCGGCGAACCCGATCAAAGCCCGTTCCGGCTCCAGGGCCGCCCGCACCCGCCTCAGGGTCTCACCCACCGACGCCAGCCTCTCGGTGGACGCTTCCACCTCGCCATCCAGAGCATCGAGTTCGGGCAGCGGGCCCAGCCTCGGCCCCTCGCCAGCCTCGAACCACAGGGCTTGGCCTAGGGCTCTTGGGATCAACAGAATGTCGGCGAACACGATCGCCGCATCGAAGGCGAACCGTCGCATGGGCTGCAGCGTGACCTCGGCGGCCTTCTCCGGGTCGAAGCACAGGGAGATGAAGTCGGCCGTCGTCGCTCTGAGCGCACGATATTCAGGCAGACTCCGCCCCGCCTGGCGCATGAACCAGATCGGCGGACGGTCCAGAACCTCACGGTCTAGGGTGCGAAGAAGGCGGGGTGGTGTGGCCAGGTTCATGATCCTCTTAGATCGAACCCTGGCGGCGGTCTCAAGTGCCGTTCGCTCATCCCTCTGGGCCGTTTAATTCTAAGAGAAAGGGAGAATCTTGGAAAGAGAGGCAGTGAGGCTGGGATTCACGGGGAAACCCGTTTCGGCACGGACTTCTCCGGGCGCCGTCCCACAGGTTTCCGGGAACGGCGACCGAGCGGGTCCGCACGTTCCGTTTCCTGTGGTCGTTGGCTTTCAAGTTGATTATGCTAGAGAAATTCGGGCCAACTCTGTGGATAATATTGTGAATCAACGCTCAGGTCGCGGCTTTGCCAACACCGCTGTCACAATATTCGTCCACTGATGAAAATTTGTGGGTGGCGGGCTTGTGAAAGGCCGGCTTTTCCCCAGGCGGGCGACCTCGGCGACCAAGGTGGCCAAACCGCTCACCTATCTTTCACCTGCCGGGGCGATTGATTAAGGCTTTGTTAACCATGATTGCACAGCTGTCTTTACCATGAGCGAGGCCTGATGAACGCGCCCACGCGTCTCGCCACCTATTTCCACGTTCACCTGGTGTCGGATTCCACCGGCGAAACGCTCAACGCCATGGCCAGAGCCGTGTGCGCCCGGTTCAACAATGTTCTGCCGATCGAGCATATCTACGCCTTGGTGAGGTCTCATCGGCAGCTGGAGCGGGCCCTGGCGGAGATCGCCAACGCCCCGGGCGTCGTCCTGCACACCATCATTGATGAGACCTTGCGCGGCCAGCTCGAGCAGGGCTGTCAGGCCTTGGACATGCCCTGTATCGGCGCCCTCGATCCTCTGGTTTCTGTCCTTTCCTGGTACCTCGGCGCGCCGCTTTCGACCCAGGTTGGCGCCCAATACGCCCTGGACACGGACTATTTCAATCGCATGGACGCGCTCTCCTACGCGCTTGGCCATGACGATGGTCAGGGCGGCCAGGATCTCGAACGGGCGGACGTGGTTCTGGTGGGCGTCTCGCGCACCTCCAAGACGCCGACGAGCATCTATCTGGCTCATCGGGGGGTGCGGGCGGCGAACGTGCCGCTGGTGCCTTCGGCGGGTCCGCCGGAGGCGCTCATGAGGCTGAAAGGAGTTCCCGTGGTCGGGCTGACGGTCTCGCCCGATCGGCTCGTGCATCTGCGTCGCAACCGCCTGCGGGGCGCCAAGGAGGTGCGCGATAGCGGCTATATCGACAATGACCTTGTGCGGGCCGAGGTGGTGGCGGCGCGCCGGCTGTTCGAGCGCGAAGGCTGGCCGGTGATCGATGTCACCCGTCGCTCGGTGGAGGAGACGGCGGCGGCGGTGATCAACATTCTTTCCGGCGGTCGGGGCCAGGTCGAGGTGCTGGGGTGACGCCGGTGACGCTCGCCTCGGCCAGCGCGGCGCGAGCGGCGATTCTCTCGGCCGCCGGGATCACCTTCGAGGTTGTTCCCAGCCGGGTCGACGAGGCGGCGCTGAAGGGCCCCCTTCTCGCCGAAGGCGCCGCGCCGCGTGAGATCGCCCAGGCTCTGGCCGAGCGTAAGGCGCTGAGCGTGGACAGTCGGGACAGCGTGGTGATCGGCGCGGATCAGACCTTGGATCTAGACGGCGCGCTGATGGACAAGGCCGCCTCCCTCGACGAGGCGCGAAATCATCTGCGGCGGCTGCGTGGTCGCGGGCACCAGCTCCACGCGGCCGTGGCCGTGGCCCGGGACGGGGAGCTCGTCTGGAGCGCGGTCGAAACGGCGACGCTCACAATGCGCGCTTTCTCCGACGCCTTTCTCGAGGGATATCTCGCGCGCCATGGCGAGGCGGCGCTCTCGTCGGTGGGTGGCTATCATCTGGAGGCGGAGGGGGCGCAGCTGTTCGAGCACGTCGAGGGAGACTATTTTTCCATTCTCGGCCTGCCCTTGATCGGTTTGCTCGACGCGCTTCGGCGGGAAGGGGCGGCGTCGTGGTGAGATCGGCGATCTCCGGCGCGACGCGGATGGCGGCGGTCCTGGGCCGGCCAGTGGACCATTCCCTGAGCCCGGTGATCCACAACGCCTGGATCGAGGCGTCCGCGCTGGATGCGGTCTATGTCGCGCTTTCCCCCACCGCCGGAGGATTTCGCCCTTTTCTGGAGGGCTTGCGGGGCGGGGTGGTCGCCGGCCTGAATGTCACCGCCCCTTTCAAGGAACAGGCGCTGGCCGCGGCCGACGACGCCAGTGGTCGGGCGAAGCGGGCTGGCGCCGCCAATCTGATCACCTTTCCGTCCGATGGCCGGATCGTTGCCGACAACACTGATGGGGAGGGGCTCCTGAACGCCTTCGCCCGTCAGGCGCCTGGTTTCGACCCCGCGGCCGGGCCGGTGGTGATCTGCGGCGCGGGCGGGGCCGCGCGTGGCGCCATCGCCGCGTTCCTGGACGCCGGCGCGCCGGCCGTGAAGCTCCTGGCGCGCTCGGCGGAACGCGCCGCTCTCCTTGTGGAACTGTTTGGTGAGAAAATCGCCGCCGCGCCGTTCGATGAAGCGCGGCGGGCGCTCTTAGGCGCCAATGCGATCGTCAACGCCACGCCGGTCGCGGTCGAGCTGCCGCTGGAAGCGGCGCCCGCCGAGGCGGTGGTGATGGACATGGTCTACAAACCCTTGCGGACACATTTGCTTGAGCAAGCGGCGGCGCGGGGCCTGCGCACGGTCGATGGCTTGGCCATGCTCATAGGCCAGGCGGTTCCAAGCTTCACGGCCTTTTTCGGCCAGGCGCCGCCGGATATCGATGTGCGCGCCATGACCCTGGCGGCTCTGGAGACGCGACGATGATCGTCGTGGGCCTGACCGGCTCGATCGGCATGGGCAAATCGACCACCGCCGCCATGTTCGCCGAGGCCGGAGCGCCGGTCTATGACGCCGACGCCGAGGTGCGGCGACTGTATGCCGCCGGCGGGCCGGCCGCCGCCCCTATCGAGGCGGCTTTTCCGGGAGTTACGCGGGACGGCGCCGTGGACCGGGCGCGGCTCGGCGATCGGGTGCTCGGCGATCCGGCCGCGCTCGCCCGCCTCAACGCCATCGTCCATCCCCTGATGGGTGAGGCGCGGGCGGCGTTCTTCGCCGAGGCGAAGGCGGCCGGGGCCGATGTCGTGGTGCTCGACATTCCCTTGCTTTTCGAAACCGGCGGAGAGCGCAATGTCGATGCGGTGGTGGTCGTGACAGCCCCGGCGGCGATGCAGCGCGAACGGGTGCTCGCCCGTCCCGGCATGAGCGAAGCCAAGCTCGACGCGATTCTCGCCGCCCAGATGGCCGATGCCGAAAAGCGGGTACGCGCGCACTACGTGGTCGACACCGGCGCCGGCATGGAGGCCGCCCGGACGCAGGTTCTCGATATATTGGCCGCCTTGCGCGCGGGCGGCGAAGCGGCTCATTGATCGGCCATGGCGCGCGAGATCGTTCTGGACACCGAAACCACCGGCCTTGATCCACGCCAGGGTCACCGGATAATCGAGATCGCCTGCGTCGAGATCGTCGATCTGATCCCCACGGGCCAGCATTTCCACGCCTACGTTCACCCCGAGCGCGACATCGATCCCGATGCGCAGCGGGTGCATGGCATCTCTCTTGCCTCGCTCGAAGGCAAGCCGAAGTTCGCCGAAGACGCCGTGGCGGCGCGGCTTCTGGAGTTCATCGCCGACGCGCCCCTGGTGGCGCACAACGCCGGCTTCGATCGGGGGTTCGTCAATCACGAACTGGCCCTCGCCGGTCGGCCGATCCTCGCCGAGGCGCGCTGGATCGACACCCTGAGCCTCGCTCAGAAGCGCTACCCCGGGATGTACAATTCCCTCGACGCTCTTTGTAAGCGATTCAAGGTGTCCCTCGCCGAGCGGGAAAAGCACGGCGCCCTGGTCGACGCCAAGCTGCTGGCCCATGTCTATCTGGAGCTCTGCGGCGGTCGCGAGCGGTCCTTGGATCTGGACCCGAACAGCGGCCGGCCCACCGGAATCGATGCCCCTAGAGCGGCCTATCCGCCCAGGCCTCGGCCGCTGGCGCCCCGGCTCACCGACATCGAGCAGGCCTTGCACGAAGCCTTTGTCGCCGGGAGCCTCAACGACGCTCTCTGGCTGAGGTTGGAAGGTTAGGCGTTTCCCGACGTCTGGGCTTCGGCCTGGGCGCGGCGCGCCGTGTACACCGCGGCGAAGTCGATCGGCTCCAGCATGAACGGCGGAAAGCCGCCTTCGGCGGTCAAGTCGGCGATCGTGCGGCGGGCGAAGGGGAATAGATAGCGCGGGCATTCGATCATCAGCACCGGCTCCATATCCTCCTGAGCGACGCCGACGATCTGGAAAAGGCCGGCATAGACCAGCTCGATATGAAAAACGGTCTCGGTCTCGCGAACGGCCCGCGCGGTGAGCTTCAGCTCGACTTCGAATAGCGCGTCGTCACGGCCCTTGGCGTTGAGTTCGACACCCAGTTCGATCTGCGGCTGGATGTTGCTGGCGCGCAGCGAGTCCGGGGCGTGCGGGCTCTCGAAGGAGAGATCGCGGATGAATTGCGCGAGAATGCGGATGCCCGGCTGGACGGTCCCATCGGCGCCGTTGGCGCCCGGCGGCGTGATGTCGGCGGAAAAGTCGGTCATACGAACTCAGCTCGTGAGAATGGGAGGCGGGTCGCTAACACGCGGAAAAAGGGGTGGCAACGTGGCGCGGCTGACGGCGCCGGCGAATTGGCCTATATAGGCGTCAACACGCTCACGAAGTCATTGGTGTCGCTTTGCAGGTTTTGGAACTCTTGGTCCTCGCCGTCCTCGCCGGCGTTGTTCTGTTTCAGCTCTACGCGGTGCTGGGCAGGAAGATCGGACGCGGCCCCGAGGCGCCGGCCACATCGCCGCAATCGCCGCCGGCCCTGGAGGCGCCGCGCCTTGTCGCGCCCTCCGGTGACGAGCCCGCGGCGCTGACGGGCCTCGCGGCCCTTCGGTCCCGCGACCCCAGTTTCGATTCATCGCGTTTCCTGCAGGGTGCGCGCGGCGCCTATGAGACGATCGTCAAGGCCTTCGCGCAGGGCGACCGGGAGGCGCTTGTCCCTTTGCTGGCGCCCAGCGTGATGGAAGGCTTCGAGACCGCCATCAAGGCGCGCGAGGCGACCGGCCGCACCGAGACCGTGGAATTTCTCCAACCGCCCCGAGCCGACCTGGAGAGCGCCGATGTCCAGGGGGATATGGCCCGCGCGTCGGTCAGGTTTCTCGCCGAGATTCGCAGCCGCTCCAAGGACGCCTCCGGCGAGGGTGTAGACGACCACCGCACCGCCGAGGTGTGGACCTTCGAGCGAAACCTGAAAACCAAGAATCCGAACTGGACCTTGATCCACGTCGACGCCGCCGAGGCCTGAGCCTGGTGCGACGGCGGGGGCCGGTCTTCGCGGCCTTCGCCGCCGCCATGGCGCTGGCCGGGTGCGCGACCGCGCCGCGCGCGCCGCCTGTTTCGCCGCAATCTCCGCCACCGCCGCCTCCGCCACCCTCCGAGCCGCCGCCGCGTTCGGCTGAAGCGCCCGCCAGCCTCGCCGCGCTGCCCGGCTGGGAGGCCGAGGACCATCTCGCCGCCCTGTCCGCGTTCCAGGCCGGTTGCGCGGTCTCGCGCGACATCGCCATGGCCATCGTTTGCGGCGAAGCCCGCGCGCTCGGGCCGGTGGACGAGGCCCGGGCGAGGATGTTCCTTGAGGCCAATCTGCGTCCCGAGGCGGTGGCCGGAAGCGGCTTGCTGACCGCCTATTTCACCCCGATCTACGAGGCGCGCCGGCGGAAGGGCGGCGAATTCACCGCGCCGGTTCGGCCCCGCCCCGCCGATCTGCCGGCTGCCGATGTCGGGGGAATCGTGGGAGCGCCTTATGCAGACCGCGCCGCCATCGAAGGGCGCGCCGCCGATGACGCCGTGGCCTGGATGCGGCCGGAGGATCTCTTCTTCCTCCAGATCCAGGGCTCCGGAGTCCTGGTGTTTGAGGATGGCGCCCGGGCCAAGGCGGTGTTCGACGGATCGAACGGCGCGCCCTTCAGGGGCGTCGCGGCGCCCATGCGTCAGATGGGCCTTCTCGCCGATAAGGATACCTCCGGCGAAGCGATCCGCGCTTGGCTGGCCGATCATCGCGGGGCCCAGGCCGAGGCCGTGATGCGCCTTGATCCGCGCTATGTCTTTTTTCGATTGGCTCCGGACGACGGCGCCGATCCAGCGGGCGCGGCCGGCGTTCGCCTGACGGCCGGGCGCGCGGTGGCGATCGATCCGGCATGGCATGACCTTGGTGAGGTGTTGTGGATCGACGCCGCGTCGCCGGCGCTTTCCGGGGCCTTTCCCATCTATCGACGGCTTGCAATGGCCCTCGACACCGGCGGCGCGATCAAGGGCGAGGTGCGCGCGGATCTCTATATGGGTCGTGGCCCGGAAGCGGGCCTGGAGGCCGGCAGGGTGCGCCACGTGCTGCGGCTTTATCGCCTTGTCCCGGCGTCGAGGGATGGCTCGTGAAACGCACGAACGACCTTTCCGGCGCGCGGTTGTGGGCTGTGGTGACCGCGACGGTGCGACCGCTGGCCGGCCGCCAGCCCGTGTCCACGGCGACGACCGCCGCGCTGGTTCCGGTCGCTCCTGCAAAACGCGATATGACCTCGATCCCATCATCGCCAAGATCTCGATCCGCCGCGCCCGTTCAGCGGCCGCCCGAGGCGCTCGAGCCGGGCCGAATGCGCCGCTTGAGAAGCGAGCGCGACCCTGTCGGCGCCCGGATCGACCTGCATGGCCTCACTCAGGACGCCGCCCGCGCGGCCTTGACGGGATTCGTCGCGCGAGCGGCGGCGCGGGGCGAGCGAACCATCCTCGTGATCACAGGCAAGGGCGCCCTGGGCGATGGCGTCCTGCGGCGCCGCGTGCCCGAGTGGCTGGCCGAGCCGCCGATCCGGTCCATGGTGGCCGGCGTTTCCGAAGCCCATCGCCGCCACGGCGGCGCCGGCGCGCTCTATGTGGCGCTCAAGCGCGACGCGACGCGATAAGGCGCCCGCTGTCAAAAAAGCACACCTCGAAAAATGGGGTTTCCGGTCACATGATCGCACTTGCGCGCTGGTGATGGCGATGGCAGACGCCCCTTGTGATCACAGAGGGGGCATCGTGAAACACCTTCAGACGACGGCTATTTGCACCTCGGCGGCGCTTATGGCGATGGTCGCCCCGAGCGCTTGGGCCGCGGACGCCGCCGCTCCCGCGGCCAAGGACGCGGCCCAGCCGTCGACCCAGGTCCAGGAGATCGTGGTCACCGCCACCCGTCAGGCCCAGAAGATCAACAAGGTGGCCGAGAGCATCACCGCCTTCAATCAGAAGACCATGGATCTTCGCGGCATCCAGAATATTGTCGACATCAGCCGGATGACGCCGGGCGTCGAGTTCAATCCCAACGGGTTCGGCACTCAGGCCGACATCAATATCCGGGGCGTGAGTTCGCTCGTCGGCGCCGCCACCACCGGCGTCTACATTGACGACACGCCGATCCAGACCCGGGTGGTGGGCTATTCGTCCACCAATACCTATCCCCAGGTGTTCGATCTCGACCGAGTGGAGGTGCTGCGCGGCCCACAAGGCACGCTGTTCGGCGCGGGCTCCGAGGGCGGCACGATCCGCTTCATCACGCCCCAGCCCAGCACCACCACCTACAGCGTCTACACCAAGGGCCAGTTTTCCTTCACCGAAGACGGATCGCCCAGCTACGAGCTCGGCCTCGCCGTCGGCGGTCCGATCGTCAACGACAAGATCGGCTTTCGCGTAAGCTATTGGGCCCAGCACACCGGCGGCTTTGTCGATCGCCAGAACCAGAACCCGGAAATCGCCAACGCGCCGGTCTATCAGAACACCAACTGGTCGGACACCGAGGTCGCCCGAGCCGCGTTTGTCCTGACCCCGACACCTCAACTCACCATCACGCCGTCGGTTTTCTGGCAGGATCGCTGGCTGAACGATATCGGCACCTATTGGGAAAGCGCCTCCGACCCCAGCGAGGGCAAATTCATCAACGGCCAGCCGCTGGCCCAACCGGACCACGACCATTTCGTCCTGCCGGCGCTGAAGGTTCAGTATGACTTCAGCGGCATGACCCTGATTTCCGACACCTCCATGTACGATCGCCAGGACACCTTGATCGACGACTATTCGACCCTGGTGCCGGCGATCTTCGCGGGAGTGAATTTCATCCCCGGCTCGCCCGACTATTCGTCCTACGCCAATATGATCAACGATCAGAAGGCCTATACCGAGGAGCTTCGGTTGCAGAACGCCAATCCGAACGCCCGCTTCAACTGGGTGACCGGACTTTTCCTGCAACGAAGCTACCAGAAATCCTACGAGACGATCGTGGATCCCAACTTCGGTGATGTCACCGAATACGCCTATGGTTTGTCGGTCGAGGATGCCCTGGGCATGCCTCTTCTCAACAACAAATATTCTCTGATCGCCAACGGTTCGGGCCTCGATAAACAGGCCGCCCTGTTCGGCCAGGCCGATTACAACATTACCCGGCAGATCAAGCTCACCGCGGGCCTTCGGGTGTCGCGGGCGTCATTCACGGGCGAGAGTTTCGGCACCGGGCCGTTTGTCGGCGACACCATCGTTCAGCCGGCGCAGACAATCGAAGAAACGCCGGTCACGCCCAAATTCGGCGTGACTTGGCAGCCGAGCGCCAATGATCTGGTCTACGCCACCGCCTCCAAGGGCTATCGCATCGGCGGCACCAACGCGCCGCTATCGAATTTCTGCGACATCGCCGCTCAGGGCTACACTTCGGTGCCCACGGAATACGCCTCGGACAGCCTCTGGAGCTACGAGGCCGGGGCCAAGACCCTGATGTACAACGGCCGCCTGCAACTTAGCTCCAGTCTCTATCATATCGATTGGAGCAACATTCAGCAGCTGGTCTATGTCAGCAATTGCGGCCAGCAGTTCGTCGACAATCTCGGCCACGCCGCCAGCAACGGCTTCGACATCCAGTTCTCCGCCCATCCGTTCGGCGGCCTGGAGCTCGACGGCTCGGTGGCCTACACCAACGCTCAGTACACCCAGACCGTGAACAAGGATCCGGGCAATGCGCTGAACGTGGTGACCGCGGGCGACCATCTGGACACCCAGCCCTGGGGCGTCACGCTAGGCGCCACCTACGACCATCGCTTTGATGGCGGCTACGACGCCTATCTCCGGGCCGACTACACCTATCACAGCGGTTCGGCGCTCACGCCGATCACGGACCCTCTCAACGGGGGTTATGATCCGGAGGCGGAGCCGACTCCGGAGACCACCTATGTCTCGATACGGGGCGGTGTGCGGATTCGCGGCTACGATGTCTCGGTGTTTGTCGACAATCTCTTCAATGCTCAGCCGGCGCTGACCCGCTATTCGGAGGTGCTGGGCAATCCGGTCCATCGCGATTTCACCTTCACCCCCCTGACGGTCGGCGTGACAGGCGTGTATCGCTACTAGAAGATAAAAGTGCGGGAGGGGTGATGATGATGATGATCCGGACACTGATGCTGGCGGCGACGGCGTTGACGGCGCCTTTGGCGGCCGCCGCCGCGACCGCTCCGGCGGACTATGTGCTCACCGGCGCCAAGATCTACACCGAGGATCCGGCGCACAGCACGGCCGAGGCTCTGGCCGTCAAGGACGGCAAGATCGTCTATGTGGGCGACGCCAAGGGCGCGAAGGCGCTCACCGGGCCGGCCACCAAGGTGGAAAACGCCGCCGGCCGGCTGGTTCTGCCCGGATTGGTCGATGCCCACATCCATCCCGCCGGCATCGTCGATCTCGACGTCTGCAGCCTCGATAGCCGGCCGGTGAGCCTCGACGAGATGCCGGCCTTCGTGCGCGGCTGCATCGATAAATACCAGATCCCCGCCGGCCAGTGGGTGACGGTCCAGCAGTGGAACTTCAGCGCCGGCAATCAACCCAGCGCCGCCAATCCGACCCTGCGCGCGGCGCTCGACCACGCCTCCACCGATCATCCCATCGAACTGCTCGGCAACGATGGCCATCATGGTGCCTTCAACAGCGCCGGCCTGGCGCTGGCCAAGAACGACAAGGGCGCGGTGGTCGGATACTCGCGCGCCACCCTCAAGAGCGACTTCCCTCAGTTTCAGGAGGTGATCGGCGTCGACGCCGCCGGCGAGCCGAACGGAACGGTCAACGAGGACGCGCGCGATCGCACTGGCGCGCCGGACGATCTGACGGCGGCCCTCCCGCTGCTGTTGAAGGATCCGCGGAGGGTGCCGCGGCGGCTCAACAGCGTCGGCATCACCGCCATCCAGGACGCCATGGTGACGCCGCCTCTGCAGGCCCTGTACGACAGCCTGCTGGCCGACAACGCTTTGACCGTGCGCGTCAATCTTATGCAGCTCTATGAGCCGGAAGACTATCGCCGCGCCGATGGCTCGATCGACTACGGCAAGCTTCTCGATGCGGCCAAGGCGACGCGGGCCAAATACGCCGGCCAGGAGCTTGTCCGCGCCCCGGGCGTGAAGATCTTCGCCGATGGCGTGCTTGAGGGAAATCCCTACGCCTCGCCGCCGACCTTGCCGGATTCGCCCTCGCTCAGCCCCTATCTGCAGCCGATGTTCGGGCCGGGCGCGGACGGCAAGCTGGCGGTGGTCGGCTATGTGGATCTGCAGTCGACGGCCTGCGAGGCGGTGCGCGCCAGTCCGGCCGAATACGCCGCAGCCGATGTGACGGCCTCGTTCAAGAAGGCCCACGGCTTTCTCCCGGCCCAATGCGCCATCTCATCGGGCAAATATCAGCACCAGCGCCAGGTGATCCTCGACTACGCCAAGGCCGCGCACCTGGCCGGTTTCACCCTGCATATCCACGCCATCGGCGACGCGGCCGTGCGCGCCGCGGTCGACGCCATCGAGCAGGCAAGGGCCGCCGACGGCAACGACAAGACGCCCGACGCCATCGCCCACCTGCAGGTGGTCTCGCCCGAGGATGTGCAACGGATCGGCAAGGATCACATCTACACGGTCTACACCTATTCCTGGGCGACCGCCGATCCGGAGTACGACATCACCGTGGTGCCGTTCTTCACCAGAATGAGCGGCAATAGCTTCGCCGCCTTCCATGATCCGAACAGCTATTATGAACGCGGCTTCTATCCGGCCAAGTCCACCAGGGACGCCGGCGGCATACTGGCGGCCGGCTCGGATGCGCCGGTGAACACCCGCGATCCCCAACCGTTCGTCAACATGCAGATCGGGGTGACCCGCGCCATGCCGCCCTACCCGCCGGCCAACCCCTGGGAGCGGCTCACGATCCGCGACATGATCGACGCCTATACGATCAACGGCGCCCGGGCGATGGGGCGCGACAGCGAATTCGGTTCGCTGGAAGTGGGCAAGTCGGCCGACTTCATCCTGGTGGACCAGGATATCCTCGCCGTGGCCGACGCCGGCAAGCCGGAGCTGATCGGAAACACCAAGGTGCTGGAGACGTGGTTCCGCGGCGCCAAGGTCTATGACGCCAAGGCGGCGGCCGCCGCACACTGACAAGTCGAGGCGCGGAAGACGCCAAACCAATACTGACTTGGCCGTGAGGTTAACTTAACAATAACGGCCCGCGCGCTATTGCCGCAGGCATCTGGGCGGAAATTTGGCGGCAATGCGTTGACGCCGCCGCGCCGCCGCCATACACACCGCTGAGGATAGTTTCTCCGCCGCGTCCAGTCGCGTTTCAGCAAAAAAATCAGGGGCTTTGCCATGAAGACCGTTCTCGCGGCCCTCGCCGCGCTGTCCGCGCTCGCGCTCGCCGCGCCGACCCACGCGGGCAATCTGGTGGTGAATGGCGGGTTTGAGGCGACAAACGGCCTGACAGGCTCCGCGAAGATGTCAACGACCAATGTCAGCGACTGGTCTACCACAGGCTATAATTTTATTTACTTCTCCGGGACTGGGGACGTGAAAACCAATGCGCCGAATGGGGTGTACATGTGGGGTCCCAATAACACGACCCCGTCCAACGGATTTACCGCATCGAGCCCGGATGGCGGAAACTTCATCGCGGCGGACGGCGACTACAACACCAAAGAGATTAGCCAGACGATCCACAATCTGACGCCCGGAGACAAATACACCATCGGCTTCGATGAGGCTTTCGCTCAACAGCACGGCTTCAATGGCGACACAATTCAGCATTGGACGGTCAGCCTGGGAACCCAGATCCAGAGCACCGCGGATTATGATCTATCGAGCCACGCCTTTTCCGGCTGGATGCATGAGAAGCTTGTCTTTACGGCCACGTCCGCCACCGAGGTGCTGTCGTTTCTGGCCTACGGCAACAAGCCGGTGCCCCCGTTCGCGCTTCTCGACGGCGTGACCTTTTATCAAGGCGTCGGGGTCGTCCCCGAACCCGCCACCTGGGCGCTTATGCTGATGGGCGTCGCGGGCCTGGGCGGCGTCTCGCGACGCCGGCGCGCCGCGGTCGTGGCGGCCTGATCCGCGCACAAAGGGAAAACTCCAATGAAAACTCTCCGCGCGATTCTCGCCCTTGCCGGCTTCCTGTCGTTGGCGGGCGCCGCGACCGCCAACAATTTCGTCGTCAACGGCGGGTTTGAGCAGACCACGATCCCGGTCACCAAGTCTACGGAGTTCGGCTCACGCTATGGTGGCCAGATAGTGACCGGCTGGACGACCGATGGCTACAATTTCCTGATCCTGCCCAATACGATCCAGACCATCGGCGCCGATAGCGAATATGGGTCGAGCAATGTGAAGCTTTGGGGCCCATTAAATGGCTCCAACAACGGCTTTGTCGATAGTCCTTCTGGAGGAAACTACATCGGCGCCGACGGCGACTACTACACTGGCCCGATTAGCCAGACGATCACAGGTCTGACGATGGGAGAGAAATACACGGTTGGGTTTGACTACGCCTTCTCCCAGCAATACGGCTACAGCGGCGCCACCATTCAAGGCTGGACGGTCAGCCTGGGCGGCGATAGCCGAAGTGTTCCTGATTTCGGTCTTGGCGATCACGGGTTCTCGGGTTGGTCGCACCAGAATTTTACTTTCACGGCTACCGGGGCTGACGAGGTCTTATCGTTTCTGGCCTACGGCAACGTTCAGTTGCCGCCTTTCGCGCTCCTCGACGATGTCACGCTTTATGCGGGCGTCGGGGTCGTCCCCGAACCCGCGGCCTGGGCGCTGATGCTGATGGGGGTGGCGGGTCTGGGTGGCGTCGCGCGCCTGCGACGCCGGCAGGCGATCGCCGCTGTCTAGGCCCGCGAAGGCCGGCGGGTGAAAGTCTCGCCGCCTTGCGTTAAGAGTAGCCGATGTCGTCCCTGCTGGCCTCGCATCAACACCTCCTGGGCCTAATCATTCAAGTCGCGCGTACGGGCGTCTGGCTGGTGCTGCTCATCGCCCTGTTCGGCCCGCTGGAGCGGTTCTTTTCGGTGCGGCCTGCCGGTCTCCTCTACCCGGGCTGGGCGACCAATCTGGCCTGGTATTTCGTCAACAGCTTGGTGCCGCTTTTCCTGCTTGGCCCGCCCTCGGCCCTGATCGCCTGGGCTATCCACGCCATTCTGCCGGCCGCCGTCACCGCCGCCGCCTCCTCCCTGCCGCTTGGCGTGCGCATGGTCGCGGCCATGGTGGTGGGAGAGATCGGCTTTTATTGGGGCCATCGCTGGAGCCATGAGATTCCGCTCCTTTGGCGGTTCCATGCGATCCACCATAGCGCCGAGCACATCAGCTTTCTGGTCAACACCCGGGCCCACCCGGTGGATATGGTGTTCACACGCCTGTGCGGTCTTGTCCTCCTGTACGCCACGGGCCTGGCGTCCCCGGTGGGGCCGCACCCGGCGCTTATCCCGGCCCTGGTGCTTTTCGTGGGCGCCATGTGGAGTTTCTTCATCCACGCCAATCTGCGTTGGCGCCTGGGCCCGCTGGAAGAGGTGATCGCCAGTCCGGCCTTCCATCACTGGCACCACACCCGCGACGATCATCGCGACCACAACTATTCGTCCATGCTGCCGTTCATGGACCGCGTGTTCGGCACCTTCTATCTCCCCCGCGCTTGGCCGGCCGCCTATGGCATCGATCGGCCCATGCCCGAGAGCCTCACCGGCCAGCTCCTGGACCCGTTCTCGCCCAGGGCGCCGCCCGCCGCCTAGCGGGCCGCTTTCTCTTCCACGCCCGAGCGGCCTTCGCGCGCTTCCAGCGCGGCCGCGACTTCATCCAACGGAACGCCCGTGGCGGCCAGCAGGGTGAGCCAGTGATAGATCAAATCGGCGCTCTCGGCGGCGACGGCGCCCTTGTCCCCCTGGCCGGCGGCCAGCGCGGTCTCCACCGCCTCCTCGGCGAGCTTTTTCGCGGCCAGCGACGGATCGGCGATCAGCCGGGCCGACCAGGAAGCGGCGGGATCGGCGCCCCGGCGGCTTTCGATCACGGTGGCCAGACGCTCGAAGACCTCGGTGAAGCGGCTCATGCGCCCACGCGCTCCCGCGCGATGGGGCGGATCGGGATGCCGGCGGCGGCCATGGCGGCCTTGGCCTCGCCGATGGTGATCTCGCCAAAGTGGAAGATCGAGGCGGCGAGCACGGCGTCGGCGCCGCCGATCTTGACCGCGTCGACCAGATGACGCGCCTCTCCGGCGCCGCCGCTGGCGATCACCGGCACGCCGACGGCGGCCGTGACGGCGGCGAGCAGCTCTAGATCGTATCCGCTCTTGGCGCCGTCGCGGTCCATGGAGGTGAGCAGAATCTCGCCGGCGCCCTTTTCCACCGCCAGGGCCGCATAGGCCACGGCGTCGAGACCGGTGTTCCGCCGGCCGCCATAGGTGAAGACGCCCCAGCCGTCGCCCACGCGCTTGGCGTCAATGGCCGCGACCACGGCCTGGGAGCCAAAGGCGTCGGCGCAGCGGGTGATGAGGGCGTGATCCTCCACCGCCGCGGTGTTGAGGCTGATCTTGTCGGCGCCGGCGCGCAGCAGCCGCCGCGCGTCCTCCACCGTCCGTATGCCGCCGCCCACCGAGACCGGCATGAAGCAGACATCCGCCGTCCGGGCGATCACATCGAGCATGGCCCCGCGTCCCTCGTGGCTGGCGGTGATGTCGAGGAACATGATCTCGTCCGCCCCGGCGGCGTCATAGGCGGCCGCCTGTTCCACCGGATCGCCGGCGTCGCGCAGGTCGACGAAGCGCACGCCCTTGACCACGCGGCCGTCCTTCACGTCCAGGCACGGGATGACGCGGACCTTCAGCATCAGGCGGCCGCCTCGGTGAGCGCCTCCAGGGGCTGGATCGCCCCGGCGTAGAGGGCGCGCCCCAGAACCGCTCCGGCGATCGGCGTCCCGGCCCGTTCGCGCAGGCGCTGGATGTCGAGCACCGAGGCCAGACCGCCGGCGGCGATCACCGGGATGTGCACCCGGTCGGCGATGGCCCCGAAGGCTTCGACATTGAAGCCCAGCTGGGCGCCGTCGCGATCGATGTCGGTGATGATCAGGGCCGAAACGCCGGCGTCCTCGAAACGCTTGGCCACGGTGACGGCGTCCAGGCCCGAATCCTTGGTCCAGCCCTCGATCGCCACGCGGCCCTTGCGCACATCCACGCTCACGGCGATCTGCTCGGGCCATCGTCGGGCGGCGGTCTTGACCAGCTCCGGGTCGGCCACCGCGGCGGTCCCCAGGATTACCCGGCTGACCCCCGCCTCGATCCAGGCCTCGACATTCTCCAGCGAGCGTATGCCGCCGCCGAGCTGCACCGGAATGGAGACCGCGTTCAGGATCGCATTGACCGCGGCGTCGTTCACGGCCCGGCCCTCGACGGAGCCGTTGAGGTCGACCACGTGCAGCCAGGAGAAGCCCGCCTCGCCCCAGGCCCGGGCCTGGGCGGCGGGATCGATGTTGAACACCGTCGCGGTGTTCAGATCGCCGCGCACCACGCGCACGCACTGGCCATCCTTCAGGTCGATCGCCGGATAGAGGATCAAGGCCGCCACTCCAGGAAGTTGGCGAGCAATCGCGCGCCCGCGTGTTGCGACTTTTCGGGATGGAACTGCACCCCGGCGATATTGTCCTTCAACACGGCCGCGGCGAACCTTCCGCCATGGTCGGTCCAGGCGGCCACGTCGCCGTCACGGGCGGGGGCGAAGGCGAAGGAGTGGGTGAAGTACATATGGGTTCCCGCCGGCAGGCCGGCGAAAAGCGGAGAGCTTCCGGCCGGATCGATCTCGTTCCATCCCATATGGGGTGTCTTGGCCTGGGGATCGCCGGGAGCGAGCCTGGAAACCTCTCCCTCGATCCAATCCAGACCGGGCGTCTCGCCGAATTCCAGGCCGCGTGTCGCCAACAATTGCATGCCCACGCATACGCCCAGAAACGGGGCGCCCCGGCCGTGGACCGCTACGCCGATCGCCTCGGTCAGGCCAGGCCGTTCGTCGAGCGCCCGCCGGCAGGCGGCGAAGGCGCCCACGCCGGGCAGCATGATCCTGTCGGCGCGCGAGACGTCGGCCGGCTCGCCGGTGACCACGACCTCGATCCCGCGCGCGTGCGCGCCGGCGGCCTTGCGCAGGGCCTTCTCCGCCGAGCGCAGATTGCCCGACCCGTAGTCGATCAAGGCGACGGTCGTCCCCATGGGAGCTGTTTCCTAAAGGACGCCCTTGGTGGAGGGAGCCTGGCCGAGCGTCTTGGGGTCCAGCTCCACCGCCTCGCGCAGGGCGCGCGCCAGGGCCTTGAACCCGCTCTCGGCGATATGGTGCGAGTTCTCGCCATACAGCGTCTCGAGGTGGAGGCAGGCGCCGGCGTGCATGGCGAAGGCGTGGTGGAATTCCTTGAAGAGCTCGGTGTCCATCTCTCCCACCTTCGGCCGTGAGAAGGCGACCCGCCAAATAAGATAGGGCCGGTTGGAGAGGTCCACGGCGCAGCGTGTCAGGGTCTCGTCCATGGGAATATAGGCGGCGCCGAACCGCCGAATCCCCTTGTAGCCATCCAGCGCCTTGGCGAAGGCCTGGCCGATGACAATGCCGGTGTCCTCCACGGTGTGGTGCATGTCGATGTGCAGGTCGCCGGTGGTGGCGACCTGCAGGTCGAAGCCGCCGTGACGGGCGAAACTTTCGAGCATGTGATCGAAAAAGCCGATGCCCGTGGCGACCTTGGCGAGGCCGGTTCCGTCCAGATCCAGGCGCACTCGGACCTGGGTCTCCTTGGTGTCGCGCTCGGCGTCAGCGGTTCTGGCCATGAGGGTCCTCCTAGAATCCCCGCGCCGCGGCCAGTTCGGCCAGCGGCGTCATCGGGCGCGGCCCGAAGTGGGAGATCACCTCCGCCGCCGCCAAGGAACCCAGACGCCCGCAGGAACCCAGGCCCTGGCCGCCGGCGAGACCGGCGAGAAATCCGGCGGCGTATTGATCGCCGGCGCCGGTGGTGTCCACCGCCTTGGCCACGGGCTCGGCGGGAACCGGAATTTCGCCGCCTTCCGACAGAATCACCGAGCCTTCGGCGCCCAGGGTGACAGCGCCGATCTTGACCCGGCCGGCCAGCGCCTCCTTGGCGATGCTCAGCCTGTTCGTCTGGAACATGGCCAGCAACTCTGTCTCATTGGCGAACAGGATATCGACCTCGGCGTCGATGAAGGCCAGCAGGGCCTCGCGGTGGCGCTCGACTACAAAGGCGTCGGACAAGCTGAGCGCAATGGATCGTCCGGCCGCCTTGGCGGCGAACGCGGCTTTCTCGAACGCCCGGCGCGCTTCTGGCGGATCGAAGAGATAGCCTTCAAGATAGAGGATCCGCGCCGCCTCGATCAGAGCCGGGTCGACATCGGCGGGCGTGAGCTCCACCGAGGCGCCCAGAAACGTGCACATGGTTCGCTCGCCGTCGGGCGTGACATTGACCAGGCACCGGGCCGTGGCGGGGCCGCCCGCGAGCGGTGGCGTGGCGAAGTCGACGCCGATGGCCTTGATATCGTGGGCGAAGATCTCCCCCAGGGGGTCGGCCGCGACCTTGCCCACATAGAGCGCCTTGAGCCCGAAACTCGCCACCCCGGCGATGGTGTTCGCCGCCGAGCCGCCGGAGGTTTCCAGCCCAGGCGCCATGCGGCTGTAGAGATCGCGCGCGCGGTCCTCGTCCACCAGCCGCATCGAGCCCTTGTCGAGGGCTTCGGCGGCCAGGAACGCATCGTCGGCCTCGGCGATCACATCGACGATGGCGTTGCCGATGGCGGCGACGTCGTAACGGGCGGTCATGGCGGCTCCGGAAGGTCAGCCGCGCGAGGTACACCAGGATGGCTTCGCTGGCGAGGGTTGAGCGCGCCTCGCCTCTCAGCCGCCCATGAACAGTTCGCGGGAGGGGCAGAGATCGGCGACGACGCACGCCCCGCACCTGGGCTTGCGCGCCACGCAGACATAGCGGCCGTGCAGGATCAGCCAATGATGGGCGCGGGTCAGGCGCTCGGGCGGGACCACGGCCATCAGGTCGGCCTCCACCTTGTCGGGCGTCGTCGCCTTGGAAAGGCCCAGGCGATGGGCGACGCGGAAGACATGGGTGTCGACGGCGATGGCCGGTTCCACATCCAGCTCGTTGAGCACCACGCTGGCGGTCTTGCGGCCAACGCCGGGCAGCGCCTGAAGCGCCTCGCGATCGAGGGGAACCTGGCCGCCATGGCGCTCGATGATCAGGCGCGATAGCGCGATCACGTTCTTGGCCTTGGTGCGATAAAGGCCGATCGAGGCGATGAAGGGCGTGAGGCCCGCCTCCCCCAGGGCGATCATGGCGGCCGGCGTGTCGGCGATCTTGTAGAGCCGCGCCGTGGCCTTGTTCACCGACACATCGGTGGCCTGGGCGGAAAGCACCACCGCCACCAGCAGGGTGTAGGGCGAACTGTAGCCAAGCTCGGTGCGCGGCTCGGCCGTGGCCGCGGCGAACCGATCGAAGATCGCCGCGATCCTGGCGCGTTCCTTGGGGCCTGGGCGGCGGGGTTTGGGAGCCGCGGGCTTCATCTCGACCTCTCCTCCCCCTCTTGGGGAGGGGGACCCCGAAGGAGTGGAGGGGGCTCCAGCGGAGTTCGGCGTTTGCGCCACGCCGGCGCCCCCATCCCCCGCTTCGCGGGGACTTCCCTAAGAGGGGGAAGAGAAGATAGAGCCGCGCTCATGCGTCCGACCATCGCCCGCTTCGCCGGTCTCGCCAAGGCGCCGCTCGGTCCCTATGGTCGGGGGCCATGGACGGGCCTTTCTTCATGGACGCGGTGATCACGCCTCACCGCTCGCTCTCCCAGCGCGGCTTTCTGGCGCTGATCGGCGCGCTGACGGCGATCAACACGGCCACCGCGATTCTCTTCGTGAAAATGGGCGCGGCGCCGGTGCCGATCTTTCTGGGTCTCGATGTGGCGGCGGTGATCTTCGCCTTTCTCGCCAGCCGGCGGGCGGCGACGCGGCGCGAGCGGGTGCAGGTCACCGCCTCTCAGATTCGCGTGGTTCTGGAGACCGCTCAAGGGACGGAAACCCTCTGGCTCTCCCCCACCGCCTTCACCCGCGTCCATCTGGAAGGCGAAGCCGAGGACGAAACCGATCTGCAGCTTCGCCTGTCCAATCGCGGTATCGCCGTGGCCCGCGCGCTCAGCCGTCCCGAGCGCCTGGAGTTCGCCAAGGCGCTGGACCGCGCCATCATGCGCGCCAGAGCTGGAACGGCGATGGTATGACGCCGCGCGAATAAATTGGCTCTCGCCGCAAGAATCGGGCCGATTTGGCGGCGGGCGCGATCTAGTTTGGGCTCATGAACATGCACGCCCCCACTCCGATCCGCCCCGCCTCCCTCGACGAGCGCGCCGCCGACTACCGGCGCATGGCCGGCGCCCTGGCCTGGCTCTCCGAACGCTGGCGCGAGCGACCGAATCTGGAAGAGGCCGCCGAGGCCGCCGGCCTCTCGCCGTTCCATTTCCAGCGGCTGTTCACCCGCTGGGCTGGCGTCAGCCCCAAGACCTTCACCGCCGCTCTCGCCCACGCCGAGGCGCGGCGTTTGCTGGAGGACGGCGCGCCGGTGCTGGACGCCGCCCTGGATGCCGGCCTTTCCGGCCCCTCGCGCCTGCACGATCTCTTCATCGCCCAGGAATCGGTCACGCCAGGCGAGGCGCGGCGGCGCGGCGAGGGTCTGACGCTCACCTTCGGCTGGGCCCCGACGCCGTTCGGCAACGGCCTCTTTGTGCTCGCGCCCCGAGGTCTGGCCGGCCTCGCCTTCGCCGATCCGGGCGAGGAGGCGGCCGCGCTCGCCGACATGACCGCCCGCTTTCCCGCCGCCGCCTGGACGCGGGATGACGCCGCCGCCCGCTCCATGGCGGGCAAGGCGTTCGGCGTCCACGCCGGCCCGATCCCGGTCGTGCTGATCGGCCCGCCGTTCCATGTCCAGGTGTGGAAGGCCCTGCTGCGCATTCCGGCCGGCGCCACGGCGAGCTACGGCCAGGTGGCGGCCTGGGCGGGCAAGCCCGGGGCCAACCGCGCCGCCGGCGCCGCCATCGGCGCCAATCCGGTCAGCTATCTCATCCCCTGTCACCGCGCCCTGGCCGCCGACGGCCGCCTGACCGGCTATCACTGGGGCCTGGCGCGCAAGGCCGCCATGCTGGGGCTGGAGGCGGTGGCGACCCGCGAGGCGGCTTGAGGTTTTTACCGCTCCCACGGATTGATGATGGGAACGCCAACGGCCAGAAAAGGCGCGGTGTCGCGCGTGGCGACGGTGAAGCCGTGAACGGTCGCGATGGCGGCGATCTGGCCATCGCCCACCGACAGGCTCCGTCCCGATCCGCGCGCCCGACTGATCAGGGCGGCGTAGGCTTTGGCGGAAGGCTCATCGAACGCAAGAACGCGCGACCCGAACAGCCTCGCGAGAAGGTCGCCCAAGGCGACCCCAAGACCGCTCTTGCGACGGCCGGTGGGCAGGATTTCGATACCGACCAGCAACTCGGACAGACTGGTTGCCGTCAGATAGAGCGTTTCAGGGTCCTGACGGTCGAGCCAGGCCGTCACCTTTGGATCTCCCCGGCGTCTCATGGGCTCGGAGACGACGTTCGTATCCAATATGATCATTCAAACGTCGCCGGCTCGGTGGGCGAGGGGTCGCGCGGGGCTTGAAAGTCGAGATCGCCAAGCTGGCGTCCAAACGCCTCCAGTTCGGACCCGATCCCGACGCGCGCCTTGGGATGCACCGCCTCATGCAGGATCTCCCGGATTTCGGCCTCGGTGCTGCGGCCATGGCGGGCGGCCCGCACCTTAAGGGCGCGGTGAGTTTCCTCGGGCAGGTTTCTAATCGTCACCACGGACATCGCCATCACCCCGCAATATCGCTGTCATTGATAGCACTATGCACCCTTTGATATCACATTTCGAGGGCCCCACGACCGCCAGTATTGTCGTCGGCGGTTCCGGCCCTCAGTACGGCGCCGGCGCCGTTTTATAGTCAGCGGAGACGTCGCCGCTCAGGCCGATGTTGTTCGGGTCGAGCGTGCGCACTGGCGCGCCGGCGCTGAAGTCGAGCTTGCCAAGATCGGTCCAGATCACATTGGGCGTGGTGGTCAGTTCGAAGAAATAGACCTTGTTGGTGAGGTCGGTCACCGTGCGGTATTCGGTGTTGTAGACGCCAAAGCCCTTGTACGGCGCGCCGAACGGCACCGAGACATTGCGGGCGATGGCGAACATGCCGGCCACGCCCTCGCGCTCGGTCTGGGGCGTCGGATAGATCGCCAGATAGTATTCGGCCCGGGCGAAGCGGTCGCGCGGATTGACGTTGCCGGGCAGGGGCGTGTCGCTGGTGGGCTTGCTGAAATCCAGGGTCTTGAGCAGGGCCAGCTGCTCGTCATAGGGCGGATCGTTGGTCATCACCCGATAGTCGCGGCCGTGATGAACCACCGCCTTGCCGCCGATATATTCGATGATCGCCGAGTCGCCGCCGGCGTCTTCCAAGGCCAGATGGACGGTGGCCTTGCGCCCGTGGGCCTCCACCATGATCGGCTGGATCTTGGCGAGCAAAGCCAGCGCCTCTTCGACCGTGGCGGCGTTGTCGAGAGCGTATTGCGCCCAGAGCCCGGCCTGGACGCCAGGCCGCTGGGTGTCACGGGCGCCGAAATCGCTGGCGGTCAGATAGAGCATGTGGGCGGCGAGGCCCCGCTCGTTCACCCCGTCGGCCGCGCCCAGGCCATAAACGGTGGTGACGAGGCTGCCGTACTTCGAGGTCCACTTCATCGGGTTGGGATCATTCAGCGGATGGCCGCCCAGGAGATCCCCGTTGTGGGCGAGGCCGCGCGGCAGAACCGTCAGGATCGGCTGGGTCGATTCGGGCCAGTCCATGGTCCGTCCCGCCAGCACCGCCGCGCCGCCGCCGTTCCATAAAATCCGCGTGCAGGCCTGGGCTGGCGGCGGCGTGCTGAGGAGGATCGCAACAACGGCTGTAGCGGCGGCGATGGGCGATTTCATACGAGCGCTCCCTTGGCGATCCCCCCGAGCGCATAGCTTAAACGCTCTTGCCGCCTTGCGAAGCGCTTTCGACGCTTAATAGGGCGGCGCCCACCATCTCCTGCAGCAGAGGCTCCCGCGGATAGGGTTCGTGGCGATAGTGGCGAAAGCCCTCGGCGTAGGCGACGCCGAATTCGCGGCCGCGGCGGCGGGAAAGGGCCGTCATCGCGGCCGCCGGATCGGTGATCCCGTGTTGTTTCAAAAGCCAGGCGTCCTGGCTCTCGTGCGCGGCCAGCATCCGCCGCTTGGTCTCGAACCACGGGCCGATATCGACGGCGAAGTCGGGCGTCGCCGGCCGGCCCTCCCGGTCGCGCCCGCCGATCGGATCCATGAAATAGAGGTGGGGAATATCGGGCAGAGGCGGCGCCGGCCCGGTCTTGTAGTTGGGGGCCGAGGCGGCGAAGCAGGCGTCGCGCACCAAGAGGCTCGTGGCCTCATGGTCGGGGTGATAGTCGGCCGCCGCCGAGGTGATGACGATCTTGGGCCTCGCCGCCCGCGCCGCCTCGGTCACCCGCCGGCGCGTGGCGTCGTCATTGAAGACGGCGAGATCGCCGATCCCCAGGCACACATAGTCCGCGCCGATCATCGCCGCCGCCCTGGCCGCCTCGCCCCGGCGGATGCGGCCGGTCTCCTCCGGTTCGAACTCGGCCGACCCGCAATCGCCGGCGGTCAGGGTGGCGATGGTGATGGCGTGGCCGGCGTCCGCCAGCAGGGCCAGGGTCCCCGCGGCCAGGGTCTCGATGTCGTCCGGATGGGCGTGAATGGCGAGAATGCGCGTCATGGCGTCAGCATAGCGCCGGAGCCGGATCCTTTCACGCCGCCTTCCTGGACGCGCGCGGCGACGCGCTTCAGTTTGCGCCCATGACTATCGACAAGGCTGATACGCCCCACCGGCGGCGGAGCATGGGCGAGGTGTTGGCGGCGCTTGGCCGGCCGAAGGTCGCCCTGATGCTGTTGCTGGGCTTCTCGTCTGGCCTGCCCTTCATGCTGATCGGCAACACCCTGGGGTTCTGGCTGGCGGACGACAAGATCCAGCTGGCGGCGATCGGCTTCCTGTCGTGGATCGGCCTCACCTATTCGGTGAAGTTCCTGTGGGGCGCGGTGGTCGATCGCATCCCGGCGCCGCTGATCGGCTTCCTTGGCCGCCGCCGCGGCTGGATGATCCTCACCCAGATCGGCGTGGGCGCGGGCCTGATCGCCATGTCCCGCGCCGATCCGCGCACCCAGCTTGGCTTGCTGACCGCCTTCGGCCTCGTCACCGGCATAGCGGCGGCGGCTCAGGATACGGTGATCGACGCCTGGCGGATCGAATCGGCGGTCGACGCCGACGAGCTGGGCCTCCTCACCGCCGCCTATTCCCTGGGCTACCGCGCCGCCCTGATCGCCACCGAGGCCCTGATCCTGGTGGTCGCCCAGGCGATCGGCTGGCCGATCTCCTACGCCATCTACGGCGCCTTGATGGTCGTGGGCCTGGCGGCGGCGCTGATGGTCAAGGAGCCGGCCCGGGCCGACGTGGTGATGCAGGCCAAGGCCGGCGAGGCCAAGGCCCACCCCCTGCGCGGCGCCTATGATGCGGTGGTTGGGCCGTTCATCGAGTTCTTCACCGCCCACGGGTTCGGCCTGGCGCTCCTGATGCTGACCATGATCACCACCTTCCACCTGTGCGACTATATGCGCGGGCCGATGAGCAACCCGTTCTATACGGCGCTTGGCATCGGCAAGACGACCATCGCGGCGGTGCGCGCCACCGTGGGTCTTGGGGGCACCTTGGCCGGCATCGCCCTGGGTGGTCTCTCCTCGGTGCGCCTGGGAAATAGCCGGACCCTGATTTTGGGCGCGATCTTGCAGCCGATCGGCATCGGCGCTTTCGCCCTCCTGGCCCGGCACGGCGGCGATTGGGATCTGATCGCTTTCGGCGGCCTGCATGTCACCGCCTTCGTCGCCATCATGACCGTCGACGCCTTCGCCATCGGCTTTTCCGGCGTCGCCCTGGTGGCCTATATGTCCACCCTGACCAGCCTCGGCTATACGGCCACCCAGTACGCGCTTCTCACCTCCGCCCTGACCTGGAGCGGCAAGACCCTCAAGGGCTTTTCCGGGGAAATCGTCGAACACCTGCAACAGGGGCGAAGCCTGCTGGACGCCTATGCGCTCTTCTATCTGCTGTGCGCGGCGATCGGCGCGCCGGCCATCCTGCTGACCCTGGTGCTGGCCAGGACCGGCCGCGCCGCCCCCGCCGTTCCGGCCGCCGATCCCGCATGATCGCCTTGGCCCCGACCATCGCCGTGCTGCTGGGCTCGGCGGTGGTGATCTATCTCGCCTGCGAATACTTCGTGAACGGGGTGGAATGGGTCGGCCGCAAGATGGCCGTCGGCCAGCAGGCCACCGGCACCATCCTCGCCGCCTTCGGCACCGCCCTGCCCGAAAGCGTGGTCACCTTCGTGGCCGTGGTGTTCGGGGCCACCGCGGCGCAGAAGGCGATCGGCGTGGGCGCCGCCCTGGGCGGGCCGCTGGCGCTCTCCACCATCGCCTACGCCACCGTCGGCGTCACCCTGCTCCTCTGCCGAAAGCCCCTGCCCAGGACTGACGCCGTGAAGGCCGACTTCAAGCGCCTGAGCCGAGACCAGGGCTGGTTCCTCTGCATCTTCGCCGCCAAGATCGCGCTCGGCCTCATCGCCTTCGCCTGGAAGCCGTGGCTGGGGGCGCTCTTCCTGGCCGCCTACGGGGCCTATTTCTGGCAGGAGATGCGCGGCGAGGGCGGCGAGGACAGCGAAGAGCTCGATCCCCTGCGGATCACGCCCAAGACCCGGGTCCCGAAGACCTGGGCGGCGACCGCCCAGACGGTGGTGGCCCTGGTGGTGATCTTCCTCGCCTCGCGGGTCTTCGTCGGCCGGCTTGAGGTGCTGGGTCCGGCGTTCGGGCTGAAGCCCCAGCTCCTCGCCCTGCTGCTCTCGCCTATCGCCACCGAGCTTCCCGAGACCCTCAACGCCATCATCTGGGTGCGCCAGGGCAAGTTCCGCCTGGCCCTGGCCAATATCAGCGGGGCGATGATGATCCAGGCCACCGTGCCCACCGCCTTCGGTCTCTTCTTCACCCCCTGGCGCCTCGACCCGCCGCTGATCCTGGGCGCGGGGGTGACGGCCCTCGCGGTGGCGATCATGTTCATCGCCTTCCGTGTGGGGATGCTCTCGCGGTGGTTTCTCGCCTCGATGGCCCTCTTCTACCTGGCCTTCGTAGGCATGCTGCTGATCGGCTGGCCGGTCTAATCAGGGTTTCGGCAGACAGACCACCTCAGCAACGCTCAGCGAGGCCCGCAGCCCCGCCGCCGCCGAGCTGTAGTTGGCCGGCGTCAGCGCCATGGCGGCGCCTGAAGGCGCCGCTTCCACGCCCGCGGTCGCCAGCGCGCCTCGCAGCGAGCTTGGCGTGGTTGTGTAAAGCCGCCCCCGCCTCGGGGCCTCGGCGATGGTCACCCCCAGCACGCGCCCCTGGCTATCGAGCGCCGGCGCGCCGGAGATCCCCGTCAGCGGCCCCGCGAGGCCAGGCGTGCGTCCGGTCTCGGCCCAGGCCAGCACCGGCTCCGCCCGCACGCCCCGGCCGCGCAGCAGGCCATGGACGATCAGGGTGTCGCGGTCGATCAGCCGGGAGGCCGCCTCGCCCGGCCGCCCGTGGGGAAAGCCGGGATGAAAGGCGCTCTGGCCACGACGCAGCTGGCCGGCGGGAGCTATCGGCAAAGGCGCCGCGCCACCCTGGGTGAAGAGGACGGCGGTCTCCCGCCCGGGGGTGAGCACCGTGCGCGCCAGCACCCCGCGGCCCGGCGCGGCGACGATGGCCACGCGAGGGCAGCCTTCAACCACATGCCGAGCGGTGAGCCACACCCCGCGGCCGGCCACCGAAAAGGCCGCGCCGGCCCCGGGCGCCGTCGCCGGCGCCTCGACCAGGATCGCCGGGTCGAACAGCGATGCGGGCCCCAGAGGCGAGCCGGCCGTCGCCGCCGCCGGCCTGGTCCTCGGCGCCGCCCCCTGTCGTTGAAGCCAGATCGCCGCCGCCCCCAGGGCGGCCACCACGGCGGCGCCAGCCAGCCACGCCGCCGGGCGATGAAGTCTCAGGCCTCTGGAGATTGCGCCCACGCCGTCTTTTGGCGGCGAAGCGCCGCCGGCGCAATCGGCGGCCGAGGCCGCCTATTTCTTGATCGGCTGGCCGTTGTCGTCGACCGGCGAGAGGTCCTTCAGCTTGCCCAGGCCCTGAACGCTGAAATTGGCCCAGCGGTCGAAGAGGCGGGTAAAGTCATATTGGTTCGACGCCTCGGATCGCGGAACGCCCTGGTCGGTGGTCCCGGCGTAGTTGGCGTCGACGGCCTTGCCCAGGACCGCGCCGGTTTCAGAATCTCTCACCTGGATCAAAATCTCCGCCCGCCCGGCGTCGAGGGAGCGGATGTTGCTGGAGCCATCCGTCACCGTAAACGGGGCGCTCACCGACAGATTGAGAACCGTGATGCCCACCCTAAGGACGTCCGGCCCCGGCGTGGTCACCACCTGCCAGCCGGCCTTGGTGAAGGCGTCCGCCCAGATTTTGTCGACGCCCTCGCGCACCTTGTTGGCGATCAGCTTGGCGTCGTTATCGCTCGTTGTCCCTTCGGCGAAGGAGTAGGTGTTGTTCATGTGCTGAACCCAGCCCTTGACGAAGTCGACCTCCGTCGGATCGAACATCACCTTGTCATAGGCGTGGAAGTCGGCTCCCGGCAGCAGATAGACCGCCTTGAGCTTGGTGTTCTTGATCTCGACCAGGCCGTCCCAGGTGGGCGGCAGCGAGGCCGCGCGGGCGACCGGCGCCGCGCCTATCAACACAACCGCCGCGGCGGCCAGCACGAACCTGCGGATCATCGCCCAGCTCCCTCTTCATATCGGCGCCTTCCCTTGGGCGCCTGCCAGCCGCGGGACGATACTAAGCGGCCTTTGTTCGCGCAATGCGCGGCTCGGCTCATCAGCTTGGCGCTCCGGGCGCCCGGCGCCCTCGACCGTCACCCTAAAGTCGCTTTCCCACGTCCGATTTCGCGCCTAGGGTGGCGACCTTCCTCCGGCCAAGCTGCCAACACGCCACCTGATCGAGAGAGGCCTTCATGCCCGACAAGAAACCCAATATCCTCATCCTCTGGGGCGACGACATCGGCTATTGGAACATCAGCCGCTACAGCCTTGGCATGATGGGCTACCCCACCAAGAACATCGACCGCATCGCCCATGAGGGCGTGACCTTCACCGACTACTACGCCCAGCAGAGCTGCACCGCCGGCCGCGCCTGCTTCATCACCGGCCAGAATCCGATCCGCACCGGCCTCACCAAGGTCGGCATGCCGGGCGCCACCGTCGGCCTGCAGAAGGAAGACCCGACCATCGCCGAGCTGCTCAAGCCGCTGGGCTACGCCACCGGCCAGTTCGGCAAGAACCACCTGGGCGACCGCAACGAATACCTGCCCACCGTGCACGGTTTCGACGAGTTCTTCGGCAACCTCTATCACCTCAACGCCGAGGAAGAGCCGGAACTGCCCGACTATCCCAAGGACCCGAAGTTCAAGGCCGCGTTCGGGCCGCGCGGCGTCCTGCACTGCAAGGCCTCGGACACCGACGATCCCACCGAGGATCCGCGCTGGGGCCGGGTCGGCAAGCAGGTCATCGAGGACACCGGCCCCCTGACCAAGAAGCGCATGGAGACGGTCGACGAGGAAATCACCGACAAGGCCGCGGCGTGGATGGAAGAGCAGGTCAAGGCCGATAAGCCGTTCTTCCTTTGGTACAACGCCACGGCCATGCACTTCCGCACCCACGTGGCCGAGAAGAACCTGGGCAAGAGCGGCCAGGATCCCTATTCCGACCGCATGTTCGTCCACGACGAGCAGATCGGCCAGATGCTCGACAAGCTCGATGAGCTGGGCATCGCCGACAACACCATCGTCATGTACTCCACCGACAACGGCCCGGAGAACGACACCTGGCCCGATGGCGCCACCACCCCTTTCCACGGCCAGAAGGACACCAACTGGGAGGGCGGCTGGCGGGTGCCGTGCCTGATGCGCTGGCCGGGCAAGATCAAGGCCGGCTCGGTGCTCAATGGCGTCGTCTCGCACATCGACATGTTCCCGACCCTTTTGGCCATCGCCGGCAATCCGGACGTCAAGCAGCAGCTGCTCGATGGAACCGAGGTCAATGGCGTGAAATATAATGTCCACCTGGATGGCTTCGACCAGACCGCCTACCTCACCGGCGAGGCCAAGGAGAGCGCTAGAAACCACATCATTTATTTCAGCGACGATGGCGAGGTGATCGCCGTGCGGGTGGGCGATTACAAGTTCAACCTGGCCGTCCAGCGCGCCGAAACCATGAAGCTGTGGGCCGAGCCGTTCGTGAAACTGCGGGTGCCCTATATCGTCAACCTGCGCCGCGATCCGTTCGAGAAGGCTCTGTCCAATTCCAACACCTATTGGGACTGGATGGTCGATCACATCCCGCAGATGTACATGATGCAGGCCGTGGTCGCCGCCGAGATCGATGGCTTCGTCAAGTTCCCGCCCCGGCAAAAGCCCGCTTCGTTCAACCTCGATTCGGTGCTCGAACAGGTTCAGCACCACGGCTGAGCCGGCCTCCACGGCCGCCCCGCGATCCGATCGCCCCTTCCCGCAAAGCTGGGGAGGGGCGTTTCGCGTTTTGCCGCAATGACGAACCGGATCGACGACCAAGGCGGCGCGGCCCTCGCCGACGCCGTGGCCGCCTTCTACGAGACCCATCCCTATCCGCCGCCGCTGGATGACCTGGACGCCTATCGGCGCAATTGGGACGATCATCGCCGGCGGGCGGAGTCGCATCTGATCTGGCCGGCGGAGCGTTTTCGCGATGACCGCACGATCCTGGTGGCGGGCTGCGGAACCACCCAGGCCGCCCACCACGCCGCCCGCTGGCCCCGCGCCCGGGTGGTGGGGATCGATGTCAGCGTCGGCAGCATCGCCTTCAGCCAGGCGCTGAAGCGCAAATACCGGCTGAACAACCTGGAGGTTCGCCAGCTTCCCATCGAGCGCGCGCGCGAGCTGGGCGAAAGCTTCGACCACATCGTCTGCACCGGCGTCCTCCATCACCTCGCCGATCCGGATGCGGGCCTGGCCGCCCTGCGCGATGTGCTCGGCCCCGCCGGCGCCCTTCACCTTATGGTCTACGCCCCCCACGGCCGCGCCGGCATCTATCTGATCCAGGACTATGCGCGCCGGCTGGGGATAAGCGCCACCGCGGGCGAGATCGACGATCTCGCCGCCAGCCTCAAGGCGCTGCCGCCGGATCATCCGCTCGCGCCCTTGCTGCGCCATTCGCCGGATTTCGCCGACAAGGCCGGCCTCGCCGACGCTCTCCTCAACCCTAGGGATCGGCCTTATAGTGTCCCCCAGTTTCTCGATTTTCTGGGTCGCGCCGGCCTGGTCTTCGGGCGCTGGGTGCGTCAGGCGCCCTATCTCCCGTGGTGCGGGGCCATCGCCGGCGCGCCGCATGGCGAAAGGCTGAGGGCGCTTGCGCCCGAGGCCCAGTTCGCCGCCATGGAGCTCTTTCGCGGAACCATGGTCCGCCACGCCGCCATTGCCTACGCGGATGAGGCGGCGGCCGAGGGCGCCCGCATCGACTTCGATGGCGAGGCCTGGCTCGGCTATATACCGGTGCGCCTGCCAGACACCCTGGTCGTTCGCGAAAAACTTCCCGCCGGCGCCGCCGCCGTCCTGATCAACCGCAACCATACCTTCAACGATCTCTACCTGCCCATCGACGCGCGGCAGCTCGCGCGCCTGGAGGCGATCGACGGCAGGCGCGACATCGCCGCCCTCGCCGGGAGCGAGACCGATCTATCCGTATGCCGATCGTTCCTCCAACAGCTCTGGCGCTGGGATCAGGTGGTGTTCGACACCTCCCGCGCCTAGGCCTACCGGATGGCGCCGTCGCCACGACGTTTGACGAAATCGCGAAATGGCTCGATCGTAAACCGGTGTGAAACGGGGAGGTCCCTTCACCCCTTGACGCGCGGGCGCGGCGGTGAGGGACGATGGGATTGAAGAGGGAGCTTAAGATTATGCGCAACGGCCAATGGACGGCCATCGTCGCGGCCGTGGCCAGCCTGGGTCTAGGCTCGCCGGCCCTGGCCCAGGCGTCCGCGCCGGTGCCGACCGCGGCCCCGGCGGCGAACACCGGCGTCTCGCCTCGGGTCGATCGCCTTCTCAAGCAGATGAGCGACTATCTGGGCGCCGCCGGCGCGTTCACCTTTCACGCCGATGTGCTGTTCGATCACCTCCTGCCGTCCGGCCAGAAGATCCAGTTTTCGGCCATGGAGGATGTGGCGCTGAAGCGGCCGAACCAGCTCTATGTCGAGTGGACGGGCGATCTTGGCGATCGCCAGTTCTGGTACGACGCCGGGGCCGTCACCCTGTTCGATCCGTCCAAGCCCTTCTACGCCAGCGCCCCGGCGCCGGCCGATATCGATTCGATGCTGAACGGCGTCCAGGCCCTGGCGCAGTTCACCCCGCCCCTGGCCGATTTCCTTTATCGCGACCCCTACGGCACGGTGAAGGATAAGGTGGTCTACGGCGTCGACCTTGGCCCGCGAAACGTGGAGGGCAAGACCTGCCAATCCCTGGCCTTCGTCGAGAAGGACATCGATTTCCAGATCTGGATCGACACCGGGCCGAGGCCCCTGCCGTGCAAGCTCGTGATCACCTACAGGAACCGTCCGTCCGCGCCGCAGTTCAGCGCCGTGTTCTCTGACTGGAATTTCGCGCCCCAGTTCGAGGCTGGGGCTTTCGCGCCCGAGATCCCGGCGACCGCCAAGAAGATTCCGTTCGCCACCGAGGCGGAGGCCCGGTGATGACAAAGAAAGCGATGACGAGGAGCGCGGCGATGATGAGCCAACGGACCCGCCGGGTCGGACGGCTGGAGAGCGCGGGGCTCGCCGCGGCCGTGGCGGCCGTCTGCCTTTCCACGGCGCCGGCCGATGCGCGGGGCTTCGGCGGCGGCGGCTTCCGGGGCGGCGGCTTCGGCGGCGGTTTCGGGGGACATAGTTTCGGCGGCGGTGGCGGCGGCTTCCACGGCGGCGGTTTCAACGGCGGCTCCCGCTTCGGTGATGGCGGCGGGTTCGATCGCGGCGGCGATGGCGGCTTCGGCGGCCACGGGTTCGGCGGCGTCAACAGCGCCTCGGGCTTCTCCAGTCACGCCAGTTCGTTCCAGAACGCCCACCCGGAAGCCTCGCATGGCGGCCAGGGCGACCGAAACGGGGGCAATAACGCGAACCATAACAACGATAACAATCACAACAACAACAATAATAACAATAACGACTACAATCATAACAATAACAATAACTATACCCAGAATAACTACTACGGCGCCTATGGCGGTTGGGGCGGCTATTACGGCGGCCTGGGTTTTGGCGCCGGTTTCGCCATCGGGGCCACCTTCGCCGCCTTGCCGGCGGCGGCCTACGCCCTGTCGGTGGCGGGGACGGATTATTGGTACAACGACGGGGTCTATTACGGCTGGGACGCCGGCCAGTACGCCGTGGTGGCCCCGCCGCCCGGCGCGATCGTGCCGGCCCCGCCGCCCTCCTGCTCCACCGTCGACTTCGGCGCCGGCAAGACGTTCGACTGCGGCGGCGCTTTCTACAGCCAGGTTCCCCAGGGCTATCAGGTCATCCCGCCGCCCGTCGGCGCCAAGGTCGCCGCCCTGCCCAACGGCGCGGTGGACCATACGGTAAATGGGGTGACCTATTTCACCTTCGGCGGCGCCTGGTACAAGCCTGTCTATCTCGGCGCCGGGGTGATGTATGACGTGGTCGCCCAGCCCGCGGGCGCGCCGGCGTCAACCAACGGTTAAAGGTCAAGAGCCTATTGGGCGGCTATGGGCGGCCGGGGGGGCCGTGGGGAGTCCGTCATGAGCCGTTGGCTAGGTTTCATTGTCGCCGCGGCGACGCCGCTGGCCCTTCTCGCCGGCGCCGCCCACGCCCAGCAGCAGCCCGAGCCATCGCCGACGCCGGCCGCCTCGGCGGCGGCCGACGCCTCCGCCTCGAGCGATGACCAGGAAGACGCCTCGGCCCTGGCCAAGAAGCTGCAGAATCCGATCGGCAACCTGATCAGCGTGCCGTTCCAGAGCAACACCAACTTCAGCTATGGGCCCAACCGCGGAACCCAGGAGCTGGTGAACATCCAGCCGGTGATCCCCTTCCACCTGGGCGAGAACTGGAACCTCATCACCCGGACGATCCTGCCGCTGATCTGGCAACCCTCGCTGGCGCCGCTTCAGAGCGTCCCCTTCGGCACGGGGCCGACCACGTTTTCGGCCTTTCTCTCGCCCAGCCAGCCGACCAACGGCTGGCTCTGGGGCTTCGGCCCAGTCACCCAGCTTCCAACCGCCAGCGATCCCAGCCTCGGGTCCAATGTCTGGGGCCTGGGTCCGACCGGCGTGCTCGTCTATATGAAGGGCCCCTGGGTGGTCGGCGCCCTGGCCAACAATGTCTGGTCCCTGGGCGGCCAGACCGGCCTTAACCCCACCAAGTACAACAACTTCCTGCTCCAGCCGTTCATCAACTTCAACATGAAGGGCGGCTGGTATGTGGGAACCTCGCCGATCCTCACCGCCAACTGGCTCACCACCGGGAACAACGCCTGGACCATTCCGCTCGGCATGAACGTCGGCCGGGTCATCAAGCTCGGCAAGCTGCCGATCAACCTCTCCGGCGGCGCCTACGCCAACGTCGTCCATCCGGAATTCGGATCGACCTGGCAGCTCCGCACCCAGATCACCTTCATTTTCTGAGGGCTGGAGGCCGTCCCCCTTCTGGCCGACCAAGCTTGCCTTGATCGCCTGACGCGCCATCCTCCAGCCGCCTCGGGAGGCTATCCGCGGATGAACGCGGATTTGCAGATATGATTCAGGACGCGGATCCGGGCCATCCTCGATCTGCGTTCATCTGCGTCATCCGCGGACGCCTCTTTGGAAGAGCCGGGGCTGACGCCTGTGCCGGCGGGTGCGTCGGCGGTCCAGAGGAGCCGCCGTCTCGCCGCACATGCCAAACCCTCATGGTCATGCTAGGCGGAAGGCGCCCGCGACGGAGAACGCGCCATGGATATCGAAGCCGAGTTTCGCCTGATCGCCAGCCTGGTGGCCTTGGGCATCGAGGCCGGCGTGGTCATCATCGTCGCCGGCGGGTCGATCGAAGCCATGTTCCGGACGGCCAGGCTGATTCTCGGCGGCGGCATGTCGAACGACCGCCGCCGCGATATCTGGCTGCGGTTCGCCGTCTGGATCCTGCTGGCCCTCGAATTCGCCCTGGCGGCCGATATCATCCGCACCGCCATCGCGCCCACCTGGGACGATGTCGGCAAGCTCGGCGCCATCGCCGCCATCCGCACCGTGCTCAACTGGTTCCTCGGCAAGGATATCGAGGCCTACGATCAGGCCCAGGCCGAGGCCAGGGCCAAGCGGGCGGCCGCCGCCGCCGCTCCGCCTACTGCATGAACCATCCGTGTGAGACCACGATCGACTGACCGGTCAGGGCGTTGGTCGGAAAGCCGGCCAGGAACACGGCCGTGCGCGCCACGTCGTCGACGGTGGTGAATTCGCCGTCCACCGTCTCCTTGAGCATCACATTCTTGATCACCTCTTCCTCGGTGATGCCCAGTTCCTTGGCCTGCTCGGGGATCTGTTTTTCCACCAGCGGCGTGCGCACGAAGCCCGGACAGATCACATTGGCCCGCACCCCGTGCTTGGCGCCCTCCTTGGCCACCACCTTGGCCAGGCCAATGAGGCCGTGCTTGGCGGTCACATAGGGCGCCTTGAGCACCGAGGCCTCCTTGGAGTGGACCGAGCCCATATAGATCACGCTGCCGCCGCGGCCCTGGGCGTACATGTGCTTGAGGCAGGCCTTGGTGGTGAGGAAGGCGCCGTCCAGATGGATGGCCAGCAGCTTCTTCCAGTCGGCGAAGGCGAAGTCCTCGATCGGCCCGACGATCTGGATGCCGGCGTTGGAAACCAGGATGTCGATGCCGCCCATCTTGGCCGCCACGGCCTCGATGCCGGCGTTGACCTGATCCTCCTCGGTGACGTTCATGGCCACGCCCATGGCCCGCTGGCCGGAGGGGTCGAATTCGGCGGCGGTGGCGTTCGCCGCCTCCAGGTTGAGATCGGCGATGGCGACCTTGGCGCCTTCCTCCAGGAACAGCTTGGCGATGTCCTTGCCGATGCCGCTGGCCGCGCCGGTGACCACGGCCACCTTGTCTTTCAGCACCATGATGATGGCTCCCTATTGCAGATAGTCATAGACGACCTTGCCGAGATCCAGCGTCAGGTCGGCGAGGATGTGGGTGGCGCCGAGGATCTCCAGCACCGGCAGATCGGCCACCGGGGCCAGGGCGTGAGGCGTGAGGCTCAGCGCCGCCGGCCCGGTCCAGGCGCCTTTCAGGTCGATGTCGGTCAGGGCGTATTCGACGATCTCGCAGATGCGCGGCGTGCCGTCGACGTGGGGAATGATCTTCAACAGGAAATTGGGCGCCTGCATGGAGGCCAGCACCGCGGCGTGGTCGGCCGCCTTGTGCTTATAGCCCATGGTCGCCAGCACCACCGGCACGCCGTGATAATCCAGCCGTCCGACCAGGGCGTCGATGTCCGGCTCCAGCGAGGGCTCGGCCAGCTTCTTGGGAAAGCCCCACAGCTCCCGGCCGCCGGCGATCGGCGGATGGTCGTTGAGGAACATGCAATGGGTGTAGCCGCCAGCCCGGCCCTCGAAGGTCACCGGGATCACCTGGCCGGTTTCGGTATAGTCGCCAAAGCCGGTGGAATCGGGCATGCGGATGAATTCGTACTTGACGATCGGGTCGGTCACCTCGAGCGGTTCGGGCACCACCGCGCGCAGCCGCTCCGGGTCGGTGCGATAGGTGATGATCATGTATTCGCGATTGTAGAAGCGGTACGGCCCGGGCGGATAAGCCGGGCTCGTCAAGGGCATGGCGAAGGCGTTCTTGCGGACGTCGGCGAGCTTCATCGATCAGCCTCCTACCCTGGCTAAGACACCACTCCCGGCTTACCGGCAAGTCGCGGGGGCGCTTTGCGCCCACATTGCAACGATGGCGTGAATATGGGGCGCGATCGTCGGCGTCCGGGGCGCCGCACAGGTTCAATTCACCACGAAGGACACGAAGGACACGAAGGGCGCCGTCGCTCTTTTGGCCGAAGGCCGATCTGTCATGAGCGTTGGGCCATTTGGCGCCTTCGGCCAAAGAACCCGGCTTCCTTCGTGCTCTTCGTGCTCTTCGTGTCCTTCGTGTTGAATTCCCTTCTCGCCACACCACCCGCGCCCGCCGCCGTCCCCAGGCGGTTGGTTCAGCCCCCTCGACGCGGCTATACGGAGCGAAACCTCGCACCGGGGAGGCGCATATCGAACCCTACCAACCCGCCTGGACGGGCAACTGGATCTGGGCGCTGTCGCTCACCGCCCTGACGGTCGCCATCCACACCAGCGCCTTGATCGCCTTCGCCGCCGTTCTGCTTCGCGCCCGGTTGTTCGCCGCCCGTCCGGGCATGGGCAGGGCGCCGGCGATCCTGCTGTGCATCGCCTTCATGGCGGTGATCGGCTGGGTGATGGCGGTCCTGCATGGCCTGGCGGCGGTGATCTGGGCGGTGGCCTATCTGAAGCTGGGCGCCCTCACGAACTTCCGCGACGCCATGCTCTATTCGGTGGATTCCATCACCGCGCGCGGCGCGTCCGAGCTCAAGCTGAGCCCGCCGTGGCGCCTGATGGGCGCGCTCGAGGCCGCCAACGGCCTGCTCCTCTTCGGCATCAGCACCGCCTTCATGGCCGTGGCCATCAACGAACTGCGCGTCGTCCTTGGCCGCCTGTCGATCCTGAGAGGCGCGCCCGAGGAGCCTCGCTAGGCCTCCGCCGCCTCGGCCTCCCGTCTCGCGCTGGCCCTAAGCTTCTTGCTCTCCGTCCGCAGCTGGCCGCAGGCGGCGAGGATGTCGCGGCCACGCGGCGTGCGGATCGGCGAGGCGTAGCCGGCGCGGTTGACGATATCGGCGAAGGTCTGGATCGCCGCGCGGCTGGAGCATTCATAGGGGCTGCCCGGCCACGGATTGAACGGGATCAGATTGATCTTGGCCGGTATGCCCGCGAGCAGCCGCACCAGGGCCCGCGCCTCGGCCGGGCTGTCGTTGACGCCCTTGAGCATCACATATTCGAAGGTCACCCGCCGGGCGTTGGAAAGGCCCGGATAGGCGCGGATCCCCGCCAGCAGCTCGGCGATCGGATAGCGCCGGTTGAGCGGCACCAACTCGTCGCGCAGCTCATCGTTGGTGGCGTGCAGCGAGATGGCCAGCATGGCGCCGGTGCGCTCGCCCAGTTCCTTCAGCTTGGGAACCACGCCGGAGGTAGAGACGGTGACCCGCCGCCGCGAGATGGCGATCCCCTGGTCGTCGGAGATCACGTCCAATGCGTTCGCCACCCCATCAAGATTATAGAGCGGCTCGCCCATGCCCATGAAGACGATGTTGGTCAGCCGCCGCTCGCCGGGCCCCGCCGTCCATTCGCCCAGATCGTCGCGCGCCACCTGAACCTGGGCCACGATTTCGGCGGCGGTCAGGTTGCGCACCAGGGGCTGAACCCCGGTGTGGCAGAACGTGCAGCTGAGCGTGCAGCCCACTTGGCTGGAGACGCACAGGGCCCCGGCGCGGCCCACATCGGGGATATACACCGTCTCGGCCTCGACGCCCGGCGCGAAGGCGATCAGCCACTTGATCGTGCCATCCGTGCTCTGCTGGCGCTCGACGATGCGCGGCCGTTGCAGGGTGAAGCGCTCGGCCAGGGCCGCGCGCGTCTCCTTGGCGATATTGGTCATGGCCTCGAACGAGGTCGCCCCATGCCCCTGCACCCACCCCCACACCTGGCCGGCCCGCATCCTGGCCGCCGCGGGCGTGGCGACGCCGGCCTCGACGAGGGCCGCGGCGATCTCGGCGCGGGATAGGCCGGCGAGATTGAGCGGCGCGGGCGCGGTCGTGGCGCGGGTGAGATCGAGGGTGGCGGACGGCATGGAGGTTATATAGCGCGGAATCGGCCTGGGGCCGAACAGGGCGGGAGGGTGGGTAATGGTGAATGCGACGGGACGGTTCTTTGCGCCGCTTGAAGCCTGGGCGGATATAACGCGCTTGAAGATTGACAAAACTACGGCTCCGCAGTAGTCAAATGATCGATGACGATTTCGAATGGGATGACGCCAAGGCGGCCTCGAACGACGCGCTTCACGGCGTCACCTTCGATATTGCTCGATCCGTTTTCCAAGACCCGTTCGCCCTCGACTGGCTCGATGACCGCCATGACTACGGGGAAGCCCGTTTCGCGACCATCGGCATGTCGGATGGCCGCCTGCTCTTTGTCGCCTATACGATGAGAGGCGATCGTATCCGGATTATCTCCGCCCGAGGCGCGGAACCCCATGAACGACGAGCCTATCATGAAGACAACGGCTGACTCCGAACCGAACGATTGGCGCCGGTATGACGGCATGACGGACGCGGAACGCCACGCCGCCGCCATGGCCGACCCCGACGCCCGGCCCCTCACGTCCGACGACCTGGCGCGTCTGCGACGCACGCCCAGGGCGCGGGTGATCCGCCGCGCTCTGAAACTATCGCAGGAGGACTTCGCCGCGCGGTTTCGTATTCCGCTGGGCACATTGCGCGACTGGGAGCAGGGCCGCAAAGAACCCGACGCCGCCGCCCGCGCCTACCTCACGGTGATCGCCCGCAACCCCCTGGCCGTGACCGAGGCGTTGAGCTTGGCCGTTTGAGGTATCGTGTCGATGTAACCCCTCCAAATGTCGCCACTCGGAACCCAGAAATCAAATGTGGGACGCTCTTGCGTTAGCGCTTGCGCCTGCCATGTAAGCGTGACCTGAACACAATGGACAGCGAGATCATGACGCGCGAGGAGTTGGCCAAGACCGAACGTGGAGGGAGAATCCTCTATAGTGGGAATGCGCCTGCGGTATTGAGATACCTGAACTATCACGGCTATTTCGCCGAAGTGATTGGCGCGACCAGCCAGACGCTACGTCGCGATTTTCCTCAGGGTTGTTTCCCGGCAAACGCGGCCGAGCCGCAATGGCTTAACGGAACTGAGGCGCATCTGCAGCCCGCGTAGGGTCGGCGCCGCCTAAGATGGATGGGCTCCTAAGAAACCTTGCATCAAGGCAAGGTCGCCTGATCAGCGGACTTGCCTTCGTCGTCGCGGCCTTCACCTCGGGAATCGCAATCGCGTCAAATGCGACCTGGACGACTAAACTCGCTGCATCGCTCCCATTGGTGGCGACCGGCGCGGCATGGATACTCGCTGAGGTTTCCGGCGGCGCCGTCGCTCATCCTCACGACATCAAACTATTTGGGCGGATCATGGCCTGCCTGCCCGACGATGATCGGCACTTCCTCAGAGATCAGAATTTCGCCAACAATTTCGACCTGTCTCGCATGCGGGGCATCGGCGAAATGTCATATTGGCAGGTATCGTCCGTCGAGTTCTTGGATCGCAAAATTCAACAAGAGTGGCGAGAGCTTAAGGATAAAATCTGCGAATTCCATAGGCTCGTTGTGTCGACCACTGCTCCGCTAAGCGGAAACGTCCGTCTTCAAACAGTTTATCCGAAATCGGTGGATCCAGAAGATCCGCCTGAGCGTGTTGTGAAGGAGATCGACGCCCTTAATAGAGGCGCCACTCAGCTTACGGAACTCATCGACGCGTTCGAACCTATGGCGAGGCGCCGCCTGTTTGTGTAGGCGACTAGAATACGGTCCTGGAGCACCATTCACCGCGCTATCGTTAGAGCAGCAGCGCCGTCTGACCGCCCCTCGGCCAACACAATCGCAACGGCCAACGGACTGCGGGGACGCCCGGCGCCGCACGAATGCTAGCCGCCCCCCACCACCTCCACCACCGTCTTGCCCAGCCCCGCCCCACTCAGCGCATAGGCCAGGGCCTCCGGCGCCGTCTCCAGGCTGAAGCGGCGGCCGACCGGCGGGGTCAGCCGGCCGTCCGCCACCCAGCCGAGAAGTTCGGCGAGCTGGGCGTTGGCCCGCTGCGCCTCGAACAGCAGGAACTGCCGCACATCCACCCCCACCAGGGCGGCGCCTTTCATCAAGGGAAGGTTGACGGGGAGCGCGGGGATCGGGCCGCCGACGAAGCCCACCACCAGGTGGCGTCCGCCCCAGACCAGCGAGCGGAACGCCGGCTCGAACAGGGGGCCGCACACGGGATCGAACACCACGTCCGGACCCTTGCCGCCACAGGCTTCCTTCAGCCGCTCCCGCCAGCCCTCGGCCGAGGTGTCGATCACGGCGTCGGCGCCGTTGGCGCTGGCGAAGTCGCGCTTCTCTTCGGTCGATCCGGACCCGATCACCCGGGCGCCTAGCAGCTTGCCCACCTGGACGGCGGCCGCGCCGGCCATGGAGCGCCGTCAGATAGTTGATCCGAAAGCCGGCGGCCTCGGCGAAACCCATCGCATCCGGCAGGCGCGTGACGCCGGCGGCGGGCGCCAAAGCAAACTCGGCCATTCCGCCGCGCACCGTGGCCATGACCCGGTCGCCAGGCGCCAGGCCCTTCACCTCGCCGCCCACGCTCTCGACCCAGCCGCTCGCCTCCTGCCCCGGCGTATGCGGCAGCGGCGGCTTCACCTGATACCGGCCCAACGCCACCAGGGCGTCGACATAGCCCACCCCGCAAGCGGCGATGCGAACCAGAACCTCGTCGGGTCCGGGCTCGGCCGTCGGCGCCTCGATCAGGCGATAGTCGTCGATGGAGTCCAGAGATTCCGCCTGGATTTGCTTCCCGATCCTGACCCCGCAAATTGCATTGCCCGAAACGCTTGTCTCATAGCCGAGAGAGTAAGGTGTCTTGACAAATTGCAAATATCATGATCCAATATATCCCATGGATATCGCTTACCACCCCTGTCCGGACATGACCGATGAGGTCGAACTGCCGGACGATACCGAGGCGATGGTCGAGGTCCAGGCTTCAATCGCGCGGAGCGAGCGGCATGCGGCGATCCTGGCGCGCCTGGCCGACATGGGCATGGAGATCGCCGAGGCCCTGACAGTCGAGGTGAAGAAAACCCCCAGCCCCGATCTGGCCGCGGCCTTCGCCAAGGTCGCCCAGGCGGTC
>Ga0181519_10000057_pt1 | contig 101210 bp, 89 predicted proteins | sample PEATcosm2014_Bin_26_FD_121102 | JGI IMG/M metagenome (GOLD analysis project Ga0181519, IMG submission 121102) | Peatland microbial communities from MTU Mesocosm Facility, Houghton, MI, USA - PEATcosm2014_Bin02_10_metaG | ecosystem: Environmental > Terrestrial > Soil > Wetlands > Peat | place...
TCGCCGACTCCTCAGGATTTACCTTTGGCACGCCGGACACCATGCCGCGCAAGGCCCTGCCCGACGAATTCCGCAACCAAATTGCGGAAACTGTAAACTGGTTGCACGGCCGCCACATCCTCAGGTTAGGCATTGACGCAAATCGCGTCCATGACGAGATGAACAATCTCTATGCCGTCGGCGGCAACTACAACTATTACTATCGCGATAACTTCTTCGCCGATCTCTACCAGTGGCAGCACAGCACCGGCACTCAGTACCGCGGATACAGCAGTTACGATCAGGGCTTTGGAACCGCCGCCTTCGCCTTCAATACCTTTGACAGCGCATTCTTCATCCAGGACGAGTGGCGCCCCATGCGCCGCATCACCCTCAACTTCGGATTGCGCTACGAATATGAGGCTCTGCCCGATGCGCAGATTCCCAACCCCCTCCTCGCTGCCACAAAATCGCTCCCCTCGGACGCTAATAACTACGGCCCCCGCTTCGGCTTCGCCTGGGATCCAATGGGCAACGGCAAGACGGCATTGCGCGGTGGCTACGGAATCTACTACGGGCGCATCAGCAACTCCACCATCTCCTCGGCGATCACCAACACCGGCACAGCGGCTGCGCAGCGCAGCTACAGCTATCGCGCCTGCTATGTCTTCGCCGTAAATTGCCTGAACGGACCGCTCTTTCCCACCGTGAATTCGTTGGATCCTTACAGCACGGCCGAGGGCGGCAACGTCGCTGTCTTTGCGCACAACATGCAGAATCCGCAGATTCACCAGGCGGACCTCATCCTCGAACACCAGGTCACGCGCAATACCGTAATCTCCGCCAGTTACCTGCTCAGCCTCGGACGCGAACTACCGAACTTTATCGACATCAACCTCGACCCCGCCAGCCGCAAGAACGTGGCTTACAGCTTCGCCTCTGACTACTACAGCGGCCTGCCGGGGCCATATAACGGACACACTCTCACCGTTCCGGTTTACACCGCGCGGCTCAATCCCAACTTCCAGACCATCACCGAAATTCGCTCCAACGTGAACGCCTCCTACAACGCGCTCGTGGTGCAGTTCAACCGCAATGTCAGCTCCGGCCTGGGATTCCGCTTCAACTACACCTGGTCGCACGCGCTGGACTTCAACCAGAACTCAACCACCTTCACCACCTACAACAACACGCTCAGCCCAGTGCCGTTTACCTATCTCTATGACAGCGTCGCCCACTACGTCTCCCGTCCTGACTACGGAAACTCCAGCTACGACATTCGTCATCGCTTTACCGGAAGCCTTCACTGGTCGCCGCGCGCCTTCCGGCACTCTCACGGAGTTCTGCACGCCGCTCTCGACCATTGGACCATCGCGCCCATCGTCCACATCTCCACCGGCAAACCCTTCAGCGACTACATCGGCGGTGACGCACCCATTGCAACCTGCGCCGGATGCCTGGGATTCATGGGCACCGGCGGCCAGGACCGCCTGCCATTCCTCGGACGCAACACCTTCCGCTACGGCAATCTCTATAACGTCGATCTGCGCCTCGCCCGCCACATCCACTTTGGAGAACGCCGCAGCCTGGAGCTTCTCGCCGAGGCTTTCAACCTCTTCAATCACCAGATCATCACCAGCCGCAGCGACACTTACTACACCGTCTACAACAACACGTTGGAGTACGACTCCAACTTCAACACTCCCACGGCTGCCGCCAACACCATCTACCGTGAACGTGAGATCCAACTCGGCGCGCGCTTGCATTTCTAAACTTCGACGCAAATGAAAGCGGGCAGCGCAATCGCTCTGCCCGTTTTCGTTTGCGCTCGCCGAGGCGCTTACTCCATATCCCGCCAATTCTTGCCCACGCTGACTTCCACCTCCATCGGAACGCTCAGCGCGTATGCGCCTTCCATGCACTCCTTCACCAGCGACTTCACGATCTCCACCTCCGCCTCGGGCGCTTCCAGCACCAGTTCGTCATGCACCTGCAACAGCATCTTCGCCTGCAAGCCGCGTTCGCGGATTTCGCGGTCCAACTTCAGCATCGCGATCTTGATCAGGTCCGCCGCCGTGCCTTGCAGCGGAGTGTTGACCGCCGTGCGCTCGGCGAATCCGCGCAGATTCGGATTCTTGCTCAGCAGGTCCGGGATCGGGCGCTTGCGTCCAAATAGATTGCGGACAAATCCATCACGCCGCGCCTGCTCCAACGTTGCATCGATGAAGCCGCGGACTTTCGCGTAGCGCGTAAAGTACGCTTCGATGAAGCGCTTGGCCTCCTTCTGCTCGATTCCCAACTGCTGTGCCAGTCCAAATGGCGAGAGCCCATATACGATGCCAAAGTTCACCGCCTTTGCCCGGCGGCGATGTTCCGCGTCGATCAGCATGGGCGGCACGCCGAAGACCTCCGCGGCGGTCAGCGTGTGAATGTCTTTTCCCGTACGATAAGCCTCCAGCAGCAGCGGATCCTGCGAGTAGTGAGCCAGCAGCCGCAACTCAATCTGCGAGTAATCCGCACCCACCAGCAGCTTTCCCGGAGCCGCCACAAACGCCGCGCGAATCTCCCGCCCCAGTTCGGTGCGGATCGGAATATTCTGCAGGTTTGGATTGGTCGAACTCAGCCTGCCTGTCGCCGTCGCCGCCTGGTTGAAGCTGGTATGCAGACGTCCGTTGCGGGCAAGCAGGGGCAATGAATCGATATATGTCGATTTAAGCTTGGTGATCTGCCGGAACTCCAGTACCAGCTTCACAATCTCATGTTCGGCCGCCAGTCCTTCCAGCACATCCTGCGCCGTTGAAATCGTCTTGCCCTTGCCGGACTTGAACGGCTTGGGCAGGCCCAGCCGGTTAAACAGCACGTCGCCAAGCTGCTTTGGAGAGTTCACGTTGAACTCTACTCCCGCCATCTGGTGGATCGTGCGCTCCAGCCGCCGGATATCGCCTTCCAGTTTGCCGGACATTTCCGTCAGCACTTCGCTGTCAAGCTGCACCCCCGCCTGCTCCATCTCGTACAGCACGGACGCCAACGGCAGGTCGATCTCGCGGTAGAGCCGCGCCAGTTCCGCCTCGGCTTCCACTTCCGCGCGCAGCGTTGAGGCCAACCGCAGAGTTATGTCGGCGGCCTCGGCCAGCGAGCCTGAGAGTTTCAGTCCCAGCCGCCGTAACGCAACTTCGGGCAGCGTGTGGGCGCCGTAGGTCGGATCCAGCAGATACGAGTACAGCATCGTGTCATGCTCAACTCCGGCCAGCTCCAGCCCGGAATCCCTCAGCGCGTGCAGCGTGGACTTCACATCATGTACGGCCTTCACCAGCTTTCTGTCCGCCAGCATCTTCGCGATGCGAGCCGCATACCCGCCCGTAAGTTCCGCCGTGTAACTCTCAGATTCCTTCGCCGAAAGCGCTATCTGCTGACCCTCCTGCGCCGCAACGCTCTGTGCAATCACCCCCGCTGCCGCGTGTTCACCCAGAGCCAGCGACCCCTGCTCCGGCGCGTCTTCTGGCGCGGCCTCTTCCGCAGCTACTTCCACGACGCTTGCCGAGGCTCCCGTCAGCCGCACCGCCGCCGCCAGCGCAACCGCCAGAGTCGGCGACTTAGCGAGCTCCTCCAGCGCCGAGTCTGTCAGTTCACCGTACTTCGTTTCGCCCACCGCCTCGCCGGACGAGAGAAACTCCTTCTGCAAGGTCGTGAACTCCAGCTCTCCAAACAGCTCCCGCGCCGCCACCGCGTCGGGCTCCTGCGCCCGCATCGCCTCCGGTTCAAACGGAATCGGCACGTTGCAATCAATTGTCACCAGCTCTTTGCTCAGCAGAATCATCTCGCGGTTCTGTTGCAGCGATTCGCGGTACGTTTTCTTCTGCACTTCGTCAGCCCGCGCCAACAGCGCGTCGAGCGTCTCAAACTGCTGGATTAGCTCGACCGATCCCTTGTCGCCAATTCCTGGTGCCCCAGGCACGTTGTCAACCGCGTCGCCTCGCAGGGCCATCAGGTCGATCACCTGGTCCGGCCTCACGCCCAGCAATTCCTGCACCTTCGCCGGATCGCAGATCAAATTGTCCTTCGGAGGATTCAGCACGCAGACGTTTCCGTCCACCAGTTGCAGCATGTCCTTGTCGCTGCTCACCACGTATACCGCGTAGCCTGCCTCGGAGGCCCGCCGCGCCAGCGTCCCGATCACATCGTCGGCCTCAAAACCTTCCCGCCCCAGGATCGGAATCCGGTAGGCCTCCAGCGATCGATAGATGAAGGGCATCTGCTGGCGCAGATCCTCGGGCATCTCTGCGCGGTTCGCCTTGTAGCCCGCGTACGCCACCTCCACGATCTCGCCCGTCTCCTTATCGCGCTTCTTTTGGGACGGCATCGCCAGCGCCTGCTCCTCGCGGAAGCTCGGCCCCATGTCGAAGACCGCCGCAATGTACTCGGGCGAAAAGTCCTTGCGCAGCTTGTTGATCATGTTGACGAACACAAACGTAGCCGCCGTCGGCAGCCCCGTCCGCGTCGACATCGGGCGCTGACGGGCCATCGCGTGGTAGGCGCGGAAGACAAACGAGTACGCATCGATAAGAAAGACGCGCCCCTTGCCAATTGGAGGAAGTGTGGGAGTGCTGCTTTCAGTTACGGCATCAGAGACAACGGATTTCTTCTTCGCGGGCACGATCAGATGCTACCAAATCAGGGGAACTCAGGTTTGAGGCGGAATCGGCATTCTTGCGAAAAGCCGCCCTGCAAACAGCAAACAGCCGGACGTTGAGTCCGGCTGCGCCACTCTGAATCCGCTCTACCCTCAGACCTTCAACTGCCCCTGGATATAGTGCTTCGCGTTGATGTCGGTGTTCTCGTTGAGTTCCAGCACCGAGAAATTCACGTCCTGGTGCCGGTTGAGCCGGATGTAATTCAGGATCGCCGGATGCTTGTAAATGTCGCCTGGCTGGAAGACCGGCAGCTCCGGCACTTCGCTCTCCGGCAGGTTCCAAACATACTTCAGGAAGTTCCGGTTGCGGACCGTGCGGTTCTTCTGGACATCCCACAGGTTCCCGCCGAGAGCGGCGTCGGCAACGTCTTTCGGCGTCATCGTCTCGCGCGCATACTGCAGGAAGGCATAGGCGAAGATCTCATGCGCCAGCAGGTTCTCCGAGGCAAAGATCGGCGCCGACTCCGGCTCCACAATGTGCCCTGCGTCCGGCCCAATCAACGACATCACCGAGCGCCCAGAGGTCACGGCCAGCCTCAGCCGCGACTTGATCTGCGGAACTTCGTTGATCTCTTCATACATCGCATAGAAGTTCTCGCCGCCCTGGTGGAACGCCTTGCGGCTGTCCTCACGCAGAAACCCGACGCTGATCTTCATCCCGGACGTAAGGTCAGCGAAGCCATGCGAACCCAGCCTCGGCAAGTAGATGATGTGATCCACCTCGTTCACAAACGAGGTAATCATCATCGGCTGCTTCCAGTGGTGTTCGCCCCCCGGAACTGCCTCGACGTAGGCCCCGTAGCCGCGCTCCTCGAAGAAGATCGGGGTCGCTCCGTTCTTTTCGATCACGGCCAGCAGCCCGGAGGACTGTGCAAACGCTCTCGACGTGCCGCGCACCTGCCCCTGCGCCGTCCAGAACACGTTGCGAACGCCCGATTGATCGCCAACAAAGACCTTGGTCGCGCCATGCTCCTTCAAAACCTTGAGCAGGCAATCGAGCGCCCACGGATCGGAGGTTGCAGGATAAGCGTTGCCGGAGTTCAAGGCCAGCTTGATCAGGACGCGGTCGCCCTTTTTCAGCCACGAGAAATCCGTGGCCTTCTCCACCATTCTCTTAAACAGCGTGTATGACGTATCGCCCTTGGGCAGCCAGGCCGCGCTCAACCGCACTGCGTTGGCCTGCGCCGCCAGCTTCTTGTCGTCAAAAGCGAAGCCGGTGCCGCCGCCCAGCAGCGCCATCGAGGACAGCGTTCCCACCGTCCACAAAAAATCCCTTCGGCTTACGCCGGACTTGTTCTCCATACAAATGCCTCCCTGCGATGTGCGTCGTACATGAGAATTAGGGCTTGATCTCACCACTTGTCGAAAGCCAAGTCAATTAAATTGAGCCACACTGCTTCCAATTTGAAGCCCAGATTTCCCGCGCCCACCTATTCCAGGAACATGCAATCTCCGTAGCTGAAGAACCGGTACCCCTCGCGTACCGCGTGTTCATACGCCGCCAGCACCCTCTCGCGCCCGGCAAAGGCAGACACCAGCATCAGCAGCGTGCTCTTTGGCAGGTGGAAGTTTGTCAGCATGGCATCCACCACCCGGAAGCGGTACCCCGGATAGATAAAAATATTTGCCTCGCCACTCTGCGCCGTGATCGAGGGGGGCGCAGACGAGTCCGGGTGCCCCATCCTAGCCTTCCTTTGGCTAGGGTGGGGTAGTTGACTTTGTTCTTGTTCCTGCTCTTGTACCTGGTTTTGCTCTTGTTCCTGCTCTTGTTCCTGCTCTTGACCCTGACTCTTCCCCGCCGCGTACTCCAGCGTCCGCACCGTCGTCGTGCCGATCGCCACCACGCGCCGCCCATCGCGCTTGGCGCGGGCGATCTTCTCCGCCGTCTCTTCTGGAATCTGGTACCACTCGGTGTGAATCTTGTGTTCTTCCACCACTTCCGTGCGGATGGGCGAGAATGTTCCCAGCCCTACATGGAGCGTGACCGACGCACTCTCCACGCCCTTTTCCTTCAGCCTTCCCAGTATCTCCTCGGTAAAGTGCAGTCCCGCCGTGGGAGCCGCCACCGAACCGGGGTCGCGCGCAAAAACCGTCTGGTAGCGCGTGCGATCTTCTGCCGTGTCCTCGCGGTCGATATACGGAGGCAGCGGAATATGCCCCAGCGCCTCCAGCCGCGCGAAGAAATCCGGCACCGGCAAGAAACGCAGGGTGCGCTCGCCAAACTCTCCCCGCGCCAGCACTTCGGCCTCAAGCCCAGCGCCAGTGGCCGGAGCGGCGTCCCCGAAGTACAAATGCTCGCCGGGCATGATCTTTTTTCCCGGGCGCACCAGCGCCTGCCAGATCTGTTCCTCGCCCGGCATCCTTCTGGTCAGCAGCACTTCCACCCGCCCTTGCAGAAACTCGCGCGAGGCAGGATTTGCCGGACTCAACCGTTGCGCCCGGCTTCCGCTGCGATGCCCGAACAACCGCGCCGGCAGCACCCTCGTATCGTTGAAAACCATCAGGTCAGTGGCGCGCAAGAGTTGCGGAAACTCGGTGAAAACCGTGTCTCGCAGCGCATCGCCCTTCAAATGCAGTAAACGCGACGCGGCCCGCTCGCTCGGCGGGTGTTGCGCAATCAGTTCCGGCGGAAGCAGGAAATCAAAGTCGGAGACAAGCACAAAAGTGATTATAGAGCTTGAAAGGATTGGCCAAATGTTACACAGAAATGGTAGCGAAGCGCCTGATGCTACGGTACTATGCGGGAAGCGGGTAATTTCCTACTGGATTGAATTTGCAATGAGCGACCACGAATTCCGGCTCGAAATCCTGCGCTTCGGCAAGATGTTGCACGAGCGCGGTCTTATTGCTGCCACTGACGGCAATATCTCCGTGCGTCTCAACCAGGTCTCGGTCCTCATCACCCCTACCTGCATCAGCAAGGGCATGATGTCCACGGAAGACCTTCTCATTGTGGACATGCACGGCCGCAGAATCTCAGGCTTCCGCGACGTCACCAGCGAAATTGGCATGCACATGACCATCTACCGCATGCGCCCCGACGTCAACGCCATCGTTCATGCGCATCCGCCTACCGCCACTGGGTTTGCCGCCTGCGGCCTCGCCCTCGATCAGGCTCTCATCAGTGAAGTCCTGCTTTCGCTCGGAACCGTTCCGCTCGCTCATTATGCAACGCCTGGAACCTCGGAGCTCTCCGAAGCCCTGGAGCCGTATATTCCCACCCACGACGCCGTTCTCATGGCCAACCACGGAGTCGTCACCTACGGCTCTGACCTCATGACGGCCTATATGAACATGGAAACCGTCGAGCACTTCGCCAAGATCGCCCTGGTGGTAAAACAACTCGGATGCGAGCGTCCCCTGGCCGCCGAGCAGGTCAGCAAACTCCACGAAATGCGCCAGCGCATCCAGCACTACAAGTCGGAACTGCGTACCCGCGCCTAGCCTCCGGTTTTCAGCTTTTCAGCCAAATCCTATTCGCGTCTGTGTACAAACTCTGCCACGGTCCGCCGTGTGCTCTCCTGCGGAACCTCGTTCGCATATCCAAACGGCAAAACCGCCATCGGAACGTGTCCCTCGGCCACCGCAAGCGCCTCCGCAACCTTCGCCGGAAGAAACGCTCCCACCCAGCAGGTCGCCAGTCCCAGTTCCACAATTTCCAGGTGAGCCAAGGTCGCCGCGATGCTGGCATCCTGGAGCGCCCAGTGTTCTTTGCCGTCGTACTCGCAGCGTGCGGCGTTCGTGCATACCACCAGCGCCATCGGAGCCTCGGCAATCCAGTCGTGGTTGAAGGTCGCCGCGGCCAGCGCCTGCATCCGCTCCTGGCCGCTCACCAGGTAAATCTCATACGCCTGGAAGTTTCCTGCCGACGGAGCCGTCCGCACCGCCTCTAGAATTTTTTCAACCAATTCCTCCGCCACCGGCGTCTGAAGAAAACGGCGCACCGAGTGCCGCGCCCGCAATAATTCCGTGAATTCCATATCAGTCTCTCCGTCTATGATTGCAGCTCTCCATCGAGCCTATCGCACCCGGCAACTCTCGCCAACTGTTGGCTCGCCTGCGCACAAACGCAACAAAGGCCGGTGGGGGAAACCGGCCTCTGCGTCTTCGGTAATCCTGTGCGTTACTCGCCGCCGAAGCGGAAGCGCATTCCTGCCCGGAAGGTTGCCGTCAGTGCCGGATAACCCAGCACTTCCTCGTAATGCCTGTTCAGCAGGTTTTCCGCATTGGCGTACAGCGTCAAATGGCGTTCAAACTGGTACCAGCCGCCCGCGTCCACTCGTGCATATCCCGCGGCATGCGTGTAGCCCAACCCAAAAAAGTCCGAGTCAGGACGGCGCCCGATGAACGAGCCTCCCAGGGTCGCGCCATAATGTGGCCGGTGATAAGCCAGCAGCAGCGTCCCTGCATGCTTCGGACGCAGCAGCAACGGGTCGCCGGCGGCCTCCGGAAAGTTTCCCAGCGGCGACGCCAGAATTTGCGTCGAGGTGTAGAAGTACGATCCTTGCAACTGGAGATACTGGTTGACCCTGCCGTTGAGGTCCAACTCCGCGCCGTGCGCCAGCGACTTGTTGAGGTTGATGTACTGGCTGTAGTTCCCGTTCGTGGTGATCTGGTTGCGGTAGAGCGTGTTGAAATATGTCGCCGTCGCCTCAAAACGCGAGCCGAACTTTTGCTCCACTCCCGCTTCCAGGTTGCGGGCCTGCTCGGCCTTCAGATTTGGATTTGGAAAAACCCCGTAGCCGGTCAATCCAAACGTCTGTTCGAGGCTCGGCTCCTTGATGCCCTCGCTGTAACTGCCCTTCAGCCGCGTTCCCGTGAACAACCCGTTGCCACGCACCAGCAGATAAGTCAGCGAAGCGCGTGGAACCCAGCGATTGTCGTAGGTGGTTGCATCGCCGGAAGCAGTGCCGCCCGGAAAACGGCTTCCCGTGTTTATATACCGAACGCCAACGATTGCCGTCAGCCGTCCCAGTTCCACAAGCTGCTCGCCGTAGAGATTATGTTTCAGCCGCAGCCCATGGTTGACGGGCGGAACTACCGTCAGGTCGCCAACAAAGCCATTTTCATCTTCAAACTCGTAGCCAAAGCTCGTCTTCGCCTGCTTTGATTCCCAGGCCTCACCGTTGTAGCGAACGCCAAAGTGGTTGATGTCAGCCACCGCGGCAAAGGCGCAATACGGATAGCACGATTCAGCTACATCGGTGCCAAGGTCCGTGTCGTGCCGCTGATGGTTGTAGTTGTACACCGTCAGCTGGTGCTGCCACTTGTCCGGAGCCACCAGGTTGAACTCCAGCGCGGCCAGCAGGTTGTTCTGGTGAGCCCATGCGTCCGTCGCAGCCGGAAATACCCTCTGCCCCAGGAATGTCGTTTCGCCTGGCACGCCTGAGCGCGAATCGTTATGCCGCACATGCAGCCGCAGCGATTCGTTCGGCGCAATCTGCATTCCAAGGTTTGCCCCTTGCGTCGAGTTCTCGTAATCGTCGTTCGCGCCCTGTCCGTTTGAAGCAAACTGATCGCCGAAAAGGTTGTAGTCGTAGCGTCCGTTCGCTCCGGCTACGGACGCAAAGCCATGCGCCGTCCCGAAGTTTCCCCCGTCGCCGCCAAAACGCAACTCTGGAACCTTCGTGTGCCCAATCGCCGAGTTGATTTGCAGCACGCTGCTCATCGCGTCCGAGCCATACAGCACGCTCTCCGAACCGCGCAGCAGTTCCAGCCGATCCACTCCGGCAAGCGACGTTGTGCCGAAGTCGAAATACCCGCCCGGATCGTCCACCGGTACGCCGTCCACCAGAACCTTGTTGTAATCCGAGTTGCCGCCGCGCACGAACAGCGATGTTTGCCCGCCACGATTGCCCGAGTCTGCCAGAATCACTCCCGGCAGAAATCGAATCGCATCCGAGGCCGCAATCGGCTGCATCGTCGCGAGCGTTGCCGCATCCAGCGTTGAAACATTCAGTCCCGTCAGCCCGGCCTCCAGCGGAGAAGGCGAAGCCGTAACCACCACCGTCTCCGACTGTGGAGCCAGCTTCAGTTGCGCGGTAACGTCGCCCGGCTTCGTCACCCCGAGCGTCAGCGGAGCAAAGCCCGGAGCCAGCACCTCAACCCGCACAGCCGCGGCCTTCAGATTATGGAAAGCAGCGACACCCTGCGCGTCACTCTCTGCCAGCGCCAGCGCCTGGCGTGAATTTTCAGCATAGACAGCCACCCGTGCGCCGCTCACAGCGGAAGACGACGGATCGGCAACATGAACCTTCAGGTCCAGGGCAAAAATAGAAGTAGAAAATAAGAAAACGAACAAGCAGAAAACTACGAGGCGGAAAGCTCGCATACATCCTCCCTCACACGCGAAAGGGGTTGTGGGTGTGTTCGCGCCGGTCTCCTGGCTCTCCGGGGTGGTCTTCTCGGACTCTTGCACCACATGCCTTCCCATGCAAATTGCACAGTGGCGATGCGGCCAGTCTCCCCGGCTTACAGTTGCGCGGCAGCGCGGGATTCTCACCCGCTTCCCTTGCCCAGGGCGGGAGCCCCAGGCGCGCGAACGCTGAATTGGCAAAGAACACGGCGTCAAATCCAAGGAACCGCCGCTCGCAGAGCAGAAGAAAATCCTTCACTCCACCAGGCAGCAATTTTCTTGAAGCCGATGCAACGACTCTAGGAGTTTTGTAACTCACTGTCAACCGCAGCCTGTGTAAGCCTCCGCCTGCGCCGCAATATGGCTCTTACGCGAGCGATGCGCAGGAAGATGCGCGAGAATAGAAGACAGAGGAGATGCAATGTCCGCGTTGATGCCATCCATTTTCTTCGGTCACGGCAATCCCATGATCGCCCTTCAGCAGAACTCCTACACCGCGCGCTGGGCCGCCATCGGCGCAAGCCTTCCCCGCCCCACGGCCATCCTCAGCATCTCGGCGCACTGGTACATCCGTGACGCGGCTGTAACCATTAGCGCCGCGCCCCGCACCATTCACGATTTCGGTGGCTTTCCGCACGAGCTCTACCAGGTGCAGTATCCCGCCCCCGGAGACCAGGCGCTCGCCGCCCGCGTCCAGAGCCTGCTTGCGCCCCTCCCCGTTCGTCGCGATGACAGCTGGGGCCTCGATCACGGAACCTGGTCTGTCCTCTGCCACGTCTATCCGCAGGCCGACGTTCCGGTGGTGCAACTCAGCATTGACGCCACTCAGCCTCCCGCCTTCCACTACGAAATCGGCCGCCGCCTTGCCCCGCTGCGCGAAGGGGGAATTCTCATCCTCGGCAGCGGCAACCTCGTCCACAACTTGCGTGCCTACGCCTGGGGCGAAGATGGAGCCCCCACCGCCGCCAAGCCTTATGAATGGGCTCTCTCCTTCGAGCATCATGTGCGCGATCTGCTCCTGGCCGCAGACACCGCGCCTTTGCTCGACTATCAGCACCGACTGGGCAAGGAGGCTCTTCTCTCCGTGCCCACGCCCGAGCACTACCTTCCTCTGCTCTACGTCATCGGCACGCAGACTCCCGCCGACGCTCTGACCTTCCCCGTCGAGGGCATCGATGGTGGCTCGGTCTCCATGCTGGCAGTGCAGGTGGGATAAATCCTCCCCCTCACTTCACCTGCAAAACAAAACCCCCGGAGTTTTTCCGGGGGCTCGTTTGCGGCAATGGTCGCTTAGACGTTCTTAACTTCCTGTGCAAGCCTTGCCAGCGTGGCCTTCGCATCTCCGTACAACATGCTGGTGTTCGGCTTGAAGAACAGCGGATTTTCCAGCCCGGAAAAGCCGCGTCCCTGTCCGCGCTTAAGAACGATCACCGTCTTCGCCTTGTCCACCTCGATGATCGGCATTCCCGCGATCGGGCTATTGGGATTGTCCCGCGCATCGGGATTCACCACGTCGTTGGCGCCTACCACCACGGCGACATCGGTGCTGGCAAGTTCAGGATTGATCTGTTCCATCTCGTACAGATCGCCATACGGAACGTTGGCCTCGGCCAGCAGCACGTTCATGTGTCCGGGCATGCGTCCGGCCACCGGGTGGATGCCGTACTTCACCGTGACTCCGCGCTCTTCCAGTGCGTTTGCCAGGTCGCGCACGGCGTGTTGAGCCTGCGCCGTGGCCAGTCCGTAGCCCGGAACGATCACCACCTTGCCGGCATACGCCAGCCGCACCGCTGCGTCTTCCAGCGAGATCTCCCGCATCTCGCCCGTCGCATCCGCGCCCGCCGCATGATGCACCGCGCCGAAGCCTCCGAACAGAACATTGGTGATCGAGCGGTTCATCGCCTTGCACATCAGGATCGACAGAATGAAGCCGGAAAATCCATCCAGTGTTCCGGCAATGATCAGGATGTTGTTGCCCAGCACAAATCCCGTAGCGGCCGACGCCAGTCCCGCGTAGCTGTTCAACAATGACATCACTACCGGCATGTCGGCCGAGCCAATCGGAATCACCAGCATCACGCCAAACAGGAATCCGAGCGTAACCATGCCATAGAAGAAGTAGGTCGCCGAAGGATCGTAGAGAGAATAGCCGAAGCACCCCAGCATTCCTGCAAAGATCAGCAGATTGAGCGCCTGCTGTCCCTTGAACTGTACTGGCGTTCCCCGGATCACGCCCTGCAACTTGCCGCATGCAATCAGCGAGCCTGTGGTCGTCAGCGAGCCGAGCACCACCTCCAGCCCCAGAGCGCTGCGCGTAAACAGAGACATGGTGTGGGCGTGCATCGTGAATTCTGCAATCCCGACCAGTGCCGCCGCAATCGCGCCAAAAGCGTGCGAGAGCGCGGTTCGCTGCGGCATTGCCGTCATCGGAACCCAGATGGCAAAGGCCGCGCCAACCATCGAGCCGAGAATCAGCCCTGTAATGATCCATCCGAAAAAGTGGATGTCCTGGTGAAACAGCGTGCCGATAATGGCTGCGGCCATGCCGCCCTCGGCCAGGAACATACCGCGCCGCGCCGTGTCCGGATGACTGAGTCCTTTCAGTCCGAAGATGAATAGAATGGACGCGATCAGGTACGTGAATTCAAGAATGTAATTCGGGGACTGCACAAGTTGATACACTGCCTCGCTCGTGGGGGCCATTACTTGTGAGCCTCCTTGCCTTTAATGTCCCGGCGGAACATCCTCAACATGCGGTCCGTCAGGCCAAAGCCGCTCACCACGTTGACCGTTGCGGTAAACACCGCGACAAATCCCATCAACGTCGCCATGGAAGGATGCGCGCCCGTGCCCCCGGCCATCAGTTTGTGGAAGTCAAACTCATACGCCCCGGCGATCACCAGCGAGCCGACCAGCGAGATGCCGGAGATGGCGTTCGTGGCCGACATCAGCGGCGTGTGCAGCAATGGTGGAACCCGGGAAATCACCAGGTAGCCCAGGAACGCGGCCAGTGCAAAGACGTATAAAGCAGCAATCAGAACCTTGGGGTCCATGGCTTCAGCCGCCGTCGGCTGGCTGACCTGCATGGCAATTAAGAACAGTGGATTCACAATCTCCTCCATTCGCAACCCGCTACGAGCGAGCCTTCAATGCTGCTGTCACTCTTTCGTTGACAATCTCGCCGCCGAAAGCGACGCATGAGCCCGCAATGATCTCGTCCGCGCGGTCGATCACCACTTCGCCGTTCTTCACAATTAATTGCAGAAAGTTGCTCACGTTGCGCGAGTACAACATGCTGGCATGTACCGGCATCTCCGCCACAATGTTGGCCGGGCCAAAGATGGTCACGCCGTGATGCACTATGGTCTCGCCGGGTTTGGTCGCCTCGCAGTTGCCTCCCGCCGGAGCCGCCAGATCGAAAATAATCGATCCCGGACGCATCTCCTCCACCGCTGCCGTGGCAATCATCAGCGGCGCGCGCCGCCCCGGAACCTGCGCCGTCGTGATCACTACGTCGGCAGTCTTTGCCGCCTTCGCAATCGCCTGCCGCCCCAGTTCGAGCGCCTCGGGACTCAACTCCTTCGCATAGCCGCCCTTGTCCTCCGTCTGCAATCCTCCAAGGTCCACTTCAATGAACTTCGCGCCCAGTGACTTCACCTGTTCGCCGGCGGCTGCCCGCACGTCGTAGGCCTCCACTACAGCTCCCAGGCGGCGCGCCGTGGCAATCGCCTGCAATCCCGCAACGCCTGCGCCAAGCACCAGCACCTTCGCCGGAGGAATCGTTCCCGCCGCCGTCATCAGCAGCGGAAACAGCTTCGGCAGATGATCTGCCGCCACAATCACCGCTTTGTAGCCCGCCACCGTCGCCATTGACGACAGCGCATCCATCGACTGTGCCCGCGTGATGCGCGGAACCAGCTCCATTGAGAACAGCGTGACGCCGCGCTTCACCGCCGCACTCAGCGCCGCCGGGTCGTCCAGCGGACGCAGAAAGCCGATCATCACGCTCCCGCTCTTCAGCTTTTCCTGGTCTTCTTCAGGCAGCGCGTTGACCACCGGAACCACGTCGGCCGTGGCCAGCAGCTCCGCCCGGTTGCCCGTGATGCTGGCGCCTGCGGCCTCGTAGTCCCCGTCGCTCGCCCCGGAGTGCAATCCGGCGCTGCTCTCAACCACAACCTTCGCGCCTTTTCCCGTAAGCGATTTCACCGCATCCGGCGTAAGTGCCACGCGTGTCTCGTCCGCTCTCGCTTCTTTCAGTATGGCGACAAGCACAAATCTCCTCCGTCAGGATCAATACCTACTTGGTAAAGATGACAACCAGCACTGAATAGGGGCAACAATTGTTTGTAGATGCTAACACTGTTTCCAGCGGTTCTTGGCCATCACACACGTCAGTGGTGCAACTCCCGCTCGCCCGCTCAATGAATCGGTCTGATGATCTGCCAACTTTGATTTTCGGGAACCGAAAGGCGCTCCGACCCTATTCCTCGCTTCGGTCGTAAAGCAGCGGAAAGGCCCTCTGCACTTTGTCGGCAACCTCGCGGGCGAGTTCAATATTCACCAACGGGCCGTGGTTCATTCCCGGACAATACTTGGCGGTCTCCCGCCGTTCGCTGGCTTTGTCCAGCAACTCCGGCCAGTAGGGGAACGAGCTGCATTGCAGCGGTTTCACCTCGTGTACCGAGCAGCCGTTGGAAAGGAGGAAGGGACACTGTTTGTGCCGCTGTTTGCGGAAGCGCAGCAAGGGTGCCGTGCCGCAGAGGTAGCGTCGCTTGAACTCCGCCCGCGTGATTCCCAGGTGCCCGGCCAGGCGTGCAATGTCTTCGCGGGTTACGTAGACAAAACCCTTCTGCTCGCAGCAGCGTATGCATCCGGGTTGGCACTGGAAGCGCATGGCCGAGTGTATCGCGAATCCCGCAAACTCTCGACAACTCAGGGCCAAAAGACTAAAGTGAGTAACACTGTCGTCAATTTGTGCAGCTTATGACAAACGTGATTCACGCCCGAGTCTGTTACCGTTCCTGCCCAATCTGTCGGGCCTCCATGGCAGCCCGGAACCTCGCGGCGTAGACGTAGCCGACTGAATTTCCCCCACCGGCGCATCAGTTCATTCACAACGCTTTCGTGCAACCTGGGCGTTGATCGCTGCATGCAGAATGGCAGTCGCTTATTCATTGAGCGTAACAACGAAAGGAATCTCCTGATCGTGCGCCTTCGAGTCTCCCAACTGGCTCTCTTCACCGTTGCATGGCTTTCCTTGTCTTCGTGCTTCGCCTACTCCCAGCCCGCGCCCGCCGTTCCCGCGCAACACCAAACCATCGTGTTCATGACCGATTTCGGACATGTGGATGATTCCGTTCCCATCTGCAAAGGGGTTATGCTGGGCATCGCGCCGGAGCTTCGCATCGTGGATCTGACCCATGACGTGACCCCGTTCAACATTCTGGATGCCGCCCGCTTCCTCGCCGGCACAACTCCCTACTATCCTCCCGGCACGGTCTTCGTCGCCGTCGTGGATCCCACGGTTGGCAGCACTCGCAAGGCGCTTGTCGCGCACTCCCGGCGCGGCCAATACTTCGTCCTGCCGGACAACGGGCTGCTCACCTTCGTCGAGGACCAGGACGGCATCGACGCCGCCTATCAGATTCAGAACCCGGCGTGGATGATCGGCAGCGCCCTGTCGTCAACCTTCCATGGCCGTGATATTTTCTCTCCCGTCGGGGCACACCTCGCCCGCGGCGACGATCCTTCCCAGGTGGGTCCGGCGCTGGACGTAACCTCCCTCGTGCGCCTGCCCGTGCGTAAGGCCGCACTCGATGCTCACGGCATCTCCGCAACTGTCATCGGCACCGACGGGCCCTTCGGAAACCTCGTCACAAACATCACCCGTGAGGACTTCGCAAAACTCGGCTACGCGCTGGGGGACACTGTAAAATTCACCCTCGCCGGAGAGCCCATGGCGGTTCCCTTCGTCAAGACTTTCAGCGACGTCCCCATTGGGCGGCCGCTCTTTTACATCGATTCCCGCGGACGCCTCGGACTCGCCGTGAATCAGGGCAGCTTCGAGCGTCGCTTCAGCGTCAAGGTTCCTGCCACGCTTGATATTCAGTCAAAAGCGCAGCCCCGTTAAACTGTTCGATTTTTCGTTTTCAGGAGCAAGTGACAAGATGACTAAGATTCGTTCCGCAACCCTGGTACTCTTCATGCTCTTCTGCTTTGCCGCGGCGTCGCTCGCCCAGAGTTTCCGCGGCTCCTTGCGCGGACAGGTAAGGGACGCCTCCGGCGCGGCCATCGCTGCCGCAACCGTCTCCGCCAGGAACCTCCAGACATCGCAGACCCGCGCCGCCAGCAGCGCCTCCGACGGCAGCTATGCCATCAACGAGCTCCCCGCCGGCAGTTATGAGGTAACCGCCTCCAGCGCAAATATGGAGCCCGTGCGCTTGGCCGCAAAGGTGGATGTTGGCGCAGACACTGCGCTCAATTTCACCCTCGGCAAACTCGCCCAGGTCCAGCAGACCGTCGAAGTGCAGGCCTCCTCGTCTCTGCTGGATCCTACCGGCGACACACTCTCGCAGGTCATCGAAAACAAGCTCGTCATCGACCTTCCTCTCAACGGCCGCGACTTCGGCAAGCTCGTCGCTCTCACCCCTGGCGTCACCGTCGAAGGCTCGGGAGTCGCCGGAAGCGAGAAGGGCTTCGGGCAGTTCAACATCAACGGCAACCGCGACCGCTCCAACAATTACCTCCTCGATGGCACGGACAACAACGATCCCTTCTTCAACAACTCGGCGCTCAACCAGGTCGGAATCACCGGCGCGCCCTCCTCTCTGCTGCCCATCGACGCCATCGAAGAGTTCAACCTCCAGACCCAGGCGCCCGCCGAATACGGTCGCAACAGCGGCGCTGCCGTCAACGTCATCACCAAGTCCGGCGGCAATCAGTTCCATGGCGCGCTCTTTGAATATCTGCGCAACTCCGCCCTCGACGCCCGCAACTACTTCAACACGGTCACCAATCCTGATGGCTCCAGCAATCCGCACAGTCCCTTCAAGAACAATCAGTTTGGCGCGTCACTCGGCGGTCCTATCGTAAAGAACCGCACCTTTTTCTTCGGAGCCTATGAAGGTCAGCGCGAGCGCGTCTCCAGCGACTTCCTTCTCGGCGTTCCCACCCCGGCGCAGATCACCGCGGCGGAGAACTACGCTGGCCCTTCCACGGTCAACCAGAACCTGGTGAACCTGCTGGCAAAGTACTACCCAACGGCTACCGCCATCGATCCCGTAACCGGAAACGGCACAGCCGCCGTCGCCGTGCCTGACAAGAACGACCTCAACAGCGCAATCGTCAAAGTCGATCACCAGTTCAGCGACCATGAAACTCTGACGGGACGCTACGCCTACAGCGGCGGAAACCAGCGCTATCCCCTCGGCGGAACCACCTACGGTGGAGGCTCGCGCCTCTCGGATTTCGCGCAGCTTTCGCCCACCCGCGTCCAGGTCGTCTCCGCCAGCCTCCTGTCCACCTTCTCTGCCAATAAGCTCAACGAACTCCGCTTCGGTTATACCCGCTACACCACAAGCTTCACCGCCGCTGACGCCAACGTCGATCCCGCCACCCTCGGATTAAACATGGGCACCGGCAAGTTCGGCCTTCCGGAGATCGACTTCAACGGCAACCTGGAAAACCTCGGAGCCTCCGCCTACAGCATTCCGCGTGGCCGTACCAGCCAGACCTTCCAGTTCCTCGACGCCTTCACCTGGACCCGCAATCGTCACATCCTCAAGTTCGGCGGCGAGTTCCGCCGCATCTCCATCAGCTCGTTCAATGACAATCTCGAGCGCGGTCTCCTCGACATTCAAGGCAACACCTACACCGGCGATCCCGTCGTCGACGCCATCTACAGCCTCTTCATCGGAGACTTCTACACCTCCGCTTACGCCGGCAACACCCAGCGCACAACCTTCAACAATGGCGCATCCCTTTTCGTGCAGGATGACTTCAAGGCCGCCCGTAAACTCACTCTCAATCTCGGCGTGCGCTGGGAGTACTTTGGCCCGCTCTCGGAGAAGGACAACCTGCTCTCCAATCTCGGCCCGGATGGACTCCTGCACATGGTCGGCAGCGGCGGCGTCAACAGCGCGTGGAGCCGCAAGCTCACCAACTTCTCGCCCCGCATCGGACTCGCGTGGCAGCCTCGTCCCGGCTTCGTGCTTCACGCCGGATACGGCCTCTACTACGACTACATCCCGCAGGACGTCATCACCACCAACTACACCAACGTCGCCGGAATCACCACCAACCCCATCGGCCCCAAGCCCGTCCTGCCGCTCAGTTTTGACTCCACCGCCTGGTCCACCGCCGGAGGCGGACCCGCGTTCAGCCCCGTCACCAGTGGTCCCTATGACATTTTCGTGACCTCGCGAAACTTCACTGTGCCCTACGTGCAGAGCTGGAACCTCAACGTTCAGCGCTCCATCACCAGCGCCGCCTCCCTCGAAGTCGGATACGTCGGCTCCAAGGGAACCCACCTCGCGCGCGTTTACGACGTCAACCAGACCGACGCGAACGGCAACTTCCCCGACCAGAACTATCTTTCCATGGACACTCTCGCCACCAATGCGGGCTCCCTCTACCACGGCTTGCAGGCCACCCTGAAGGCGCGCGGCTTCCATGGCCTCACCGGCTTTGCCAACTACACCTGGAGCAAGTCCATCGATGACGCCTCTGACGCCATCGAGTTCACCCCCGGAGCCACGCTCCCGCAGGATTCCTACAACCTGCACGCCGAGCGCGCGTCCTCCACCTTTGACACGCGCCAGCGCTTCACCGCCGCCGCCAACTACGCCATTCCCAGCTTCGCCTTCGGTCCCGCCTGGCTGCACAGCGGCTGGCAGCTCGGCTCCATCGTCACCCTGCAAACCGGACGCCCCATCCCCATCGAAAATTCCTACGACAACAGCGGTCGCTACAACCATTACAACCAGCGTCCCAACCTGCTTCCTGGCATCAATCCGATCATTGCCCACTGGAACCCAACCACCGGTTACTTGAATCCCAACGCCTTTGCCCAGCCTGACAATGGAACCTTTGGCAACCTCGGACGCAACGCAATCTTCGGGCCCAAGTTCGTAAACACGGACTTCTCCGTCGAGAAGACAACAAAGTTCGGAGACAAGCTCAACGCCCAGCTCCGCGCCGAGTTCTTCAATCTCTTCAATCACCCCAACTTTGCGCTTCCCGGCGGCAGCTTCGGCTCTTCATCCTTCGGCAAGTTCAGCCAGACCCCCGACGTGGCCCAGGGAAATCCCGGACTCGGCGGAGGCGGCCCGCGCGTTCTCCAACTCGCTTTGCGCTTGCAGTTCTAGCAGCGCCCAACCAACAAAACGCCAGCCCAATCGGCTGGCGTTTCCTTTTCCCGCAGAGTCGAATTCCCTCCCGCCGAATCTAAGCGGAGTAGAATCCAGTTTCACCATCTTCCTCAAGGAGTCTTGACTTGTCCAGAGCTCTCATCATGCTGGTTCGCATCCTCGGTCTTGCTTCCATCATCCTCGGAGCACTCTTGTGGGCCGAGCGCCAGCAGCTGCTTCAGGCGCACATTGGCCTCGGCTTCCTGGTCTCCATCGCGGTCTTTGTCCTCTCTGTTATCGCGCTGACCAAAAAGGCAGTCCTCCCCGGAATCCTCGGAGTCGTTGGCGCCTTTCTGCTGCCGGTGATTGGATTCATGCAGCTTCCGCTCACCTTCCACACCATGCGAGTCATTCAGGTGGTGCACATCATGGTCGCGCTCTCGATCATCGGCATCGCCGAGCGCCTCTACTCCGCAATCCGTCTCGCCGAGTAGCTACCCGTCCCCATCACGATGACGCTGCGGAGCCTCTCCGCCGCGTCGCTGCGTCCGTGCTACTTCATGTGAAAAATCGCCCGGTTGATGTCCGGCCAGAATTCCTTGAAGACGAACGTTGCTCCATCCAGGCCGATATTCAGCGCCCATCTCTGTCCGGTCTTCGTCCATGTGCGGTTCGAACTTGGATAGTACAGATTCGAAATCCCCGACGCTGCCCCGGCCCCCACAACTTCGCTGAAGTTGAAGGCGCTTCCGCCGGAATCCGTACGCGTCACCAGTATCCGCGAGAACGCATACCCGGCGCGCTCCGCAATCCCGTGATGCTTGTTTCCGCTGTGACTCCCCAACGTGTAGTAGCGCGGATCCTGCCGCAGCGCCACCGGCAACAGAAACTCAACCCACAGGTTCTCGTCCGTCTGGTCTGCAAAGGTGTGCCAGTAGTACCGCGCATACGCCGGAGGGCCTGTATGAAACTCCGGGCTCGAGCCCTGCAACTGCGAAACTCCTGACAGCAGGCCGACAAAGATGAATGAAGAGTAGTCGAAGCTGTCTTGTGCAAAGCCCGTAAACTTTTCCCGTGGACTCTGCGCCGGCAGGTGAACGTTCACGCTCACCGAGCGGAAATTCGGCACAATCCCCAGGATGCGCTTCGTCTGTTGCCCCTCCTGCCATTGCGGCGTTGCAGGCTGCTGCCCGGCTCCGGAAGGCGCCTGCTGCGGCGTTGGCGCATCGGGCAGTTCGGCGGCGGCCCTGGTTTCGGCGGTCATCGCAGTCGCCGGTTGGGCAGCCTGCTGTGCATAGCCTCCGGAGGAGGCGCAGCACAAAGCAAAAGTCGAAAACCAAGCCGCTGCGATTCTGCGTAACCCTGGAGTGTGAGCCATACTTGGGTTAGATGACTGCTTGCGGTCATTTAGGCCACTCTCACGTTGCTCAATTGCTCTGTGAACTCCCCTGAGCGACGGTAATCCGCCTCTTCGGAGTTCCATCACATAGCGCTGTGACGGCCATTAACTTTATGAGAATTTGCTTGCGCGCAGGTTTGCACACTGGTTACCATGCAAGCTCCCCCATACTACGGCAGTTTTCGCGCCGGTTTGCGCGTCAGAAAATAGCGAACTCATGAATATTGGCGAAACGATTCGAAATTTCCGGCTCCAGAAGGGCATGTCGCAGGGAGACATCGAGAAGCGCACAGGACTCTTGCGCTGCTACCTATCTCGTGTCGAGAACGGCCACACCGTTCCTTCACTCGACACTCTGGCTAAGATCGCCGGCTCCCTGGAAATCCCCCTCGGTCACTTTTTTGCGGAGAATCCATCCGAGAACGGCTCAAACGGCAAGACTCTGCCGCAGCTCAGCGAGGAAGAGGTGCGTTTCCTCTCCCAGATCCGGCGCTATTCCAGCAATCTGAATGACAGCGACCGCAAGCTGGTACTGGCGATGGTAAAGAAGATGGCGGTTTCTACCGGACGCTAACCCGCGCGGACGATAGCCCACGGCAGCGCAATCGCAGTCACTTCGGAGCGCACAGCCCGGCCTGGAATGGCACGGCTCTCTCTTGCCGACTTAGGCTGCGTTCGAGGTTTCTGTCAGCGCGATGACGGCCAGCTCCAGCCTGTCTTTCGCGCCGGTCTTGCTGAAGATGCTCTGCAGGTGCCGTTTCACCGTGTTTTCGCTGATCGTCAACTGGCCCGCGATGTCCTTGTTTTTCATCCCTCGCGCCACCAGGAAGGCAATCTGTTTTTCGCGGTCGCTGAGCCGGTGCAGGTTGGTTGCGCGTTCCTGGTGAGTCTCCACGGACATCGCCAGCAACACTCCCTGCGCCACGTCATCGCTGAACGCCAGCTCTCCGTCCGCCACCGTCCGGATGGCCGCAAACAGCTTCTCCGGCGTCTCGCCCTTCAGCACCAGTCCGCGCGCCCCCAGTCGAACCACCTGCACGTAATCGGGCTGGCTCTCCGAGCCGGTCAGCACCACGCTCGCAACTCCCGAGCTGGCATGGTCCAACTGCCGCAGCACCTCGAAGCCATCCGTTCCCGGCATGAACAGGTCAAGCACCAATACATCCGGATGCTCTTTTTCCACCAGGTCCAGCGCTTCCGTGCCGTCTCTCGCGGTGCCTACAACCTCAAAGTCATCGTGCGAGGAGAGCAGCGCCCGTAACGACTCACGCAAAACCGCGTGATCGTCGGCAATGGCAACACGAATCTTATCCCCACGGAACATACCAGCGTTGGATGCGCTCTAGGCCCTGAATCGACGTATGTGGTGCAGACTATTTCTCCGCGGAAGTCCCTGACCCTGCGGCCCGCGCTCGCGCCTCCAGATGTCCATATTTCGACATCAAGCCGCCGGGCTCCGCGTGTGCTATATTCCGAAACAATAGCGCCGCGTCCTAATCTGTTCATTCCATGGCTGCTATCGCGTGTACATGTGACGATTGACGAAGAGCTGGTGCTGCTGGAGGACACCTTCCGCCGCCTCAAGATCGAGTTCGACATCTATTTCGCCGGAGGCGCCAAGAAGCCTCCGGTGGATACCGAGTCGCGCGTCCAGTCCCTCATCCGGCGCAACCTCGAGAACTCCCGTCTCACATTTCCGCAACGCTTTCGCCTCAATGCCGTAGCCCAGCGATACTCCGTCTTCAGCGATCTCTGGCGCCGCAAGAACAGAATCAAGGACGAAGGCTACCGCCGTCCGGAAGACACCCTGCTCGGCGTGGGAGGCTTCGGACACCTCGAACAGAAATCCGGCCCGCAAGCCCCCGCCCCCGGCGACCCCGAGCCCGAGAGCTTCCTCATCTTCACCAGCGACGTCATCGAGGTCGTCGCCCTCTATGAGGCCGTCGTGCGCGCTCGCGAAGCCGTCGGCCAGCCCCTCGGAGCCTTCGATTCCTTCGCCGCCTTCGTGCAGAACAAGTCGCAGCAGATTCGCTCCCAGTTCAATTGCCAGGCCGTCGAGTACACTGTAGTAGTGAAAGCCGGGCAGGTGCAGCTCAAGGCGCGCGCCCGCAAAGACTTCTAGCGCCGCGGTAGCCGGAGCGCGATCCCTTTGTTGGCCTCCACCCGGCTCCCACGCGCACGGCAATCGCAAACATTCGCCCTAAGCGGCACTCCCTCCCGGACCGTCCGGAAGGCATCCTTTTTCCAGCGAGGAATTATGTCGAAAATCAAACGCGCGATCCTCAGCGTCACTGATAAATCAGGGCTCGTCGAATTTGCCCGCCGACTCGCCGCCCAGGGCGTCGAGTTGATCTCCACCGGCGGCACGGCCCGCACTCTGCGCGACTCCGGCCTCGCCGTCCGCGATATCAGCGACCTCACCGGCTTCCCCGAGATGCTCGACGGACGCGTCAAGACACTCCACCCCAAGGTTCACGGAGGCATCCTCCACATCCGCTCCAACTCCTCCCACGTCGCCGCCGTCAAGGAACATGGCATCGAACCCATCGACATGTTGGTGGTGAATCTCTACGCCTTCGAAAAGACCGCCACCAAACCCGGCGTTCACTTCGAGGAGATCATCGAGAACATCGACATCGGCGGTCCCTCCATGGTCCGCTCCGCCGCCAAGAACTTCCAGGACGTCGCCATCGTCACCTCCGTCGCAGACTACGAGGCCATCGCCGCCGAACTCGAACAAAACTCCGGCGAGCTCTCCCTCAAGACCAAGTGGACGCTCGCCCAGAAGGCCTTTGCCACCACCGCCGCCTACGATACGGCCATCGCCAACGCCCTCGCCGAAATCACCATCGACGACGCATCCCGCTTTGACATCGCCCAGCTTGGCCAGAGCGCCAGCTTCCCGGAGACGCTCCGCCTCCACTTCCACAAGGCTTTCGATCTCCGCTACGGCGAGAACCCGCACCAGAAGGCCGCGCTCTACTCCGACGGCACCGGCCTCGGCGTCGCCAACGGCAAGCAGCTCCAAGGCAAGGAGCTCAGCTACAACAACATCGTCGATCTCCAGGCCGCATGGGATCTCGCCCAGGAGTTCGCCGAGCCCGTCTGCGCCATCATCAAGCACACCAATCCCTGCGGCACCGCCACCGGAGCCAATCTCCGCGAGGCTTACGTCCGCGCCCTTGAGTGCGATCCCGTCTCCGCCTTCGGAGGCGTCATCGGCGTCAACGGCGTCATCGACGGAGAAGCCGCCGAGCAGATGGCAAAGCTCTTCGTCGAGGCCATCGCCGCCCCCGGCTTCACCTCCGAAGCCCGCGAGCTCTTCGCCAAGAAGAAGAACCTCCGCCTCGTCGAGATCGCCAACCTCAAGCAGAAGTGGGTGCTCAAGAACGTCTCCGGCGGAGTTCTCGTGCAGGATAACGACGATTATCCCCTCACCGAAGGCGACCTCAAGGTCGTCAGCCTCCGGCAGCCCACTGCTGAAGAGATGCGCGCCATGCTCTTTGCCTGGAAGGTCTGCAAGCACGTCAAGTCCAACGCCATCCTCTACGCCCGCGACGGCCAGAGCGTCGGCGTCGGCGCAGGGCAGATGAGCCGTGTTGACTCCGCCCGCATCGGCGCCGCAAAAGCCGTCCTGCCCCTGAGCGGAACCGTCGCCGCCAGCGACGCCTTCTTCCCCTTCCCCGATGGCGTCGAGGTCATCGCCCAGGCCGGAGCCACCGCCATCATCCAGCCCGGAGGCTCCGTCCGCGACCAGGAGGTCATCGACACCGCCAACCGCCTCAACCTCGCCATGGTCCTCACCGGAGTCCGCCACTTCCGCCACTAAGAACACGGCAACAGAAACAAACCACGAAGGTGCCCCATCCTGGCCCGCAGTTGGCTAGGGTGGGGCCTTTGACTCTGCCGTTGCTCTTGCTCTGCTGTTGCTCTTGCTCTGCCGTTGCTCTTGCTCTGCTGTTGCTCTTGCTCTTGCCGTGGTTTTTCTTGAAGGGTCATTCCGAGCGCAGCGAGGAACCCCAGCACCGATCAAATCTCCCGTGCCGTCCAGGAGGCACTTCTACCGAGAATCTCTCTAGTATCTTTTGAAACCTAAGCACGCTTGGGTTATGATCGTTTTGTGGGTCAGCTCAGCTTCGCCGGCGAGACTGAGGTGATCTCGGACTTGCGCCTCGACGGAAACGTCACGCTCGCCCGTCGCCAGGATTCAGTCCGGCCTGCGAACGCCAAGCGCTCCGACGTGAAGAAGATTCTCGCCGCCGCGGCTCGGCACTTTGAGGAATTAGTGAAATTGTGGGAGGAAGTACCTGGCAAAACCTAAGGTCGTCACCACCGACGCCGAAATCGACCACGCCATCGCGCAGGCCCAGAGCCTGAACAATGAGCCGCGCATACTCAGCGTGGAGTACAGGCCGAGTCCCGGACTGGACCTGCTGATCCTCAAGTTGAGTGATGGCCGCCGCCACCTGATTCCCCGCGAAGACCTCCAGGGCCTCCAGTCCGCCACAAAAGAACAGATTGCAGCGGTCGAGATCGTCGGCCACGGAACCGGACTCCACTGGCTTGACCTTGACGTGGACCTCTACCTCCCCAGTCTGCTTCGCCGCGTCTATGGCAACAAGAACTGGATGTCCGAAATCGGGCGCAGCGGAGGCTCAGCCCGAAGCGTCGCCAAGAAAAAAGCATCTCGCGCCAACGGTTTGAAAGGCGGGCGGCCTCGGCAGCGGGAATCCACGGCAAGTTAGCAGATTCCCAACGTCTTCTCCCTCCTTGTGACCCTCCTCACAAGCGCCAATTCCCGCGCTCTGATAAAATTTAACCTTCCTATGTCTTCCCCCAACTCGATCTTCGTCCGTGCCTGTAAAGGTCTTCCCACCGACTCGACCCCTGTCTGGTTCATGCGCCAGGCGGGCCGCTACATGTCTGAGTACCGCGAAGTCCGCAAGCACCACTCCCTCGTCGAAATCTGCAAGAAACCCGCGCTGGCCGCTGAAGTTACCATCACGGCCGCCGAGGCTCTCGGTGTCGACGCCGCCATCATCTTTGCCGACCTGCTGCTTCCCTTGGAAGTTATGGGTCTGCCCTTCCACTTCTCGGCCTCCGAAGGTCCGGTGATCGAGAAGCCTATCCGCTCCGCCTCTGACGTGCAGGTCCTCACCACCGACGGCGCGCCCGAGTTGCAGTATGTCTCCGAGGGCATTGCCGCCTGCGTCAAGCACTGGGGCAACAAGCTCCCCATGATCGGCTTCTGCGGCGCGCCCTTCACCCTTGCCAGCTACATGATCGAGGGCGGCGGATCGCGCAACTACATCGAAGTAAAGAAGATCATGTACAACCAGCCCCAGGTCTGGGACGAACTGCTGCGCAAGCTCAACATCGTGCTCGCCGCCTACGTCGCCGATCAGGTCAAGGCCGGAGCCGACGTTATCCAGGTATTCGATAGCTGGGTCGGCTGCCTTAGCGTGGAGGACTACCGCAAGTACGTTCTGCCCCGCACCAAGGAACTCATCGCCGCGCTCAAGCAGACCGGCGCGCCTATCATTTACTTCGGAACCGACAGCACCACGCTGCTCGCTTCCATGAATGAGACCACCGCCGACGTCATCGGACTCGACTGGCGCATTCCCCTCAATGAGGGCTGGGCGCTCATGAAGGACCGTCCCGCCGTGCAGGGCAATCTCGATCCCGTCCTGCTCTTCGCCGACTGGAGCGAGATCAAGGAGCGCGCCAAGGCCATTCTCGATCAGGCCAATGGACGCCCCGGACACATCTTCAACCTCGGTCACGGCATTCTGCCCCAGACCCCGGTGGAGAACGTCAAGAACCTGGCAAAGTTTGTGCAGGAGTATTCGGCGCAGCATCGCGGCGCCGTTGCCGGGACTCGATAACTATGCGGAAAACTGCCGTCCTGCTGCTTGCGCATGGAACTCCCGATTCCATCGAGGAGATTCCGGCCTACCTGGCCAACGTAACCAGCGGACGGCCGCTGCCGCCCGCCGTGGTCACCGAGATCCAGCACCGCTACTCGCTCATCGGCCACTCGCCCCTTACTGAAATCACCCTCCAGCAAGCCGCGCACATCGCCGAGGAACTGGGCCTGCCCACCTACGTCGGGATGCGCAACTGGAAGCCTTACATCCGCGAAACCGTTTTGCAGATGGCTGCCGACGGCGTCACCCAGGCCCTTGCCATCTGCCTTGCGCCGCACAACTCGCGCACCAGCGTCGGGCTTTACCGCCGCGCCGTCATCGGCGAGACCGGCAAACTTCCCTTCACCGTGGACTTCGTTCCTGAGTGGCACTCCGAGCCGCTGCTCATCCGCGCCTTTTCGGAAAAGCTCCGCGACGGCTGGTCGCGAGCCTGCCTCGAAGCTAACGCGCCCGTGCCCGTTCTCTTCACCGCCCACAGCGTGCCCGTGCGAACCATCGAGGCTGGAGACGATTACGAGCGCCAGACCCGCGAGACCGCGTCCCTGGTCGCAGCCAGCGTCCCGGAAATCGCGGGCCATTGGCGCTTCGCCTTCCAGAGTCAGGGCATGAGCGGCGGCGAGTGGCTTGGCCCCACTGTCGAGAGCGTCATTGAAGAGCTTGCCGCTGCCGGACATAAGCATCTTTTCGTGCAGCCCATCGGCTTCGTCTGCGATCACGTTGAAGTGCTCTACGATGTTGACATCGCATTTAAGAATTTTGCCGCCACGCGCGGCGTTGTGCTCACCCGCGCCGAGTCGCTCAATGACTCCGTGCTCTTTGCCCGCGCCGTTGCACAACTCGCGCGCACCCGTTTGGCGCTGGCCGCGCAACCCTAGCCTGGCGCCGGCGGCCGGAGCGGCGGTCTTCGCCGCGTACCCGGCGGCCTGGCACTCGCGCAGGGTAGCCCGCATCCGCCCGCGGTTGGCAAGTGTGGGATAAGCGCTAACCAAGGTTTTTCCGCCTCCGCGCATTGCTCGGAGGCATTCGTACGAGGAGTTTCATTCATGCGTATCGCAATCATCGGTGGCGGCATCTCGGGACTCAGCGCCGCTTACTATCTCGAACAGGAGCGTGCCAAGGGCGCGCCCGTCGAATACTCTCTCTTTGAAGCCAGCGACCGCCTCGGCGGCGTCATGTTCAGCGACAAGATTGGCGATTGCGTCGTCGAGGGAGGGCCTGACTCCTTCCTCACCGAAAAGCCCTGGGCCAACCAGCTCTGCGCCGAACTCGGCATCGCCGACGACCTCATCGGCTCCAACGATTCGCAGCGCGTCACCTACATTCTCGTCAATGGCCGCCTGGTTCCCATGCCGGATGGGCTGATGTTCATGGTGCCCACCAAGCTGATTCCAACCGCGCTCACGTCTTTGTTTTCCTGGAGCACCAAGTTCAAAATGCTCGGCGAACTGCTGCATCCGCCGCAGCCCGTACACAAGGATGAAACCGTTGCCCAGATGGTGGAGCGTCACTTCGGCGCCGAAGTGGTTGACCGCCTCGCCGACCCATTGCTCTCCGGCGTCTATGGCGGCACCGCCTCCTCTCTCAGCGTGCGCGCCGTGCTGCCCAAGTTTGTTGAGATGGAAGAAAACTACGGCTCGCTCTGCCGCGCCATGCTCGCCGGACGCAAGAAACTCGCGGCCATGCAGAAGGCCAAGGGATACGCGCCCAAGCCTCTCTTCAGCTCGCTCAAGGGCGGCATGCAGCAGATGATCGACGCCATCGTCGCCCGCCTCACCCCGCAGAGCCTGCGCACTTCGACCGCCATCAGCCAGCTCTCGCAAAAGAACGGCGGCTGGGAACTCATCACTCCGCGCGGCCCCGAACAATTCGACGCCGTCATCTTCGCCACCCCCGCGCGCATCGCCTCCACCATGCTCGCCAGCGTCAACGCCCAGCTCTCCGAGGATCTCGGCAAGGTCGAGTACAGTTCCTCCATCACCGTAACCCTTGGCTACATGCGCGACGAGTTGAAGTCCTGCCCTCCCGGCTTCGGCTTCCTGGTGCCGCGCAGCGAAGGCACGCGCATGCTGGCGACAACTTTCGTACACACCAAGTTCCCTTTCCGCGCGCCGGACAACAAGGCGCTGGTGCGCTGCTTCCTCGGCGGAGCCAGTGACCAGAGCGTGATGCGGCTCAGCGATGAAGAAGTCATCGCGGTTGTGCGCAAGGAACTGCAGCAGATCACCGGACTCAAGGCCGAGCCGTGGTTCGTCAAGGTCTATCGCTGGGATCGCGCGATGGCGCAGTACACGCCCGGACATCTCGAGCGCATCGAGCGCATTGGTGAAACCTTGAAGACGATGCAGAATCTCTCCATCGCTGGAAATTTCTACAAGGGCATCGGCGTGCCGGATTGCATCCGCACCGGCAAGGAAGCCGCGCAGCACATGGCAACCCTGGCGCGCGAAGGCCAGTCCGTAAAGGCCTGACCATTCACCTTCTGGATAATCGTTTGCGGAGCGATGTTGATCACCAAGGCAATCGTTGAGCGCTGTGCTCAACGATTGCTCAATCCGCCAACCCCGGCTCTCCAACGATTGACCTGAAAGTCAATCGTTGGATTCGCCTTCCGCCCGTTGCGTGTACTACCATCAATCGCAATGCCGCGAATTCTGATCGTCGAAGACGAGCTTCACCTGGCGCAGGGACTGCTCTTCAACCTTGAGGCCGAGGGCCACGAGGTCTCCGCCGTGGAGAACGGCGAGGCCGCGCTCAATCTGCTGCTTGACCGCAATGAACTCTTTGACGTCGTCGTGCTGGACATCATGCTGCCCGGAGTCAATGGCTTCGAGGTCGCGGAACGCTTGCGCGCCGAACACAACTTCGTTCCCATTCTCATGCTCACCGCGCGCTCGCGCCCGGAGGATGTGCTGAAGGGCTTTGCCTGCGGAGCCGACGACTACCTGCCCAAGCCTTTTGAACTCAGCATCCTCATCGCCCGCGTGCACGGCCTGCTGCGCCGCACCCAGTGGTCGCGCGAACAGTCTCTGCTGGAGCGGCGTTCCGCGGTGCGTCCCCCGGCCTTTGACAAGGGCGGCGGCAGCGCAGCGGCAGCCATTGCGGCGCCCGGACCGCACGACGTCTTCGCCTTCGATGGCCGCACCCTCGATTTCAATACCCTCGAACTCACCGCGCCCGCCGGAAAAATTCAGCTCACCCTGATGGAGGCCTCGCTGCTGCGCTACTTCATCGCGCATCGCAATGAGAACGTAAGCCGCAAGCAGATTCTCGAAGAGGTCTGGGGATTGCATGAGGACACCGACACGCGCGCCATCGACAACTTTATCGTGCGCCTGCGCCGCTACATCGAGGACTCACCCGGCACGCCGAAGTATCTCATCACGGTGCGCGGTGTCGGCTACCGCTTCCTTCCGGAGTAGGCGCGGAGCCGCCCTACCAGCGGTCTCCCCAGCCCAGCCGCTTCAGCCTCCGCCAGTCTTCTTTTCTTGAGCGTGTGATCGTGGTGTTCGCAATCTTGCCTTCATTACACAGGGTGAGCTGCGTGTAGCCGCTGAAAATGCGGGGATGCCGCACGATGCGCGCCTGCGGAGTTTGCGCGGCGTTGCGCGAAAACGCCACGTAAGAAAACTTTTCGTCCTCATGTCCGAGCGCTGCGTCCTTGAGCCGGCGATGTTCGGCGGTGCGCTCGACACGGGCCGCAAAGTGGCACCAGTCGCCGCCGGCGGCCATGGGGCAGGCGAGCGCGTTCGGACAAGGCGCGGCGAGGGTTGCGCCCTCGTGCAGCAGCAGCGTGCGCGCGGCGAGGACGTTGGCGAATCCTGCCTTGGTTCCCGGCTCAATCAACACCAGAAGCTTCGCGGTGCGCTGCCATGCCCGGCGAATCAGTTCCGCTCGCTGCTCTGCGCGCACTTCGTTCAGCGCATAGGAACACACGACCAGATCCCACGCGCCTTCGGCAATGCCCGCCGTGAGGTCGCCCTGCATCCACCTGGCTTCGCGCAGTGCAGGGTGTTCCGCGTCAACACTGAGCCGACGAGCGGTTTCAATCAGCCGCGAGTCGCGCTCGAAGCCGGTTGCGGAATCGATTTTGGAAAAAACTTCGGTGGCCGCCCAGAGCGCGGTTCCAGGGCCGCTGCCGAGATCGAGCACCGTGCGGATTTCGTCCGTGCAAACTTCGCTTGCCCAACCGAGCGCGGCCACCACGGCGGCATACGTTGCAGGCAAACGCACGGCCAGGTAGGCGGCGCGCTGTTCGTCATTGGCGAGCGCAGTTGTAGCCTCCCTCGCTTCGCCCTCTCGGTAGCACTCGCTGAGCCGCGCGGAAGCCGCGCGCAGAGCGGCGGTGCCGCATGAGGCCAGTTCCTGCTCCACGGCGCGGCGCAATGCGAAGGGGAGTTGCATCAGCGGGCCTTCACGGCCTTGCGATAGGCAATCACGTTGCGCTCATGCTGCTCAAAGTTGGCGGAGAAGTGATGGCGTCCGCTGCCGTCGCCGACGGCGACAAAGAACAGGTAGTCGGTCTGCGCCGGATGCATTGCGGCCCCAAGCGAGGCCGCGCCGGGATTGGCAATCGGCCCCGGCGGCAGCCCTGCAAATTTGTAGGTGTTGTAGGGCGAGTCCGATTGCAGGTCGCTCTGGTAGATTGCGCCGCGATAGTCGCCCTTCAGCATCGCCGCATAAACCACGGTGGGATCGGCGGCCAGCGCCATTTTCTTTGCCAGCCGGTTCGTGTAAACGCCCGCAACTTCGGCGCGTTCGTCGGGCGCGGCAGTTTCTTTCTCCACAATGGAGGCCAGGGTCACAAGGCGGTGCGCGTCCTGCGTGATGCCCAGTGTCTGCGCCTCTTTCTGGAAGCGCCGCACCATCGTGGCGGCCATCTCATGCATGCTCATGGTGCGGGAAAATTGATAGGTATCGGGAAACAGATACCCCTCCAGCGACTTCGCCTGCGGATCGAAGGCGCGGACCAGCGCCGTATCGTGCGTGGCCACGGTGAGGAAGTCTTCCTTCTTTCCCAGGCCCGCGGCCTCGATGGCGGCGGCGATCTCAAAGACGTTGTAACCCTCGGGAACCACGACGGTGCGGATCAGCACGTCTCCGCGCGCGATGCGCTGGAAGACCTCAAGGCCGCTGGCGGTGCTGGCAAAGCGGTACTCGCCGGCCTTGAGTTTTTTCTTCGGCAAGGCGTAATGCAGCAGATCGAAGGCGAAGCGACTGCGCAGAACGCCGCTGCGCTCCAACTCCGCGGCAATCGCTTTGGACGAAGATCCGGGCGGAAAAAGCAGCACCTGCGGCGCCGGAGGAGCAACCGGAATCACCAGGGCCCAGGCCAGCCACAGACTTGCCACCAGCAGGAAGATTGCGATGAGACGCACCATATTTTCTAGTGTAGATGAGCCGGATGATCCTGACCAAAATCACAGGGCGCGGCGCGGCGGAGAAACGCGGCGGTTGCCTACTCTGCGTGGTAGAACGCGGCAGACTGATGCCCCTGCGCCGCCTCGCGGGCGTAGGAGATCATGTGGTGCGAGACCAGGCTCACGTGGATCACCGTCTCAATGTCGCCGCTCTTCAGCGCGGGCTTCGCCATCCGCCAGAAGACGCTGCGGTAGTCGCTGAAGAGGCCGACCTTCACCAGCAGCTTCGCCAGGGTGCTGACTCCGCGCCACACGTTGCGCACGCTGAGTTTCCCGGTAGGCGGAATCTCAATGCGGTGTGGGTAGGTATGCTCCTGGTTGTAGAGGAAGCGGCGGTAGATGGCCTCGGGCGCAAAAGCCGCGGAGAAAGTCCGGCGCCACATGGCGACCACTTCGTCATAGGGCAGCTTGAAGTCCACATTGGATTCACGCCCCTCGGCCTCAACCAGGCGTCCCTCCGCTTGCAGCCGACGGTAGAGCGGCGTGCGCGGCAGAGCCTCCAGCAGATTGATGGTGAGCACTGGAATCTTCGAGGCTTCCACAAATTCCAGGATGCGCCCGGGCGTCTCGCGGGTGTCGGTGTCGAGGCCCATGATCATCCCTGAGACAACCTCGATGCCGAAGCCGTTGAGCGTCTGGATCGCTTCAAGCATGGAGAGCTCGTTGTTCTGCTCCTTGGACATCGCCTTCAGGGCAGCCGCGTCCGTCGTCTCGATGCCGCAGAAGATGGTCCAGAACGATGCCTCGCGCATCATCTCCAGCAGATCGCGCGAGCGGGCAATGTTTAGCGTCGCCTCGCAGGCAAACTCCACGGGATAGTTCTTTCGCTTCTGCCACTCGATGAGATATGGGAGCAGTTCCTTGGCAGCCTTGCGGTTGCCGACGAAGTTGTCGTCCACAAAATACACCGCTCCGATGCAGCCGTCCTCGACGATCGCGTCGAGCTCGGCGAGAACCTGTTGCGGCGTTTTGAGCCGCGGATTGCGCCCGTAAAGCTCCGGGATATCGCAGAACTCGCAGCGGTACGGGCAGCCGCTGGAAAACTGTATCCCCGCGAGAAAGTAGTTCGACATCCCGGCCAGCTTGTAGGCCGGCGAGGGAAACTCCGCCATGGGCAGCCGCTCGCTGGTGGTGAGGCACTGCTGCGCGGGAGGCCGCGCGGTGCTGCGCGCAAGCTCTGCAATCAACTGGTCAGTGGCGTCGCCGAGTTCTCCGATGTGCAGATAATCGAAGTCGGGATAATGCTCGGGGCAGCCGGAGACCGAAGGGCCGCCGAGGGCAGTGACTTTGCCGAGCGCGTGCGCCCGGCGGTTGATGCCGTCGATCTCGCGCCGTTGAACATGCATCCCGCTGACCAGCACCGCGTCGGCCCAGCGAAAATCGCGCGGCTGCGCACGCCGCACGTTCTCGTCGATAAAGCGGACCTCCCAGTGCCTGGGCAGATAGGCGGCAATCAGGAGCAATCCCTGCGGCGGCATGAAGGCCTTTACTCCCAGCAGGGGATAGGCGTTGTCAAAGGTTCCAAAGGAGCGGGCATAGCGGGGAAAGACGCAGAGAATCCGCCGGGTGACCGCCGCAACTTCCGCAGCCGCCGGGCGCGCGCCAGTTTGAGCCTCGCCAATCTGCTCCAGTTCCATCGTTGCTCCGTGGCACGCCGCCAGAGGGGAATGTGCGTCCGGCAAAATTGTTTCGATCATAAACAATTTGCGCCGCCTTTACGACAGAGCGCGCAGAGCGCGGGTTGCGCTTACTCAGCCGGCGAGGAAAGGCGAATCTGCGGGAAGCCGGGTTGAGCGCGCGCATCGTCGGCGGCCAGCGTGAGCAGCCAATCGCCCATCTCCTCGCGCAGGCTTGCCACATCCACGCCGCCATAGAGCGCGGGATAATTCTGCAGCTTGCGCAGGGCCGCGGTGAGCAGCGAGTTGGCTCCGCGAAGGTTGTTGCGCTGGAAATGGTGGAAGGCGCCCGCCAGTTGAATCAGCGCCTGGAGAAAGATCTTCTCCTGATGGCGGCATTGAATCCAGACGCTCTCCCAGTACTCGTGAGCGAGGAAGAACTCCTGGCTCCGGTAGCAGCGAAGGCCGTCGGCGAGCGCTCCGAGATGGAAATCAAGTTCCATGCTTCGACCGACAGATTACCACTCCTGAGGCGATTGGCTTGCCTTCAACCCGCGGAGAATCGGCGGACGCAGCCTCTTGCACGTTCACCCCATTGCATATAGTGTTTTCAATCGATGAAATTTCCGCGTAGTTCGGGAGTGCTGCTGCATCCGACCTCTCTGCCTGGGCCTTATGGCTCCGGCGACCTGGGGCCGGAGGCGCAGCGCTTTGTTGAGTTCCTTGCCGCGGCCGGGCAGAAGATCTGGCAGGTGCTGCCGCTGAATCCCACGGGCTACGCTGATTCGCCCTACCAGTGTTTTTCGGCCTTCGCCGGCAATCCGCTGTTGATCAGCCTGGACCTGCTGGTGAAGCAGGGATTGCTGAACCGCAAGGATCTTGCGCCGGTTCCGAAGTTCCCAGCAAAATCCATCGACTACGGCGCGGTGATTGGCTTCCGTTTTGCAAAGCTGCGGCTGGCGGCAGCGCATTTCTTTGCCGCGCTGGATGGAACGCACAAAGCGGAGTACGAGAACTTCTGCCGCGAGCAGGCGGCATGGCTCGACGACTATGCGCTCTTCATGGCGGCCAAGGACGCGCACGGCGGCAAGGCGTGGACGGGTTGGGAGCCGGCGCTGGCGGCGCGCGAACCCGCGGCGATGGCGCAGTGGAGCGAACGGCTGGCGACCGAGATTGCGGCCTACAAGTTCTGGCAGTTCGAGTTCTTCCTCCAGTGGGGAGCGCTGCGCGAGAGCTGCCGCCGCCGCGGCATCCGCGTGATGGGCGACCTGCCGATCTACGTGGCGCATGACAGCGCCGACGTGTGGGGGGCGCGGCATCTGTTCTGGCTGGACGAGCTGGGAAATCCGCTGAAGGTCTCGGGCGTTCCTCCAGACTACTTCAGCGCGACCGGGCAGTTGTGGGGCAATCCGACCTATCGCTGGGAGCGATTGCGCGCGGACGGCTACCGCTGGTGGATCGCGCGAATGCGCGGCGCCATGCGCCTCTTCGACCTGGTGCGCATCGACCACTTCCGCGGCTTTGAGGCGTACTTCGAAATTCCGGCCGGAGAAAAAACGGCGGTCAACGGCGCATGGATCAAGGGACCGGGCATGGAACTCTTTGAAGTCCTCGAAAAGGAGTTTGGCGAGTTGCCCATCGTGGCCGAAAACCTCGGCAACATCACGCCGGAGGTGGAGGCAATCCGCACGCGCTTCAACTTTCCGGGAATGGCGATTTTGCAATTTGCCTTCGGCAATGATCCCCAGGGGCCGAGCTTCCGCCCGCACAACTACGAGCGCAACCTGGTGGCCTACACCGGAGGCCATGACAACGACACCACGGTGGGATGGTGGACGGGCGGCACCGCCAATTCGACGCGCAGTGAGACAGAGATTCGCGGCGAACGCGAGTTTGCCAGCGCATACCTGAACCTGCGCGGCGAAGCAATCGAGTGGGCGATGATTCGAGCGCTGATGGCGTCGGTGGCGGACACCGTCCTCGTTCCGATGCAGGACGTGCTGGGGCTGGGCGGCAGCGCGCGCATGAATCTGCCTGGGCGCCCGGCCGGGAACTGGATGTGGCGCTACGAAAAAGCGCAACTGCGTCCGGCCATGGCGCGGCGGTTACGCGGGCTGGCCGAGTGGTACGACCGCTGAAGCCCCTAACGCCGGATCACTCAACGGATCGAGGCCAGCTTCTCGGCTTCCGTGATCATCGCCTCCAGGCTTACGCGGATGCCGTCGGCCCAGAAGGTTTCCGCCGTTGGGTCCAGACCGAAAGGTTGCAGGAGTTCGAAGACGCTCTTCGTTGCACCGGAGCGCAACAGGTCAAGATAGAGCGGTTCAAACCGGCTGCCAAGGCGCAACTGCTGCGCATACAGGCTCTGCGTCAATAGTTCGCCAAACGCATAGCCATAAACGTAGAACGGACGATGGAAGTGCGAAACGTACGACCAGAGATGGCTGGAGTTTTCGTACGTGAACACATCGCCATCTTCGCCATACAGCTCCCAGGCGGTTGCGAGCCACAATGCATCCAGCTCCTCCACGGAGAGTTTCCTGGGGGCGCTCCACTCCGTGTATTCCGCGTTCATGCCGTGGAGGCGGCGCTCGAAGTTCGAGAAGCCGATTTGCCGCACCACGGTGTTCAGCATTCCTTCAATCTTCTGCGTCAGCAGCGCGAGGAGCGCGGAAGCATCTCCTTTTTCCGCAAGCTGCTTGCGGAGAAAGCTGAACGTCGTCATCTCACCGAAGACCGAAGCCGTCTCGCAGTAGGCAATCGGCGGGTGGAACATGAGCGGCCCCTGCGCTTCTCCGGCCAGGATGCCATGGACTCCGTGACCGAGTTCATGCGCCAGGGTCATCACGTCGTGATTCGAGCCCATGTAATTCAGGAAGGTGAACGATTGCGCCCTGTTTCCAGGAAGCACGAATGAGCAGTTAAAAGCCCCGCTGCGTTTGCCAGTGGTGGCGGGAACGTCAATGCAGTTGGCCGCGATGAAATCCCGCACGATGCCGCTGAGCGTGGGACTGAAACTCTGGTAGGCGGCGAGGACGGTCGAGATCGCATGATCGTACGGCACCACCGTGGTATCGGAGAGCGGCAGCGGCGCATTGCGGTCGCTCCAGCGCAGAGTTTTGACGCCGAGCAACCCTGCCTTAAGGCGGTAGTAGCGCCGCGCCAGCGGGCCCGCCACGTTCTTCACCGCATTGTGCAGCGCATCCACAACGGCGTCGGGAATGCGGTTCTGCTTGTTCCTTGACTCCATTGGGTTGCTGTAATTGCGCTCCCTGCCCTCCACCGCGCCGCGGCCCACAATGACGTAGAGAGTCTGCGCCGAATACTTGGCGAAGTGTCCTCCCAGGCCATCGTTGATCTTCTTCTGCACATCCGCGCGAAGCTCGGCATCGTTTGAGTTCGTGAGCAGATCAAGCATTGCGGTCAGGTTCTTCGCTTCGCCGCCTTGGTCGAAGCGAAGGTCGGCCTCACACTCGTCGAAGAACTCATCCCATGAATCCGGGCCAAATGGCGAGCGTTTGGTGAGCGCGGCTTCCACGGGTTCGCTCAGGTAGTGCGGCTTGAAGATCCGCAGATGCTCGATCCATGGCCGATGGCGCAGCACCACGGCATCGTCCGCATACCATTTCTCCAGCGCCGCATCGTCGAGCGCAACCAGTTCGAGTTCGAAAAAAGTCAGGTACTCGCCCTGGAGCTGGCTCATCGCCTGCTGCACCGCGGCGACCTTCGCCTTCACCGCTTCATTGGTCACGTCCAGGCTTTGCTGGAGGGACAGATAGATCATGATCTTTCCGCCAAGCATTTCCAGTTCGGAGTAGCCAGTGATGGCCGCGCCCAGCTTTTCCGCCAGCTTTCCCTTGAAGTCCAGGCTGAACTGCCGCGCCTGCGCCGTAAATTGCGCGATGTCCAGATCGAGTTGCGGATCGGTGACGGATGCGTACAGGGGGGTCAAGTCCCAGCGGACGTTGCTCTCGGCAGTGTAATTTTCAGGCATGATTTTGAGATTGGCTCGCAGATCAATTTCCAGGTTGTAGCAAACTCGAAATGGGAAGGCGCTGCTCTGCCTTCAAGGCTGATTGCGAAATATCTTTACCAGTTTCCGCGCCGCGCTGCCGGAGTAGAGATCGCCGCTTTCGATCTGATCGCGCATTGCATCCATCTGCTCGCTCACCTTCGGATCGTTCCAGAACTCCGTCACCAGGTCGCTCTGGATGGTCTGTTTGAGCCACTGGAGGCGCTGGCTGCGGCGGTTGGCGTCAAAGCTGCCATTGGCCTTGGTCTGCGCTTCAAAACTCTTGATGGTCTCCCAGATGTCCATGATCCCGGCGCCGGTCTGCGACGAGCAGGTCAACACCGGGGGAATCCATCCGTCGTGGCGCGGCGGAAACATGTGCAGCGCGGAGGCGTAATCCTGCCGGGCCGCCTGCGCCCGCTGGAGGTTATCTCCCTCGGCCTTGTTGATGGCCATCATGTCCGCCATCTCGATGATGCCGCGCTTGATGCCCTGCAGTTCATCGCCCGCCCCGGCGATCATGAGCAGGAGGAAGAAATCGACCATGCCATGCACCAGCGTCTCGGACTGGCCGACGCCGACGGTCTCGACGAAGATGGTGCGGAAGCCCGCGGCTTCGCACAGGATCATGGTCTCGCGAGTGCGCCGCGCCACGCCGCCCAGCGAACCGCCGGAGGGCGAAGGGCGAATGAAGGCGTTGTCGCAGGTCGAGAGCTTCTCCATCCTCGTCTTGTCGCCGAGAATGCTGCCTCCCGAGCGCTCGCTGCTGGGATCGACGGCGAGCACGGCCAGCTTCATGCCGCTCTCCGACAAGCGGGTGCCGATGGCCTCCAGAAATGTGCTCTTGCCGGCTCCAGGGACGCCTGTAATTCCAATGCGGAGAGACTTGCCGGCCCTGGGCACGCAGGCCTGCACAATCTCCTGCGCCAGGTCATTGTCCCCGGCACGGGAGCTTTCGATCAGGGTGATCGCCTTGGCCAGAATCATCCGGTCGCCGCGATAGATCCCCTGCACATATTCATTGAAGGTGAGCAGGCGGCGACGGACAGCCGCCTTCGGTGGAACCACCGATGGCGGCTGCGCAACGCCTGGATTCACGGACAGATAGGAATCGTCTTGCGAGTCCAATACTTACTCCGCTACTTCTGGATAGGTTCAGCAGCGTCCATCAGAACCTTGAGCATCTGCTGCGCGCAAACCGCAATCACGGTTCCGGGTCCGAAGATGCCAACCGCGCCGGCATCGTAGAGGAACTGGTAATCCTGCGGCGGAATGACGCCGCCGACGAAGACCAGAATATCCTCGCGTCCCAGCTTCTTCAACTCAGCGATCACCGCGGGCACAAGGGTCTTGTGTCCGGCGGCAAGGCTGGAGACGCCGAGAAAATGCACGTCGCTCTCGACAGCCGCGCGCGCAGCCTCGGCCGGCGTCTGGAAGAGCGGGCCTATGTCAACGTCGAAGCCGATGTCGGCAAATCCGGTGGAGACGACCTTCGCTCCCCGGTCATGTCCGTCCTGCCCCATCTTGACGACCATGATGCGCGGATGACGGCCTTCCAGCTTGGTGAAGTCTTCGACCATCTTGCGCGCCTTCTGGAACTCGGCATCGTCCTGGCTCTCCGCCGAGTAGACCCCAGAGATGGAGCGGACCACGGCCTGATAGCGTCCGTACACCTTCTCCAGGGCGTCTGAGATTTCGCCCAGCGAGGCGCGCTTGCGGGCGGCGTCAACAGCCAGGGAAAGCAGATTTCCCTCGCCGGTTTCCGCGCATTTCGTAATTGCCGCAAGGGCCTGCGCAACCTCCGCGCCGTTGCGCTCCGCGCGGAGCTTCTTCAGCCGGGTAATCTGCGATTCGCGAACTGCCGTGTTGTCGATGTCAAGAACATCGAGCGGCGCTTCGTGGTCGAGCTTGTAGGCGTTGATGCCGACGATGGTCTCAATGCCTGAATCGATGCGGGCTTGCTTGCGGGCCGCCGCTTCTTCAATGCGCATCTTCGGCACGCCGGTCTCGATCGCCTTGGTCATGCCGCCCAGCTCTTCTACCTCCTGAATCAAGCCCCAGGCGCGGTCGGCGAGGTTCTTGGTCAGGTACTCGACGTAGTAGGAGCCGGCCCAGGGATCGACCGCACGGCAGATATCCGTCTCCTGCTGGATGTAAATCTGCGTATTGCGGGCGATTCGCGCGGAGAAGTCGGTAGGCAGAGCGATTGCCTCGTCCAGCGCGTTGGTGTGCAGCGACTGCGTATGTCCCAGGGCCGCGGCCATCGCCTCAATGCAAGTGCGCATGACGTTGTTGTACGGATCCTGTGCGGTCAGGCTCCAGCCGGAGGTCTGCGAGTGCGTCCGCAGGGCAAGCGACTTGAGACTCTTCGGATTGAACTCCTTGACCAGCTTGGCCCACAGCATGCGGCCGGCCCGCAGTTTGGCAATCTCCATGAAGTGGTTCATGCCGATGTCCCAGAAGAAGGAGATGCGCGGCGCGAACTCATCCACGCTCAGCCCTTCCTTCACGCCGGTGCGCAGATACTCCACGCCATCGGCGAGGGTGTAGGCCAGCTCGATGTCGGCGGTCGCTCCCGCCTCCTGCATGTGGTATCCGCTGACGCTGATGCAGTTGAACTTCGGCATGTTCTCCGAGCAATAGCGGAAGATATCGCCGATGATGCGCATCGAGGGCGTGGGCGGATAAATGTACGTGTTGCGCACCATGAACTCTTTGAGAATGTCGTTCTGAATGGTGCCGCTCAACTTCTGCGGAGGAACACCCTGCTCCTCGGCGGCCACAATGTAGAAGGCCAGGATGGGCAGCACGGCTCCGTTCATCGTCATCGACACGGACATCTGATCGAGCGGGATCTGGTCGAAGAGCACCTTCATGTCCAGGATGGAATCGATGGCGACTCCGGCCTTGCCGACATCGCCGGTGACGCGCTCGTGATCGCTGTCATAGCCGCGGTGGGTCGCCAGGTCGAAGGCCACCGAGAGGCCCTTCTGTCCGGCGGCGAGGTTGCGGCGGTAGAAGGCGTTGGACTCCTCGGCCGTCGAGAATCCGGCGTACTGGCGAACCGTCCACGGGCGCTGCGTGTACATGGTGGAGTAAGGCCCGCGCAAAAACGGCGGGATTCCAGCAGCGTAGTTCAGATGTTCGAAGCCCTCCACCGCCTTGCGGTTCAGGTAGGAAGGCACGGCAATGTGTTCAGCCGTCATCCAGCTGTCAGCAGACTGTGAAGCCTGCGGCGCCGTCGACGCGGATAAAGCGGAGCGATAATCGATCTTGGAAAAATCTGGACGCATAATTACTCCGTCACCCCCAGCCGTTTCTGCCAGGTGGAAAGAACCTCAAGCGCATTGCTGCGTACGTTGATAAACTCGGCGACGCCATCGGCCTTGAGCTGATCGGCGCTGGCCGGGCTACCAGCCACGATGACCGGGACGCGGGCTCCCAGCTTCGCGATGAGAGCCTTTGCCATCGGCAGGTACTCGTCATCGGAGCTGCAGAGCACAACCACGTCGGCTCCGGCCTCGGCCGCAACCTTGGCCGCAGCCTCTGCCGTGCTCTCGCTGAAGCGGGTCAACACCTCAAAGCCGGCGCAGGCGATAAAGTTCAGGCTGAAGCCCACGCGCGCCTTTCGCATCTTCAAATCGCCATACTCCAGCAGCAGGAAGCGCGGATTGCGCTTGCCCGACGCGACATACCGCTCCAGGCCCAGGCGCAACTTTTCATACCCTTCGGCGCCGCGGTAAGGCGGCAGAGGCGTCACGCTGATCGCAGGCGCTCCAGCGGAGGCTTTCACCGTCACTGTCTCAACCGGCTTGATCTGCGCGAGTGCCTTCTCCTTGGCGTTCGGAAACTGGTTCGTTCCCAGCATGGACCGGTTGCGAAGAGCCACATCCTTGTCCTTCTTTGCCCGCGAGGTATTCACCGAGGCTTGCAGGAAGCCAGTCTCAATCGCCTTCAGGTATCCGCCCTGCTCCTCGATCTTCTGGAAGAAGCTCCAGGCGTCGCGCGCCAGGGTATCGGTCAAGGTCTCCAGGTAGTAGGACCCGGCGCCGGCATCCACCACGCGGTCGAAGTAGGATTCCTTCTTGAGAATGATCTGCGTGTTGCGCGCCAGGTGGCGGCTGAACTCGTCCGCGCCGTTGCAATCGACATCGAAGGGCAGCGTCTCGATCACATCAGCCCCGCCGAGAACCGCCGACATGGTTTTCGTGGTGCCGCGCAACAGGTTGATGTGCTGGTCGTAGATCGTGGTGTCCCACTGGGAGGTGGTGGAGAGAATATATGCTTTGGCGCTCTCCTTGTTCGCCGGCTTGAACTGCTCAACCACCTGCGCCCACAGCAGGCGCAACGCGCGCAGCTTTGCAATCTCAAAGAAATAGTTGGCGCTCACTGACATGTCAAAGTAGATCGCCGATGCCGCAGCATCCACATCTACGCCCCTTGCAGTCAGGGCCGCAAGATATTCAGTCCCCGCGGCGATGGCGGCGGCCAGCTCTTCCACCACGGTCCCGCCTGCTTCCGGAATCTGCCCGCCGCGAACTGCCAGCGGCTTGAATCCGGGAAGTTTCGCCGCGGCCTTTACGGCGGCGGCAACTGAGTCGAACAACTCCGCCGCGTTATGGGCTGAGCTGCCCGTAAGAAGCAAATCGTTGAGCGGATCGAAGTCGATGGTGCCCGTAATCGCCTTGACCTTACCGGCGGCAACGGCCGCAAGCAACACGCTCTGCACCGAAGCGGCCAACGGCCCGGCCTTAAAACTTACGGGCGCATCAATGCCGGCCAGCAGGGTAACAACGTCTTCGACCGACTGCGGCAACGGCCCGGCTGCTTTGTCGCCGGTGAGGGTGATGTGGAAGCGGACGGCATCGGCGCCGCGTGTCAGCGCATCCTTTGCCTCCGCGTTGGCGGCGCCCAGGGAAGTGGTGTAGATGCCTTCGCTGATCTTCCACCGATTGTCGGTTTTGCCGCCGCGCAGGAAAGGAAATTCGCCGGGGACGGGGTTGAGCTGGGAGCCGAGGCTTTCAAGATTCTCTTCGCGATAGTAAGGGCGGACCGTTACTTTTTCGTCGGTCTTCCAGAGAAGCTTCTTGTCGTAATCGGCGCCCTTGAGATCCGTATGGATGACGCTCTCCCACTCTTCGGTAGTGACCGCGGGAAAGTCGTTGAGCAAGGTAAGCTTTGTGTCATGAGTCATGATCAATCCAGTTATCGGTTGGCTTCTCCGCCGGGCGGGGCCAATGGTGATGAAATAGCGTTCGAAATCCAGATGCCATATGTTGCCGACATCAACGATTGCCACTCTGCCCCCGCCAAATGAATGGGGGGCACTATGATTTCCGAATAAATACTGCCATAAAGTACTGCAAGACTATGATAATCGCCTCGCTTCCAGAAAACTAACTCACATTACAAAAAGCAGCCCAATCCGGACTCAATCCGGGCCAGATAACGACCAAAACTGGGTTCCATTGAGGAAACGAAGCCGCAGGAACAGGACTCATGGGATGGGCTGGATCGCGTTGACGCGCCGCTGCTTTTCTGCTGGTTGCGCTGGGTTCGCGGGCGCGCAAAGCCGCATGGGCGGCGGCCTCGGACGGTGAACCCGTGGGAATTGCGCGGCTCCGCAAGAAGAAAACGCAGCCCCCTGCGCCATGGCCTGGGCAATGGCGCAGGAGGCCCGTCAACGGAAGTTTCTGAAACTCCGCTCCGCGACGGCCTGCCGCATTTCGCTACGGCGCTGCTGCGTTGCGCTCCGGCCTAATCCCTCTCAAAGCGGAATTGCTTCTTCTCGCTGGATGGACCGGAATCGTCATTCGAGTTTGCTTTCTGCCACTCAACCTCGCTGATGACTTCCATTGCGGGCAGGCTCTTCTCCTTCAGTCCCTGGTTGAGTTGCGCCAGTTGAGCCGACGTCAGCTCCTCAAAGCCCTTGATGACGTCATCAAGCTCGCGGCGAAGCACCTCGGCGCGCTCGGCCTGCGCCTGCGTGGGACGCCCCTCGTAGCTGTTGACCGCGCCGTAAACGGTGCCAAGGAATTCACGAATGCGTTCCTCTCCGGTGATCGCGCCTCCCTCCTTGGTAGCCACGATCTTGGAGCGAAGCTCGTCCGCAGCCTTGGAATACGCCGCCAGCTTTACGCGCAGCGCGTCCTTCTCCTCGATCCTGGAAGCCCGCATGGCTGCGCCGTCGCGCGCTTCCGTAAGCGCGTCAACTGCCCATGTCATGTGCCCCAGGGTTTCATAGAGCTTCATCGCCAGCTCGTATTGCGCCCTGCGGTCCTCCACCGTATAAGCCGCCCGCGGATCGAGCGCGACTTGCAGCGGAGTGGTGTACACCTTGCCGCCCTTGGTCATCCTGACCGTGTACGTGCCCGGCATCACGCGCGGCCCAACCGCCGCTTCAAACAGGGCACTGGCCGCGGGCGGAACCTTCGGAGCTTTCCTCCTCATCGACCACTGCACGCGGTTGACGCCGCGCTTCAATCCCGGATTGATGCTGTCGATGAAGTTCCCATGGTCGTCGAGAATTTCGATCTTCATGTCACCGAGCAGGTGGCGGCTGCGCTGGTAATAAGTAATCGTGGCGTTCTCAGGACGCGAAGGTCCGGAGTATGTGCCATCGCCCTCCGCCCAGCCGCCATATGCCTGGATGTACTGAACGGAAAGCCTGGAAGGCAGGAACGCCGCCTCCTCTGACAACACCTTCGGCGTGAGCGAGCGCAGCGAACTGATATCGTCGATCACCCAGATGCCGCGGCCGTGCGTAGCCAGCACCAGGTCGCCTTCCCGCGCCTGCACCACAATGTCGCGCACGGCGGCCGCCGGAAAACTCGAACCCTTGTATTGCGCCCAGTGCGAGCCTCCATCCACGGAGACAAAGAGGCCGAACTCCGTCCCGAGGAAGAGAAGATTGGGATCTTCCACGTCTTCCTTGATGACATGCGCATAGCCTTTTACGCCATTCTCCCGCACGGGCAATGCCGTCCATGTCTTTCCCAGGTCCGTGGTCTTGTACAGGTAAGGCGTCATGTCGCCGAAGGTATGGCGGTCAAAGGTGGCATAGGCCGTGTTGGGATCGAAGCGGCTTGCTTCCACCGTCGAGACCCAGGAGTTCTTTGCCAGCTTCGGCACATTTGCCACCACGTTCGTCCAGTTCTTTCCGCCGTCGCGCGTCACCTGCAGGTTGCCGTCGTCGGTGCCGACCCAGATCACCTGGCCGTTTTTCGGCGACTCGCTGATGGAGTAAATGGACGTGTGCATCTCCGCCGATGAGTTATCCACCGTGACTCCGCCCGACTCCTCCTGCTTCTGCTTTTCCGGATCGTTCGTCGTCAGATCAGGCGAAATCCGCTCCCAGCTCTGCCCATGGTCGCGCGAGCGGAAAAGGTATTCGGCCCCGATGTAGATCGTCCCCTTTTCGTTCGGACTCATGTGAATCGGCGTGTTCCAGTTGAAGCGCAGTTTCTTGTGCCCGTACTCGGCGTAGGGAGTAATCGAGCGGGTCTCATGGGTGATCCGGTTGACGCGGCCAATCCCTCCGCCCTGGTATTCAGCGTAGATGTACGTTGGATCGCCGGTATCTTCAAAGGTCCAGAAACCGTCGCTGTTGTAAATGTTCTCCCAGCGCGAATTGGTGATGCCGCCCGGATAGGACGAGTCGCCCACCCATGAACTGTTGTCCTGCAATCCTCCGTAAACATGGTATGGGTCCGCGTTATCGACGCTGACGTGGTAGAACTGCGAAACCGGCAGGTTCAGCAGATGCTCCCAGCGCGTGCCTCCATCCTGGCTCTTCCACAGTCCGCCGTCGTCGCCGGCAAAGATGATGTTCGAGTTCTTCGGGCTGATCCAGACATCGTGGAAATCGCCGTGCGCCGCATCCGAGACGGAGCTGAAACTGCGTCCGCCATCATTGCTGCACAACAGGTTGAGATCGGGCTTGAAAATCTTGTTCTCATTCGCCGGATCGACGATGAGGTTGGCAAAATAAAAGGGACGCCAGATCATGTACTGGCTGGCATCCAGCTTCTTCCACGACGCTCCTCCGTCATCGGAGCGGAACAGCGCGCTCGCCGCCGATTCGATCATGGCATAGACCACGTCGGTCTTTGAAGGCGCAACCGCCAGCGCGATTCGTCCGTACGGCTTCGCCGGCAGTCCCTTCGCGTTCTGCTCCGTCAGCTCCGTCCAGTGCTCGCCGCCGTCGGTGGACTTGAAAACTCCGCTGCCCGCGCCTCCCGAGCGGAAGGTCCAGCCTTGCCGCCGGAAGTCCCAAAGAGATGCGTACAGCGTGCCCGGCTCTTTCAGGCTGCCGGCCAGCATGGCGCAACTGGTGGAGGGGTTGGCGCCGCCCAGCACCTTGCGCCAGCTCTTGCCGCCGTCGGAGGTTTTGTAAACTCCGCGCTCGCCGCCGTCGCTCCACAGATGCCCCAGCGAGCAGACCAGCGCGCTGTTGCCGTCCCTGGGATCGACGATGATCTTGGAGATGTGCTCGGAGTCCTTCAACCCGACGTTCGTCCAGTTTTCGCCGCCATCGGTGGAGCGGTACACTCCGTCGCCAACGCTGACGCTGTTGCGCACCCAGCTCTCGCCCGTTCCCACCCACACGTTTTTCGAATTCGCCGGGTCAACGGCGATGGCGCCGATGGACTGCACGGCCTCTTTGTCAAACACCGGCTTGAACGTGCTTCCACCATTCACCGACTTCCACACGCCCCCGGAAGCCGCAGCCGCAAAGACCGTAAGCCGCCCGTCCTCCTCTGTCGCGGCCAGCGCGGAGATGCGTCCGCTCATGGTTGCCGAGCCGATGTTGCGCGCGGGCAGCCCGGAAATTGATCCAGCGTCAAAGCGCAGCGGCGCTTGTGCGGCGGCATGAGTAAGCAACAACCCCGCCAAGGCCGCGCATGGCAGCACTCTCGCGGCGGCGGAAACGGCTAAAGAAATCGAAGGACGCGTCATCGAAGCAAACTTCTCCTCTCCGACCATGCGGAATTCTCTTGCGCTGAATCTCATTGCTCGCCTCCTGGCCCGGCGGGCGCCGGCTGAGGGCTCTTCGCCGCGGGCATCGCAAACAGCGAATCTTCAAGCGGAACGTTGGCCTCCACTTTTTCCAGAATGATCTTCTGCCGGTTCTCCGGATGCGCCTTCGGCCCAAACTGGATTGAGTACGCGTGCAGAACGCCGTTCACCGGCTTGTAGGAGCCATACTCCGTCGTGTTCTCGCGCACCGCGCCGCGGATGAACGTCGTGCGGTCCACTCGAAATTCCAGGCAGGTGTCCGGGTCCAGGTAGTAGGTCATGATGTCGCCGTTCTTAAGCGTGACCCGCACCACGTAGGCGTCATCGCCATCCACCGGCTGCTTGCCCTGGTATTCGAGCTTGTTGCCCTTGGCCGCCGCGTCCACCAGCGGGCCGTCGAAGTCCGCGTCCTCCATCAGCCCGCGCACGTCATCCTCGCCCATCATCTCGGCGTCCTTCTTGCCCTGGAAGGGAGAGATCTTCCAGCCGGTCTTGCCGTCGTAGGCGTCAATCTCGGTCATGCGCTGGAAGGTAAATAGCTGGCGCAGCTTATCCGGCCGCTTGCTCTCCATCGCCACGTCGGCCTTGAAGCCATCGACCTCGAACTTGCCTTGCAGGCGGTAACTCTGAACGGCCTTCATCTTCTCCAGTCCGCCCTTGGCCTGGATGTTCCTGGCCACTAGTTCCTCCGCCGTCTGCGCATTCGCAAGTGCGGCGGCGCATAGCAAAATGAGCGAAACGCAAACCAGCCTCATCGCTTTCATGCCTGTGTGCTCCTTCCTCACCGGCCGGGAGCGGCCGCTTAATGTCTTATTGACGTACAACACCTGATGGGGGTTCCCTGAATCGAACAGACAGCACGGCAAATCTCGCCGCGTGCTTTGGAGGTGCATCTCATATGCAGCGTTCTCTTTCGGGAGTGCCTGGAACGAATTGCCGAATTCCCCTAATCCAGTAGCTAAGAAACCGCGCCCCCGCGTTTGCCATCCAGTGGCGACTTGTTGCCCGGTTCGTAGCGCAGCGCGCGGTGTTGGGGGTAAGATGCTGCAACTTCCGCAGGGGAGGTTCGCCGGACATGAAGATTTGGCCAGCTTTTTTCTTTGTTTTGTTTCTGACGCTCCCGGCACTTGCCCAGGATCCCAACGGAGCCATGGACGGAACGGTGACCGACCCTTCCGGCGCGGTGATTGCCAACGCGGCCGTGACCGTCACTTCTTCGGCCGATAACGTGAAGCGCAGCGCCACCACCCACGCCAACGGCCGCTTCGCCTTCACCGGCCTTCCCGCCGGAAAATACTGGATCACCGTTGAAGCGCCGGCCATGCGGTGTCCGCGCCAGTGGGTCAACGTGCGCGTGGGGCAGACGGCCTTCGTCGGGCTGAAGATGCAACTGGCGGCGGCCAACGTCAATCTCGACGTCCGCGAAGAGAACGCTGTTGACCGCTCCAGCAGCGTGCTGGGAAACCCGGTTACCGAATTCGAGATTGAGAACACTCCGCTGGCCAACCGCAGCTTTGCCAACATCGCCTACATCGCGCCCATGACCGCGCCGGTTGAACCCTCGGACCCAACCAAGGCTCGAATTACCGCCGTCTCGTTTGCCGGCAGCTCCGGCCTCAACGTGGATCTCTCGGTGGACGGCGGCGACAACAACGACGACTATATAGGCGGCTTCCTGCAGAACTACACGCCGGAAGCGATCCGCGAATTCAACGTGCGCACGGCGCAGTTTGAGCCTGACACTTCGCGTACTAACGGAGGCTCGGTGGTCATCAGTACGCGCTCCGGCGGTAATGATTGGCATGGCAGCGCCTCCAGCTTCTTCCGCGCCAGCGCGCTCAACGCCCGCAACACCATCGACAATCCTGCTCCGGCGCCCAAGCAGCCATACCAGCGTCAGGATTACGTCGGCGCCATCGGCGGGCCGCTGCGGCGCAACCGGCTCTGGTACTTCGCTTCCTACGAGTACAACCACGAGATTCCCAGCGTGGCCTACAGCAGCTTCAGCCAGAGCGAATTCCAGAGTTTGTCCGAGCTGGCGGCGCAAGGCGAGATTCCCGGCATCACCTCCATCGCCGTGCCAACCTCGGTGACCGTCCCATTCGGCGACTCGCTGCTCAACTCGCGCATGGACTGGCAGCAGTCGCCGGCCTCGCGCTGGTTCCTGCGCTTCTCGTTGGACCGCAGCCTGACGCACAACGACCTGGTGCAGCAATCAACCTTGCCTTCCACCGGCTTCACCACACGGTCCAACTATTACAGCGCCGTGCTCGGCAACACGTACTCCCTGGGCGGCCATTGGCTGGCAAGCACCGTGCTCGCCGCCTCGATCTTTGACCATTCCAAGGCGCGCAACTCCCAGCTGGGATTTGCCCTGGCTTTTCCCTTCAGCACCACGGCGCTGACCACCAGCGGCTTTGAAACCTTCGGCGACAATCAGTTTGCCACCGCAATCACGGCCTTCCCCATCGCGCGCGAGCAGCAGAAGTACCAGTTCCGCTACGACCTCAGCCGGGCGACCGCCGCGCACACACTGAAAGTCGGCGTCAATCTGATCCACGAACCCGTGCTGCGCGGCCGCTTCGCCGACACCGCCGAAAGCGTCTATGTCTTCCCGCAGAATCCCAGCTACTACACCAGTTCCGGATGTCCGCTGCTGGATGCAAATCTCAATGACAACTGCCCGCACACCGTGCCCAACCTTGTGCCCGCAACCAACGGAACCTTTTCACAGAGCGTGCGGCGGCTCGGCTTCTACGGGCAGGATAGCTGGCGGATCTCACCAGGCTTTGCGCTGAATTACGGCCTGCGTTATGACACCACCTTCGGACTCTTCATCGCCAGCGGACATGACCAGAACGCAAACGCCACCCTGCAGCAGTTGCGCGCCGCCGGCGTCGCCTTTGCCAACGGTATTCCGCACGATTACCGCGGAGCCGTCAGCCCTCGCCTGGGCGCTGCGTGGTCGCCGCGCGGCCCCTCCACGGTGCTGCGCGCCGGCCTCGGACTCTACTACAACGATCTTGCCCAGAACGGCTGGGCGCAGGCCTTCCAGGCCGTCAACGGCGGAGCCAACCTCCCCGCCGCGGTCATCGATCCGCACTACCATTCGCCGTACGCAATCCAGGCCAGCGCGGCGGTCGAGCGCGCCCTGGGCCAGGGCTGGCGCCTCAGCGCGCAGTTCGAGCACCAGCAGGGCGTGCATCAGTACCGCCGTTATCAGTATGTTTCCGGAATTTCGTTGCCCGCCGATGCGCCCAGCGCCGCCGTCTTCCGCACCGACAACCGCTCCCGCTATGACGGCGGCTCGCTCATCCTCCAGCATCGCGCCGGACGCCTCGACCTGACCGCGCACTACACCTTCTCCCGCGCCACCACCTGGGGCGCAACCGTCGGCGAACTCTTCGATTATGTCAACGGAGTCACCAACGCCCTCCATCCCTTCGGCCCCGGCGATCACGGCCCCTCCGGCGAAGACATGCGCCACCGCTTCGTTGTGGAGGCAGCGGTTGACCTCCCCGGGCATTTCCGGCTCTCCACCTTGGCGCAGTTTGAAAGCGCGCGCCCCTACACCATGTTCACCCCGGTGGATATCAACGGCGACGGCAACGTCAACGACCGCGCCGTGGTCAACGGCGTGCAAACCTCGCTGGACGAGTTCCGCGGCTCCCCTTATTCACAGATCGACCTGCGCGTCAGCCGCGAGTTCCGCTTCGGCGAGCGGCTCTCCGTGCGCCCGCTCATCGAAATGTTCAACCTCCTCAACCGCCAGAATGCGGGAAACAACTATGTGCCGGACATCAGCGCGCTTCCCACTCCGGTCAATAACCTGAGCAACGCGACCGCCTTCTGCCTCAACGCCGATTGCTCCCAGACCCGGCCAATTCACAGCATCAACGACCTTCGCGTCCCCGCCGGAGCGCTGGGCGATTTCTTCGGTCCCGGCACCACCGTCGGCGTGCCCTTCGCGGCGCAGGCCGGAGTCCAGATTAATTTTTGAGTTTGCAGCCGCCGCAGGAGCCGCGCCATCCATCAGCAGCTATACGTTCCGCGCAGCGAAGCAACCTGCTGATCCAGTTCCTTCTCGCGGCAGACTCTTTCCAGGTATGCGACCATCTCGCCCAGGAGATCGTCGATGGACAGCAGCGCGATCGCACCGCCCTCCACTTGCACGGGAAGATAGCGCATACGTTTTCCCCTCATCCGGCACAGACAGTCCTGCACCGAATCCGTGAGGCTCGCCAGCCCATCGCAGGGCGTCATCACCTCGCGGAGAGTCGCCGCCATTCCCTTTTTTTCCTCCCGCGTGCAGGAGCGGGCATGGTCGCGCTCGGAGAAGATTCCGATGAAGCGTCCGTCATCCATTACCGGAATCGCTCCAAGATCGCGCTCCGCCATCACCTTCAGCGCTTCCTCCTCCGAGGCGTCCGCGCGGATGCCCTGCGGAGTGGATGCCATTCTCCCGAGGACGCTCCGCAGCGTCAATGGCTCGACGCGGGGATGCTCTGGAGACTCGGATCGTCTTCCCGCAACGCGCGCATCCAGCACTCCTGGAATATCCATGGCCCGCCCTTCTGCTCCGGGAAACCTCCCCGGCTCTGGCGCTGGTCAATTGGATGCGAATGCAGGAAGCTGCGGCGGAACGCTGCGGGTGCGCTTCGGGTGCGCTTCGGGTTTGCTTCGGGTTTGCTGTGGGTGTGCTGTTGGTTTGCCGCGATATGCTGCGGGTGGCCCACATCCGCCCGCTGTTGGGCGAATGTGGGGAACAGAACTTGCAGTGGGCCCACCTGCGACGCGCGCTTCTCGTGAACCAACGTTGCAGAGCGGTTTTCAGCAATCCAGAAATCGCGTGAAAGCCTGCGCGGCCTCGATCCCCTGCGCTATTTTGCTTTCGCGGCTTCGGCCTTCCCGGCCATCTTCGCCAGCCGCTTCTGAATCATCACCACGCGTTTCTTAGCCTCTGGCGAACTGTTCACAACCTCTTCCACGCCGGCCATGAACGCGGGGTTATCCAGTTGCTTCCGCAAGTCCTTCAGGAAGGGCTTGAACTTGGCATAAACAAAAACCATCTCTCCGTTCCAGGTGAAGAACAGACCGGGGTGGACGATGCCGTTCAGAACGAACGAAGCCGCATTCTCCCAGTAGGAGAAAACCTGCCGGGCCCAGGCGTTCTCTTGAGTCCCCAACGCTTGCACGACTTTGAGAACGTCCTCGACGCCCTGGGGCTGGAATTGCATCATGACGAAATTGCGAGCCTTGCGCATCTCTGCTTCGCGGCGCAGCTCATACAGCTTGATACAGAGATCCGCATCGGTCGCGGTTGCTTTTCTGCCTCTTGCCATTTTGGTTTCTCCTTGAACTCCGGCCATCCATCTTATCCTTTGCGGACGCCCACGATTACGAAGTCGGGATCTGCGGAGCCTGCTTCCCCACTCCTGACACCTCCGGCAAAACCCGGCGCAAAAGAAAATCCCCCCTGCAACCTGTTCGTTGCGGGAGGGATAGACTTCTGTTGGTGCCGAGGGGGGGACTCGAACCCCCACACCCTTGCGAGTACATGGACCTGAACCATGCGCGTCTGCCAATTCCGCCACTTCGGCACGGTGAAAGGAGAGCGCTGAGCGCCGCGATGACCTTATCGGTCATGCCTTTCGATCTTGGCTTGCAAATGGATTGTAACACACGGCTATGCTTTGTCGAATCCGTCTCTGTGGAAGACCTGAACCCCCTCTTTCCGCCCCGCAACCGCCCATCCGGGCACGGCGGAACCGCGCCGCCTCCGTGTCGTTCGCGCCACTGCGCCGCCTGCGGCCGGGCACATTTTTCTCGCGCCTTTTGCGCAGGAACAGGGTTGCGGACTATATTCTTGCTATTCCGCTCCAGCAGGTCGAAAGCGCGGTCTGGCCCGTGCCGGGGCGTTTGTGGGGAAACCAGAAAGCTCATCCGTAGCCGGGGATTTGTCTCTGCCGCCCCGGCAGGTAGAGAATGTACGCGAAGTGATCCAGAGGAGTTAAATGCCTGAATCAAATTCCGATGCCGCTCCGAAAATCCCCTTGCCCATCAGCAAGGAGATGCGGACGCTCGCACACGATCTGAGCAATTCCATTGAGACCATCATGCAGGCCTGTTACCTGCTCAGCCAGGCAAAGCTGGATGACACCAACAAGAAGTGGCTGGAGATGATCGACCAGGCCACCCGCGATGCCGCGCGCATCAACCGCCAGCTCCGTGAAGTGCTGCGCAACCAGAGCCAGGAGCCTTAATCCCGCTCGGGCGGACGCGGCAAACCCTGCTCCGCACCCGCTGCCGGGGTGCATTTTAAGCTGCTCTGCCCATCCCTGTCTGCTCTACAAGTGATTGCCCGCCGCCCCGCTCGCTGATACACTCGGTGGCGCTGTAAGGAGGCATTCATGACAGCCGCTTTAACATCTGTTGCAACCTTTGAAAATCTTCACTACGAAAAAAAAGACCAGATCGCATTCATAACTATTGCGCGTCCCAAAGTCCTCAACGCGCTGAACGCTCCCACTCTCCGGGAGCTCAGCCGCGCCTTCCAGTCCGTACGTGACGATGATGATGTGCGTGTCGCCATCCTCACCGGCGAAGGCGAAAAGGCCTTCGTCGCCGGCGCCGACATCAACGAATTCACCGCCCTCGGCGCGATTGGCGCGGAAGCTCTTTCCGTGCGCGGCCAGGCCGTCTTCTCGCTGGTCGAAAACTGCGGCAAGCCCGTCATCGCCGCCGTCAACGGCTTTGCGCTCGGCGGCGGCTGCGAACTCGCTCTCGCCTGCACCATCCGCATCGCCTCGGAGAACGCCCGCTTCGGACAGCCGGAAACCAAGCTCGGCCTCATCCCCGGCTACGGCGGCACGCAGCGCCTTGCCCGCCTCATCGGCAAGGGCCGCGCCCTGCAAATCATTCTCACCGCTGACATGGTCAAGGCCGACGAAGCCCTGCGCGTCGGGCTGGTCAATGAAGTCACGGCCCCTGCCGAACTGCTGCCCCGCGCCGAAGCCATTGCCAGGAAGATCATCGCCAACGCCCCGGTCGCCGTCCGCCTCAGCATTGAGGCCGTCAACAAGGGCCTCGACATGAGCCTCGCCGAGGGACTGGCCTTCGAGGCTTCGCTCTTCGGCCTCAGCTTCTCCACCGACGACAAGAACGAGGGCACGGCCGCATTCCTCGGCAAACGCGCCCCCGAGTTCAAGGGCGTCTAGGCGTCCCTGCCCGCTCCGCGCCTCAATCGGGTGACCATTCCGGCAACTTTCCATCATGGAATTTTGCCGGAGCGGTCACCCCTTTCCCTGCCCTTCCTGCTGCCCTGCCCCCGCACCTGTGGTACAAAAGAGGATGTGATCCGCTCATTTCATCGCCTCATCCTGCCTGCCCGCGACGAAGACTTCCGCGCGCTTGAAGAGTTTTTCTCCGCCATCGGCTTCGCTCCCGGCGAAAACTGGACCGGCCGCCGCTCCAAGGGCTGCAAGTTCGAGGCCTTTGAATCCGGCGTCGAACTCGCCATGGGCCAGAACATGCCCAACGCCGATCTCGTCGTCGAGGTCGATAACGCTGACATCGTCGCTGAAGCCGCCCGCGCCAAGGGTTTTACCTTCGTCTCCGAAATCGCCGATTGTGACTGGGGCGCGCGTCTCTTCGTGCTGCAGGTCCCGGCAGGATTCGGCAATCTCGCCGTCTTCAGCTACAACGAAAACTGGCGCCAGCCGACGAAGGAATCGCAGCTCGACTCGACCGGAATGAAGTTCGCCGTCATCGTCTCGCGCTTCAACGCCTTCATCACCGAGCGCCTGCTCGCCGGCGCCACCGACGCGCTGCGCCGCACCGGAGCGCTCGCCGCCGACATCGAAATCGTCCGCGTCCCCGGAGCCTTTGAAATTCCCTCGGCCGCAAGAATGCTGGCCGAAACCGGCAAGTACAACGCTCTCGTCTCCATCGGTTGCCTCCTCCGCGGAGACACCGCGCACTATGACGTCATCGTCAACGAGGTCACCCGCGGCATCGGCGAAGTAACCCTCGCCACCGGAGTGCCCATCGGCTTCGGCGTCCTCACCTGCGACACCCTCGAGCAGGCTATCGACCGCGCCGGATTGAAGATGGGCAACAAGGGATTCGAAGCCGCCCTCGCCGCCCTCGAACTGGCCGCACTCAAAATTTCGCTGAAGAAGTAGAGATCAAAAGGAATCATGGGTACACGACGCAAATCACGCGAGCTGGCGCTGCAGATGTTGTTTCAGGCGGACATGGGCAAACAGTCGGTCGAGCAGGTGCAGAAGACCTTTTGGGCCGAACGCCGCGACCTGGAAGACAGCGTGCGCAACTTCGCCGATGACATCTTCCGCGTCGCCATGGAGCGCTACGAAGAAATCGGCGCACTCCTGGAAGGCCACACCGAACACTGGCGCCTGGAGCGCATGGCCGCCGTCGATCGCAACATCCTGCGCGCCGGGGTCGCTGAATTCCTCGGCTTCCCCAAAACGCCGCGCCCCGTCATCATCAATGAAGCGCTGGAGATCGCCCGCCGCTTCTCCACCCCGGAGTCCGTCCAGTTCATCAACGGCGTGCTCGATTCGGTGGCCCGCAAGCTGGAGCCGCAGCCCGCAACTTCGCACAAAAAGTAGATTGCTCTCCGGCTCTACCCGCAGATGCGTTTTTCCTCCACATGAGGTTGCAACGCCCGGTCGCGCCGCACGTCCACTCTGGTGGCTTGCCCGCCGGAGTTCACCATCCACAGGAACGGGTAGAAGTCTTCCCGGATGGGTGCTGCGTTTCTTGCAATAATCGTCAGCTTCGCTCTGTCGCCGTTCTCCAGCCTTTCCTTCGTTTCACGCATGATGCTGTTCACTACTACACTCTCTGCCATACATATACTGCCTCCCGCGCTTCACGTCTGAGCAAAATAGACCTTGCCCCGGCGCGCTCCCATCTCCTGCGCGGGCGATTTAGGGCAATCCCTGTTCGGAGTTCTGCGGCCTCCTGCGGTATGCTTACATCAGTTCGGCAGTTCTGCTCCGTCGGCAATCCCAGCACAGGTCACGAGGATACAGAATGAAGGCGACGACAAAGATCGCGGTGTTTGATACCACTTTAAGAGATGGCGAACAGGCAGCGGGCACCCGGCTCGGAGGCCGCGACAAGATCACCATCGCGCGCCAGCTCGCGCGGCTGAAGGTGGACATCATCGAGGCCGGCTTCCCGGCTTCCTCCCCCGAGGACTTCGAGGCCGTCCGCAAAATTGCCCTTGAGATCGAGGGACCGACCATCTGCGCCCTCTCGCGCGCCGTCCCGGCCGATATCGAAGCCTGCGGCAAGGCCCTGGCCAAGGCGAAGCGCCCGCGCATCCACACCGGCATCGGCGTCTCGGACATTCACATCATGGGCAAGTTCCAGGATGAGCGCTACGGCAAGACGCTCGAAGACAAGCGCTCCAAGCTCATCACCATCGGCGTTGACGCCGTCATCCGCGCCCGCAAGTTCGTCGACGACGTGCAGTTCTACGCCGAGGACGCCGGCCGCGCCGAGCCCGCCTACCTCTACAAGATGCTCGAGGCCGTCATCGCCGCCGGAGCAACCGTCGTCAATATTCCTGACACCACCGGCTACACCGTGCCGGAGCAGTACGGCGCGCTCATCGCCGGCATTCGTGACAACGTGCCCAACATCGCCCGCGCCACCATCAGCGTGCATTGCCATGACGATCTCGGCCTCGCCGTCGCCAACTCTCTCGCCGGCATCCGCAACGGAGCGCGCCAGGTCGAGGGAACCATCAACGGAATCGGCGAGCGCGCCGGAAACGCCGCCCTCGAAGAAGTCATCATGGGCATCCGCACCCGCGCCGACTACTACGGAGTCACCACCGGCGTCGAGCCCAGGGAACTCTTCCGCACCAGCCGCATGGTGGCCGATATGCTCGGAATGCCCGTGCCCGCCAACAAGGCCGTCATCGGCACCAACGCCTTCGCCCACAGCTCCGGCATCCACGTCGACGGATTCCTCAAGGACCGCCAGACCTACGAAATCATGCGCCCCGCCGATGTCGGCTTCACCGAGAGCCGCGTCGTGCTCACCGCCCGCACCGGGCGCGCGGGCCTGCGCTCACGCCTTGAAAAGCTCGGCTACGAACTCACGAAGGCCGAGCTTGACACCCTGTACCAGCGCTTCCTCACCGTGGCTGACAAGAAGCAGGAGGTGCTCGACGAAGATCTCGCCGCCCTCGTGCATGATGAGCTGCCGCCCCTTGAGCATCACCTCAAGCTCGAGTATCTGCACACCTACAGCGGCACCGCCGCCATCCCCACGGCCACCGTGCGCATTCTCATCAAGGGCAAAATGCACGAAGGCGCAGCCATCGGAGACGGCCCCGTCGACGCCGTCTACAAGGCCATCTCGGCCGTCACCGGCACCCAGGCCAAGCTCCTGCGCTATGACATTCGCGCTATCACCGGAGGCACTGAGGCCATGGGCGAAGTCACCGTGCACGTCGAACTCAATGGCCGCCGCGCCATGGGCCGCGGCGCATCCACCGACATCATCGAGGCCAGCGCCAAGGCCTACGTGGACGGGCTGAACCGGCTGGGCTAAGGGTGCGCTTGCGCGTTGCGCGAGGCGTAATCGAACGTTTACACTTGATAAGTGTTAGGTTACGGGATACAGTCTCTTCAGTGAAACTCCGGAACTTCACACACAAGGGCTTGAAGAAGCTCTACGCAGAAGATAGCGCGAAAGCTGTTCCAGCCGGTACGGTGGACAAACTCCGCAAGATGCTCGCATTTCTGGATGCCATGGACGACCCGGAAGAATTACGGGAGCTTGCCTCCTGGAAGGCACACACCCTGGCTGGCAGCCGCAAAGGTACTTGGAGTTTGAGCGTTACCGCGAACCTGCGCTTGACCTTCCGGATCGACACCGCCGAGCGGGAAGTTTGCGACGTGAATCTGGAAGACTATCACTGAACGGAAGGAGAGAATGCCATGCCGATAAAGAACCCGCCCCATCCTGGAGATTTCATTCGCACGGAAATTCTTGAGCCTGCGGGATTATCGGTCACCGCCGCGGCGGCTGCGCTGCGCGTCTCCCGGCCTGCCCTCTCCAGTCTGCTGAACGGCAGGGCGAACCTCTCCGGCGAGATGGCCCTGCGCATCGAGAAGGCTTTCGGCGTGAAGATGGATACGCTCATGCGGATGCAGTCCTCCTATGACATCGCCCAGACTCGCAAGCGCGAGAAGGAAATCCATGTGCGGCGAATTCCCCTGCTCGCCGCCAGCACAATTTTCTAAGCGCCCCTTCGCTCTTCGCTCGCGGTCTTTCCATGGGGAAATGCCCTTCCACCCTGTTGTGGGATGTAGTAGAGTAGCTGGCCACATGACAGCCCGCTTGCTTGCCGCGCTCCTCTTCCTTTGTGCCTCCCCCCTGTCGGCCCAGGCCCCGGCTTCCGCGCCCGTGGTAGTGCCCGCCCAGGTCCACACCAACGACATCGGCTTCAGCTACAACCTACCCTCGGACTGGGAGGTCGTCGACATACAGTCCTCCGTCCCGGCCATCAAGGACAAGGTGGAGAAGGAAGCCACCAGCGAAGGCGAAAAGATCGGGGCCAGTTGCTCGCAGGTTGCGCTCACCGCCCGCCACGGCACGCCATCCTCCGTCGTCGTGGTTATCGTCGTGCCCTACTCCTGCCTCGGGCAGGAGTTCACCGCCAAGGATTTGCCGGACTTTGGAGCAGGCGTCTCCGAGGGTCTCAAAAGCACATTCGTCATCTCCAATTCGGTCTACGGAGACTACTCGCTGGGCAGCCATCGCCTCTGGATCGAGCGCGCCTCCGGCAAGCTCAGGGACAATCCGGACGCCGCCTATACGGTGGAAACCGTTTGCAGCCTGCTCAAGAAAGGCGCCGTCTGCTGGATGGTGATGGCTCTCGATAGCTCCTCCCTGCACACCATCGAGCAGGGCGCTCTGTCGCTGGAAGGCGAAGCCGCCCCCGGACTGGTGCCGGTAAACGCCTTTGACAAGAGGCCGCCCGTAAAGTAGCCGCCCGCCTTGGCGCAAGCTCCCTCCCGGCGCGCGGTCGGCTTCCGCGCGCTCCCGGCAAGGCTCCGGCTCGTCCACCTGTATAATCAATCTCGATAGCGTTGGGATCGGGTGGTCGCCGCCCGCGGTGCTTACGCCGGCTTGCCGGAGAGTGCGCCTCGGGGGGAGGAAAGTCCGAACTCCGCAGAGCAGTGTGCCGGATAACGTCCGGGAGTGGCGGCTTCAAGGCCGTCCGACGGAAAGTGCCACAGAGAATATACCGCCTCGCAAGAGGTAAGGGTGAAAAGGTGCGGTAAGAGCGCACCGGGCGTTCAGTAATGAACGTTGCATGGCAAACCCCACACGGAGCAAGACCAAATAGGGAGGAATGAGCGCAGGGCGCAAGCCCCGTGCCTCAGCGAACCGGCTCGGCTCGCCAAACCTCCGGGTAGGTCGCTTGAGCGGCGTGGTAACGCGCCGCCTAGACGAATGATCGCCACGGCAGCAATGCCGTACAGAATTCGGCTTACAGATCCCAACGCTTCACTTGCACCTGCGGTCGGAGCGGCACTCGTTGCCGCGTACCCGGCTGGCTCAACCTGCCGCCGCGCTTCGAGAGAAGACGGCGGCATCAGTTTTCTTACCGCTTCTTGTGCTCGTCCACGACCTGCTTGTAGATCTCAAGCATTCTGCCCACGGACGCGTCCCATGAAAAACGCTGCGCCTGTTCGATGCCCGCGGCTTTCATGCGCTCGCGCAGAGCCTGGTCGGTCAGCACGCGCAGCAGGGCGCGGCTGATCTCGAAGACGTTTTCCGGATTCACCATCAGCGCCGCGCCGCCCACCACCTCGGGCAGCGCCGTGGTGTTCGAGGCCACCACCGGAGTGCCGTGCGCCATCGCCTCCAGCGGCGGCAGGCCGAAGCCCTCATACAGCGACGGGAAGACAAAGACCTTCGCCATGTCGAAGAAGACGCGCAGCACGTCGATGGAGACATAGCCGAGGAAGCGCACATCGTGCTGCACGCCGCTGCGGATCACCGCGCGCCGTATGTCGGGATTCTTCGAGACCTCGTCGCCGATCACGATCAGCTTCAGGTCCGGGTACGTGCCGTCCTTGGCCAGCTCTCCCTTGAGCGCCGAGAACGACTCGATGATGCGCGCCACGTTCTTGTGCGGGCTGATGCGTCCCGCGTAGAGCAGGAAGGGCGAGTCCACCTGGTAGCGTCCGCGGATGATCGCCTGCTCGGCCGGCGTGGAGTGGCCGCGCAGAAAATTTTCATCGAGCGCGTTGTACACCACTTCGATCTTGTCCGGCTTTACGTTGAAGAAGCGGGCCACGTCGCGCTTGGTGAAATTCGAGACCGCAAAAATCCGCGCCGCGTGGTGCATCACCTGCCGCGTGAAGTAGGAGTGCATCATGCGCCGCGCTCCGTTGTTGGTGCGCGCGCGGTACATGTAGTCCAGCAGGTCGTGGACCGTGATGACGAACGGAGCCTTGGTAATCAGCGGACGCCAGAAGGTGTGCGGCACATGGATCAGGTCCACCTGGTGCGCGTTGATGACCTTGTGCATCTCCAGGTAGTTCGCGAAGGTGGTCTCGGGATTTTGCAGCGGGAGGAAGTGGAAGTTTTCCGGAAGCTCGCCAAGCTGCTCAAAGCGCGCCGCCGCGCCCACCAGGTAATACTCATTCGTCTGGTCGATCCGCCCGAGGGTGCGCACGACGTTGCGGATGTAGGTCGCAAGACCGAACTCGTACATCCGGCGAATGTCGATGGCGATGCGCATGGGTGAGTTAAGTGTACCCGGAGGAGAGAAGAAGCGGGACGGCAAAAACCCGCTTTTCTGGCTGAACGATTAACGGACTGGATAATCGTTGGCCGACGCGTGTTAACAACAAAGTCAATGGTTCAGCACCCTGCCGAACCATTGACCAATAAATAAACAGACGCTTCCAAACGATTATCCTACTGGTTAATGCTGACCCCTAAAATGCACCATTTTGAGTGCAAAAATAGGCGCAGCCGAAGCCGCGCCCATCGGAAGAAACTTCGCGTTATGCGTGCAGCGTTTCCGGCTCGTGAGCCTTGCGGCGCTCGGGGTAGAGCGGGAATTGCTCGCAGAGCTCAAAGACCTCGGCGCGAATCTTCTTGAGCGCGGGCTCGTCGGTGCGCTGTTCCAGCGCGCGCACAATCCAGTGGGAGATCTGCTTCATCTCCGCTTCCTTCATGCCGCGCGTGGTCATCGCCGGCGTGCCGAGGCGGATGCCGCTCGGCTTCATCGGCGGATTCACATCGAATGGAATCGCATTCTTGTTGACCGTGATGCCAGCCACGCCCAGCGCCTTCTCGGCTTCGCTGCCGAACATGCCCTTGCTGAAAACATCCACCAGCATCAGGTGCGTGTCCGTGCCTCCGGAGATGATGCGGTAGCCTTCTTCGGCGAGCGACTGCGCGAGCACCTTGGCGTTAGCTACGATCTGCGCGGCGTACTCCTTGAAGCTCGGCTGCAGTGCTTCCGCGAAGCAGACGGCCTTGGCGGCGACGACGTGCACGAGCGGGCCGCCCTGGCATCCGGGGAAGACCGACTTGTCGATGGCGGCGGCGAACTCCTGCTTGCTGAGGATCATTCCGGAGCGCGGTCCGCGCAGGGTTTTGTGCGTGGTGGTGGTGACGATGTGGGCGTGCGGCACGGGCGAGGGATGCGCGCCTCCGGCGACGAGTCCGGCGAAGTGCGCCATGTCCACCAGGTAGAGCGCGCCGACCTTGTCGGCGATCTGCCGCATGCGGGCGAAGTCGATGGTGCGCGGATAGGCCGAGCCTCCGCCGATGATGAGCTTGGGCTGCTCGCGCGTGGCGATGGCTTCCATCTCGTCGTAGTCGAGGGTCTCGGTCTCGCGGGTGACGCCGTAGCTGACGACGCGATAGGTCTTGCCGCTGAAGCTGAGCTTGTGTCCGTGGGTAAGGTGCCCGCCGTGGGCGAGGTCGAGTCCCATGATGGTGTCACCCGGCTGGATGACAGCGTAGTAGGCGGCCATGTTGGCCGAGGAGCCGGAGTGCGGCTGCACGTTGGCGTGCTCGCAGCCGAAGATCTGCTTGGCGCGGTCGCGCGCAAGATTCTCGACAACGTCGGCGAACTCGCATCCGCCGTAGTAGCGCTTGCCGGGATAGCCCTCGGCATACTTATTCGTGAAGACCGAGCCGGTGGCTTCAAGCACGGCTTCGCTGACGAAGTTCTCCGAGGCAATCAGTTCGAGACCTTCATGCTGGCGGTTCTCTTCGTTGAAAATGGCCTGGGCGATCTCGGGGTCTACCGCGCTGAGCAAACGCGACATCGATGAAGATGAATTCGACATGGGAACTCCTGTTCAGACTGAATCTATAGGGTACGACGGAAGGGGCAACGGTGGGAAGAGGAGAGGGAATGTGCGGCGCGTGAGCGTCCACTGGAATGAGTGCCGAACCAGTCAAGCACGCGTCTATCAAATTCCTCCGCAGCAACGCTCACCGCAGGTGGCCCACATCCGCCCTCTTTTGGCGAATATGGGGAACAGGTTCAGGCTTCTGCTTTCCTCTTCGCGGCTGTCCATTTCGATTCGATTTGCACCTTGCAGTCTTCGCCGGAGAGGTGGTGGCGGAAGCTGCTCCATCTCCAGTCCCCGGCGGCTGACGCCAGTCCGCGCTTTACCGGGTTGCGATGGATGTATCGCAGCTTCTCCACGAACTCCTGGTAGTCACGCAGATTGCGATCATAGTAGCGCGCCTGCCAGAGCGGTGAACGCGACTCCCGATTCTTGCAATGAGACGAAAGCAATGATGTTGAGAGCTTCAGGGATTGGATTGCCGTGGCTACCGTGCGGCGTTCGGGTTCGGAGATTACAAGGTGGACGTGCTCGGGAATGAGGACGAAGCCGAATACAAGAAACAGAAAACGTTTGCGAGCCTTCTCCAGTGCGTTGAGGAAAGTCAGGCACAACTACTCGTCAAGGAAATAGGGAAGCCGGTGATAGCAGGTGAAGGTAATGAAATGAGCCTGTCCGGAATTGTGGAAACGCTTGAGGCCGCTTGGCATGGAATGCAGTGTAGCTGCATAAATTGATGGAGGAAAGAGCAAGTTCTGTTCCCCACATTCGCCCAACAGCGGGGCGGATGTGGGCCACCCGCGGAGAGAATGTGAGGCACCCGGAGCGTTACGTGTGGGCTTTTTCGATCTCGTGGATTTTATCGAGGCGGCCGGAGTGGCGGCCTCCGGAGAAGGGCGTGTCGAGCCAGATCTGCACGATGTGCATGGCGTCGCCTTCGTCGAGGATGCGTGCTCCGAGGGTGAGGACGTTGAGGTTGTTGTGCTCGCGCGACATCTGCGCCTCATAGGCGCTGCTGATGTTGGCGGCGCGGATGCCGGGGACTTTGTTGGCGGTGATGGCCATGCCGATGCCGGAGCCGCAGACGAGAATGCCGCGCTCGGCGCGCCCGGCGGCTACGTCCTCGGCGACCTTGAGAGCATAGTCGGGGTAGTCAACCGAGTCGGAGGTGTTGCATCCTTCATCGAGGACGAGGTGGCCGCGCTCAAGGACGTACTGGCGGACGCGGTCTTTGAGGAGGTAGCCGGCGTGGTCGGCTCCGAGAGAGATCTTCATTGCAATATTGTAAATGGAGTTTTTTCGGGGCCAAACGAAAAAGCGCAGGGCGCGCCACGTGGCCGCGGCACGCCCTGATTCGAGGAGGGAACGAACAGTTTGTTTATATGCGCGCTTCTACTTGGGAGCCAGCAAAATCGAGAGCTGGCGCGGAAATTCCGGCGGCTATGAGGTGGTTTGCAGCGAGGCGGACTCGAAGGCTCCGCCGGTTGGGTAGGCGCGGTTGAAGGCTCCGGCAACGAACTTTGTGATGAGATAGCCGTCCATGTATTTGTAGGGCGACTCGCCGAGGGTATAGTGGCCGCAGGGCAGGCAGCGGATCTCAGCCTGAAGGTTGCGGCTGCGGAACTCGTCGGCAATCTTGTGGCTGAATTCCGGGAGGAAGGTGCGGTCGTAGGCGGTGTGGATCATGAGCACCTGCTTGGGCCAGCGCTCAAAGTTGTCAAAGTAGCAGATGGGGCTGACGCAGGAGAGCGAGCGGCGCAGTTCCTCTGCGTTGAGGACCTTTTCGATTCCGGCGCGGACATGACGGGTGGAATAGCCGGTCCAGACAACGTCTCCGAAGTAGGTGGAGGCATGATTAAAGATGTTGACGCGGATGCGCGGATCGTGGGCGCTGGCGTTGAAGGCGTAGCAGGAGCCGAGGCTGGTGCCGAGAACTCCGAACTCGGTGTAGCCCTGCTGCTCCAGCCAATCGACACAGCAACGAATGTCAATGATTCCCTGGCGCGAGGCGTGGATGGTGCGCCCGATATTGGAGCTGACGGAGTAGTCGGCGCGGTGAAGTTCGGCGGGCATGCGGATGTCGTGATAGGGCATGCTGAGGCGCAAGGTGGAGACGCCGAACATCCGGAAGAGGCGGGCGAAGGCGTTGTGGCTGAGGGCGTCGCCGTTCCACTGGGGAACAATGATGATGGCGCGCTTAGGCTTATCCTTCGCAGGCGGCGCTGGGAACCAGCGCGCGTTGACCAGATCGTTTTCAGGATAGGGCGAACGGACGGGCGAGGTGAAGCGTAGGAAGGTTCCGAACTGACCGGCGTACTTGGCGTCGTCCACGGCGGGGTTGGCGTGGCTGCCGGTGCCATGGACGCGGATGGGGCGCTGCTCAAGGCGGAAGTCGGTGGGCGTGGTGTAGCCGAAAAACTCGTCGCTGTTGGCGATGAGACGGTCGTTCAGATCGAAGAAATATTGCTTCTGCGCTTCGGGCGAGGAGGAGGCGGGGAGATCGCCGGAAGTGACGCCGGGGAAATCGGCGGTCCAGTCGAGGCCCCACTCAAAGGGCCGCACCACGCGATTGCTGTCGCGGGTTTCAAGGCGGTACTCCCAGTCGTTCATCCAGCGAGCATAACGAGAGCGGATCATATGAGTTGGTGCTTTGATTTTATCAAGCGGGAGGATGGAGGACAGAGCAGCTCGCAGCCAGAGGGCGGGAGAGAGAGCTGAAAGGCGCAGGAGGGCGGGTTAATGGGGGCAGGGATGAGCAAGGTCAACCACCCCACATCTGCCAGCGACGGGCAGATATGGGGCACCGGAATCAAGAATGATGGCCTGCGCTACTCGACGTAGACGCGGGGGACTCGGGGCGAGAGGCCGCAGAGGATTTCGTAGACGATGGTGTTGGCGAGGCGGGCCTGGTCGTCGGCTCCGATGGAGCAATGCGGGCTGCGGCCGATGAGAAGGACTTCGTCGCCGATGGCGGCCCCGGGAATGTCGGTGACGTCGATCATGGTGAGATCCATGCTGACGTTACCGGCAATGGGCGCGTAATGGTCGTGGAGAATCACCTGGCCGCCCCTGGAGAGCTGGCGGTTGAAGCCATCTCCGTAGCCGACGGGGATGACCGCCAAGCGGGTGGGGCGGGCGGCGCGCCAGCGCTGGTTGTAGCCGACGGGCGTTCCGGAAGCAATGTCACGCAAGGCAATGATGCGGGTCTTCCAGGTGAGGACGGGGCGGACGGGAAGCGCGGTGGTCCCGGCTCCGGGGCCTTCGCTTTGTCCTTCGCAAGCCAGGTTGTAGCCGTAGAGGGCGAGGCCGGGGCGGACCATGTTGTTCCAGGTCTCCGGACGGGCGACGGTGGCGGCGGTGTTGGCGAGGTGACGATAGCGCGGGTGGAGTCCGGCGGCGGCAAGCAGGGCGATGGCGCGCTCGAAATCGGCGCGCTGCCGGGCAGCGACGGGCGAGTTGAGGACTTCGGATTCGGAGAGATGGCTGAAGACGCCTTCCAGCTCAACGACCGGCGAGCGGGCGATGCGGGCGGCGAGCGCGGGGAGATCGGCGAGCGAGACTCCGAGGCGGGCCATGCCGGTATCAACCTTGAGATGGACGGGGATTTTGTGAGTCAGGCCCAGCGACTGCGATGCATGCTCCAGAGCCTCGATGTGCTCGGCGGTGGCGATGGCGGGGGTGAGCGAGTGGCGCAGGAGCGACTCCTCTTCCCCGCGCCAGAAGCCGGTCATGACGAGGATGGGCAGCTTGACTCCGGCGTCGCGGACGGCGATTCCCTCTTCGGTGGAGGTGACGCCGAGAAAAACGGCTCCGGCTTCTTCGAGGGCGCGGGCGGATTCAATGACGCCGTGCCCGTAGGCGTCACACTTGATGACGCAGCAGGGAGTGATGCCGGGGCCGAGATGGCGGGCGACGACACGATAGTTTTCAGCGAGAGCGGAGAGCGAAATTTCAGCCCAGTTGGGACGAGTATGCACGGAGAACTTCTGCTGAGTCGATGACAAGAGAATAAGCCCTTAGAGATTCCAGTATAGCTCGCAGAGATGGATTGGGGATGAGTGCCAAGGCGGGTTCGTGGGGGAAATAGGGGGAAAGGCTGAGGTTCCGGGTTGAAGTGCCTCTTGGGCCGCACAGGAGATTTGAGCGGAGCGGGGGTCCTTCACTTCGTTCAGGATGACCCTTCATAAAATGAAAACTCGCGTGGATAGCGCGACATGGCGCCGCTACTCGTGCAGCCAGTCCTCACGCGCGAGGGTTTCAAAGCGAGTGGAGCCCTTGATGAAGGCGAGCTGGATGGTGTCCGTGGGGCCGTTGCGCTGTTTGGCGATGATGATTTTTGCTTTGCCCTCAAGCTCGGGATTCTGACGGTCGTAATACTCGGGGCGGTAGATGAACATGACGATGTCGGCATCCTGCTCGATGGAGCCGGATTCGCGGAGATCGCTGAGCTTGGGCTCGGAGTCCTTACCGCCGCGGGTCTCCGGGGCGCGGCTCAACTGCGAGAGGGCGATGACGGGAACCTTGAGTTCCTTGGCGATGGCCTTGAGTCCGCGCGAGATGGCGGAGACTTCCTGGGTGCGGTTCTCGTAGCGGCGTCCGCCGGGCGCGGAGGCCGACATGAGCTGAAGGTAGTCGATGACGATGAGGTCGAGGCCGCTGGTTTTGTCCATGGCCTTGCGGCGGGCCTTGGCGCGCAGTTCGGTGAGCGAGATGCCGGGCGTGTCATCGATGAAGATGGGCGCCTGGACGAGCTTATCGAGGGCGGTGCGGAGCTTGCCCCAATCGGCCTTGGCGAGGAAGCCGGTGCGCATGAGGTGGGCATCGACCTTGGCCTGGGAGCACAACATGCGGTTGAGCAGGGCTTCCTTCGACATTTCCAGCGAGAAGACGGCGACGCTTTTGCCGCTGAGGACGGCGGCGTTTTCGGCGATGTTGATGGCGAATGCGGTTTTGCCCATGGAGGGACGGGCGGCGATGATAATGAGGTCGGACTTCTGGAGGCCGCTGGTGCGGTCATCGAGATCGGTGTAGTGCGTCTCCAGTCCGGTGATGCGGCCGCCACGCTGGAAGAGCTTGTCAAGGTCGCCGCCAAAGGACTCCATGGCGATGGTCTTGATGTCGGTGAGCTGCTGGCCGCTGCGCTCCTCGGAGATGTTGAAGATGCTGGATTCGGCGGAGTCGATGACCTCGGCGGCGGTGCTGGCCTGCTCCAGGGCCTGCGAGATGACGCCGTTGGCGGCATGGATGAGGTTGCGCAGCATCGCCTTGTCCCGCACGATGCGGACGTAGTGCTCGACGGACGAGCGGCGGGGGACGCCATCGGTGAGCGAGGCGAGATACCCGGCTCCGCCGACGGCCTCCAGCTCTTTGTGTCGCAGCAACTCTTCGGTGAGGGTGACGATGTCAATGGGACGGTTGTTCTCAGAGAGGTCGGCGATGCGCTGGTAGATGCGGCGGTGCGCGTCGAGGAAGAAGTGCTCGGACTTGAGAGATGAGAGCGCTTCGTTCTGCAAATCGTTGTCGAGCAGGATTGCGCCAAGAATGGAGCGCTCAGCCTCGGGACTTGCCGGGAGACCGCGGTCGAGACTGAAATCAGTAGCAGGCATAGTTCAATAATAGGTCTTTATGAAAATCAGGCCCGGAGAAGCCAGCCGCCTCTCCGGGCCTGCAACGGTGCGCAATTGCTGCGTGTGGTGACTCGCTCCCGCCGCCTTTGCGGAAACCTGGGAGCCTGGGCCGCGCTTTGCAGCCGGAGAGCACGAATGCCGCTCCGGAGGCAGGCGCTCAACAAGTGGACTCCGCGGACTTTGGTCCGTTCCCGGAGGCTTGCGCCCGGCTCCCCTTCCGTCTCTTGAACGGCGACCCTGTTGCCAAGGGGAAGTGCAGAAAGCGCTGGCGCCGGGGATTCCGCGCCGCCGTCGGCTGCGATTGCTCGCGCCGTGGCCGGAGGCAAAGTCTGCGTCACCGCAAACCCGGAAGCCGCCCGCCTGCTGGATTCTGTACTGCCTTTTCGCCGCCTCCCGAGCCGGGAAGCACCACGCAGCGTCCTACACACCGTTGCGTTATTAAGAGAGTGCAACGGGGCGGGGCGAGTTGGGAGGGAAATCGGAGGCGCTGCTGTGGGAATGCTGTTTGGAAGCGCGAAATGCTGTGGAGGGATGTGGAAAACGCGGGTGAAACTGCGGCGGGGGCGGAGGACAGGGGCGGTTGTTGGAGGGTTGGCGATTTATAAACAGGAATGTGGAGATGAAACGCTAAATTAGCCACCCGCTACGTAGTTTACTCAGACGGGCATTTTGAGGAAGCGGTAAGAATTGCATACGCAATGGTTGCACACCTATTCAGCCATGTTTCCAGGTTTGCAACAGGAACCGTTATCCCAGGGTTGAAAAAGATAACAGTGTCGGAACAACCTTGCACCACAGACCCGCAGTCCTCGACGCGCAGCAACATTGCCAGCAGATCCGTTGTGAAATAGCGCCGTACTCCCTCGATTGCGCTTGTTTTCAGCTTGAAACGCTCTTCGAAATCAGGCACATCATCGAAATGCACTTCAGCAAGGTACCTGTCATCCGCCAACCAGACAGACAACCCGCCAGGGGGAAGCAACTCAAACGTCGGGAGATTCACATCCCGCCCTCGGAATGCGACGACAGTTTGCTCGGTGCTGTTCTCCGCATCTGCTATGTCGTAATCGAAAATCCATGTTTCGAGGCCCCGCGTTTCTCCGCGCATCGCGCCGCGCACCGTTCCATGCCGTCGCATTGGATAAGAGGCGAGACACACGTCGCTAGCATCCGCCGGATGGAACCCGAATGAAGCTCCTGCTACCGTCAGTTCTTTCCTGCGAAGCCGGAGCCTTACGGTTGCATACGCGAGATATAAGACTGCTACAAGGAGAAATGTGCCAATTTCGTTAGACGAGCCACGTAATCCTGCACGGCGCAATAAGGAAGGGATACCCAGAATGAGGAGGGCGATTACGGCAAAATCGAGAACATAACCGAGCAACTTGCGCGTCGAGTACTTGGCTTCCGCAATAACGATTAGGAACGCCACAATCACGAGGAGACCGCCAAGCAGATCCCGCATAACTCTCCTTAGTGGTGATTCTCGTCAATCGTGACCGAACAAGCAAACCGGGGCGTTAGGGTACCTGCGAGAACGCGACTGTCGTTCAAGACGCTGCTCGGAATGCTCCTTGCACGGCGATTATTTTACGGATGCAAGAGTAGCTAATCCTTTGCGATTCTTCAAGGTAAACGCAGGGCAGTAAAATAGCTGTGTACTACAGGCCTCTTCACTCACCATCCACTCGTCGACAGAGCCTTTCAAAAGGGACAGGCGGAAATGTATTCCTTTGCTGGTGCTGCGGGCGCTCCTGCCAAGACCGGGTTCTCGCGTCATTCGTTCCTCCGTTGAGTCCTTCGCTGACGTGAAAGAACTCGCAAAACAACGGGTGCGGCAGGCGGCTCACCCAACATAAATGGGATGGCAACTCGGTATCTGAAGTACTCATCTCAATGCCCACATCCGCCTCACCGTTTTCCGGCGGTCCACTCAGAAAAATCAGCTTTGCAGCACGGCCACGAGTATTTGTGCCGCTCGTTGGTTTCAGGATGCCGTACAGAGGAGCCAGCCTTGCGCAACCGCAAACCAGTTTGCCTGATGATCATGGCAGCATTACTTTTCCACGGAGGAAGCGCTATGGCCGAATGGAAGTCCGCCAATGAGCAGGTTGCTGGCGCAGCAAAAGATCCCCGCATCGCCGCCGTCCTCTCCAAGGTCGAGCAAATTGATGACTCGCTCATCCGGGATGACCATGCCGCGTTCGCGGCGCTGCTTTCCAAGGACCTTGTTGTCAACAATCCACTCAACATGGTCTTCGTCAGCAGTGCGGTGGCAAACAGAAGTGCCTCCGGCCTCATCAGCTACAGCCGTTACGTGCGCTCCATCGAATACGCCGGCATGCTCGGTGACATGGTCCTGTTGATGGGAGATGAGCGGGTCGTACCCAAAGGAAATGCTCCCATGGCTGGGAAGGAAGTGCGTCGCCGCTTCACCGACGTTTGGAAAATGGAGTCTGGCCACTGGCTGCTCGCTGCCCGCCAAGCCACAATCGTCGCCACACAGTGAAGCAGGCGCACGGCTCATCCACGCGCGATCAATCGTTGTTTTGGCTGGCGGTTGGCCCAGAGTTTGTAGTTGGAGTAATCCGCTAATTCAGAGGATTACGCTTCTTGTTACGTTCAGCTGGTTCTTCGGGGCAGCGGCGCTATGGGTGAGTGAGTTCGTCTTTGACGATGGCGCCGCCTTTCATGACGAGGGAGACGTGTTCGAGCGCTTCGACGTGGGCGAGAGGATCTTCGGTTACGGCGATGAGGTCGGCGTAGTGGCCCGGAGTGAGTGAGCCGACATCGGCGGAGCGGCCCAGAAGGTCAGCGGCGTTCCAGGTGGCGGACTGGATGGCCTGAGCTGGGGTCATGCCGTACACGACCATGTAGTGGAACTGCTTTGCGTTGTCGCCGTGAGGGTAGACGCCGGCATCGGTGCCGAAGGCCATTTTGACTCCGGCATGGAAGGCTTTGCGGAAGTTATCGCGCTGAAGCTGGCCGACGCCGCGCTCCTTGACGAGCAGTTCTTCCGGGATGCCGTACTTGGGAGCGGTGTTGAGAATGTAGTCGTCGTTGTAGATGTCCATAACGAAGTAGGTGCCGTGCTCGCGGGCGAGGCGGATGCCTTCGTCATCGACGAGCGATGCGTGCTCAATGGAGTCTATGCCGGCCTGGATGGCCCACTTGATACTCTGCGCGCCATGGGCGTGGGCGGCAATCTTGCGCCCGGCCTGGTGAGCGGTGTCGGCGGCGATCTTCAGTTCTTCGAGGGAGTATTGCGGCGCGCCGGGCTGGTCGCCTTTGCTGAGCACGCCACCGGAGGCCATGATCTTGATGACGTCCACGCCGTACTTCACCTGCGCCCGGATGGTCTGCTGAACCTGCTCGACACCGTCGGCAATTTTGAAATCGCGCTGCTGGGGAAACATGGACTGAGAGGTCTGCGGCGAATAGTTGTTGAGGTCGCCGTGGCCTCCAGTGATGGAGAGGCCGGGGCCGGAGGCGACGATGCGGGGGCCGGGGATGAGTCCGGCGTCAATGTTCTTGCGAAGATCGACGGCGAGAAAAGGACGCGAGCCAAGGTCGCGCACGGTGGTGAAGCCGGCCTCGACGGTCTTACGGGCGTTTACGACGGCGACGATGGCGGAGTCGAATGGAGTGTCTTGAAAGTGCGAGATTTCGGCGTAGCGGTCGGCTCGGGAGCCGAGGTGCGTGTGGCAGTCGATGAGTCCGGGGAGGACGTAAGCGTGGGAAAGATCGACAACGTGCGCGCCTGACGGGGGTTGGAAGCCGGAAGGCTCCACCGACTGGACGCGCTCACCTTGGATCACCAGCACCACATCCGAACGATAGGTGCCGCTCTGGCTGTCAAAGAGTTTGCCGGCCTTGATGTAGGTGGTTTGAGCGAAGGCAGGGAGAGACGACAGCAGGAGAGCGAAGGCGAGCCAGCGGTGATTGCGCAATTCAGTAAACCTCGGGGGCAGAGTGTGACGGAGCGCTTTGCAGAAAAAGTCTATCACCGGGTTGCGGAGGGCAGCGTCCCGAGGTGCGTCAGGGAGCGGGCTCTGGCTCGATGATGCTACGGAAGCGGCGGAAGAGGCGGAGCGAGGCATCGACCTCGTTATCTTCGCGCTGCTTTCCCTTGATGGAAGACTTGGGTTGCTCGTTGCCGCTCCACAGGACGACGCGGTCATGGGCGTCGAGAATGACGAGGCGAATCTGGGTGACGCTGGAGGATGAGAGATTTCTGCTGGAGGCCGAGCCGTGGCGGCCGTCTCCGCTACCGACGGAGACGCCGGAGTCCGTGGTGGGAGCATTGATGGAGACGATAAGATCGGCGCGGGCGGGATCAAAAACCACGGTGTAACGTCCCCATCCCTGGAAGGCGTCGCCGATGACGTCATTGGGAAGGCGTCCGCCGGCGTGCTCGATGTAAATGCTGCGGGCAGCCATGAGTCGGGCCTGGGAGGAGATGGCCTGGGGCTTGGGAGCCTCCTGCGCAAGAGCGAAGGCGCAGAGCAGGAGCGGAGCAGCGAAGCGCGCGAAACGAATGATGAAGAGCGGCATGGTCTGCCTCCTGTGCTTACCAGCTCTTGAGATACTTTGCCATGGCGCGGACCTCGCCGGGAGTGGTTTTGACCCGGTGCATGATGGAGAATCCGGGGTTGAGCGGCTTGCGACCAAGACGGCGATAGACCTCTTCAGGATCGCGGATGAAGTCTTCGACGGTTTTTTCGTCATACTGCGGCAACACGGTGGCGAGGTTGGGTCCGCCTCCGGAGAAATGGCAACTGGCGCAGCCGAGGCGGGCAAAGGTTCGCTTGCCGAGGTCGAGTTCATAGACGTGGAAGGCGGCCCAGAAGGCAAACGCCGCAATCGCCACCAGAATCACCCACTTCACCAACTTGCCCACATGGACTCCTTCCAAAACCGGAGATGGCTGCACAAAGGTCAGAACATTTCTCTAGCGCTGCGCGGCCAGAAAATAAGAGAGCATTTCAATCTCATGATGCGAAGCCTGGGGCCGCGGCATGGCAGGATAACCATGGTTGAGCGGCTTGCGGCCAAGACGGGCGTAGACCGCGTCAGGGTCGGAGATGAACTCGACGAAGGTCTTGCGGTCATACTTTTCGCCAACGTGTTCGAGCGAGGGCGCGCCTCCGGCGAGGTGGCAACTGGGGCAACTGAGACGCTCAAAGGTTTTGCGGCCTTCCGTGATCTGATAGTTGCGGAAAAAGATCGAGGAGGAGACGACCACCCAGACAACCAGCACAATGCCATGCCAATAGCGGAATCTCAACGCCAGCTCTCCTGAAATCTACTTGAGTATGCCTGAAAGCGGGGGGCGGGGAAAAGGAGGAAGATTCCGAGAGCAACACTTTCGGCGGCGCGGCTTCTTCCGATAAGCTCTATGCGACAGCCATGCTGAAAACTCTCCTCCAACTTGCGGCATACGAGTTTGCGCTGCTGGCCCTGTGCGGGCTGGGATACCTGGGGCTTTCGCTGTGGAGCGAGATGCGCTTCCTGCGGCGGCGGCGCGAGATGCGGGTGCGCAAGGTGGGCGGGTTCACGCCTCCGGTGAGCATTCTGAAGCCGCTGCGCGGCACCGACCGGCAGATGTATGAGAGCTTCCGCTCGCATTGCACGCAGGAATATCCGCAGTACGAAATCATCTTCGGCGTAAACAGCGCGGAGGACGAAGCGGTGGCAGAGGTGGAGCGGTTGCGGCGCGAGTTTCCGGCGCAGGAGATCAGGCTGGTAGTGTGCTCCGAGGCGCTGGGCAGCAATCGCAAGGTGAGCAACCTCACGCAGATGATGCGCGAGGCAAAGTTCGCGCACATCGTGATCAACGACAGCGACATTCGCGTGGAGAAGGATTACCTGCGGCGGATTGTGGCTCCGATGGAAGACGCGAAGGTGGGAATGGTGACGGCGCTGTACCGGGCCGAGGCCGGAGGCAGCATGGCCTCCCGGATTGAGGCCATTACGATTGCGACCGACTTTGCCGGAGGCGTGTTGTGCGCGGCCGAGATCGAGGGCGGACTGCACTTCGGCCTGGGCTCGACGCTGGCGTTTCCGCGGGCGGCGGCCGAAGCGATCGGCGGGCTGGAACGGCTGCTGGAGTATCTGGCCGACGATCATGAGCTGGGGAAGATGATCGCCGAAGCAGGATACGAGGTCGTGCTCTCCGACGTGGTGGTGGAGACGTTTCTGCCGGAATATAGTTTTGCGCGAATGTTTGAGCACCAGTTGCGCTGGGCGCGGACGGTGCGTGATCTGCGCAAGTGGGGCTACGTGGGAGTGCTGCTGACCTTCGGGTTGCCGTGGGCGCTGGCGGCGGCGTTATGCGCGGGCGGCGCGTGGTGGTCGCTCGGGTTGCTGGGCGTGGTGGCCGCGGCAAGGTTCGCCTCGGCATACCTGCTCTGCGGGCCGATTCTGCATGACCGGCAGACGCTTGGAGATCTGTGGTTGATTCCGGCGCGCGACGTGGTAGGAGTCGCCATCTGGTTTGCGAGCTTTGGCGGCGACACGATTGTGTGGCGCGGGGAGAGGTTCCATCTGAAGGATGGGCGGCTGACGAGAGCGTAGAACAAAAGACCCACTTCTCACTCGATCATCGATTTGAAAAGGACTGCGTCAGTCGGGCTGCGCTTCGGCGGCGCGGGCGATGGAGACGATTCTGCCGCCGGGGGTGAAGCGGTAGAGTTCGCCGCGCCAGCGGAAGCCGCTGCCTCCGCAATAGCTGCCGAGCCAGACGATGAAGCCAAGGAGATCGCGCAGGGGATAGAGCCAGCAGAGGCTCAGGGCGCGAGGATCGCCGATGACAAGGTATCCGATGGCAATGGACTGGACGATGCGGTTGAGCAGGCTCCAGGCCAGCAGTGATGCGCCGAGCGCGGGATGGCCAAGCACGACGGCGGCGATGAGGCCGAGGAATCCGAAGGGAACGGCGAAGGTGAGACCGGTGCCGAAGTGTCCCTTGGGACGCGAGTAACGGGTGCTCTGCATCCAGCGAACCTGGGTGGCAAAGGTCTTGGCCCAGGACTGGGAGCAGAGGACGTGCCCGACGCGATAGTGGGAGAGGACGACGCGGTATCCAGCGCCGTAGACGCGGTTGCCGAGAACAAAATCGTCTGAGTAGTATTCAGCGGCGCAACGGATGCCGCCGCAGCTTTCAAGGGCGTCGCGGCGGAAGGCCAGCACGGCGCCGAGCGCGAACTGCATTCCCTCCAGCATGTCAGCCGTGAGCACGCCGGAGGGCATCTCGACGGACATGCCGAGAGCTTCCAGATGAGACCAGAAGCCGGGCGCGGGGATGCCTGCATACAGACAAGTGACCAGACCATTTCGAGGCTCGAGAAGCGGCGGGATGACGGCGCGAAGAAAATCGGGACGGACGAGAATGTCACTGTCACTGATGACGAGGTAATCGCTGGTGGAGGCGGCGATCATGTTCTGGAGCGACCAGACTTTTGCGCTGGGCCAGGGCGGTTCACCGGAGTAGACGACCTGCACGGCAACCTGGGGATAGCGCCGGCGGAGAGACTCGACGACGCCGATGGCCGGATCGGCGGCGGAGCGGCATCCGAAGATGATCTCGAAGGCGGGGTAGTCCTGCTGAAAAAAGCTGGCGAGATTTTCTTCGAGGCGCGGCTCGGCTCCGTGCAGCGGCTTGAGGATGGTGACGCGCGGGAGCGCGACCGCGGCAGCCTGGCCGGCGGAGCGGGTCCGGCCAAGGCGCAGATGGCGCACAGCCGCCACCAGGGCCAAGATTAGAAAAACGGTGGACGAGGCCGTGCCCAGCAGCGCAACCGCGAGCAGCACCTTCCACAGGAACGTGAGATGGGCGACGGCAGGGAGGGCGCAGAACGCCGCGAGATCCGCTGCGTGAGTTACGGCGGGATGGAGGAAAGCGCTCATGGGAGATTCGCCAGGATCAACTTGCCGCCGCTCTTGGCGATGGTGCGATAACCGGATTGCCGGAGCAGAGGCGGAATCTGACTCTGCTCGGTAAATACGAAGACGCGCCCGTCGCCCTGCCAGAGGCGCGCCAGCGATGCGTCATCTTCAAAGACCTCCGGCGAATCGGGAAAGAGCGAACCGAAGTAGAGATTGCCATTCTCGCGCGAGTTCAGCACATGCAGCGGAAGGTGCCCGTAAAAGTTCAGCGTGGATGCATCCTCGTACGCGCCATTGACGACAATCACGTCGCCGGGACGATAGATCGCCGCCACGGCATCCGAGAGCTCACGCGAAGAGAGGATGGGCGCGAACTTGACCAGCGCCGAGTGGACACACTGCAGCGAGACTAACATCATGAGCGCCAGCGCGGCGTTGGCGGCAGCGGCGCGGTTTTGCAGACGCAGCCGCCAGCTTGCCAGCGTGCCGAGCAGAAGCGAAGCGCCGATGAGGAAAAGCTCGGGGCGAAACATTCCGGTGGCGCGCGGGGTGAGGTCGAAGATGTGTCCGAAGGAGAGCGCGTACTCCGAGGGATTGCGGGTGAGCAGGTCGGCGAGTTCGGCGTTCGGCGGCACGCTCTGCGAGAACCAGAGCACTCCCCACGCCGCCAAGACGAGAGGCACGGCCACCAGGAAAATTATGAGAGAGATGCGCTTTCCGGCCCGGCGTTCGGGCGAAGCGGCGGAAGAGCGCTGCTCCTGGCTGAGCCATGCTCCAAGGATGAGCGCAAGGGCCGGCAGAACGGGGAGGACGTAGTACTCCTGGCGGCTGCTGAAGCTGAAGAATCCGACGATGACGACGATGGTGAGGGAGCAGAGCAACAGGGCGCGGCCACGACGGTCGAGCGAGGCCCACTGGCTTACGCGATGAGGCACGGCGGCCAGAGCTTTGAAGGCGAAGGCCGACCAAGGCAGCAGAAACAGCAAGGCCATGGCCCAGAAGAGCAGGAGCGGAACTGTGTCATAGTCGCGGGGGAAGCGCTTGTTGATGTAGCGCAAGAAATGTTCGTTGACGAAATAGAACCAGAAAAATCCGCGAGCTTGACCGGCGGCAGGATTGCGCAGCGAGGCGGCGATGTGCCAGGGGGCCGCGACGGCGAGAAAGACGGCGAAGCTGGAGACGAGCCTCATGCGCAGCAGGTGAAGCAGGTTCCGCGTGAGGAGCAGATAGACGACGATGATGGCGGCGGGAAAGACGAGGCCGATAAGTCCCTTGGTTAGGACATTGAGGGCAGTGAAAGTGGCAATCCCCCAGCAGTCGGCGAGCAATGGGCGCGGCTGCTCCAGGGTGAGCAGGAAGCAGTGCAGGCCGAGGGTGAGCCAGAGCGCGACGAGAATATCGGGAATCAGGATGCGGGTGTAGATGTACGGGCCGAAGGAGAGTCCGAGGGCGAGCGCGGCGTAGAGCCCAGCTTGTTCGTCGAAGTGATAGCGTCCGATGGCGTAGACGGCCAGAAGCAGGGCGAGGACGCCGAGGGCGAGAGGCACGCGCGCTGCCCAGTCCGAAACGCCGAAGATTTCATAGCTTGCAGCCATGCCCCAGTAGAGCAGCGGAGCCTTCTCCAGGTAGCGCAGTCCGTTGACGTAGAGAGTGGACCAGTCGTGGCGGAGCATCATCTCGCGGGCGGCTTCGGCGTGTACGGAGTCGGCATCGTCGAGGAGCGGCGGAGACCAGAGTCCGGGGAGATAGAGGGCGAGCCAGAGCAGAGAGATGAGCGCGACGCAAAGCGCGTGGCGAGGGGCGCGGGATGGCTCAGGCATGGCGCTTGGAGAGTGCATGGGACGCAGAGTTGATTATACGGAAGCGCGCTTCAGAGTTCGGTGAGGTGGAGCAGGGCGGTGGCGGAGAGGTATCCCTTTCGGCGGAACCAGTCGGTGAGACGGTCGTTTAACAAATCGATGGGCACGCGCGAGCCGATTTCGATGAGGCCATCGGCGACGGGAAGCGTGTCGTCAAAAATCTGATCGTTGGTGAAGCTGCGCATGGCGAAGTTGTCGATCCACTTGAGAGGCGCAGGAGTTGGAACTCCGGCGTTGTCGTACTCGACGCGAATCTTGCGGGCGAACATGAGGACAGTATAAGGCGGAGACAGGTTTCAAGGTTTCGCAGGTTTCAAGGTTTCGCAGGTTAACAGCAAGAATAAGAACAAAACCAAAAGCAAGATCCCCACCCTAGCAAGAAATGGCTAGGATGGGGCACCCGTGCAAATCTAACGGGGTTTTGCTCGACTCCGTCCGAAGCGAGGAGCTACTTAAGAACGATCTTCTTCATCTTTCGTCCGACGCGGAAGACTTTCTCAACGGGCAGCGAGGTTTGCAGGTAGATCTCTTTGTATGTCTCGCCATCGATCTTGAGTGAGCCGGCTTTGATTTTGCGCTGGGCGTCGCTGTTGGATTCGGCGAGTCCGGCGTGCGCGAGCACCTTGCCAATGTTGACGTTTACGCCGCCCTCGGCGGGCGTGCCGACGGTTGCGGCTTCGATTTCGACCTCTTCGAGGTTCTCCGGCACTTCATCCTTCTGGAATTGTTTGGCCCAGTTTTCTTCGGCGGCTTCGGCTTCGGCCGGGGAGTGGAAGTCGGCGATGATGCGCTTGGCGAGATCTTTCTTGGCGCGCATGGGGTGGAGCGTGCCGGATTTCACGTCGGCTTGAAGGTTTTCGATTTCGGCGAGAGTGAGATCGGTGAGCAGTTCGTAGTAGCGCCACATCAGCGCGTCGCTGATGGACATGAGCTTGCCGAACATCTCCTGCGCAGTTTCCGTGATGCCGACGTAGTTGCCGTAGGACTTCGACATTTTGCGCTCGCCGTCGAGGCCCTCGAGCAGGGGCATGGTGAGGACGATCTGCGGGGGGAAACCGTAATCCTGCTGGAGCTTGCGGCCCATGAGCAGGTTGAACTTCTGGTCGGTGCCTCCGAGTTCGACGTCGCACTCAAGGGCGACGGAGTCATAGCCCTGCATCATGGGGTAGAGCAGTTCGTGAACGCTGATGGGCTTCTCATCCTGGAAGCGTTTGTGGAAGTCCTCGCGCTCGAGCATCTGCGAGACGGTGAACTTGGCGGCCAGGCGGACGAAGCCCTCGTAGTCGAGTTTGAAGAGCCACTCGGTGTTGTAGCGCACCTCGGTCTTCTGCTCGTCGAGGATTTTGAAGACCTGCGCCTTGTAGGTTTCGGCGTTGGCGTCAAGCTGCTCGCGGGTGAGGGGAGGACGGGTGGCGTTGCGCCCCGTGGGGTCGCCGATGAGTCCGGTGCCGTCGCCTATGAGGAAGATGACGGTGTGGCCGAGATCCTGAAAATGCTTGAGCTTGCGGATGAGCACGGTGTGGCCCAAGTGCAGATCGGGCGCGGTGGGATCAAAGCCGGCCTTGATGCGCAGGGGCTTGCCGCTCTGGAAGGACTTTTCGAGGCGCTCGCGCAGATCGCTCTCGCGGATGATTTCGACGGAACCTTTGCGAAGGTAGGCCAGTTGCTCGGAGACGGGGCGGAAGGAGGACATATCGTTGTAATTATAAGGTTTCAAAGTTTCAAGGTTTCAAAGTTTCAAAGGTTTCAGCGAAGAAGAGGATGTCGGGCAGCCTCGCGACGGAGGTCACAGGATCCACATCTGCTAACTTCGGCAGATATCGGGAGCCGGTTCACAGGCGCTGGACTGGTATATTGAGCGGATGCTGAGAGTGAAACTGTTGTCTGCCACGGCCAAGGCGCCGACGATTGCACATCCAGGCGAAGACCTGGGATATGACCTTTATGCCAGCGAATCGGTGACGCTGGCGGCGCGTGGGAATGCGACGGTTTCCACGGGCGTTGCCATAGAGCTGACAACGGCGGGGGGGGAGCCTCTGGGGGCGCTGCTGCGCGATAAATCCTCGATGGCGGCGCGGCGGCTGACCTGCACGGGAGGCGTGATTGACGCGGGTTACCGTGGCGAAGTGCGCGTGCTGATGGAGAACCTTGGGGACACGGTGGCGGAGATTCATGCGGGAGACAAGCTGGTGAACCTGATTCCCTACCCGGTATTGACGACTCCGGTGGAAGTGGTGGAGGAGCTGGCGGAGAGCAGCCGGAAGAGCGGGGGATTCGGGTCAAGCGGGAGAAAGTAGGAGCGCATGTATCTACTTTGGGATATACTATAAGGGACGGAGAGAGCCATGCTTAGCCAATTGACACGATGGGGAAACAGTGTTGCCGTGCGAGTACCGAAGCGCGTGCTGGAGGATGCACAACTGGCAGAGGGAGACTCGATCGAACTTACGGCAACGAAGCCGGGAGTGATCTTGCTGCGAAGCGTGGAGAAGAAACCGACACTCCATTCGCTATTGTCGGCCATCACTGCTGAGAATTGCCACGACGAAACGGACTGGGGCGCTGCGGTGGGGAATGAGTTGTGGTAGCCAGGGAATATGTGCCCGACGCGGGCGACCTCATCTGGATAGACTTTACGCCACAGGCGGGGAGAGAGCAGGCAGGAAGGCGCCCTGGGCTAGTGCTATCACCGGCCAGCTACAACACAAGGACCAGTCTCGCGATTGTCTGCCCGGTCACCAGCCATGTGAAGGGGTATCCGTTTGAAGTTGTGCTGCCAAAAGGCGCGAAGCTCCAGGGCGCGCTGCTCTCAGACCACATGAAGAGCCTGGACTGGCGGCAACGCCACGCTGAGCGCGCGGGAAAGGCTTCCGAGGCGGTAATGGAGCAAGTAAGGGCACGGCTGGCAGCACTATTAGGTTTCTGAGACGGATTGCGGGTTTCACATTCCGCCGCCCTGCAAGGTAAAATTGATTGTTCGCCGTGGCTGGGCTCTCCGGCCGGGGCACGACCCGCCTGTAGGGATGGCATCGTCCGCCCAAGGCCGAAAATTTTCGACAAGCAGAGATTGGAGCATCACTTCCATGGCGATTATTGCCACGCAAATGCGTCCCGGCATGATTATCAAGCACAACAACGAACTGCACTCGGTCTTTACCGTGGAGCACCGGACTCCGGGCAACCTGCGCGCCTTCATCCAGGCCAAGCTGCGCAACCTGCGCACGGGCGCAATGTTCGAGCACCGCTTCCGCTCGGGCGACGCGATCGACAAGATCACGGTGGATGAAACGAAGATGGAGTATCTCTATAACGACGGCGACAACTACTTCTTCATGGACATTGCGAACTACGAGCAGATTGCGCTGAACCGCGACGTGCTGGGCGACTCGGTGGACTACCTGACGCCGAATCTGCAGATCACGGTGGAGTTCTTCGACGGCAAGGCCGTTGGCATCGACCTGCCGCAGACGGTGGAACTCACGGTAGTTGAGGTTGAGCCGGGATTGAAGTCAGCGACCGCCTCGTCGGTGACCAAGCCGGCAACGACCGAGACGGGGCTGGTGGTGCAGGTTCCGCCGTTTGTGAACGAGGGTGAGAAGATCCGCGTGGATACCGCGGAAGGCACGTACCTTTCACGCGCGTAGAAATTTGGATGGTTTAAGTCCCCACATCTGCAAACAGCAGCAGATATGGGGCACCAGTATTGCGCAAGGAGAGCGATGACCGCGACGCAGATGTTCCGCCGATACCTGGTTACAGGGCGCGTGCAGGGCGTAGGCTTCCGCTGGTTCGTGGAGCGGGAGGCGCGGCTGATCGGGGTCGGCGGATGGGTTCGCAACCAGGACGGCGGCGCGGTGGAGGTGCTGGCCTCCGGCAGCAACGCGCAACTGGGATCGCTTTACGACAAGCTGAAGGAAGGCCCGCGAGCCGCCCGCATCGACAGCGTCGAAGTGGAGGACGCCGCGCCATTCAGCGGTTACAAGACATTTCAAATTGAAGAAACCCGGTGATCCTCTTGTCACAAACACAGACGGTAATGGCTTCCGACGATCTGAAGAAACTGATTCGCGAGATTCCCGACTATCCCAAGCCGGGCATTCTCTTTTATGACATCACCACGCTGATCAAGGACCGCGCCGGCTTTGCCCGCGTGGTGGACTACATGACCTCGCCGTACCTGGACAAGAACATTGACCTGGTGCTGGGCATGGAAGCGCGCGGCTTTATCTTTGGCCCCGCCATGGCCTACCGGCTGAACGCAGGATTCATTCCGGTGCGCAAGCCGAAGAAGCTGCCGGGCGCAACCGTGAGCTACACCTACGATCTGGAGTACGGAACCGACACGCTGGAGATTCACAAAGACGCAATCCAGCCGGGACAGCGGGTGCTGATTGTGGATGACCTGCTGGCCACGGGCGGCACGGCGGAAGCCACGGCCAAGCTGGCCAACAAGCTTGGTGCGGATATCTGCGGACTGAGCTTTGTGGTGGAGCTGGACTTTCTGAATGGACGCAAGCGGCTGGCGCCCTATGAAGTGTTTTCGTTGCTGCACTACGACAAGTAAGGAATTTGTAGTTCCCTGTTCCACGGCCCACCGCTTCGGCGGTGGGTTTCCCATTGCGGTCATGACGGGCCTAATGAGGTGACCGCGGTCACTGCAAAGGCAGGAGAGTAGCACTAGTCTCCTACCGTCAGGAGTGCGCCATGGCCGCTGCGGCAATCATTGATGCTCTCTTCTGTATTCCCAAAAGCACGCGAGTGTTGCAGATTTCCGACTGCATCCCGTTCGATAAAGATCTTGGCCCGGAGATGAAGTCCAGTGGAATTACGGGCACGGTGCTTGCGCCCTGCAACTGCGCACAATGCCAGCACCAGTGGAACTGCGCGGACCGCCGTACCCAGGAGATTGTGGCTGCGGTCAAGCAGAACCCGAAGCGCCTGCGCGGACTTGCATCCTACGACCCGCTGCGCGTTGGGGACAGCCTGCGATGGATTGACGAAGCCGTGGGGGAAGGCGAACTGTCCGGAGCCTATGCACAGGCGGAGTGCTGCGTTTCAGGGCTGGACGCGCCGCGCATGTATCCGCTCTATGGCGTTTGCGCCAAGTTGCGCGCGCCGGTAGTGCTGGACTTTACGAGCCACGAGCGCTGGGCACACCACCGTCCGCAGGTGGAAGTGGTAGCCGCGGATTTTCCGGAGCTTGACATCGTGCTGGCTACGCCGCCGAGTACGGATGCGGGAAGCATGATCCGGCTGATGCAGCGCTTTCCGCACGTTGCGTTTGTGCTGAGTCCGCAGGATTTGCAAGCGGACGCGTTGCTGTGCGAATACGTGGAGTTGCAGGGACGCGAGCGTGTGGCGTTCCGCGCCGAGCCACAGAAGTGGCCGGCGGCAGTGCAGACGGCGATGGGATTGCCGCTGGGTCCGGCGGCGAAGCGCGCATACCTGTCAGAAAACGCAGCCAGATTGTTCCGGTTTCCGGTAGAAGTTCCGGCCTGAGAAAACGACAGAAGATCGGGCGCTGTCAACAAGAATCGTTCCCGCTTTGGCGCGAGCGATTTTTTATTTTTGCTGGCACGCGAGGTTCCAACATTTCGCGCCGGGCGACTTGCGCTAGCTGCGTCTCTCTCATAGCATCTATCTCACTACGGTGCCGGCCTGCAAAGTTGGTGCTGGGGTGGAACACCACTGCGAACCGATATTTCTAATCAGGGTGCCCGACTCGACAATTGGTCTGGTGTGCTGATCCCCAGTCGGATCGGCCTAAAGGACCACGGAGGGCGCCCACCTGGTGCATCGGGTTCACAGCAACCCCACTCCACACGGCCACGCGGGCCGGTATCCTTAGCCCTTCAGGGTGGCTTTTCCCACCATCGCTTTTACGATCTCTTCATCACACTGCGACCGAATCGCCTCACTCTCCATCTACAATAGAGACGTGTTCCCACATCTGTTTCACATTGGCTCCTTCGCACTGCCCACCTACGGCTTTATGGCCGCGCTGGGCATGATCTCCGGACTGGCGGTCATATTCCGCCTTGCGCGCTTCCGCGGGCTTGACCCCGACCAGATGTGGAACCTCGGCGGTCTGGCGGCGTTCAGCGGAATTGTGGGCGCCAAGCTGTTGATGCTGATGGTGGGCTGGCGCGAGTACCTGGCCGAGCCAAGCCGCATCTTCAGCATTGCAACCCTGCAGTCCGGCGGAGTTTTCTCCGGCGGGCTGGTGCTGGCGATCCTATGCAGCTGGTGGTATGTGCGGCGGGAGAAGATTCCGTTTCTCTCCGCAGCCGATGTTTTTGCGCCGGGAGTGGCGCTGGGGCACGCCTTTGGGCGCATCGGCTGCCTGGCCGCGGGCTGCTGCTACGGACGTGAGACGCATGTGCCATGGGCCATCACGTTTCACAATCCATGGGCGGCAGACTTCTCCGGCACGCCGCTGAACATCCCGCTGCATCCGACGCAGCTCTATGAGTTTGTGGCCGAAGTGATTAACTTCGCCTTCCTTTACTGGCTATGCAAGCGCAAGAAATTTGAAGGCCAGGTGATGGCGCTGTTCATGATTGTCTATGGCATTGAGCGCTTCGTCTTTGAGTTCTTCCGCGGCGACCCGGGGCGGGGCGAAGTGCTGGGCGGATTGATGACAGGGACACAGTTGATTGCGATGGGACTGGTGGTAACCGGCTTCATCATCTACCTGCGCCGCACGCCGTTGCGCTCACTCAGCGCCGGCGCGGCATCGTCGGCCAAGGCGGAAACCGCTTCGGCGTCAAGAGCTTAGAATGCGGCTTAGTTCCGGGAAGATACGCCGCTCCGGGCGCTGGCGCTAGAGGAATTTCCGGATTGGTGTGTCCTGCTCTCCCATCGAGCCGCGCACGCGGCGCGGTATACCCCCTCCCCCCCCCCCTATATTTCGCGGCAAAAATTTGAAAACAGGGAGGTTATTCCCGTTTTTGTATGCCCTATATTCAGGATATCAAAATGAAGGAGCTACCCCCTCAGCGGAGGGGGAAATCTATGTGGCGTGGAATGAATGGGTTGGGTGGAATCAGGAAGAAAAAGGGGTTGACAGCGGCGGAGATGGGAATTGAGTAGTGAGTTACTTGGGCTGTAGTACACAGCTATCTTTCTGCCATGCGTTTAGCTTGAACAACCAGAATGGTTTAGCTACTCTTGCAGCCGTAAGCTGGTGCAATTCAATTGCATGACACCGGAGGAGCTACTGTGAGGATTTCCACCTGCGTACTCTTCGTTGTTTTGCTGACCATTCAATTTAGCGAACAGGGAGTTAGTCAGAGCGCGAAGAGCCTTGATGCCACTAAGGAAGCAATCACGTTTGCGACGAACAAGTGCTATTCAAAAGCTGGATTAGGAATCATAAGTGGCGATCTCTACATTCGCGTGGTAACGGACAAGAACGAGCTGCTTTTTGGTTCTAGAGAATCGTGGTCCGGGCTGGATTCGTCCCAAAGGGAAATTGTAGTTTTCTTCGACAACAGGGTCTGGCCAGCTCGAAGTCTGCCCAAGCGATTTGACTTGAGCAGAGCCGTGATCGTTTCGTTTGAAGGAGACAAAGTCCGCTTTTTCGACTTTCGAGATATGACTGGCTGCTACTACGCGAGAAAAAAGAACTGGCCCGATTCCAAGCAATAAATCGCCAAGTAGCTCACTATTTTGGTGGCCGAAAAGTCTGGGACGGCACGAGTAGATGTGAGCTGTGCTGGGGTCCTTCGGCTACGCCTCAGGATGACCCTCCTAGAATGATGACCCTCTTATGCATCGCTCAGAAACGGCGCATCTTAAGGTGCGTTGTGAGAGGGATAGCTATCACTTGATCGCCATATCACTCACAATTCTGAGATATGCACCGGCAGACGCTCTGGCGCACCGTTCAGATACGCGGGCGGATGAGAGATTGGAACGCGCTTTGCGCGGCTTTCATAGATCCCACCTTCGTTTGCCAAAAGAGGCGAGCGAAGATGGGGCACCCGCGGTTACTGCTCCCGCGAAACCAGGCTAGGCATACACATCAACATACTGCCCGCGATCCTGCCCGGTCATGGTGGCGTAGAGGGCATACTGCGCGGCGACGCTCTGGGACTGCGGCACGGCCCAAACGGAGGTGGAGTCCTGACTGGAGAAGGAATCCTGCGATTGGACTGATGCACCATTTCCATAATTCTGCCGTGGCGCGGCGTAGAAATTGAATGAGCCATTGTCGGCAATGGAAACCGTCCAGACATAATCGTCGGCGGCATAGGCTGTGCTGTTCTGGCTGGTGCTCCGCAGGGCGAGCGGCTGGCGCGTGACGTGAACCAGAGCTGTCGAGCGGCTGCTTCCATCCAGAGTGGAAGGCGAGTCAACCGGCGCGGAAAGAAGTCTGATTGCGTCCATAGGAAAAAGACAGCAGCGTTCGCTTCTTCTATCGGCGCGGGCTGGCGAAATGCTTAGAGGGCGGGCGCAATGAGTGCTCGCGCGGCCGCCACCTGCTATCCTCAAGAGAATGGCACGCAAAGTTGCAACCCCTCCCCAGCCCGAAGCGATTGACTCCGACGAGATTTTGACGGAGGCAGCGGCGATTGAAGAAACCAGCGCGCCCACGGTTTTCAACGCATCGGAAGAAGACGCCGGAGTGCGCCTGGATCACTTCCTGGTAGCACGGATACCGGATGTGAGCCGGGTCCGGGTGCAGCACCTGGTGGAGCAGGGCAAGGTTCTGGTGAATGAGCGCCCGTCCAAGGCATCGCTCAAACTAAAGGGAAGCGAAGTCATTGAGATCATTGGGGACGTGGAAGCCGCGCCCCTGAAGGCCTTCGCCGAGGATATTCCGCTGGACGTGGTTTTCGAGGATAAGGAGCTGGCGGTAGTCAACAAGCCGGCGGGCATGGTGGTACACGCCAGCACGGGCAGCGCCGAGGACGCGCGCAACCGCGGAACCCTGGTGAACGCGCTGCTGTTCCGATTTAACAAGCTGAGTGAAATGGGCGGCGAGCTGCGCCCCGGCATCGTACACCGGCTGGATAAAGACACGAGCGGCTTGATTGTGGTGGCAAAGAACGATGTGGCGCATCGCAAGCTGGTGGAGCAGTTTTCCTCGCGGCAGGTACATAAGACGTACCTTGCGCTGGTACACAACTGGCCCAAGACGGACGAGGGTACGATCAACGATCCTGTGGGGCGCGATCCGCGAAACCGCACGCGGATGAGCGTGACCGGCATTGATCCGCGCACGGCAGTTTCGCATTACAAAGTGATCGAGCGGCTACTGACGCCGTACGGACGTTTTGCGCTTGCAGAAGTGCGGATTGAGACCGGGCGCACGCATCAGATCCGGGTGCACATGTCATCGATCGGGCACCCGATTGTGGGCGACACGCTGTATGGCGCTCCGCAGATTCTGCTACCCAACACGCTCTCGCGTGAGCGCCAGGGCACCGCGATCAGCTCCCGCACGGAGGCCAAGAAGGCTCGCGCCCACGGGGAGAGCGCAGCCACCTTGTCATTGCCGCGCAACTTCCTCCATGCCGCGCATCTGAACTTCACCCATCCGAAGAGCGGGAAGGCCGTGGAGTTCAGCGCTCCGCTGCCTGAAGATTTGCAGAAATTCCTGGATAAACTGCATCGCACGGCGGAGTCGCTGGCCTGATTCCCGGCCTGGAGAAGTTTGGTTTCCGGCTTCCGGAAACGAAGTCGCAAGCCGTGGATTGTGCGACCAACCCCCTGCGCCGCCGTTATACACTGAATGGCATGACCAAGCTGGTTGCAGTCCTGTTTAGCGCCGCCCTGTTTCTGACCGTGACGGCCTCGGCACAGAACGAGCACGATCTGCCTTCGGCTCCCTCGGCCGCACAGCCGCGTTTTCCCGGCGCACCGGCACAGGCACCGCAAGCGCCGGCCGAAACCACGACCGTTCCGGCTCCCGCCGGCACCCCCGGCGACGCGGCGACACTGTCATCGCTGCCGGCAAGCAGCGCTTCGGCGAAAAGCGCGGCTGTCCAGCAAGACCCAGGGGGCCAGAGCGCTCCAAAGTCACCGGCGCAGAAGTCCGGCGACCCTGCTGCGCTGTTCGCTCCGGTATCTGTTCCTCCCCCGGAGCCCAAGCCGCAGCAAGCGGAAGAGCAGGACGACTTCCGCATTGGCGTGGACGTTGACCTGGTGGACCTGATCTTCACCGCGACCGACAAGCACGGTCGGTTTATCAAGGATCTGAAAAAGGAAGACGTACGGCTGCTTGACGAAGGCAAACCGCCGGTGCGGATTGAGGCCTTTGAGAGCGAGACAGGGCTGCCTTTGCGGGTGGGGCTGCTGATTGACGCAAGCAACTCGATACGCGACCGCTTCCGCTTTGAGCAGGACGCGGCAGTGGAGTTTCTGCACCAGGTGGTGCGCCCGAAGTCAGACCAGGCCTTCGTGATCGGCTTCGATTCAATCTCCGACCTGACCCAGGACTTTACCGACAACACGGACGCGCTGGCCCGCGGAGTGCGGGTGCTTCGTCCCGGCGGCGGCACGGCGCTGCATGACGCGGTTTTCCAGGCGAGCGAAAAACTCTTCAAGGCACCGCTCCGCGGCCCCTCGCGACGGGCCATCATCCTGTTGAGCGACGGCGACGACAACCAGAGCCGACATACCCGCGAGGAAGCTATCGAGGCAGCGCTGCGCGCCGAGGTGATCATTTACGTCATCAGCACGAACATCACGGGGTCTGACAAGAAGGGCGACAAGGTGTTGATGCGTTACGCCGAGGCTACCGGCGGACGCGTGTTCTTTCCACTGCGGATCGAAGAGGTTTCCAACGCCTTCGCCGAGATCCAGGACGAGTTGCGAAGCCAGTATGTGATCGCCTACAAGCCGCAGAATTTCGATCAGGATGGGCGATACCGCGCAATCTCGATCGACGCTCCGGGCCGGCAGAACGTCAAGATTCGGACGCGCAAGGGATACTATTCGCCAAAGAAGAAATAGGCCGGCATTTCCAGGCGACTGGCAGGATTATTCCTTGGGTGCGAAATAGCCTTTGCGTGCCTGCACTTTGTAATCAGGATTCGCGAGCTTGACCTCCATCTTGCGGTACTTTCCGTCGGTGGAGGTGTTGGTGGGCACATAGCCAATCATGTACTGGCTGCGTAGTTCGGTGCCGATCTGGTCAAAAGCATCGCGCAGTTTCTTGGGGTTGTTGCCAACGTCGATCACGCGTCCGCCGCTCTGCTCGGCGAGTTTGCGCATTGCGCCCTCCGCAGAGCCCAGGTACATCGAGCCGAAGCTGCGATCGGCAATCATAATGACGTAGACGATGACCTCGGAGCGCTGAGCCGCTTCAATGGCGTTTGCCAGGGTTTCCTGGCTGCCCTGGTCTCCGCCGTCGGTGAGCAGAATCATCGCCTTGCGTCCGGTTTCTTTCTGCAGTTTCTCGGTAGAGGCGACGTAAACCGCGTCGTAGAGCAGAGTTCCCTTGGGGCGGGAGACGGGGATGGTTCCCTGTCCGGCGCCGGCGATGCCACCCGCACCGCTGCCGCCGCCATCGTTGATGACGGTCTTTTCCATGGCACGGCGGAGCCGAGCAGCATCGTTCGTGTAGTCCTGGATGAGATCGACGGAGATATCAAAGTTGATGAGAAACGCCAGATCTTTGGGGGTGAGGACGTCACGCAGGAAGGCAGCGCCAACTTCCTTTTCCATGGGCAGCACGCGGGTCTGGCTGCCGCTGGTGTCAATCAGCAGGCCAAGGGTAAGGGGCTGGTTGGAGTCCGCGGCAAAGTACTTGATGGTTTGAGGTTTTCCGTCCTCGGTGACCTGAAAGTCCTCTTTTTTCAGATTCGGAATCAGGGCTCCGCGCTTGTCTTTGACGTTGAAGTAGAGGTTCACTACCTGTACGTTGACTTTAAGGGTTACGAGGGGCTGATCCTGTTCGGCGGTCTTGTCCCGGAGTTTGGGCGTGTCGGGCAGAGATTCGCCATTGTCATCCGGCGCATTGGAGGCCTTGGGAGGCTCTTTGGGAGGACGCTGCGCCTGGCTGGCAGTCCATGACATCAAACATAGTGCGATTAGCAAAGCGGCGGGGATTCTCAGTTGTTTCAGGGTGCTCATGGTTTCTCGACTGTCCGCCCGTAGTCTAGTATGTACTTACCTACAGCACTATAGGATTAGTTGCCGGTTAGGGTGAATTTGAAGTATCAAATTGTGATTTGGATTTACGGTTTAGCAATTCTGAAATCGGCGGCAGCTTTTCGCGGAGGGTTTCCAAGATGCAGCGCCCATGGCGTTTTGTGATTTTGAGTTCGATGATTTTCACGCTCTCCCTGATGGGCCTTGGGCAGCAGGGGCTGCCGGATGCACCCCAGCCCCAAACCGCCCCGCAGAAATCTTTGCCGGACGCGCCCTCGCCGAATCGGCAGCTTCCTACGGCCCCGGTGAAGCCTTCCGAACAGACGCAGTTGCCTTCGGGAGAAGCAAGCTCGGCCGATACGGCGGCAGCAACGGCCGCGGCCGCCGACAAGGAAGATCCGGCCCCGGTTGTCCCTCCTCCGGGGCGCGTTTCGCCCTCCAACCGGCGGGAGAATGCCACCAGCAGCGGATACGACGAAGCCAGCGGCTACTTTCGCAGCAACGTCAACGCCGTTCCGGTTCCGGTCACGGTGAAGGACGCAACAGGGAGGCTGTTTCCGGGGCTGACCAAGGACAATTTTTCGGTGTATGAAGACGGCCAGAAACAGCGGATCAGCTTTTTCACCAGCGATCCGTTTCCGGTCTCCGCCGCGATTATCGTAGATGTGGGAATGCCGGAAATTGCGCTGCGCAAAGTGAAAGAGACTTTCTCCGCCCTGGTTGGCTCCTTCAGCCAGTTTGACGAGCTCTCCATTTACACCTATGGCAATACGGTAAAGCAGCAGCAGGATTACCTGGCCGCGCTGGGCGATACCACCAACCAGACGCTGACGCGCATTCAACAACTGCAGGGGCCTACATCGGGACCAGCCGCCTACAACCCCATGACCGTCGGACCGTCAGTCAACGGGCGGGTCTTCGATCCGGGAACGCAGCGCAACTCGATTGAGGGCGCGCCGCCCAAGGATGCCGAACCCTCGCGCGTGCTGAATGATGCGCTGTTACGGGCCGCCGTGGACCTGGGACGCCGTGAAAGGGCGCGCCGGCGTGTGATTTTCATCCTCTCCGATGGACGCGAGGATGGTTCACGAGCCAGCTACAAGGATGTGCTGAAGGTTCTGATGACGAACAATGTGAGCGTGTACGGCGTTGCGGTGGATGCAGCGGCGATCAAGTACTACAACAAGCTCTCCAAGATTCGTCTACCGCGCCAGGGTTACAGCAATATCCTGCCGAAGTACGCTTCGGCAACCGGCGGCGAAATTTTCACGGAATTTACATCGCAGGCGCTTGAATCCGCCTATGGCAGCGCGATGGAGGAGTCGAGAAGCCAATACACACTGGTATACAACTCACCGGCGACCGCCTCCACCAGCTACCGCAAGATCGAGGTCCGAGTGGCCGGATACGGCTCCAGTTTGAAGGTGTACGCCCGTGATGGATACTACCCGGTGCCGCAGAAGCAGTAGCAAAGGTGGTTCGGCGCCCGGTGGTTCGGCGCCTGGCTGCGCGCCCAGGGTCATAAGGCGGGAGGGCGCGTTCAGCTTGAAGCGCGCGTTGGCGCCTGTTGCATACTTTCGTAATCTGGCGGGGATGTGACTGATGGTCGGGCAGGCTGAAATCAATACGAGGTTTCTGGCCTGTCTGATTGTGATATAACCCAAGTATCCGTTCTGTTCGGAGAAGTGGTAGCAGTAGCAGCAATCGGAACCTCCTGCGCAGCCTTCATCTGTAGTCATACATGGATGCGACCGATTGCGGCGCCCGGCACATGGACGCCGTTTCAGGGCCCGGCTGAGGAATCATTGAGCTTCATCAATTTCGCTGCGCGCGAGATTAACTGCAAGATCGTCTACTACGGACCCGGCTTGGGCGGGAAGACGACGAATTTGCAGCACATCTTTGACAAGACGGGCGAACAGCAAAAAGGCAAGATGATCTCGCTGGCAACCGAGACCGACCGCACCCTGTTTTTTGATTTTCTCCCTCTTGATCTCGGCACGATTCGCGGCTTCAAAACTCGCTTTCACCTCTACACCGTCCCCGGCCAGGTGTTCTACGATGCCTCACGCAAACTCATACTGCGGGGCGTGGACGGAGTGGTGTTCGTGGCTGACTCACAAACCGAGCGCGCCGACGCCAACGTGGAAGCGCTGGACAACCTGGTAGGCAATTTGCAAGAACATGGCTACGATTTCGCCACCATTCCCTATGTGTTGCAATTCAACAAACGGGATCTGCCCAATGTGCTCACGGTCCCCGAGATGAAGAACCAGTTGTGCCGCCGCGAAGAACCGACGTTTGAATCGATTGCTTCGCAGGGTGTGGGCGTCTTTGAGACGCTGAAGGAAATCGCCCGGCAAATTCTTGTGGAACTGAAAAAAGCCTGAGCTGTCCTGCTCCTGCTTCCCCTGATCTGAAAATCCTGAATTCGTCCAAGTTGTGCCACTCCCTTGTGCGTGGCTACGCTCCTCTGGCGGCCCTCGGCGAAGATTGGCTGTAACTTTTCTGTCGATTTTCAATCGAAGAGGTATGGCCGCGCACGAAACAAAGTGGGGATCAACACTGTGAAGCTGAAGATCGAAGAACCCAAAGCCTCTGAAATCACTCCAAAAACGCTCTACCTGGATCGACGCCGCTTTCTGGCCGCAGCAGTTGGCTTTGGAGCCGCGGCGCTGTCGGCGGAGAAGATCTCCGAACTGCTCTCGCCCTCGACCCAGGCATTCGCCGGGAACAAGCTTCCGGCTGCCCGGAGTCCGATCAGTACGACCGGCGAGAAGCTGACACCCTATGAGGACGTAACGCACTACAACAACTTCTACGAACTCTCCACCGACAAGGAGACTCCCTCAAAGATCGCAGGCAGCTTCCATCCACAGCCCTGGGCGGTGCAGATTGACGGACTGGTGAACAAGCCGCAAAAGCTCGATTATGACGCGCTGCTGAAGCTGGCGCCGTTGGAAGAGCGGGTTTACCGGCACCGCTGCGTGGAAGGTTGGTCGATGGTGATTCCCTGGACGGGCTTTCCGCTGAAAGTTCTGCTGGATCGGGTGGAACCAACCGCGAAGGCGAAATACGTGGCCTTTACAAGCGTCTCACGCCCTGCCGAGTTGCCGGGACAGCAGCGTGACGTTTTGAACTGGCCATACAAAGAAGGACTGCGGCTGGACGAGGCGATGAATCCCCTGACGCTGTTCACGGCGGGATTGTACGGCGAGGTGTTGCCAAACCAGAACGGCGCCCCAGTGCGCGTGGTGGTTCCGTGGAAGTACGGCTTCAAGAGCGCGAAGTCAATCGTGCGGATCACGCTTACGGACCACATGCCGGTAACCAGTTGGAATGAGGCCAACGCGCATGAATACGGCTTCTACTCGAATGTGAATCCCCAGGTAGATCATCCACGCTGGAGCCAGGCGCGGGAGCGCCGCATCGGCGAGATTTTCAAGCGCGATACGCTGATGTTCAACGGCTACGGGGATTTTGTCGCGGGAATGTACAAGGGGATGGACCTGCGAAGAGATTTCTAGGATTGCCGGATTCGATCGACAAGAACGGGGCCGCCATGGCCCCGTTTCTGCTGCCAGAAATACCCGGCGTTAGCCGCCGCTGTCGGGTGAATCCATCATCGCCTGGAGGCGGCCATGCAGCCGATCACCGAAACCCACCGGCACCTCGAAGGTCCTCTGGTCGCCGACCAGCACGAGTATATTGCGCGTGGAGTCAAGCACGGCCGAGCAGTAGCGGCAGTGGGCAAGATGGCGCTCGATATCCGCCTTCATCTCAGGCGACACAGAGCCGTCGATGTAGTCAGAGACCTGGGCCCATACGTGTTTGCAATTCAATGTCATTGACCACCTGCTTTTCGGGTCAGCCAACCCATGAATCCCCGCTGCTTTGGCGCTAACTGTGGAGCGAGCAGCTTCTGCATCGAAATGCGTGCGCGGAAGAGGCGTACCTTTACCAGTCCCTCGTTGACTCCGGTCGCCGCCGCTGTTTCAGAGATGCTCATGCCGCGAACGTCGCGTAAGATGAGCACCTCGCGCTGTTCAGGCGAGAGCTTTGCCATGGCCTCCTGCAAGGCCTGACGCAGTTCTTTGCGCTCCAGTTCCCCGGATGGAATGTAGCGCCAGTCGGCAAGAACCGACGGAGTGTAGTCCCCGGCTGATTCGTCGCATTCGTTGAGCGAGTCGAGCTGATCTCCCTTGTTTTGCCGCCAACGGCTGCGCGCCTCGTTCAGGGTGATTGCCATCAGCCAGGTACTGAAACGGGCATCGCCGCGAAAGTTCTTCAGCGCTTTGTATGCCTTGATGACGGCTTCCTGCGCGACGTCTTCGGCGTCCGCCTCATGCTGAACGATGGAAAAGGCTGCGACGTAGAGACCGTGCTCGTAGGGCCGGATCAGTTCATGAAACAGCTCGCGCTCGCCGGCGAGGATGCGCGCGATGGTTTCAGACTCACGCGCGGCGGTCTCCGCGGCCAGGGCCGATTGCTTCGCGTCCTTCTCCGCAGCTGATCTCACCATCCTGCCCCGAGGCAACACGCCACCTAGCAACTCTCATCTAGGAGACGCAGAGACTACCCGGAAAGTTACACGGTCTTGAAAAGAAATAACGAAAGAGAATCTCAACCTTCCATGTAACTTTCCGTCCGCTTGCCCGTCACATGGGCGTTACTCGGAAGTTTCCCCAGCCAGCGGAGCAGAGCTGGCAACGCAGAAAACGAATCCAACCCTCTTGAAAGGAACACCCCAGATGACCAAAACTACGATGAAGTCCCTGCTGATGACGGCGGCAATGTCAGGCCTGTTGACCGGCGCGAGCACGACACTTTCGGCGACTGCGACGAACACCAACTCGGGCGCCAACAGCATTACGCGCGCCCTGGGCCTCTCCGCCTCGTCCAGCTACGACGACCCCAAGACCGACAAACACGCTTGTAAAGGCCAAAACTCCTGCAAAGGCAAGGGCGGCTGCAAGAGCGGCGACAACGGATGCAAGGGCCAGAACTCCTGCAAGGGCAAGGGCGGCTGCGCCACCGACGGCTCCAAGCCAAAGGCCGTCTAACAACGCTGGAGAAATCACAGCAGAGGGCCGGAGTGCTCCGGTCCTCCTGAATTTCCCGCAAGAAGGTGTGCGAATGCCGGCAAATCGATTCAACGGGTTCACCGAATACGGAATTGGAATCGGGCTGAGAATCCCGCATTACCAGCACATTCTTGAGAAAAAGCCGGTCGTGGACTGGTTCGAGATCATCTCGGAAAACTACATGATCGACGGAGGGCGGCCGCTGGCCATCCTTGACCAGATTCTGGAGCAGTACAAGGTTGTGCAGCACGGAGTCTCGATGTACTTCGGCTCGACGCAGCCGCTGAACCGGGAACACCTGAAGCGGCTGAAATCGCTGGTGCGCCGCACGGGGACACCCTGGCTCTCCGACCACCTGTGCTGGGGCAGCGTGGATGGGCGCTACACGCACGACCTGCTTCCACTGCCCTATACATGGGAAGCGGCCTCGGTTGCGGCGCGGAATATTCGCCTTGTGCAGGACTTTGTGGAGGTGCCGGTGGTGCTGGAAAACGTCAGCAGCTACGCGGAGTTCCACGACTCGGAAATGACCGAGTGGGAGTTTCTGACCGAAGTGGTGGAGCGTGCCGACTGCGGGATTCTGCTCGACGTAAACAACATTTACGTCAGCTCAATCAATCACGAATTCGACCCCAATGAGTACGTGGACTTTGTCCCCGCCGAGCGCGTCGCGCAGATTCATATTGCCGGGCACTCGCGCTATGAGCGCTTCATTCTGGATACGCACGACCATCCGGTGATTGACCCGGTCTGGAAACTCTACGAGCGGGCGTTGGGGCGCACCGGCCCGACGGCAACGCTGCTGGAGTGGGATGACCGCATCCCTCCCTTCCAGGAGGTTCATGACGAAGCACTGAAAGCGAAGACGTATCTTGAGGCGGTATCTGGCCCGGCCGCGTTACTGCCGGCGGGAGCGCAGCAATGACCGCGCTGCTGGAGTTCCAGCGCACGCTGGCACGGGCAGTGATGCAGCCCCTCTCCACGCGGGACAACATGAAGCGCGGCGCCGAAGACGGCATTGCACTGGTGAAACCGAACTCGCGCATGAGCAGCTTTGAACGCCTTGAAATCTACAACCGTTCGTACTGGTCGCGCGTGTTGAGCGCCTTCAGCGAGGACTTTCCGGGAGTGCGTGCGCTCGTCGGCGCAAAGCGCTTCGATCGCTTACGCCGCAGCTATCTGGCCGACTGCCCATCAGAATCGTTCACCATGCGGGACCTTGGAAAACACCTTGCCACCTGGATGGAGCGGAATTCTTCGCTGGTTGGAGAAAACTACGGCGCTGCGCTGGAGATGGCTAAACTTGAGTGGGCGGAGATTGAATCATTCGACGCCGCCGAACACGAACGGCTGACGCCTGCCGACGTGGCCGCGCTTGATCCCGCGAGCGCGCTTCATCTCCAGCCGCACTTGAGACTGATCGAGGCAGGAAATGAGGTTGACAGACTGCTCCTGGAAATTCGTGAAGCGGCAAAGCGAACTCAGGCCTTGCCGCGGGCGTTTTCAATGAAGCGAATGGAAGCAGCGAGGTCCGCGATTCCGCTGTACATTGCGGTTCACCGCTTTGAACTGGTGGTGCATTACAAACGGCTCGACCGGGAAATGTTCCTTCTGGTGAGCGCGCTTGCCGAAGGGTGCGCAATTGCGGAGGCCGTGGAAGCCGCTTATTCGGACTCCACACTCACTCCCGAAGCGTGCCAGCAACACATTCAAGACAGCTTCGCGCTGTTCGCCGCGCTCGGCTGGTTCTGCAAATTCAATCCGCGGAAAGGTAAGGAGCCCTTATGAATTCAGACTCCATCACGGGCAAATTAGGCAAGACCTACGGCGGGTTTGCCGCTCTCAGTTCATACGCGCAGTCGCCGTTCCTGCTCTTTGTGCGCCTTTACTGGGGCTGGCAGTTTATGCAGACCGGATGGGGAAAGCTGCACAACCTGGCGCAGGTCACGCAGTTCTTTACCACGCTAGGAATTCCCGCGCCGGGCCCGACGGCCTTGTTTGTCGGCTGCGTTGAGTTCTTTGGCGGCTTCCTGCTGATCCTGGGGCTGGCGTCGCGTCTCACCGGACTGGTACTCACGGGAAATATGTTCGTCGCTTACCTGACGGCGGACCGGGAAGCACTGGCATCGTTCCTCAGCAACCCCGGAAAATTTTACGGCGCCGATCCGTACACATTTCTTTTCGCGGCGGTACTGATCCTGATATTCGGTCCCGGGCGCTTCGCGCTGGACAGTTGGATCGCGCGCCGCTATCCGGCGCAGGAGCCGGTGCAGGAACACCCTCTGCAACGGACCCGCGCCGACGCAGCCTGATCGCAGAAATCCAAAATCCGGCTTCGCACAACGAATCCTTTGCGCGGTGCACCCAACATGAGGTGTGCCCGAAGGGAAATGCGGGCGGAACGAGCGAAGGACGGATCGAGAGCGATGAAGGAGATGCGCAAGGAGCGCGACAGCCTCGGGGAAATTGAGGTTCCAGCCGACAAATTGTGGGGCGCGCAAACCCAGCGCTCCATCGAGTACTTCAGCATTGGGCGCGACCTGATTCCGCGCGAGATGATCACCGCCTTCGCCATTCTGAAGAAAGCCAGCGCCCATGCAAACCATGCCGGCAAACGCCTGGGAGACGAGGCCTACGGGCTGATTGTGCAGGTCTGCGATGAAGTTCTCGCGGGCCGTCATCAGGATATGTTTCCCCTTCATGTGTGGATGACGGGCAGTGGGACGCAGTTCAACATGAACGTGAATGAAGTAATCTCCAACCGCTGCTCGCAACTGGTTGGGGCGGCCCTTGGGAGCAAGATCCCCGTGCATCCCAACGATCACGTCAACATGTCGCAATCGTCAAACGATGCGTTTCCCTCTGCGATGTACATTGCATCCGCCTTGCAGGTGCGGCAGAAGCTGGCTCCGGCGCTGCAAGCCTTGCACGATTCAATCGCCGCCAAGGCAGATGAGTGGAAAGACATCATCAAGATTGGGCGCACGCATATGCAGGACGCAACGCCCCTGACATTGGGCCAGGAGTGGTCTGGATACGCCGGCCTTCTGGAAGACGACCTGGCGCGGATTGGCGACGCACTGAAGGGAGTGTTTCAACTTTCGCTCGGGGGCACGGCCGTGGGCACCGGGATCAACGCCTTCGAGGGATTTGCGGAGGCCGCCGCGGCGGAGATCGCGCGAATCACCGGATTGCCGTTTGTGAGCGCAGCCAACAAGTTCGCTGTGCAGGGCTCGCACGACGCGCTGGTGCAACTCTCCGGAACCCTGCGCACGGTGGCCGTCTCGCTCTACAAGATCGCCAACGACATCCGCCTGATGTCATGCGGTCCGCGCGCTGGCTTTGCGGAGTTGATGATTCCTGAAAACGAACCAGGCTCCTCGATTATGCCGGGCAAAGTGAACCCGACCCAGGCAGAAGCGCTGACGATGATCGCTGTGCAGGTGATGGCGAATGACGTTGCGGTGGGCTTTGGCGGGGCCGGCGGCTACCTGGAAATGAACGTGTACAAGCCGCTGATGATTTACAACATCATCCACTCGACCACGATCCTGGCGGATGGCTGCACAAACTTCCGGCGCTTTCTTATAGAGGGAACGCAGCCGAACCTGCGCAAGTTGAGGGAAAACCTGGAGCGCTCATTAATGCTGGTGACCGCGCTGGCTCCCGTGATCGGATACGACAAAGCTTCCGAAATCGCCCATCGCGCCATGGACAAGGACCTGACGCTGAAGGCCGCGGCGCTGGAACTGGGATACGTGAGCGAGAATGAGTTCGACCGGCTGGTGGATCCAGCGAAGATGTTGCTGCCGGACACCGCGCACAAGCCATAGACGTTGGCTTGCTGCTCAACGAAAGATGGCGGATTGTCCGGGGCAGTGGGGCAAGGTTATCATGGCCCGTGATGAAAAATGCCGCCACTCGCAAGATTCTAGAAGCGCTCTCGCAGAACTGGCAGGCCGAGATGCGCGGTTTCCACACCTACAACGCATTTTCTGAACGCGATGGCGACCCGATCCGCAAGCGCATTTTGCGGAACCTGGCGGAGGCCGAAGCGCGCCACGCTGCGCTGTGGGCAAAACGGATTCATGACCTCGGCGGAAAACTGCCGCAGTATGACGGCAAAGCCGGAGGCGACGCCGACACCCTTGCCAACCGCGTAGGCGGCCCCGGTATGGCGCTGCGCCGCCTTGAGATCGACGAAAGCCGCGACATCGCAAAATACGGAAAGCAGCTTGAGGAACTCGCCGATGAGCCGAGCATCGCCATCCTGCATCAGGTAATTGCGGACGAACAGGAACACTACCGTGAACTGGGCAGCCTGATCCGCGACCACTACCCGGCCTCCGCCGTTGCCGAGGTAAAGGCCGATCCGAAATCGATCATCGCCGAACTGCTGGCGAAGCGCTCCAACGCAGGCAAGCAAGCCGCCGGCTGGATCGGCGACGCCATCTACGGAGTGAACGACGGACTTGGCGCCATCTTTGGAATCGTCTCCGGAGTCTCCGGCGCGACCCTGGGCAATTCGCATTACGTGCTGCTGGCGGGCATTGCAGGGATGGTCGCAAGCGCCCTATCCATGGGCTCTGGAGCATACCTTGCAGCCAAGAGCGAGTACGAAATCTACGAGGCTGAACTCGCTCGCGAACGCGAAGCAATTGAGACCAACAACATCGAAGCCCGCGAATTGCTTTCACTCTACTACCAGGTCAAAGGCTTGCCGCAGGAGGACGCTGACAAGGTCGTGGATCACATTGCAAAGAGTCCGGAGCAGATGCTGCGCGCCCTGGCCTCTGAGCGCCTGAACGCAACCGAGGAGGCTCTGAGCAATCCGATGACTTCGGCCTTCTCCGGGGCACTCTCGACAGCGGTTGGGGCATTTGTGCCGATCATCCCATTCTTCTTCTTGAGTGGGTATCCGGCGGTGCTCGCCTCGGCCGTCATATCGCTGGCAGCTCACTTCGCGGTTGGAGCCGCAAAGTCGCTCATCACGGTCCGTTCGTGGTGGAGCAGTGGCTTTGAGATGACCGCAGTCGGCGCTGTGGAAGGCATCGTAACCTACGTGATTGGAATTGGATTGGGAAGATTGGGCAGCTAGTTCGACGGCGGGAATTCAGAGACAGTCGATGGCTAAACTCCGGCTGCCGCAACTTTTTCAGGCAATTCATGAGTTGAGGACTGTGCCTGAATTCGGACGGTGCAACAAGATCGCGGAAGGCTCGCAACTGCAGGAATGAGATCAAAGTCCGTGCTCGGCGAAATGCCGGATGCGACCTTTGGCGAAGACATACCGCTCTGCTATAATTCTTTCAACGCGATGCAAATCGCGCTTTCAAACAGTCGGGGAGTGGCTCAGCCTGGTAGAGCACCTGGTTCGGGACCAGGGGGTCGGAGGTTCAAATCCTCTCTCCCCGACCATTCTTTCTCTCACAGTTTCAATCACTTAGGCGGCCTTGGCCGCTTTCGTTTTTGCTGCCTTTTTCGGTACATTCGGTACAACAGAAGGCAGTTCAA
>Ga0181519_10000058_pt1 | contig 100754 bp, 84 predicted proteins | sample PEATcosm2014_Bin_26_FD_121102 | JGI IMG/M metagenome (GOLD analysis project Ga0181519, IMG submission 121102) | Peatland microbial communities from MTU Mesocosm Facility, Houghton, MI, USA - PEATcosm2014_Bin02_10_metaG | ecosystem: Environmental > Terrestrial > Soil > Wetlands > Peat | place...
CGGCTGCAAGGCGCAGCCAGCATCGGCATCGCGCTGTATCCCGAGGACGGCGCCACGCCGGACAGCTTGCTGACGGCGGCCGACGCCGCCATGTATGCGGTGAAAAACCGCAAGCGGCAAGACGAATAAATGCTTTGCTGTCTGTAGCGAAAGTCGAAGATGCCGAAAACATTCCTCAGAGGCTAAGGCCACACGGTTGTTCTGTGGCGTTTGCGGCACAACTGAACAGGCTGCGGAAAAACTCGGCATTTCGTATGAAATCAACTAAAACCCTTTTTCGGGGCTGAAGCCCGCATTTATTAAATTGGCTTTACACGTGGGTTATAACCCTTCATCTCTCTCCACACTGGTTTTTTCGCAGCCTGTTCTGTCGTACCTTGTTATAGAACAACGACTTCATCAGAGGTTTCTCGCTCCCTCTTCCCGAATCCCAGTTCCCTGTTCTTTGCAATAATCACTCTATGCTGGTTCTCGCCTCAGTCTCGCCTCGCCGCCGCGAACTCCTCACCCAAGCTGGTTTTTCGTTCCAGGTCCATCCTGCACACATCCTCGAGGACCCACTTCCCAACGAAGAACCCATCGCCTACGTCACGCGTCTCGCGCGCGAAAAGGCAGAAGCGATTTATCGCGAAATGACCGACGCAGGAACGGGCGATCAGCGAGCGTCTACCCCACCGCCGATGGTTCTCGGCGCCGACACCACCGTTACACTTGACAGCCAGATTCTGGGCAAGCCCACTGATCCAGCCGACGCCGCTCGTATGCTGCGCCTACTTTCCGGCCGCACCCATCGCGTCCTCACCGGTGTCGCTCTGGTCACCGCAGAGTCAACCGAAGTCGCCGCCGAGGTCACCGCGGTCCAGTTTCTCACATTGTCAGATGAAGAGATTGCAGCATATATCGCCACAGGCGAACCGATGGACAAGGCCGGAGCCTACGCCATCCAGGGCCGGGCCGCCCGCTGGATTCCACGCATCGAAGGCTGCTACTTTAACGTCGTCGGGCTGCCCATCGCTTTAGTCTCAAGGCTGCTCAAATCACACCTGGCCCGCTGACTGGTTGAATCAGCTCTTGCTGCTGATCAACTCCAGCGCAACCATCCCTTTGCGCGGCGCAATAAAGTGATCGGCACGCCATGCGATGGAGAGCTTCTCGCGGGCCAGCAGCTTGTGAATCTGACCGCGTGCGTGGTCGGCCCACGGGCCGCCCTTGTCCAGCCGCACATAAGCCTGCCAGTGGCGCAACGCGGCGCGTTCCTCGCATCTTCGTTCATGGGCGAGAGCTAGGTTATAGTGAGCGTCAGCATAACCGGGAGCCAACGCAACCGCTCTCCGGTAGGCGGCAATCGACTCGCTCGATCGCTGCAACTCATCCAGCACGTTGCCCAGGTCAAAGAAAGCCAGCACATAGGTCGGATCAATTTCCGTCGCTTGGCGGTAGAACTGCTCGGCACAGTCAAACTCGCGCAAATGAAAGTGAATGGTCCCCAGATTGATCCATGCCGGCGCGAAGCTGGGATCGCGCTCCATGATCTCCTGGTAAATCTGGATGGCGCGAACTTTCTCGCCTGCTTCTTCGGCCTGCACCGCCTCCAGAAACCGCTCCTGCACGCCCTGCGGGTTAGCCACGCCCGGGCTGCGCAACAGCATCGGCTCGGAGGTGGCGGAGAGTCCACAACCCTGCTCAAGCCGTTCGAAGTCAAAGAGCAACTGGCGGCGAATCGGATCGACCATCGCGCCGCAGTGGCGAAAAGCCAGCCGCGTTCCAGTCCTTACCAGGCTCGCCTCCTGCATCGGATTCGCCATGCCGGCCACTGCTTTCATGGCCACAATCGAATGCCGGATCGACGCTACAGTCACGTCCTCCGCGCGCAAGGCGCGCAGGGTCCGCAACTGCCCCAGTTCCTGAAAGCTGTAACTCTTGAGATGCTTGACGATTCCCGCTCGCTCCCACCCCTGCAACTGGCGGGAACCTATCTGCAAGATGCGCAACACGTCCTGGCGGCTATAGCTGCTCACTCTTCAGTGCTCCCATCTGGCATCCAGAAAGGCATCGCGTCGTGAACTCAGACTTTCGACTCGGGTTCCTGACTCGCCCTCCCTGGACTCGGCTCTTGGAACAGTACCTGAAAAACCGCTCTAGCTAGGATTATGCCAAGTGTCTACGTGGATATGTTGGCCCAAAACCCCACCACAATAAAAAAATGAGTGGATAATTGGTGTCTAATTTGGTTCCGATTTTTCCCGCCGCGCTTTCGTCATGTGGAAAACAGAGAAGAAATGCCTTTTTTCAGGTGATAGCGGGAGGAAACCGGCCAATTCGCTGACGCTCTGTATTACCGGCTTTGTCTGGCATCAACGGAAGGCGGGAGAAGCTGTCTCATATCGGGCAATCGCGTAGTAACATGAATCCAATAGCCGCGAACGGCTTGCAGGCAGGCGCGAGATACCCTCTTGAGCAAGAATGATTGCCGGCACGTGAACGGGGATTCCGCGAGCAGCGCAAGAACCCAGCTATCCTCAGCCCGGATGGCGAAATTGGCAGACGCAGCGGACTTAAAATCCGCAGACCGCAAGGTCATAGGGGTTCAAGTCCCCTTCCGGGCACCAACGTACATCACAGATTATAAATTGGTTAATGGTCGTTACATATAGAAGATGCTTTGACATCACCCTCTCGCTCTTTCGACACAATACCGGTAAAGACCTCATCTTTCCCATTTTAAGAAAGTTACGAGTAGCAAATTAAGAAAAAATCGCCACCGTGCCTTTTGTTTCGCTATCTTTTGGGTTGATCTGCAGACTCGTGGGCAGGGTTCTGGTCCTCAACAGTCTTTTCCTTTGTACGCGTCTGTTTTGAATCATCTTGTCATTGGCCCACCAGCCGTCCACTGTAACTACCACCCGAAAGCGTTTGGCCTTCCGCGTTCTGCTGGCGAATGTACTCGTCTGCATCGAACTTCCTGGCCGTCGAAGCTCCCGACATAGCCCTCACCAGTCCAAAGATGGGCCGATTGAACCAGGGCCGGTCGTGCCGCCCGACGATGGCCCAGGCTATGCCCGCGTATCCATTGGGGTCGCGCCCGTCCATTTGATAGCGGTCATTTAAAAGTACCGCCCACTCATAGGCCCTTGCCGGGTCGGGAGCCCATTCAAGAATCTTTTTTGCCCAGTACATGCGCATATAGTTGTGCATCCATCCGGTATTCACCATCTCGTGCTGAGCGGCGTTCCACAGCTCGTCGGCTGTCTCAGCGCGCTCCAGTTGATCAAGCCTGTAGCGTTGCGCCCGCGGATCGCCTGCGTGCTCGATCAACGTTTTCCTGGCCCACGGTGCGGCACATTCCCAACTGTCATAGTTCGGCTCATGGCGCACAAACAAGACCGCCAGCTCTCTCCACCCTATCAGCTGATCCAAGAATTTCTCGCCAGCCTCAGCCGTCGCTTTCCCCTCGGCTACGGCTCTCTCGACCGCCAGTGCAATGGTGATGGGGCCGATGTTTCCAAAGTGCAGGTAAGGCGAAAGCCGGCTGGTTCCTTTCACCTCCGGGTGGTTGCGAGCGACCTCGTAATCCCTCAGTCCCAGATTTACGAAATTTCGCAGCCGCTTCAATGCAGCGTGTGTCCCACCGGTAAAGTTGTCCACCGGGCCAATTCCGTGATCCAGATTTCTGAAGCCAGTGGTGATGTTTTGTTCCAACGAAAAGCTTTCCAGTTTCTTCCTGGGTTTCCACGGGAATAAAGGAATTACATTTCGGGGTTCGACCAGGTAATAGGGCAACTCGGCCTTCAAATGCGGGCGGAAATGGTGCAGCAAAACAAAGCTGCGATCGAAAATCCGCGATGGAACCACCACATCCGCGTCCACCGTCCAGTAGGGCAGCTTCAGCCGCTTTGCTAAAACTCTGCGCCAACGTTCCGGCTCACGGCATGGGTTCTCATCGCCGACCAGGAGAGCCGCCTCCACTTCTTCAAGGAATGATTCCAGTGAATTCTCCGGCGAACGGCGCAACACAAATCCCACGCCCCGCTCTGCCGCGTCTTGCTCAACGTCTCTCAACCCCTGTTGGAGAAAGTGATAATGCCTCAGGTTCGCGCCGGGATAGCCTGGAATCACCTGAAAGTACACGACCACCTGCAGGCCCAACAGGTTCCCCGCTTCGATGGTCAGATCGAGCGCAGGATTATCGACAATTCTCATCGCTCGCTGCATCCAGTAAACGACGCACCTTCCCCCTTTGCGCGGCGCAAGGTTCCTACGCACCAGCACTCGCGACTGGTTCGCAAGTTGAACCAGATCGCCGCGCGTTTCGAGATTGGTTGGCCGGGAATTCATGCAGAGTGCGCAGTGAAATCAATTCTTGCTTATCCGCGCCACGCGAGTGGCTTGTAAATGCACGTTGTCTGGCATGCACCTCAAAACCTGAAGTTATCGCAGCAAGGCAGTCACCTGGACATGAAGATCCTTGTAGGCCTCTTCATCAAACGCGCCACTGTAGCGCCAGCGCACAACACCGTGCTTGTCGATCAGGATCAGATAGGCTGCATCCTGTGACTGGCAGCCCACGCGCTGCTTCCATGAATCGGTGCCGCCGTAGACCGTGATTACATTTTCCTGATCGCTCCTGGGAGTGCCCTTGCGCATGCCGCTATCTATGAACCACTTGCCCAGACGCGCCATGCCGCCAATCATCGGAATCTCGTAGAACGTGGCATGAGAGTTGTCGCCGAAGTCCTTGCGAAAGCGGCTAATCCATGCCTCGACCGGGAATCTCGAATTGTAAGTGAAACCCAGAGCGAGCAAGGCTACACGGCCTGAAGCGGCTTCCGGGAGTTGAGCCTGACGGCCGGTGAGGAATTCGCCCTTCAGAGGCGGCAGCGACTCGCCGGGCTGAAGCGGGAAAAACATTGCGGAAGCCATCAAAATCATCGGTAGAATACTCATCAAACTTGTCCTCCAATTCCGCGGGCGGCGGCATTCTCGAAGAGATAGTGGGAGACGAGACGCTCATTTCCGCCGGCAAATCCGAATAACTCAGCGCAGGTCATGAAGAAGGCTCGCCATCGGACTAGCCAGCGCTGCGCCACGTCATTTCCATAAACGCCAGAAAAGAGACTAAGCACTTCCTTCCTGTGCTGGTCGAGACGCTCAAGCCACGCCTCGGAGGTCTTCTGGTAATGTGTGCCGCTCAATCGCCAGTGTTCGCGTATGCGAAAGTGCTCCTGAAAGTAGAGAAACAGATCGTCGCTGGGCATTACACCGCCGGTAAAGAAGTGCTGCGCCATCCAGTCAGATGCGTCATGCACCTCATAGGGATAGGCGAAGCGGCTGTGCGCAAAGACGTGCACAAAGAGCAATGCCCCTGGCCGCGACCAGGATGCGATTCGCCGCAACAGTTCCTCGTAGTTCCGCATATGCTCAAACATTTCCACCGAGAGGATGCGATCGAATCGCGAGTCGGTGTTGAAATCATTCATGTCCGCAGTAACCACTGTGAGGTTCGCGACTCCGCGGCGTGCGGCTTCGGCATCAATGAACTGTTTCTGCGAGCGTGAGTTCGAGACCGCCAGAATACGGCTGTTGGGAAAGCGGCGAGCCATGAAGATCGAGAGAGAACCCCACCCGCAGCCCAGTTCGAGCACGTCCTGGCCGTCTTCAAGGCGAACGCGATGGCAGGTAAGATTGAGCATTGCTTCCTCTGCCTCGGCAAAATCCTTCGTGCCGGCATTCCACAGTGCGCAACTGTACTTCATCTGCGGGCCGAGCACATGACGGAAAAACTCCGCGAGGACTTCGTAATGTTGCTCGTTGGCTGCGTCCGGCCGGATTGCGACGGGACTCTGGCGAAGTAGCGCGATGAACTTCATCAGGCGTTCTGCTTGCGCCGCCGGAGATCCCTCTTGTTCCTTGTGCAAGCGCGCTGATACCAGGCGCCGAATGCCGATGCGGAGGAGCCAGTCAGGCAAGAGGCCGTGTTCGAGCCAGGTGTTGTAGCCCGCTTCAAGAACGGGTGACGCAGTGAGTGTTTTAGTTTGCATGGTGTTTGATCCTCGGGAACCACGGCACAAATGCGCTCGTGGTCTCCTGATAGAGCTTGTAGTCTTCGCTCCTGGTGCGCAGCGCCTGCGCTTCCGTTGCGGGAATGCCAGTGACTCGGAAGAGGAAGTACAGCATGAGCGCGGGAGGGACGAGCGCCAGATAGCCAAATTGGGATTCGATTGCAAACAGGCAGAAGGCAACCCAGATGAGCCACTCGAAGAAGTAGTTGGGATGGCGTGAGTACTTCCACAAGCCAGCTCGGCAGGTCTGTCCGCGATTTCCTGCGTTGGACTTGAAGGCATTGAGTTGCATATCCGCCGTGATTTCTCCCACAATCGCCACAACCCACAGGATGGCCGCGGCATATTCCAAGATGGAGAACGCCGGCGCGGGATTTTGCGAAGCAAGAAGGAAAGGCGCCGAGAGCACAATACACAGAACGGCCTGAAACTCGAAGAACAAAAGAAACTTTAACGGGATATTGGTCCGCCACTGCTTGCGAAGCTGCACGTAGCGTCCCTCTTCAGGATGGCCGATGACGCGCGTCAGCAACAGGTACAGCGCAAGGCGCAGCCCCCAAGCCGCTGCCATCAATGCAATTGCCGCACGACGCGGCGCCCAGCCGGCTCCTAGAACTGCGTAGAGGACGCCCAGCAGGGCCAGCCCACCGGCCCAGCCGGCATCCACGATCGCCGCGTCGTGCAGCGGAAAATGAATCAGCCACAGTAAGAGCATCAACCCGCAGACTGCAACCGCTCCGATCAGAATCAAGGTCAGCATGATCACTCTCCTCTTTCAGGACGCAGTTGGTTGCGCATGCCGCAGAGCACGGGAACCAGCAGCAGATAGAGCAGCCCTGTGGCGATGCCTCCGAGCAGGAGCCACGCCACGACTGCATGTATGGTCACGATCCAAAGAGTTGCGATGGCGTGAAGGAGGTTCGTGCGGATCAAGGTAAAAATATGAACCACGGAAAGCTCAGACGGCGGAGTTCTGAAGATCCATCCGCCGATACGGTAGAAAGGGATCAGCAAAGCGAGCTGGAACGGGTAAACCAGCCAATTGACTAGTTGAATAGCCGCCAGGTTAAGTCGAAACGTGATTGCCGCCAGCGTACACAACAGCACAGTTGAACCCAATACCGGGATCACTCCGAGAGTGATCCCCAACGCAATCGTGAAGGAGAGCTTCTCCGGCGTGAGGCCCTGGCGGAGAAACTCAAGGATCGGCTGTACCACTTTGCGGCGCCATACTGTCTCTCTCATGCCGATCGCCTCCGCAGGATTGTTGCGGCTGGCTCATCGGGCCTGAGCAGGAAGAGTTGAATCAGCACATAGAAGGACATTGCAATGTTCCCCAGCCCCATGATGAGCAGGAACCACAACGCCCTTGCCCACACGCTCCGTTCCTTGTAGAAAACCCATGCGTAGAATGTGACGAAGCCGAAATATGCGTCATAGAGAGTTGCCATAGCCCAGGGGTTGGCTGCGTAACTCGGCCACGCCGCACTGAGGCTGACGGAAAAGCCGGTGTGAATGGTCATCACAACCATGAAAGCAAAGATGCCGCCAAACAAGAACTTCAGAAACAGCTTCATCGGACCTCCCTCTTCAGCCTTGCCAGATGCTCTCCCAACTCCGAAAAATCCTCCAGCGCAAAAGAACGAGCGTTTCCAAAGGATGCCAGAGTCTTCTTCACATTGCTCCCTCCAAGCCAAAGCTCCGCGGTCTTCGGCAGCTTTGCGGCCAGCATACGTAGCTCCTGGATGGTTGCCTGAGTAGGCGCACTTGCTTTAATTCCAATGACAACCGCACGCGGTGAGGTCTGTTCTGCCGCGGCCACAATTTCATGAGCCGGAAGACTGGGCCCGAGGTAGAGAACTTCAAATCCATCCGCAACGGCCAGCAAAGCGGACGCCAGGATGCCGAACTCGTGCAGTTCTCCTGACGGCGTGGCAAACAGAATTCGCTGTGAAGGGGTTGAGGATGACTCGAGCCGAACCAACCCACCCAGCAGATTGCGCAGGATCGATGAAGTCATGTGTTCCTGGGCGATGCTCAAGTGTCCGCCCTCCCAGCGATCGCCGACCAGTTTCATCAGCGGAAACACCACTTCGTTCACAAGCCGGTCACCGGGCAGCAAAGCCGCCAGCCTGCCAAGATGGAAGTTGGCCGCTGAGTAGTCAAACGACTCTATAGCCGCGATGACGGGAAGCAAGGCATCGCTTACAGGTTGTTCTGTACTATCAAGATCCGGACCCTTCGCGATCGAAATGGGTCCCAGCAGCAACTTCTCCAACTCGTTGTCTTCCAGGCCTGCCACCTGTCCAATCGCGTGCCCGTGTGCGACCGCATCACGCAGCAGGATGAGCCGCCTGATTTGTCCCTCGTCGTAAACACGCCCTCTATCGCCACGGACAGGGGTGACAGCCTGATAACGCCGCTCCCAGGCACGCAGCGTATCAATGCTCAAGCCGGTCAAATTGGCAGCGACGCGAATGGGATACTGTGCTGAACTTTTCAATCTCACTTCTTCACCATAATCTTGGATAACCACAATGTCAAGCCTTTGTCCATGACATGTGCTTGACATTATCGGCAAGGCTGGTCTACCCTGAAAATATGGATGCCCAAGCGGGGCAAAGAAGGAGAGTGCATGAGCCGCGATTCGCGCAAATACGAGTTTGGCGCTGTCTCAGTCTTTGTCCTGATTCACTTGAGCGTTTTTACTGTGTTCTTTGTGCGCTTTACTCCCTGGCTGCTACTTTGGACAACGGCTACCTATGCGATTCGGATGTTTGGGGTAACGGCCGGATATCACCGTTATTTCAGCCATCGCAGCTACAAGCTGGGTCGTGCCGCGCAGTTCTGCATGGCAGCGCTGGCGCAGAGTTCCGGACAAAAAGGCGTTCACTGGTGGGCTGCCCATCACCGCTGGCACCACCGCTACTCCGACGCTGAGCCGGATGTTCACTCGCCGGGCTGCTTGGTTTCTGGTGGGCGCACGTGGGGTGGGTCTTGTCTAACGAGTATGACAGCCACGACGAAAGACAAATTGCAGATTTCGCGAAGTTCCCCGAACTGCGCTGGCTGGACTGCTACCACTGGGTTCCGGCGGTGATCTTAGCTTTTCTGATTCTGCTCATCGGCGGGCCGGCGGCGTTTGTGTGGGGATTTCTGGTTTCCACTGTTCTGCTCTATCACGCCACGTTCTGCATCAACTCTCTGGCTCATGTCTTCGGCAGCCGCCGCTTTGACACGCCGGACCAAAGCCGCAACAACTGGTTTTTCGTATTGCTCACATTCGGCGAAGGATGGCACAACAACCATCACTTTTCCATGACGAGTTGCCGCCAGGGGTTTTGCTGGTGGGAGCTGGATATTACTTATGGCGTGCTGAAGGTTTTGAGTTATCTTGGCATCGCACGCGAGTTGCGGCCATTTCGAATTCCCAGAAACAAAGATCTGGGAGGTATCCAATGCGCATTGCGGTAATCGGCAGCGGCATCTCTGACCTGGCGGCAGGATGGTACCTGAGCCGCAAACATGAGGTCAGCCTCATTGAGAAGGAGCCGCGCCTGGGCGGGCATACAAACACAGTCATGGTGAATCATGGGGAAGAGGCGATTCCCATAGATACAGGATTCATTGTTCATAACGATCGCACTTATCCCAGCCTGGTGAGGATGCTTGCGGAGTTGGGCGTGGAGACACAGCCCAGTGATATGTCGTTCTCCGTCACATGCCGCCAGACTGGGTTCGAGTATTCGAGCCGTGGCATCAACGGCTTCTTTGCGTAGCGTTCCAACGTGCTGCGGCGCGAACATTATCGGCTGTTAGCAGAGATTCTGCAATTCAATCGCTCTGCGCCCAAATTTCTTGACCAGCCAGGAGCAGAGGCTGCCACCATCGGTGACCTGCTGGATGAAGGCAAGTATCCCAGCGTTTTTGCCGAGCACTATCTATTTCCGATGGCCTCGGCAGTCTGGTCCATGTCGTTTGATGCCATCCGCTCTTTTCCGTCTTTGACGCTGCTGCGCTTTTTTCAAAACCACGGAATGCTCGGCATAAATACTCATCCCAAATGGAAGGTAATTCGCGGCGGCAGCCATACATACATTCCGTTGCTCACGGCGCCATTCAGGGATCGAATCTTTCTGGACGCGCGCCTGACATCGGTAAGTCGGCAGGAAAGCGATGTGACTCTTCGATTCGAAGATCATCCTGCGATGGCATTCGACCAAGTTGTCTTTGCCTGCCACGGCGACCAGGTGCTACCGCTGCTGGAGCAGCCGTCGAGTGCAGAGCGTGATGTGCTGGAAAACTTCAAGACGCGCCGCAATGTGGCAACGCTCCACACCGATTCATCGCTGCTGCCCAAGCGGGCCGCGGCTCGAGCCAGTTGGAATTACAACCTGGGGCTTACCGGGAAAAATGCCGTCACCCTAACCTACCACATGAATCGGCTGCAGTCGCTCCAGACGGAAGAGGACTACTGCGTCACGCTCAACGGGGAAGACGCAATCGACAACGCGAAGGTGCTGCGGACTATCGATTACCATCATCCGCTCTACACGCGTGAAGCGGTGCGCGCCCAAAGCAGGTGGAGCGAAATCAGCGGAAAGAACCGGACGCATTATAGCGGAGCGTACTGGTATTACGGCTTTCACGAGGACGGACTGAACTCCGCTCTGCGTGTAGCCCGCGCGCTCTCGGTGGAGATTTAGACCATGGACTCCGCAATCTATTTCGGCACCGTGAAGCACCGCAGGTTCAGGCCTGTGCCGCACAGTTTCTCCTATGGCGTTTTCATGGCATTCCTGGATATCGACCGGATGAAGGAACTGACAGAAATCTCCCGGTTATTGAGTTATAACCGCTTCAACTGGGCGAGCTACGACGAAAGGGATCATTTCGGCGACCCGGAACTGTCTCTTCGGAAACGGCTGGAGCAGAATGCCTTCGCTCACGGAGTTTCTTTGCCCGATGGTCCGATATTTCTGCTAACTCACCTCAGGTATCTCGGCTATAACTTCAACCTGGTCTCATTTTTCTATTGCTATGACGCACAGGCGCGGCTCCGGCTAGTTCTTGCGGAAGTGAACAGCACCTTCGGCGAAAGTCACAATTACTGGCTTTCGCCAGACAACGGATTGCCCGCGGCGAATGCAAAACGTTATCGGACAGCCAAGGCCATGCATGTATCGCCATTCATGAGCATGAAGCTGGACTACACCTTCACCTTGACTCTGCCAGGCCGCAAGCTTGTTGTTCACATGGACACGATTGAAGATGGCAAGCCGTTCTTTGATGCAACCCTGAACCTGGAACGCAAGCCATGGAGCGCGCGTTCACTGCATCGCGCGCTTCTCTCCCATCCCTGGATGACCGCCAAGGTGATTGGCGCGATTCATTGGGAAGCCTTGCGGCTTTACCTGAAAAAAGTGCCGGTATTCACGCACCCGCAGCATGCAAACGAGGGTTGAAGGAATGAAAGAATTATTCAAATTGACAGCAAAAGAGTTGTTTCTATCCATGCTCGAAGGCCTGCATGGCGGCTCGCTCGAACTGGTCCTGCCAGACCGAACGCTCGTCTTCGGAAGCGTCCAGTCAGAACTCAGCGCACAGCTCCTGGTGCATCGGGAGCGGTTCTTTGCGCGTGCTCTGCTGGGCGGCGATACGGCGATCGGCGATGCCTTTATGGATGGGGATTAGTCCACGCCAGACCTGGTCTCACTTATGCGATTGGCTGTGCGCAATCTTTCGCAACTGGAGAAGTCGAACTCGTTTTTCTCTTCGCTCAGCCGCTTCGCCGACCGCATCCGCCACCGCCTGAGAGCCAATACAGTAAAGGGCAGCCGGCACAATATTCATGCGCACTACGACTTGAGCAATGAGTTCTTTCGGCTCTTCCTGGACCAAAGCATGGTTTATTCCTGTGCTTGGTACGAGAGCCCTGAGGGCTCCCTTGAAACTGCCCAGTTTCAGAAGCTGGATCGAATTTGCCGGAAGCTGGACCTGAAGCCCCAAGATCGAGTTTTGGAGATCGGAACAGGATGGGGTGGCTTTGCTTTGCATGCCGCTCGAAATTATGGCTGCCGGGTTACGACAACAACAATCAGTCAACAGCCGTATGAACATGCGCGGGCTCTCTTTGATACCGCGAACACGGGCCAACCTATTGAACTCCTGCTGAAGGATTACCGCGAGTTGAGTGGAAGTTTTAACAAGATCGTTAGGATCGAGATGTTCGAAGCTGTGGAGTTCGAGCACTATGACGAGTTCTTCAGTGCCTGCAACCGGCTGCTCAAGCCGGACGGCTCCATGTTGCTACAGACGATCACCATGAATGAACAAAGGTTTGCTCGATACCTGAAACAATGCGACTGGATACAGAAATACATCTTTCCCGGCGCACAATTGGCTTCATTGCGGGGAGTTTTGGACTCGCTCGCGCGTGCAACTCGTCTCTCGCTCTTTCACGCGGAGGATATGGGAGTTCATTACGCCCGCACACTGGGAGCATGGGCGAACACTTCCTCGACGCCATCGACGAAGTCAAGGCCTTGGGATTTGATGATCGGTTTATCAGGATGTGGAACTATTACCTGGCCTTCTGCGAAGGTGCATTCCCCGAACGTCACATCAGCGATTTCCAGTTGCTGCTGACCAAGAACTACAACCCGCGGCCCTTGTTTCAGGAACCGTGGCGGCTTGCTCTGAAAGCCGAGAGGCAAGAAACCCTGGTTTAGCGCACTCCCACAAAGTGAGAACTCTAAACGCAATATGCAATTACCTAATCGTTTCATACCAAGGGAACCTGTCCGTTCTGCCTGATTACGGACAATTTCGCTAAATATCTCTTTTTTTGAACAGGTTGCACAGTCGCCAGATTGCGCTCATTTTCCATTATTTATCATATGGATACAGCGTTTTCGACAAACCAATCATCTGTATGCCGCAAGGTCGTGGGGGAACCCCCCTTCGGCACCAATCAAAGAGTTTCATGCGAAATGCCTGCTTAAGATGCCAGCTTTTGTCTGGCACCTGTTTTGGTGCATATTGTGTCAGAGAGGGTTTGTTGGCTGCATGAGACGCTCTTACATTGTCGTTGCTCAGTTTGATATTTCAATTCTTGGTAAGATGAACCAGATTAGAGGAATCCATGACCAAACCGCGCACGCCACAAAATGCAGCCCATCCAAAGACGCCGAAATCCACGCCGCCCGCCGCGCCAATTGCGCGAATGCCCGAAAAACTGACACCAGAGCTGGGCGCCAAGATCAACCGCCGCGCCGCTGACCGGCTGCGCTCAGGCCATCTTTGGGTCTACGCCTCCGACATTGAGAGTATTGAGCTGATTGCGGGCGAGCCACCCGCGCTGGTGCCGGTGGCCGATAGCCGCGGCCTGCTGCTGGGCACGGCGCTTTACAGCCCCACATCGCAGATTGCGTTGCGGCTGGTGGCGCGCAAGGCCGTTAATGAAGAGGAGTGGCTCGTGCTGCTGGAGAGTAGGCTGCGCGCGGCGATCGGGCGGCGACGCCCGCTGCTCGACGAACAGAATGACGCCTGCCGGCTCTGCTTCAGCGAGGCCGACGAAGTGCCTGGCCTGGTGGTGGACAAATACGGCGAACTGGTGATTTTGCAATTGCTGGCCAAAGGATTGGACTCAGCGGCGGTGCGCGCGTGCTGTGTGCGCGTGCTGCGCGAGGAGCTGGCGCCGGCGGCCATTCTGGAGCGACCCGATGCGCGGGTGCGCGAGTTGGAGGGGTTGGCCGCGCCGAGTTCGGCTCCGTTGTTTGCCGTTGACTCCGCAACCGCGCCCGCCGGCACACAATTCCGGCTCAACGGCCTCGCCTTTCACTATGACGCCAACTCCGGGCAGAAGACCGGCGCCTTCCTCGACCAGCGAGCCAACTACGCGGCTGCGGCCGAGTGGGCGCGCAAGCTGGGAGCAACGGGACGCGCGCTGGATGTTTGCTGCTACCAGGGCGGCTTTGCGCTGCATCTGGCCGCGGTCTGCGCCCAGGTGACGGGAATTGACGCCTCGCGCGCATCTCTGGAGGTAGCGGAACAAAACTTCCAGGCTAATCGCGCGCGGCTCAGCGCACAGGTGGAGTGGGTGGAGGGCGACGCATTCAAGATTCTGCGCGACTGGTCCGACGCGGGCGAGAAGTTCGACGCGATCGTGCTCGATCCGCCAGCCTTCGCCAAGAGTCATCGTGCCGTCGAGGGCGCACTGCGCGGCTACAAGGAGATGAATCTGCGCGCGCTCAAGATGCTGCGCCCGGGCGGGCTGCTGGTGAGCTGCTCCTGTTCGCATCACGTAAGCTGGGCCGATCTGGAGGCCAGCGTAGCCTCGGCCGCCACGGATGCTCATCATCGTGTACGGCTGCTGGAGCGGCGCGGCGCTGCGCTGGATCATCCCGTCGTGCTCAACATGCCGGAGACGGAATATTTTAAATGCCTGGTGCTGGAAGTGGAATAGCTCGTAACTGAGTGAGGCAATTCAAACGCGGGCAGCACGCTGACCGCTGCGCCGGGGAGTCAGCCATCCGGCCACTCTGCCTGGCCATGCTGAGCGCGACGGCGCGGCAGCGGGCTTTGGTTGAGACGTGGCTGCGCGCAACTGGGTCAGGGTATTCTTGACCATCGCACGCAGCGACTCCGCTTCAACGGTGCAGGAGCGCAGATAAGCCGAGACGGTCAGTCCGGCCTCGGCGGCGCGCTGGCGCAGTTGCGCGCACTCCGCCTTGCTCACGCGGATGGTGATGCTGGCCCCTTTCAGATTCCGTTCATGCTGCGCGGTCTGCAGGCGGCTGGCGTCCTGCTCTGGATTCGCCCCCTTAGGAGGCGCCGGTTGAGTATCTACCGCGAAGCCGGTCTTTGAGATCTCCTGAATGCGGGTTGGCTTTGGATCAACGGCCTGGGTGAGCGATTGATCGAGATGGGAGGGTGCTGGCGAGCGATAACGCGCGTGGGCGCGCAGGGCGCTCTCATAGCTGAGGGTGGCAATATCGTCTGCCAGGTTGTCATCGTTCCAGGCGGTCGCGGAGTTGCTCCTCGGCGGCGAAGAGCTGTCGCCGTGACTTCTAGAACCGGCAAGCGCGGCCATCAGAGCCGCAAAGCTGGGGGAGGGTGGTGAGGGCTCGGTTGCAGTTGACTGCTGCATGGATTGGAGAATACCGCTCGCCAGACGGCAAGTGTGAAGAATTTCCCATGCGCGAGACAAGCCAATTCGAAAATAGGAATGGCAAAGGCTCATCTCCCGAAATGGTTCACAGAATCCCTCTGCAATCAACCGCGCCTGGTCCAGCGGCTCAACACGAAGTCACGGCCTTACAAAAAAAGGAAGATTGGCTGTGGCGGCATTACCATGGCTGTCGATGACGAAGACAAAGACGCGGTAGGCGCCTTCCTGCTTTGGCGCCGTGAAGACGATTTCGCGTTCGCCTGTTTTTTGAATCAGTCCTGAGATCGGCTGAGAGCGCTTTTCGCCGATGCCTGCGTATCCGGCCCGCATCACCTCGGGCATGATCTCCCAGCGAAGGACGAGAGGATCTCCCTCCAAGTCTCGCGCGCGCACCTGCAGGGTCGCGGTGTGGCTGCTTCCCGGCTTCAGATAGACGCTGCTGGCCGCCAATTTGCCGTCAATGGCCAACTCTTCAATGGCCGGAGCGCGCTTTGCCGGCCAATGGCCCGTCCACAAATACTGCATGGCATTGACCCTTTCGGTCCGCTCGCCCGATTCCAGGAACATACCGTACCAGGTCTCGGTCCGTTCATGCCGATCATGCCAGATGAAGACGTACGATCCGAGGCAACGCTCGGAGTCCGCGAGAATCGCATTCCGGTAGCGATCAATCTGGAGTTGGGCCTTTTCCGTGCTGGATTCCTCGATTGACGCCCCCCACGAGGTCCGCTTGACCTGCCAGTCGCCGGAGGGTCCCCATTCCGTTACCACATAGGGTTTATCCCAATGCTCTGCCCGAAGTTTCGCGGCAACATCCTCGATGCCCTGGTAGTAGTTGATCCCCAGCAGATCCAGCTCGGGAGCGCGGCGCTGAATTTCCCCGATGTCGCCTCCGTTCAGCCCGCCGTCGCCGATCACGGTTAGCACCGGGTGATTGGGATCCACCGCATGAATCATCTTCGCGACGTCATTGACCGCATTCCATACGTTCCGGTCTTTGTAATCCACCGAGAGTTCGTTGCCGATGGCCCACATCAGCACTGCGGGATGGTCTTTGAACTCGATGACCAGCTTCTTCATCTCTTCAAACTGGCGGCTCACGGCCACAGGGTCACTGTAATTGAAGTTGTGCACCGATTCCATGCGCATGGGGAGATTAACCAGAGCGGTCATTCCCAGCCGCTGCGCCTCATCGAGAGTCCGCAGCGTCTCGCCGCTGTCCAGTCTCGCACTCATCCGGATCGAGTTGCCACCGCGAGAAGCGATCTCCTTCATAGGGAACTTGCCGTCCCCGTCTCCGATGTAAACAGCACCCTTGATGAAGGTTGGGCGACCGTCGCGGTAGAGACGGAAGTGGCCGTTCTCCTTCCTGATTTCGACTTTGGCCGGGTGCGAGCTGGAGTTGGTTGATGCGCCCGGTTGCGCCCATGCGCAGGGCAGCAATGCAGCGGAAAACAAGAGGGCCGCGAGGGTTTTCACAAGTAGTCTTCTCCCTGGAGAACCGGTTCGCTGATGGTGCGAACCGGCTGGCTTGCACAATTTGTGAATCTTGACCGGAACCGTCTACCAGATTTCAATGGCCGTTTCGGCCTCGGCCTCCATCCTCAGCCACACCACCAGCTTGGAGTGATCCAACGTCCCCACCAGCCCGTAGCGCGCATCCTTCCCCCAGGCGACGGGCTTTCCGTTAACCTTTAGCGCAGGAACGCTCTCTCCCCAGCCCTCGACGACCAGGGCCGGGTTTACCAGCGGCGCATCGGCCATAGCATTGAAGCTCAGGCGCAAGGGAGTCGCGTCGATCGTGGCTCTCTTCAGCACAAAGGCTCGCTGCGTTGGGTCGTAACCATCGCTGGAGAAGCCGCTCCCGGCGACTTTCATCTCCGGGGGCGTAACCCATGAGCGCGCCAGCACAGCCAGGCCCGCCGCCGGCTTGTTGGTCAATCCGACGAGCATGATCTTGGTCATCGTGTCCGCGGTTCGCTGGTAGGGCTGGCCCTCGATGTGAGAGAGCGATGAGTGCGAGGCCCGGTCGGGAGCGACGGCGGAGATGCCGCTGGATTTGACCTGCGAGATCGGCCAGTGGTTGTACCACTCGAAGAGAGAATAGGTCTTTTCGCCCCCGTAGACGTCGATGTGCGGGCGGTCGGGCATGACGATCTGGAAGGGCTTCCACTGCGACTTGAGATTGACGTTCTGAATGTTGGCTCCCGCCGGCATCGTGATCTCGCTGGGTGGATGCAGCCAGGAATAAGTATGCGTTTCGCCCTTCATGTTGGCGAAGGTCAGCGCGTCGTTCTCGATGTTCTGTTCAGGGCGCGTGCCGGGCGGGTTGATGATGATGGTCTCTTGAAATTCGGGCGGCATTGTCAGATTCGAGGACCAGGCCACCGTCTTGCGCGCGGCAACCTCATCAGGATAGACGGTGTAATAGTCGTCGGCCGAGTCGACCCATCCGGTGAAGGGATCGGGATGGGCGCACTCGTAGTTTTCCACTTCGCATTGACCGTAGCGGAAGTGAATCACAGTGCGGGCCGGCGTACTTTCAAGAATACGGACGTGCGCGTAGCGGTTCTGCTTGTCGGACATCGGCTCGCAGTCTTCGCCGCCGGGGCAGAAATCCTTGCCCCAGGTCTCTACAAATTCGTCGGTATACCAGATGCCGTTTTCGGTGACCCAGGCGGGAATGAAGCTGGTTCCCTGCCAGAAGACGAAACGCACCGGCGAGTCATCAAAGCGCACCACAACGTCGGAATCTCTGCCGATGCGGCGCGGCGCATCCCATAACTCGTCGTACTTCAGCGACGCGTAATAAGCGCCAAAGGTTCCTGCTCCCGGCGGTCCGGAGGGCAGCTTGGGAAAGTGCAGCGGGTTGTCTGGCGGAATTTGCACTCGGCCGTATTCTGCCGCAATCTGCTCCGTCGGAAGGGCCTGGTCGAAGATATTCAGTTCGTCAAGAACGCCGGCGAAGGAATACCGGACCGCGAATTTGGGATGAATCCAATGCTCGGGCAGCATGGGATACCGCGCCCGCCCGATGAGCAGGTCAGTGCCCGCGGCAGGGATAAAGCCGCCCTGCGTCTTCAGGGTTTCAACAGGCTTTCCGTTGACGAACAAGGTCATGCCCGATGCCTCGCTGAAGGAGGCGGCAACATGCACCCACTTTTTCAGCGGCAACTGCTGGGCGGAGGTGAGCACCAGCCAGGAGCCGCCGATTTCGGCCTGCAAACCGAGATGGCCGAGGGAGTCAATGCCGAAGAAGAAACCGGAGGTCTCGTTGCGCTCGTCCTCACCGTCTTTTCGCTGGTCCACAATCGGCGCCCAGTTCCAGGGATAGACATCAATGGCAATCCATGCCTCAGCCGTGAAGGCGGAAGAGAGCGCGGGAACGGTAGCACCCGCCACGCGAGCGCCGGAGCTCTCGCCATCCAGCCGCAGCGCGCTGCCCGTGATGCCGTTCATGTGAGAGTAAACGCCAAAGAGTTTTCCATCGGCGTGGTGCATCTGCTCCGCGGCCGTGTCGCCGCTGGTTTCATCAAAGTGCCAGGAAAGCACCGGGGCAGGTACCTGCGCACAGCAGTGGGCCGCCACGGCCAGCATAGTCACGAAAATGGCGAAGGATGAACTGCATCTGCATTTCAGATTTAGAGGTATATTCATTGGCTTTCTCCACTCAGCGAAGTATAGGTGCCGGTGAGAGCAGGAGTCAATCGCGGCCCACGCGTGAGCCGCGGAAGGAGCTGGAGCAGTCAGCGATCAGGCGCAATTCTCTTCGGCAAGCTCGGGGTCGGGCAGGATACGGCCGGGAAGGCGCAAGAGCTTGGTGACCCCCTCGGCGGTCAAGGGGCGGGCGAAGAGATAACCCTGGCCATAGCGGCAACCCATCTTGCGAAGCACTCGATACTGGTCGCGGGTTTCAATTCCCTCGGCCACCACGTCCATTCCCAGAACGCGGGCCAGCTCGATGATGGTGCGCACGATATGCAGCGGCTGGTCGCCTTCGTCCATGCGCATGACGAAAGAGCGATCGATCTTAAGCACGTCGAATGGGAACGAATGCAGATAACTGAGGGAGCTGTAGCCGGTGCCAAAGTCATCCATCAACAGGGAGACACCCAGCCTGCGCAGACCACCCAGAACTTCCAGAGCGGTATTCATGTTGGGAATCAGGCTTGACTCGGTCATCTCCAGGCCAAGCTGGCGGCTGGAGATGCCGGACTGGAGCAGTAGAGACTCGACATGGTCGGCCAAGCCATTGCGGGAAAATTGGCGCGCCGAAAGATTGACGCAAACCCGCAGATTGCCGTGGCTGATGTCTTCATTGCACCAGGACTGAATCTGGTTGCAAGCTTGGGAAAGCACCCAGTCGCCGATGGGCAGGATCAGCCCGCTCTCCTCGGCCAGTGGAATGAAGTCCATGGGAGATATGATTCCCCGCTGGGGGTGAACCCAGCGAATGAGTGCCTCAAGGCCGGTGATTCTGCGCGTGGCCAGGTCAACCTCCGGCTGGTAAAAGAGTACAAACTGTTTCATGTCGAGGGCCATGCGCATATCGGCTTTGCTCGGCCAGCAGGGACGGGCGGCGGCGGCGGCGCGCTCGCGCCGCTGTCCATGCCCATTCCCGTTGAGACTCTTGCGCAGCCTGCGCAACTCCAACAGGCTGGAGACCACTTCGGCCATGCTTTCCAGGGTCTGAATCGCTTCCGGCGGCATCTCTGGGCAGCGCGTGCTATGGAAGATGGTCAATACCCCAAGGATCTTGCCGTCGGCAGAGCGCACCGGAGCGCTGGCGAATGATGCCATGCCGATTTGTTTGAGACGTGGAACCAGACCATTGCACTCAGGATGACTTTGGATATTGGAGACGATCAATGGAGCATCCATTGTCAGCACCAAGTCGAAGATGGAGTTCTGGCGCGGCAACTCGCGAATCGTGTGTCGCCAGCAGGACTTCATCCAAACGCGGCTTTCGTCGCCAAAGGAGACGGTGCAGGCATCCGCCTGGAAGTATTCGGCCGCCAGCCTGGTGATGGTGTCATATGCGGCTTCGGGTGGTGTGTCGAGGATATCGGTGGAAAGCAGCGCGGCCAGCCGCGCATCCTCTTGCCGCCGATCCATTTCGCACATCTTCAGTTCAACTTGCTGCATCTTGGCTCCCTAAAACAAAACCGGAGTACACGAGCCCTCGCGGAACATTTGCGAGGCAGATTTTTAAAAAAAAAGGCACTGGCCTCTTAGAACTATAGCCCCAGATAAAGCTACTCTGGCTTTGCTATTGTCCAGTGGAACCACGAAAGCCACATCCCAGCCGAAAATCGCACATATCGACGCTGACTTGCTGTCCAAACGGTTAATGGTAGCCCATCAGGTTCTCCATGTTCAGCGTCCATGCTTCCGGCCTGTTCACGCTTCCGGCCATCGAACCCCGGAATCAAGCCCGCCGATTTTGTTCCGCACCTCCTTTATCGGAAAAGATGGCCGTAAACGTGAGATTACGACAGAGACATCCCGTTGAGTACCGATCCAATGAGTTCACTGATTCCACCACAACTTTGAAGGACGGAGTGTTGCGTTTCTGTGCCAGAGTGCACCGTTTCAGCGCAGAGCGAGGGAAGTGTGCCGGAATAGTCCAAAATTCGCGCGGCGTTGATCGGCGTCAGGATGATTGTTGACCGACAGTTACAAGCAAGACCCTCGCCCCGATAGAATCAAATTAAGTGAAAGAAAGGCCCTCAAGCCAACTCTCCGTGCCGGTGCGGTCCAGATGGGCGCGCGCCGCAGGCTTGCTGCGCCCTTCGCGTACGCACACGGCCTACACGGCGACCATCCTTCTGATGACATCAACCTTTCTCTCGCGCATCATCGGCCTGGTGAGAGTCAAATACATTCTCTGGCTCTTTGGCCGCGGCCTGGATGCGGATGCGCTGAATGCTGCTTTTGTTCTGCCGGATATGATCTCGTATTTTCTGGTGGGCGGCGCGGCTTCCATCGCCTATGTCACCATTCTTACCCGCTTTCGCGAAACTGGCCGCGAGGCGGAGGGCGAGCGTTCCCTCTCGGTGATTCTAACCACCATGTGCCTGGTTTTGGGCGGTGTGCTGCTGCTGGCCGAGATCTTCGCTCCACTCTATATTCACTGGTGGTTCTACGGCTTCGACGCCCAGAAAGCAGCCCTTTGCACACGGCTCACGCGCATTCTGCTGCCCGCACAGTTGTTCTTCTTTGCCGGCGGCGTCTTTGGCGCGGTCCTGCTGGTGCGCAAGCAGTTCAGCGTACAGGCGGTGACGCCGCTGATCTATGGCATGGGCACCATCGTGGGCGGCGTGCTGCTGGTACATCGCATGGGCGTCAGTTCGCTGGCGGTCGGCACCACGGCTGGGGCATTCCTGGGCCCGTTTCTGTTGAACGCGCTCTTCGCCCGGCGCGCAGGTACACGCTTCCAGATCATCCTCGACTGGCGCGATGAAGGCCTGCGCGAATGGGTGCGTCTCTCGCTGCCGCTCATGATTGGTGTCTCGCTGGTCACTGCCGATGGCTGGATCATCCTTCACTTTGCCTCGAAGACCGACGGCGCAGTCTCGCTGATGAGCTACGCCAAGCAACTCTTTATGGCGCCCATGGCCATACTTGCCCAGGCTGCCGGAGCGGCTTCCATGCCCTTTTTCGCCAGCCTGTGGAGCAAGCAACGCCATTACGAGTTCGCCATCGACGTGGCCGACTCGGTCTCACGCGTCAGTTCGCTGGGGTTGTTGGCGGCCTCGGCCATGGTGACGCTCTCCGTGCCGCTGGTTGATCTGATCTGCATCGGCGGACGTTTTTCCGTAGGCGACGCCAGCCAGTGTGCCCTCTACTTCGCCGTCTTCTCTCTCTCGCTATTCCTCTGGTCGGCGCAGGCCATCTACGCGCGCGCCTTCTACGCCGCCGGCAATACCCTCCTGCCGATGCTGGCCAGCACAGCCGTTACCGTGGTTTCGTGGCCCATTTATGCTGTGCTTTTTCACGGGTATGGCGCCATCGGGCTGGCCGTCGCCTCCGATCTGGGCATCGCGCTGCAAACCGCAACCATCGCCGTGCTGCTCCATCGGCGCCGCATGGTCTCACTGGCCAGCCTGGACTTTGCCGAGATAAGCCGCTGCCTGCTGGCCGCGCTAACAGGAGGCGCCGCAGTCTGGGCGGCCTTTACAGGCCTGCGACGAGTCATGCTGAGCCAGCAACTGGAAGAGTTGCTGCTCAACAGCCTGGGCGCTCACCTGCCTGCGCACACTCGCTGGACTGATCTGGCCGTGCTCGTGGCCGGTACTGTGCTCTGGCTGGCGGTAGTGAAGTGGGTGCTGGAAAAGGCCGGCTCGGCTCTGCCCCGCGTGGCGATGAAACGGCTGGGGCTGGGCTGATAAAACCGCATTTCCCGTTCATTTCTGTCTCATTGTTTTTATATCTAATGCATTTTCTATCAGTTGCAAAGAATTATTTCAAAGCCGTTTCCAGTTCATTTCCGCTTCATTTTCAAATTCTCCTCCACCGGAATCCCGCTTATAGATTAATAAGGCAAACGCCCCTGACGGCGCAGGGGCGCTGGTTTTGGAGCAGTGACAAAAGGTGCCGCTACGACTCAAGACTCGGAGGGCCTCAGCAGATCGGGCCCAGCAGAGAGAGGGGCAGCCGTTCCCGGCTTGGCGTCGGCCTTCTTGATGTCGATGCCGCCCTTGAAAAATGCGCCATCCTCGATGCTGATGCGCGCCGCGATCACGTCGCCCGTCAGTGCGCCCTCGGCGCGGATGTCCACCCGGTCACTGGCGGCGACATTGCCGCGCACCTTGCCCAGGATGACGATTTCACGGGCACTGATGCTGGCCGCTACCTGGCCGTTGCGGCCCACCGTGACGCGGTTACCGGAAAGATTGATGCTACCCTCGACCTTGCCGTCAATAAACAGCGATTCGGAACCGGAAATATCACCCTTGATAATCAGGCCCTTGCTGATGGTGGCTTGATCTCCGGCCGAAACTGGGGCGCGGTGGACGGGTTCGGCAACGGGAGGCGGCGCCACGGGGCGGACGGGTTCCGGTGTGTTGTTGACGTGGATCGTTCCTGGTTGGCTGGGTTTCCACATAGCGCTCACGAGCTTCCTTTTCTGTCCTGAGAGGACGGGGCGATCCAGGGCAAGGGGGGATTGCCATGGGTCCGAAAATATGCATCCGCGGAGTGCCAAGAGTACGCCAGGCAAACTGTCGCTACTCAGTAGCGCCCACAACCTGAATGTACTCTCTTCGCAATCCGTCTGGAAGATTGCTTTGTCGTATTCTAAGACACTGGGCTGTGGATTCGCCAGAGTAGCCGCGAGGGCGAGAAGAAGGAAACAAGTTGCTTCAAGAGCGGGTAGGCTGGACTGAAAGGGAGAATGCCTACCCATTGCTGATTTAGTCGTACCGCTCGAAGACAATCTGCTTTTTATGCCAGCCAAAGCCAGTAAGCCGATCGCGAACGCCGGAGACCATCTCGTTGAGGCCGCAGATGTAGGCATAGATATCGAAGCTCAGCTCCGAAGCCAGCAATGCGGCATCGGGCTGGGGCGCGGGCAGCGGCTGGCCGAACCGGGCGGCCCGTTCTTCCACAATTTGGGCCATGTGCTGCTGAACATAGCCGCGCAGGCCACTCCAGCTCTCGTCGCCGCGGCTCAGCGTGGGCAGATAGTGGAAGTTGGCACAGCGCGCGACCAGACTCTCGAATTCCTTCTGATAATAGATGTCGCTCGCGTAACGCGTACCGTAGATCAGCCATATCTGCTTGCCGTTGCTGCGGTCGGGGCCGTCGGCGGGAAAGAGCCACTGCAGGTAGCTGCGCATGGGCGCAATGCCGGTGCCGGTGGCCACCAGTATCGAGTCGGTGATGGGCTCGTGCAGCGTGAAGTGTCCGTGGGGACCATGAATCTGGATCGTCGCGCCGATGGGCAGATCGGGCAGGTCGGCCAGATGGTTGGAGAAAAAGCCCTCTTCGACGCGATTCACGCAAAGCTCGAAGCGGTTGCTGTTGGCGGCCGAGGCCAGCGAGTAGGCGCGGGTCTGCTGCTTGCCGTTGGCGTCCAGCGCCACGGCGGAAACGAACTGGCCGGAGGCAAAGTTGAAGCTCTCCAGCTCATCGATGACAAAGGTGAAATGGTAGCATTGGGCGACTTCGGAGATGCACTCCTTGCGCTCCAGCCGTGCGGTGAGCAGTTCTCGCGCCATGTCGTTCTCGCTCTTGGAAGAGATGCCCGCTTCTGCAGGCTCGTTTCTTTGATGCGTCAGGCGGCAAAAAGGAGCAGGCCAGTCTTGCACCTTTCCCCTATAATTGATAAGGAGCCGTGGGAGATATTCCGGCTCACAAGCACACGGATTGAGGAAGCTATGGCCGCACTGCTGGAAGCGATTACCGTCAAGCGCAAGATGTACTTCGAGTATGAGAACACGCCCTACTATTGCATGGAGGCTGAGGTCTCCACGCCCACGGCGCGCGGCGGCCAGACGCTGGTGCGGCTGAAGATGCGCAACCTGCTGACCCGCGCCGTTTTTGACAAGACTTTCAAGGCTGGCGAGCGTTTCAAGGAGCCGGATCTGGAGCTGGTTGAAGCCTCTTATCTCTACTCCGACGGCGAAGGCTCGCACTTCATGGATCAGGAGAACTTCGAGACGCTTACGCTTTCCAAAGAAATGATGAGCGGCGCGCTGGACCTGCTGGTCGAAGGCGTGATCATCCAACTGCACAAATATAATGGCAATCCCATCGGCCTGCAGTTGCCGGAAAAGGTCGAACTGGAAGTCGAATACACCGAACCCGGCGCGCGCGGCGACACCAGCGGCAACGTAACCAAGCTCGCTCGTCTCCAGACCGGGCTGGAGATCAAAGCGCCGCTCTACATTCAAGTGGGCGAAAAGGTGAAGGTCTACACCGAAACGCGCGAGTTCGCTGGAAGAGCGTAAAGGCAACGGGCAGGGAACAGTTCGCTTACATCCGAACCCGAAAATCCGCACCGGGGGTAGCAAGACTTTAATGGTGCTTCCGGCTATTTAGCAGGCACGGGGATCATATCGAGCCTGCCGCATCACTCCTGAAAGATAGGTGTTTCCTGTATGAGACCGTGGTGCTTGCTATGGTGCAAGCGGCATGCCAGCAGTATTAAAACCAACGCCAAACGCGGGCGAATTGTTCTGAAGCGTGTAATCGCCGACAGTAGGATCGGTGAACAATGGGTCGGACAGCACTGAGGCCGCATCCAGAGCCTGACTGCCGAAGAGCGCATTGCTTGCTTTGGCGATGTTTTGATACAACACGTTATAGTTAATAGTTCCTGGGTCAGGATCCAGGTAAGATGAATTGGAAAGGTAAACGCCAAGGTCCGAACCGCCGCCACCCATTAGGTAAACAATGTTGTGAGTGATTGAAAAGTCAGTGGGGACGAGATCGTCATCTTGCGCATAATTACCAGTCCGGGAATTATTGAATGTTAAATCCACAGCTGTATTGTTCACAAACATAGCCAGATTTTGCAGGGAAGTTGTCGCCGTGCCGCTGTTTGCGCCGTTCACTAACTGAATCCCTATACGATGAATCGTATGCGGCGTCAATGCGGTCTTGAAGATATAGTCAGAGATTGTGCCGGTCGCCGTTCCGCTGCCAATTACACTGCCATCTGCTACTACACTGAATTGCGCGCTCGTATTTTCCGACGCTGTGCCGGAAAGTTGAACAACGATCGTACTGATAGCCACGCCGCTGGGGAAAAACGAGGGCAGCAAATCGATACGCGTGATTCCGTTGTAATTCATGCTCCCTGAGGCAAAGCTTGTTCCCAGCGATCCACGGTCATAAATCGCCACTGGTTGAAGAACCACTACATTGTTATCTGCCGTATTACCCTGGCCGCCGTGAGAGATATAGATTCCATCGTTGCATCCGCTCTCTACCACATTCTTTGTGATTGTCATACCGCTCACGTGGTCGTCCAGATATACGCCTTGACACCATCCCCATTGCAGGTAGTTTCCCGAGCCGTCGCGCATCAGGCCGCCCACATTCTCGATGCGGTTTCCTGAAATCGTCATGCCGTAGTTGTCATAACCGGAATAATTGCCCGCCCATGAATAAATTGCACCGGTATCATTGGTTTGCTGACTGGTGTTTCTGATCACGTTGTTTGTAATGGCGGACTGTCCTGAGGAGAAATTGATTCCCCAGCGTCCCGCGCCGTCGATCATATTGCTATCGATGGTGTCAACGGCGCCGCCGGCATTGAATCCCATCGAAGCCGCGTTGATCTTCCCCAGGCCCGTCAAGGTGTTGTTCGTAATGCTGTTGTGATCAGTCCCGCTAAGAAGGATGCCCGATCCACCTAGTTGATTGAACGTATTGCCGGTAATAGTATTGTGCGAGGAGCTGTCAAAGCCGATTCCGTTTCCGGCATTCAAAAAGGTGTTTCCACTGATCGTGCAATTGGTCACGCTGGAAGCATAAAGAGTTGACGTGGAGGGAGTCCAAGAATCGGAATAACCATTTGCATCCGCTGGCGAAAGCGTATCGCTGAAGGTCAAACCACTGACTGTGATATTAGAAGCATTGCTGAGCGAGATCAGCGTATGAAGTTGCGCGGCTACAACGGAATCCGTGTTGAGGGTGTCAGGACTTGCCGGCATAAGATACACTTTGCCGGAGCTTTTGTCGTAGGCGAATTGACCGGGCGCGCTTAAGTCGGCCGGATCGGCCAGCACGCGCCAGCTTCCGGTTGTGTTGCCAGCGATGTTGCCGCCTTCGATTCCGGTTCCAGTGCTGTCACCGTCGTGCAGCGTAACTGTATGAGTGGCCGCATCCACGCTATCAACGGTGGTAAAGTAATCGCTCCAGCGGACGTTGTCGATCACCTGCACGGTAGCCCCCGGCTTCACTGAAGCAGTCAGATCGGACGGCTGCACGGTGATCGTGTTGCCAGTGGTATTCGCCATATTCGGGTCCACAATTCGCCAACCGGAGATATATGGCAGGTCGGGGTTGTAGCCTAGATCGGCCGGCATCTGCCTTACTCCGGCAACGGTCAGATCAAGGCCTATGGGCTGAGCCGCGCTGGCTCTATAGATGCCGTTGCCTTGGCTAGTCCATCCTGTGATAACTACACCGCCGCTAATTACTACCGGCTCCGTTTGTCCATCAACCGGCTTCCATGTCTCTCCGTTATCCGATGCGTTAAGCGCAAGCGTGCCGCTGAGATAGTAGGTTCCTGGAAAGATCTGAGTAGTCTTGATCATGGTAGATTGCTGCATCGCCTGCTGGGCGCGGGCAAGGGTCAAAAACGGCGCAGCGACAGAACCATCCGCGCTATCGCTTCCATTGGGAGAGACGTAATAACTTGATCCAGAGCCGACGATAAAGCTTTGCGAAACCGGCGTAGCAGCCGCATAGGTGCTGTTCCCCGCCTGCGTGGCCTGAACCGTGCACTCCCCTGCGGCGATCAAAGTGGCCGTTGTGCCGGAAACTGTGCAGACCAATGATGTGGTCGAAACAAAGCTTACAGGCAGCCCGGAAGTGGCCGTGGCCGACAGAGAAAGTGTCGTGCCCGCCGTTTGGCTGGTAATCGCGCCGAAAGTGATTGTCTGCGATTCCTCGTTGAATGTTGACTGTTTAGAGTTATTACAGCCAGCCAGCAATGCCAGGAGAAGGCTGAAGCATCCCAGGAACCTGGCTTTATGGTGAGTGAAAGACACTACAGGAATCTTTGACAAATACAATACGAAGCGATTGTTCGTCATAGACAATCCCCATGGAGTGAATATTTAATTGCATTCTCCCATAATCGGGCCGTGTACCACAGTTCCGAGTTGCCGGGCTTGGGAGAGCGCGAACCTAAACCCTCGTCTACGACAATTCGCCGTGCGCGGTTGCTTCGTCTTCGTAGATAGCGGCAATCAGCTCCGCGTACCGGCTGTTAATCACGCGCCGCTTCAGCTTCATTGAGGGCGTCATCTCGCCGGAGTCCTGCGTCCACTCGTCGGCCACCACGCGGAAGCGCTTGAGCTTTTCGAAGTTGGCTAAAGAGCCGTTGACTGCGCGCACGATATCGCCGTAAAGCGCAAGGACGCGGCTATCGGCCACCAGTTCGGCACGGCTGCTTGCCGCCACTCCATGCTGGCGCGCCCACTCTTCCAGTGCCGTGAAGTTGGGCGCCAAAAGCACCGAGATGAACTTGTGGCGGTCGCCGACCAGCGCGGCCTGGGCCACGAATGAACTGTCATTGAGCTTGTTTTCTATCGGCTGCGGGGCCACCATCTTGCCGCCCGAGGTCTTCAGCATCTCTTTTTTGCGGTCGGTGATGAAAAGGAAGCCATCAGCGTCCAGATGGCCGATGTCGCCAGTGTGGAACCAGCCTTGCGGGTCGATGGCCTCGGCCGTCTGCTCCGGCTTTTGCCAGTAACCGCCAAAGACCGAGGGGCCGCGTACGAGCAACTCCCCATCTTCGGCCAACTTCAGTTCCAGGTTGAGCAAGGGCATTCCGGCGGCGCCGATGCGATGGGTGAGAGGCGTATTGAGCGCGATGACCGGCGAGGTCTCAGTGAGCCCGTAGCCCTCCCAAAGAGCGATACCAACGGAAGCGAACCATTTGGCCAGGTCGATGCCCAGTGGCGCGCCGCCGACGACGAAGATTTTCACTCGCCCGCCGAAGGCCTCGCGCACTTTGGAGTAGGCCAGCTTGTTGGCCAGCTTCCACCATGCGGAGGAGGGCTGGCGGCCGTCGTAGACGGTTTCGCCGTGCGCGGCGCCGACGCCAATCGCCCAGGCAAGCAGCCGCTTCTTGATGGGCGAAAGCCCGGCGCGGCGCTCGACTTCCTGGCGAATCTTCTCAAAGACGCGCGGCACTCCAACGAAGACGGTGGGCCTGATCTCGCGCATGGCTTGTGGCAGCTTGTCGAAATGAGAGCAATAGGCGACTTGCACTCCGTGGGCGTACATCACGTAGTCCAGGGCGCGCGCGGTGACATGAGAGAGCGGCAGGAAGGAGATCAGTGCGTCGGTGGGGTTGAAGTCGAAGTCCAGTGGAGCTACGTTCTGATTGGCTGCGATATTGCCGTGAGTGAGCGCCACGCCCTTGGGCTCGCCGGTGGTTCCGGAGGTGTAGATCAGCGTGGCTGTATCCTTGGGCTCGACCGAGCGGGCCAGCGCGTCGAAGATCGGGTCGCGCTCAGCGCCGCGAGCATCGGCATTGCCCAGCGCCGCGCTGAAGGCCACAGCGCCTTCGGGGGGGGCGGGATCCATCATCACGATGCGCTCCAGCGAAGTCTGCGCGCGCACGGCGTTCAGCTTGTCGAACTGCTGGCGGGTGGAGACGACGGCGATGCGGCAGCCGGCGTCGGCCACCATCACGGCGATCTGCTCGCCGGTCAGCGTGGGATAGATGGGCACATCCGCAGCGCCGATGGCCAGCGTGGCAAAGTCAGTGACGGCCCACTCCCAGCGGTTTTCGGCGATCAGCGCGATGCGCTCGCCTTTTTTAACGCCCCAGCGGAGAAAGGTTTCAGCGAGGGCGCGAACCCGCTGATAGATCTGCTCCGAGGAGATGGGCTGCCAGTGGCCAAACTCATCCTGCCAGAGAATGGCACTTGGGTTGGCGGCCGCGGCAACGCGGAAAAACAGGTCGTTGATGGTAGAGAGTGAAGCGTTTTTTGTCATGTCACCCGATGGAAGCGCACTGGACTTTCGCAGACGCTAGTACTAAGTGAGTGTAACAGCGCGGGGGCGCATCAGCGAAGTGATAGCCTCTCGGAGAATGCTGCGTTTGCAATCGAAACCGTGGATTTCGCGCTACTTTCCTTCTGTCAAACTGTGCTGATGGCGGCGCTTTCTTATCGCTTCTTCGAGACGCCGTTTCTCAGGATGAAAAAGGGGTACGCCGTCATTGAGAGCCAGCCGATAGAGGGCGCTAGTTAACTGCCTCTCCGCACACAGAACTGCGCATGGTCCGGAATGGTGCAGAAACGGATTTGCATACTTATACGTTCCTGATGTATATTTATACAAGTGCGAGCGATTGAGCGCGATTCGCGCATTCGCGCCTCTCCCGGAAGGTTCAATGAAGACTCTGCGGCACAATGCGATCCGTGAACTGGTGGAAAAGGTCCAGGTGGCCAGCCAGGACGAGTTGCGCCGCAAGCTGCGCCGGCGAGGCTTTGCGGTGACCCAGGCCACGCTTTCGCGCGACATTCACGAGCTGCGCCTCTCGAAAGGCCCCGGCGGCTACACTTTATCTAACGGCAACAGCGGCGCAGCGGCCGCCGAGGAGAACAGCCCGCCCTCGCTGACGGAGATGATGGAAGGTTTTGGACTGCGTGTGCGGCAGGCCATGAATCAGGTGGTGGTGGCCACGGTGACAGGCGGAGCACAGCCATTGGCCGCGGCCCTGGACCACGAAGGTTGGAGCGAGGTTGTGGGCACACTGGCGGGCGATGATACGGTGCTGGTGATCTGCCCCGACATTCGCCGCGCAAGCGATGTGGAATCCCGATTGAGGACGATGCTGGAATCATGAAAGAAACAGTGCAAACTGCGGTTGTGGGAGTGACAGGCTACGCGGGCGCGGAGTTGGCGCGGCTGTTGTTGCGGCATCCTCGCCTGAAGGGCAAGCCTCCAGTTTTTGTTGGGCGCGTGGACGAAAAAGACGCGGCACGTGGCGGCATTCCTCTGGCCGAGATTCATCCCGAGCTGGCCGGCGGTAAGCACAGCGGCGAACTGAAGCAGCAGCCTTTTTCATGGGAGCTGCTTGCGGAGCGTGACGTCGAGGTTTTGTTTCTCGCCACGCCGCACGAGCAATCGCGGGAGTGGGTGCCCGAGGCGCTCAAGCGCGGAATTCGCGTGATCGACTTGAGCGGCGCATGGAGGCTGAAGGAAGCCGCCAATCGCGCCGTCTACGCCTTCGAGGACAAGAGCGCGGAGCTGGCCGCGGCAACCCAGGCGCAGGCTGTTTATGGCATGCCGGAGTTGCATCGCAAGCAGATTGCCGGCGCGCGCCTCATCGCCAATCCCGGCTGCTACGCAACGTCGATTATTCTGGCTCTGCGCCCTTTGATGACCGCGGGCGTGGTTGATCGGTCGCGCGGCATCGTCGCCGACTCCAAGAGTGGCGTGAGCGGCGCGGGCAAGGCGCCTACCGCCAAGACGCACTATATGTCCGCGGCCGACAATCTCTCCGCCTATGGCGCCTTCACGCATCGCCACACCGGCGAACTGCTGGAGCAGATCGGTCTGGATGCAAGCGAGATCATTTTTTCGCCGCATCTGCTGCCGATTCCGCGCGGCATTCTCTCGACGATTTACGTGCACTTTCGCGAAACGCAGAGCAGGACGAGCATCGCAAAGTTGTACCACGAATTCTTTGCCGGCAGCCCGATGGTCCGCCTCTACGATAAAGCGCTGCCGCAGATTCAGTACTCGGTTCGCACCAACTATGCGGATATCGGCTTCCAGCTCGACGCAGGCGGCAGGCGCGCGGTGATCGTAAGCTGCCTCGACAATCTGCTGAAGGGCGCCTCCGGCCAGGCCGTGCAGAATCTGAATGTGATGCTCGGCTGGCCCGAATCGGAAGGTCTCGAATGAAGTACGTTGTCAAACTGGGCGGAGCGGGCCTTGAAAATTCCACGCTGCTGACGGGCTGTGTTCGCGCCATCGCCGACCTTGTGCGCGACGGCCATCAGGTGGCCGTGGTGCATGGCGGCGGTGTGCAGTTGACGCGCACACTGAAGGCGCTGGGTAAGCAGAGCGAGTTTATCAACGGACTGCGCGTCACCGACGCTGAGACGCGCGACGCGGCTCTGATGGTCTTTGCCGGCAAGGTGAATAAGTCTCTCGTCGCCGCGCTGGGCGCAATCGGCCAGCCGGCCGTGGGCCTTTCCGGCGGCGATGGGCTGAGCTTTCGCGCGCGCAAGAAACGCACCGCGCCCGACCTCGGCTATGTGGGCGAAATCGCCTCGAGCGATTCAAGTTTGATTGAAGCCATCTGGCAGACAAGCTCTGTACCCGTCTTCTGCTCGATGGCGCTTGGCTTTGACGGCGAATACTACAACATCAATGCCGACGAGATGGCCGCCGCGTGCGCCATCGTCTGCAAAGCGGATGCGCTGGTTTTTCTGACCGATGTGCCCGGCGTGAAGGGCATGAACGGCAAAGTCTTGCGATGGCTGTCGATTGATCAAATTGCGGAGATGGCCAAGTGCGCCGTCATCTCTGGCGGTATGCTGCCCAAGCTCGGCGCCTGCCGCGAGGCTCTGTTGAACGGCGTCAAGCGTGTCAGAATCTTACCTGCGGAAGCGGCCGGCTCGCTGCCCGACCTGTGCAGCTCTCGCGTAGCACACGGCACCGAAGTAATGGTGGCCTAAGGAGAAAAAATGTCCAAGCTCGAAGAAATCCAAGCCGCAGAAGCGCGGCTGCTTATCCACACTTATGATCGCTTCCCTGTTTTATTTGTAGCGGGCGAAGACGTTCACCTGATCGACGAGCACGGTGATCGCTATCTTGATCTGCTGAGCGGCATTGGCATCAACGCGCTGGGCTACCGCAGCAAGGTGATCGAGGAAGCCATCGCCAAGCAGAGCCGCACGCTGATCAATGCGTCAAATTATTATTTCAACGACAAGATGGCGGATCTGGCCGAGCGCGTCACCCGGGTCACCGGCATGGACCGCGCCTATTTTTCCAACTCCGGTTGCGAGGCTATCGAGGCCGCGCTCAAGCTGGCGCGCGCGCACGCCGGCGTTCTGCGCGACGAAGGCAAGCAGATCGGGACGAAGTTCCTCGCGCTTGAACAGAGCTTTCATGGCCGCACCTTCGGCGCCATTTCAGCCACTTACAAGGAAAAGTACCGCGCGCCCTTCGAGCCGGTCGTTCCTGGCTTCGAGTTTGTGAAGTTCAACGACGTGGCTGATCTGCGCGCCAAGTTTTCCAACGAAGTCTGCGGCATTTTGCTTGAGGCGATTCAGGGCGAAGGCGGCGTACGCCCGCTCTCACAGGAGTTTTTTGCCGAGGCGCGCGCACTGGCTGATTCAACCGGCGCTCTCGTGATTGTGGACGAGATTCAAGCCGGCATGGGGCGCACCGGAAAGTGGTGCTCCTATCAGCACTTCGGCATCAAGCCCGACATCACCACGCTGGCCAAGCCGTTGGCCGGCGGCATCCCCATGGGCGCGACTCTCTGCACCAACGAAGTGGCGCGCGCCTTCCATGCGGGAATGCACGGCACCACCTTCGGCGGCGGGCCTTTTGCCTGCGCCGTAGCCATCGCCGTGATTGACTACATCGAAAATGAGAATCTTCTCGCTCATGTCGTCGAAATCGGTGATTACTTCCAGGCGCAACTGCGCGAGCTTGCCAAGCACCATTCGTGCATTATCGATGTGCGCGGCAAAGGCCTGATGATCGCCGCCGAACTCAACTCGGCTGACCTGGCCAAGCACACTGTCACCGAGATGCTCAAGCATCACGTCGTCATCAACTGCACCAGCGAAACGGCACTGCGCTTCCTGCCGCCCTTCATCTTCGAGCGCGTTCATGTTGACACCACCATTGCGGCGCTGGACAAGGTCTTCACCGCATTTGCCGCGAATCCGCCCGCAGGAGGAGAGAACCATGTCTAGCACTACACTGCTTTCACCCGCCGTTTCCATTGCGAATGATCCTGATATTCGGGCCGCCGCCGAGCGCCTGAATGGCGAGGATATGTGTTCCATCGCCGATCTATCGAGCTCCGAAGTGCGCGCCATTCTCAAACTCGGCCACGACGTCAAGCGCTCTCCCGCCAAGTATCGCCATGCGCTCGATGCAAAACAAATGGTCCTGATGTTCGAGAAGGCCTCGCTGCGCACGCGCCTCAGCTTCGAGGCCGGCATCAACACGACGGGCGGCAACGCGATCTTCGTCGATCAAACGAATTCGCCGCTGGGCGAGCGCGAGTCCATCGCCGACGTGGCGCGCAACGTGGAGCGCTGGGTGGATGTGATTGTACTGCGCACTTACGCGCACGACACCATCACGGAGATGGCCGCGAACTCGCGCGTGCCGGTGATCAACGCACTCAGCGACTTCGAGCATCCCTGCCAGGCGCTCGCCGATTTCATGACCCTCGACGAGCACTACGGTCACGTCGCCGGACTCAACTTCACGTATGTCGGCGACGGCAACAATGTCTGCCACTCGCTGATGCTGACCGGCGCGCAACTGGGCCCGAATGTTACTGTAGCCACGCCACGCGGCTATTCGCCGGACATCGAAATCGTGACGCTGGCGCGCGAGATTGCGCAGGCCAACAACTGCGAGCTGCGTCTGCTGCAAGACCCGCAGGCAGCGGTCGAAGAAGCCGATGCGGTTTATACCGATGTCTGCGTCAGTATGGGCTTTGAGCATGAGTCCACCAAGCGAGAGCCTATCTTCCGGCCGTTTCAGGTGAATGAGGCGCTGATGGCCAAAGCCAAGCCCGGCGCGGTCTTCATGCACTGCCTGCCCGCGCGCCGCAACGCCGAAGTGACCGACGCGGTGATTGACAGCCCGCAGTCGATTGTCTTCGACCAGGCGGAAAATCGCCTCCACGCGCAGAAGGCATTGCTGCTGTTGCTGCTGGGAGGGCTGGAAAAATCAGGGAACAGGGAATAGGCGAGACCCTCCACTGGGTTGATGTTTCTGAAAGAGCAAGGCTTTAGCCGTGGAGGTAATGTTGAAGGAAACTCTGAACAAGTCTCAATGATCCAGTCTGCTTTCTCTCAGGGGCTAAAGCCCCATCGATTGCGCAGACTTTACCGGCACGACTAAAGTCGTGCCCTTTCAAAGCTGGGCTTATTCAGAGCTTCACGAAGCGCAACTGTTCACTGACCACTGAGAGGTTTCAAATATGTCTGTCATTCTCGAATCGCTGCCCGTTGGCCAGAAGGTTGGCATTGCCTTCTCTGGCGGGCTTGACACCTCCGCCGCGCTGCATTGGATGAAGCAGAAGGGCGCTCGTCCCTACGCCTACACGGCCAACCTCGGCCAGCCCGACGAGACCGACTACGACGCCATCCCGCGCGCGGCCCTCGAATACGGCGCTGAAAAAGCTCGCCTCATTGACTGCCGCGGCCCGCTGGTGCGCGAAGGCATCGCCGCGCTACAGGCCGGCGCCTTTCACATCACGACGGCTGGAGTTCCCTACTTCAACACCACTCCCATTGGCCGCGCCGTCACTGGCACCATGCTCGTCGCTGCGATGAAGGAGGACGAGGTCAACATCTGGGGCGATGGATCAACTTATAAAGGCAACGACATCGAGCGCTTCTATCGCTACGGACTGCTCGTCAATCCAGGCCTTCAGATCTACAAGCCCTGGCTTGATGCGGCATTCATCGACGAACTGGGCGGCCGCGCCGAGATGTCCGCGTATATGCAACGCTGCGGATTTGCTTATAAGATGTCCGCCGAGAAGGCCTACTCCACCGACTCCAACATCCTGGGCGCAACCCATGAAGCAAAGGACCTGGAGCAGCTTTCTTCGTCGGTCAAGATCGTTGTTCCCATCATGGGCACGGCCTTCTGGCGCGACGATGTCGAGGTCCCGCGTGAAGAGGTCGCTGTCCGCTTTGAAGAGGGCTTCCCTGTCGCCCTCAACGGCCGTCAATTCGACGATCCCGTCGAACTTCTACTCGAAGCCAACCGCATCGGCGGACGGCACGGCCTGGGTATGAGCGACCAAATTGAGAATCGAATTATTGAGGCCAAGAGTCGCGGCATCTACGAGGCGCCCGGTCTTGCACTTCTTTTCATCGCCTATGAGCGGCTCGTCACCGGCATCCACAACGAGGACACCATCGAGCAGTATCGCGATCACGGGCGCAAGCTGGGCCGCCTGCTCTACCAGGGACGCTGGTTCGATTCGCAGGCCATCATGCTGCGCGAATCCGCGCAGCGCTGGGTCGCCAAGCCCGTCACCGGCGAGGTAACACTGGAGCTGCGCCGTGGCAACGACTACTCAATTCTGAACACCAAGTCGCCCAATCTTACTTTTCATCCCGAGCGGCTCAGCATGGAGAAAACCGAATCCACCTTCAGCCCGCGCGACCGCATCGGCCAGCTTACCATGCGCAACCTCGACATCACCGACACGCGCGATAAGCTGCTGACCTACGCCGCGGCCGGCCTGCTCACCCTCAGCAAAGGCAGCGAAATGCCTCGGTTGAGCATCGCATCCGACAAGAGTAAGGACAAGGAATAGCGTGAGGTGCACTTAAAGCAATGTCAAATGAGAAACAATCCGTAAAGATGTGGTCAGGCCGCTTTCGCGAGCCTCTGGACGCGGAGTTTGAAGCGTGGCAGCGTTCGATTGTCTTTGACTGGCGGCTTCTCAACGAAGAGATCGCCGCCAGCAAGGCGCATGCGTCTGCTCTCTGCGCCGCGAAGATTCTCACGGAAGATGAGACAACGGAGTTGCGGGCGGCGCTGGATGCGATAGCCGCTGAGCACACGTCGGATGCGGGCAAGGCGCAGGTGCGCGATCACGCGGCGGCTGAAGACATTCATCATTTTGTAGAACTGAAGTTGGCTGAGCGCATTGGCTCGCTGGGGCTTAAGCTGCATACGGGCCGCAGCCGCAACGAGCAGATCGCCACCGATCTGCGCCTTTATGTGCGCAGGCAGATCGGCCTTACTGTAGAAGCACTGTCAGCATGGGCTAATGCGCTGGTTGAGAAGGCTCGCGCTGCAGGCGATGACGTGATGCCGAGTTATACGCACATGCAACGCGCGGAGCCGGTGCTGGTGGCGCATTGGCTACTGGCGCATGTGGAGATGATTTTGCGCGATGCGGCGCGGCTCATGGACTGCTCGGCGCGGCTCAACTATTGTCCGCTGGGATCAGGCGCGGTGGCCGGCGCAACGCTCAAGCTCGACCGCACGATTGCCGCGCGCGAGTTAGGCTTCACGGCGCCAACCAGCAATTCAATGGACGCCACCAGCGACCGTGATTTTATTCTGGAATACCTGCAAGCATTGACGATTGTTGGCTTGCATATGAGCCGTTTTGCCGAAGAGATCACGCTTTTTGCAACGGCGGAGTTCAATTTTGTCACGCTGCCGGAGGCATTTTCGACCGGCTCGAGCGCGATGCCGCAAAAGAAAAACCCCGATCTGACGGAGTTGATCCGCGGAAAAGTTGGCCGCATCAACGGCGCTGCCCAGGCGGTCACGCTGCTGCTGAAGGGACTGCCGCTGGCTTACAATAAAGATATGCAGGAGACGCAGGAGCCGGCCTTCGCCGTTGAGTTTGTGCCCAAGATGATTGCGCTTGTGGCGCGCTTTACCGCTGCATTGCAATTCAATCGCGAGCGCATGAACGAGGCCGCGCAGTCGGGTTATCTGAATGCGATGGGCGCGGCTACTTATCTTGTGCACAAGGGCGTTCCCTTCCGCACGGCACACGAGAAGGTGGGTCATGCGGTGCGCTTTGCGATTGAAAAAGGCGTTGAACTAGGCGATCTCACACTCGATGAACTGCGCGCCTTCGGCGAAGAGTTCGCCGAGGATTTCTTCGCAGCCGTCACGCTTGCGGCCACGCTCGACTGCCACGATGTAACTGGCGGAACCGCGCGCGGCCGTGTGCGCGAGGCGCTGGCTGCTGCGTCTGGCCGCATTGCGGCGCTTTGTCAGGAGGCTCTTCATGCTGGTGCGTAAAGCGCTGCTCAAGGACGCCTCGAAGGTCTACGACTTGGTGAACTCGCTCTCTGGCGACGGCACATTGTTGCGGCGCGCCTTTGCGGAGATCTGCGAAAACATTCGCGACTTCACCGTCGCCGAGTCCGACGGCGGTGTCTTTCTGGGCTGCGGCGCACTGCATTTTTATGGACCGCACCTGTGCGAGGTTCGCTCCATCGTGGTTACACCCGGAGCCAAAGGCAAGGGCGCGGGCAGCCACATTCTGCAAGCGCTGATTGATGAGGCCGAAGAACACGGCGTTCAATCCGTTTGCCTGTTCACGCGCATTCCCGACTTCTTTTTCAAATACGGTTTTCGCACCGTGGAAGACAAATCCGAGTTGCCTGACAAAATCTTCAAGGACTGCCAAAGCTGCCCGCGGCTGCATCGCTGCGACGAAGTCTCGATGGTGCGCGGGCGCATTCCGCGCGTCTCCATCCTCGGCCCGCGCGAGGAAGCGCAGCAGTTGGTCAGGCTGGCCGGCTGACTTGCATAGTTTTCCAGCACAAGGAATTCTTGAATGACCACTTCCCCACGCGAAATTATCTACTGGCGCCTTCGCACACGTACGCTGGAGTTGGGCCGGCGCACCCTCGTGATGGGCATCGTCAACATCACTCCTGACTCGTTCAGCGACGGGGGGCGCTTCCTTAACCCGGAAGCTGCCGTGGCTCATGCCTCGCAATTGCTTGACGAGGGTGCTGACCTGCTTGATCTGGGCGCGGAGAGCACTCGTCCCGGTTCGCAGGCCGGCGCGCTGGCTCCGGCGGTGAGCAGCGACGAAGAGCAGGCGCGGCTGCTGCCGGCGCTCGAAGGAATTATGCGCGCGCGGCCCGAGACAATTATTTCCGTGGACACCTACAAGGCTGCGACGGCGCGAGCGGCTCTCGCCGCGGGCGCGGAGATTGTGAACGACGTGAGCGGATTTGCCTGGGACGAGGAGATGGCCGCGGTGTGTGCGGAGGCTGGCTGCGGAGTGGTTCTGATGCACACGCGCGGAAGGCCCGAAGAGTGGCGCACCCAGCCGAGGCTCTCTTCCGATGAATTGCTGGCCACGGTGCGCGAAGGGTTGGCTGCGAGTTTGAGGTTGGCCACGGAAGCTGGCCTTTCGCATGAAGCCATCGTGCTCGATCCCGGCTATGGCTTCGGCAAACGCTTCGAGGAAAACTACGCTCTACTGGCGCGGCAGGCGGAACTGCTTTCGCTGGGAAGGCCGCTCGTGGCCGGAGTGAGCCGCAAGTCGTTTCTGGGTAAGACGCTGGCGCCGCTGTACGGCGAAATGGATGCGCCTGCCGCGGTGCGCGAGACCGCCAGCATCGCCGCGATGGTGGCGGCGATCCTGGATGGGGCGTCCATCGCGCGGGTTCATGCCGTGCGCCCGGCCGTCGAGGCGGCGCGCATCGCTGACGCGGTGCTCGATGGCGGCGATGCGCTATGATGATGGGTTCCGAATTTGCATTTGACCGAGCGCAATATTGAAGATGTTTCAGGAGGTTTTCATGTCGCAGAGCGACCACAGCACAACGATTTCACGGGCGGTACTCATCACCCGCCTGTTGGGGATTTGCATTTATATCGCGGCCTTCTTTTTGCCGGCCTGCCGCGAGGTTGCCACACCCGGCGGCGACGCGCCAGAGGTGCTGCAAGGCTCCCGCTGCGCTTGGATCACGCTGGTGAACACTCTGAACCCGGAGATCTGGCGCACCAGAAACTTCCTGGCGGTGTTGAGCGGTTGGATCAATCCGCTCGTCGTGGTCTATCTTGTTTTTCTTCTCTTTCCGATTCTTCGCTGGCCGCGACACATCGTGGCCGGCTTGATCACAGCCTTCATCGCCGGAACCTGGATCTTCTTTTACCTTTATCCGCTGGTTCCGCTCATCGGCCATGTGCTGTGGATCGCCGGAATACTGATGATTCTCGCAGGCGAAGTGATCAGGCGGAAAAAGCCGGAGTCTTATTCGTAGGCCAGCGCGTCGATGGGATCTTTGCGCGCAGCCATCCATGCCGGGTAAAGCGCACCGCAAACGGAACTTCCCAGGGCAATCAATGCGCCTCTGCCGATCCATGCGGCGGTCAACTCGAAGCTGAAGCCGGGGAAGCGGACGCTGAGCAGTTCGCGTACGCCAAAAGTGGCCGCGATGCCTACCAGTATGCCCACCACCGCCAGCACAAAAGTCTCGCGCAGCACCACGCCGACAATGGTTGGCTTGGATGCGCCCATCGACTTGAGAATGCCGATCTCGCGCGTCCGCTCCAGCACCGCCGTATACATTGTCTGAAAGATCACCAGAATGCCTACAATGACAGCAATCGAGATCACCACATTGAGCGCCATATCGAAGCCTGGAAACTTGGACGGCGTGTATTGCGAGAGCAGATCGTCCATGGTCTGTACGTTGTAGCCTTCCAAACCCTTCGTGGCGGCAATCTCCTGCCGGATCGCATCTTCATTGGCAACATCATCGCTTTTGAGGTAAACAACCGTGGCCTTGCCCTCAGAGCCCATCAGCGCGCCCAGCGTGTCAATAGGCACAAGTCTGCGCCCTCCCTTGCCATTCTCCACAATGCCGCAGATGCGGAAGGGATGGTTGAGAATATTGACTGTATCGCCGACGTGGTGGCCGCCATCCTTGCGCGCCCAGATGTCATCGATGATTACGTCGTACGGCCCCTGGAACGGCCCGCCCGCAACCCATGTAAATGGCTTCAGCGCATTGTAGCTGGCATAATCGACGCCATAGAGAATCTCCACCGAACCGGTCATGTTGAAGTTGGTGATGACCGGCGAAGCCACCGCAACGTGCGGCATACGGCGAAAGACCTCGGCGATGCGCACGGGGATCGGCGCGCCGCTCACGCCGTTCATGAAACTCGTATTCGATGGACGAACCACCAGATCCGCGCCAATACCGTTGGTGCGCTGCTTCTGGTCGTTGAGCATGCCCATGAAGATGGCGACGATGGAGAGAATCATGACCACTTCGACGGCCACGGCGAAGACGCTGATGATGGAGCGCAGCGGCCGATGCAGCAGATTGGCAAAGATGAGCTTATTCATTCCCGTACTTGGCTCCGAGAGGCTTTGAGTCGCTGAAATACCCCTCATATACAAGGTTAACAGCCCAGGGTTGGCGAAAAGCGGGAAGATGCACTCCACGAAGTCTTCACAGTTTCACAGTAAACGGGGGGGGAGGGGGGTACTTTTTCAGCGGCAATTGCTCACTTTGCTCGCAAGAACAGGGGCTAGGAATTTGGGAAGCAAAAGTTGGAGGCCGACCGACATGGCTCCATTGTGCGCCGTCTGGATGAAATAATCCGCAAAAGAGATTCATGCGGTATCCCTGGCCCAAATCGTCCTTGCCGAGGCCGGGCGCGGTTTCATTCCCGGTTGAGGAGTGCCCGGAACGATGAAAATGTCAATTGATTCCAGTTCGTCCGATCAATCAGCGGCCTTCTGAAAAGAGCTGAAAGAATATAATTTCTTTGACCAATGCAATGGGCGGGTTTATTGTGAATGTAATTCTCCGTGGGCGTATGTGCGTTTTTCACGGAATACTTAAACCGCTTTTTTGGACCGGCGATGAGTAACTTTGGAGAAGACCTGCGCAAGGAGCGGATCTCCCGCGGAATTGCGCTGGATGAGATCTCGGCGGTCACCAAGATCAGCCCCCGTTATCTGGAGGCGCTGGAGCAGGGAAAGTTCAGCCTGCTTCCCGGCGGCATCCTCAATAAAGGGATTGTGCGCGGCTATGCGACCGCTATCGGGCTGGACCCGGGTGCCTGGACCGAGCGCTTTCTCAAGGCCTACTCCGCCAGTGGACAGATGCTCGACGATGACCGCGACTGGATGGAGTTTGCCGCAAATGTGGGCAAGGCCCGCCTCCAGCACCGCGAAGCGCTGGAGATGCGCTTGCGCTGGGTGGGAGCGATTTTGCTGCTTGTGGTGCTGGCCGCCTTTGCCTACCTGACCATTCGCTACTTTGGCCTGCGCGCCGGCTGGTGGCCGACGCTGTTGCCGCTGCGCTAGGGTCTGGCCCGTTCGCTTACCGGTAGCATCAAGCCCGTTTCCTCCGCTCAACTGGCTGGAATCTCATTCCGCGGCGCGGAAAGCCCCATTCGCTGCAAGTCGTTGCTCGCAGCCGCACACGGCAATTACCATGGAATCATGCATCCCAGGGCGCATGGCCTGACGGTGCTGGCTGCTCTTGTGCGAGAGTGGGTCCGATGCAACAGAGTTTAGATCTATTGCGCCGGTGATCCAGCATGAACCGGTCCTCGCTTCAGGCAGCCAAATTGAATTCCCTGCAATGGGAGGAGAGTTAAGTTGAGCGACCGTTTCCTTTTTACCTCTGAATCCGTCACTGAAGGTCATCCCGACAAGATTGCCGATCAGGTCTCCGACGCGATTCTCGACGCCTGCCTGGAGCAGGACCCTTATAGCCGCGTTGCCGCCGAAACGCTGACGGCCACCGGGCTGGTAGTAATCGCCGGCGAAATCACCACCAAAGCCTATGTCGATTTCCAGAACCTGGTGCGCGGCGTGGTAGCCTCGATAGGCTACGACAACGCGACCTATGGCTTCGACTCGAACACCTGCGCGGTGATTTCGACGATCAACAAGCAGTCGGGCGACATTGCCCAGGGCGTTGACACGGGCGGCGCCGGCGACCAGGGCATGATGTTCGGCTATGCCGCGAACGAAACCCCGGAACTGATGCCGGCGGCGATCTCGCTGGCCCACAAGCTCTGCCGCAAATTGACCGAAGTGCGCAAGAGCGGCAAGCTGCCTTATCTGCGCCCCGACGGCAAGAGCCAGGTGACCGTTGAGTACGACGAAAACGGCAAGCCGGCGCGCATCGACGCGGTGGTGATCAGTAGCCAGCACGCCGAGAGCGTGAGCAATGAAGAGCTGCACGCCGACATCCTCAAGTACGTGATCCAGGCTGTGCTGCCACCAGCGTGGCTGGATGAGCACACCAAGTACCACATCAATCCCACCGGCCGCTTTGTGATTGGCGGGCCGATGGGCGACACCGGCCTGACCGGCCGCAAGATCATCGTGGACACCTACGGCGGCGCTGGCCGTCACGGCGGCGGCGCTTTCAGCGGGAAAGACCCGACGAAGGTGGATCGCAGCGCGGCTTACATGGCCCGTTACATCGCCAAGAATATTGTGGCGGCGGGATTGGCCGAGCGCGCCGAGGTGGCTCTGGCTTATGCCATTGGCGTGGCCGAGCCGGTGAGTGTGCGCGTCGAGACCTTTGGCACGGGCAAAGTGGGCGAAGCCAAGCTGACCGAACTGGTTCGCAAGAACTTTGCGCTGACGCCCAAGGGCATCATCGAGAGCCTGAACCTGCGCCGGCCGATCTACCAGAAGACGGCGGCATACGGTCACTTTGGCCGCACCGAGCCAGAGTTCACCTGGGAGGCCACCGACAAGGCCGCCGCCCTTGCTGAGCAGGCAGGAATTGCAGTAGCGGCGAAATGATCCATCAACAAGGCAAAACAGTGAAGCCGCCCTCGATCTCGATGGGCGGCTTCAGTTGTTTGAAATGAAAGGGTAAGCTACACGAAGTGGCGGCGCAACATCCCAGCGATCCCAAGCAGGCCAGTGCCCAGCAGCAGGAAGCTGGAAGGCTCCGGCGTGGCAGCCGGACTGCTCGCGGTAACCGATATATCGCTCAAATAATACCAAGAAGGGCCGTTGTACCCCTCGAAGAGCAGCGTGTCGGTGCCGGTTCCGGTTATGGCGAAGGTATATTGGACCGGGTTGGGGTCTGTTGTGTATTGGTCCAGAAGCGACGTGCCATTCCAGAGTGCCTGAAAATCCGTGTTGCTGCCAAGGCCGTCGCCGTTATAATCCATCAGCCAAAAGGTCAGAATGTAATCGGCGCCCGAGGTCGTGCTCAAAGACTGCGAGATGGTGTCGTACTCGCTGGCCGTTGCTCCGAACGCTGCAGCATTGTCGCCGTTGTACGAGAAAGATCCACTCGTACTGACATATAAATCAGTGCCTGCTGCGGCATTTGTCACATTCCAGTTGGTAAGGTCGCCCGTTGAAAAGCTACAGTTGGCCACAAGATTGTTGGCCGAGGTGCAACTATCGGCTCGCAGCGCAGCTGGCATGGCCAAACCCGCCATCAGGAATCCTATTGCAATCAAGATCTTCGTGCGCATTTATTCTCCAGTAAAACTTACTGTGCACCGTCAAATTCTGTCGATTCGGGTGGTTCCGTTCAATACATTGCATTATTTGCTCCAAACATAGAGCAATAGATTCAGAAAGATACAACAGAATAACTGCTTCTATATGCAGAAGATTGCATATTCTTGGCGATTCATTTACTACTTCTTCAATTTTCCGTTTGTATCGGTTGGGAGCTTAGACTAGAGCGGTTCTCCAATCCCTATGCTCTTGCCAGCTCTGCGAGCCACTGCGCAAACAGCTGCCCATTGGGATTACGAAGGCAACGCCGGCGCGCTGGTCTGGGGCAAGCTGGACCTAGCTTACAATGGGTGCTCACAAGGCCACAAGCAGTCGCCAATCGACATTTGCGGCGTCCGCCTGAACAAGGCACGCTCCAGCCCATCGAATTCCACTACATCGCCGGGCCCATTCGACTGGAGAATGACAGCTACACTATCGTGGCGCATATGGACATCGGCAACAACATCGTCGCCGGCGGCGTACGCTATCAACTGGTCGACTTGCACTACGCCGGCGAGGATGCGGTGCGCGACTAGATTATTTTGCCGCTTGAACGGTAGCGTCCACCGCGGCCTTCATTACGCCGCAGTTGGAGAAGAAGCGGACGAGATTGGCGGTGAGCGACTGTCCTAGGTTGTCCGGCTGCGCCGCGCTGGCCATCTTGAACTCGCCCGTTCCCTGCGCGTCGAGAACCAGCGCGGTAAGCTTGCGGGCCAGCTCCAGCGGAAAGCTCTCGGCGACGAAGACCAGCTTGCCGCGCGTAGTAATGACCACCGGACCTTCGCTGGTGGAGTAGACCTGCTCCTGATCGGTGGAGACGGCTTCAGAGGGCGCGGGCGGCGGGAATCTCTTGAAGCCCGTTTCCTGCGTGGCGCTGTTGGCAACCGTTTCGAGCTTGACGCCGGAGTATTTGCGGCCCAGCTCGTCCACGTAGAGGCGCGTGAAGGCTTGGGCAGAAGCGGCGTTCTTCCAGGCCGAGAGATAGAAAAGCGCGATGGAGTTGGTGCTGGCCAGTTCTTTGGGGGGCTTGGCGGTGAGCTGCTGTCCGGCCCAGTAGAGCCCGCCGTCCCAGGCCGATGTCAGGTCGCGGGACTCCTGCTCGCCGCCATAGAGCTGGGCGAGGATGCGCAGGTCAAGCTGGCCGACCTGGCCTATGTCGTAGGGCTTGTAGAGCGAGTCCACCAACGGGTGAATATTGGGCAGCAGCGGAATGGCGGGCTTGTGCCTCATTTCGTACTCGCGCGGGTTGAGAATCTCCCAGCTTGAAGTGGGCGGATGGTCCAGAGTTCCGGTAAAGGCCGCGGCCTGGCCCTGGTCCATCCACACATCCTGCTCGAAGTTGAGGCCCTCGCGATAAGGAAAGAGCATGGACTCGGAGAGCAGCAGCGGCGCGCGCGCCAGCACAGGGGAGTTCTCAGAGGCCGACATCTGCTCATTGACAAAGTCCATGATCTCCGGGTCCTTCACGATGCTCTTGCCCATCGGCTTCAGGATGTAGTCCATCATGACGGCCGTAGCCTGGCCCTCGACGACGGCATCGCGCGCCGTATCCATCTCGTCTTCAGCCAGGTGGCCGGTATCGCCGGCGGCGTTGAGCGAGACATCGTCTGGGGTCTGATCGCTCCATTTTTCCAGGTCTATGTGCTGATCCTGCAATGCGTGGGTCAGTTCGTGGGCCAGCACCGGCTTCTGCTCCTCAATGTCCACCCAATCGAGCATATAAACGGTCTTGGTCTTCGCGTCGTAGTAGGCTTCGATCTGCTCCTTGAGCAGCGCCAGCAGAAAAGGCTTGAGGGCGAAGTCGCGGTCGATCAGGCCGAACTTCTTGAGTACGATCTCATCGCGCTGCATTCGTTTGGCGCTCTCGTCTTCGGCCATCTTCTGCGTCAGGTAGCTCTCGACGGCGGCACGCGAGGTGATCTGGCGCTTCACATCGCTTTTAATGGGCAGGCCGGTCTCGCCGGAGGAGAACTTTATCAGCTCATCCACCAGGCTGAAGAGCTGCTTGGCCTGCTCAGCGGTAATCTTGCCCGCCTGCCGCGGCGCCACTTCCGGTGGGGTTGATTGTTTGCTACTGGCTTGCAGCGGGCCAATCCGCAAAGCCGAAGAGACGCCGAACGCACTTCCCACGGCCGGTTGTGGTGGAACTCCGGCGAGCGGCTGCTGGGCGAAGACCATGGTTGCCGCCAGAGTCATCGCCGCCGCTACAACCCATCCGCGTCCATCTCTTCCAATCATTCCCTGCTGCTTGCTCATCGATTCTCCCAATCTTCTTAAAGGCTATAATCAGAAAGAGGTCCAGCGCACGATAATCCCTGAAAATTCATGCACGAACCGGCAAAAAATCCCCCTATGACGCAAACCAACACTTCCGTATCGCTTCCTGCAACCGCGTTGGCCCTGCTGATGGCTGAAGCCGCAGCACCGCAGGAGACATTGGTTCCAATTCAGGTGGCAGCGCCGCCGGAGCTGCGAGCTTATCGCGGCGCTCGGACCCCCTGTGAGTTGGACGCACCCGCCAAGGAAACAGCGGCAATGCTCTCTGGCGTTGCGGTTCACGATCTGGGCTGGCTGCGGCGCGTGGCGGTCGAGGGCGAAGACCGCTTCCGCTGGTTGAGTGGCATGGTCACCAATACGGTGAACGAGTTGGGCGCGCAGGCCGGCGCATGGAATCTGGTGCTCAACGCGCAGGGACACGTCCTGGGCGACCTGCACGTCTGGCGCGAGGGCAACGGCCTGAGCCTGGTGATTGCCGCCGACCAGTACGACCGCCTGCTGGCTCATCTGGAGCGCTTTATCATCATGGACGACGTGGAGCTGGCGCCACGGAGCGAAATCGCACTGGGGCTGGCCGGTCCGCTAGCCGGCGAATTACTGGTGCGGCTGGAGATGCCCGAGCCCGCCGAGCCGCTCACGAGCGCGAGTGCTGACTGGAACGGTCTGCAACTGCGCGTCGCAAGGGCTTACGGCCTGCTGGTGCCGCATTACGAACTATGGACGCAGGCGGCGGGGATTCCTGCGCTGTGGCGCGCGCTGGTTGAGGCGGGCGCGACGGCGGTGGGCGCGGCCACGCTGGAGGCCTTTCGTATTGTCGAGGCGATTCCTGCATACGGCATCGACATCGTCGAGCGCGACCTGCCGCAGGAAGCCGTGCCAGCCCCTCCACAGGTGGCGCTCAACTTCAATAAAGGCTGCTATCAGGGGCAGGAGATCGTCGAACGCATCCATTCGCGCGGCAGCGTTCACCGCCATCTGCGGCCGCTGGAGATCTTCGGGCCACTCCCGCCCGCAGGTACTGAGCTAATGCGGAACGATGGAGTGACTGCCGGAGAGATTCGCAGCGCGGCCCTGTTGCTGCTGGCTACAGGCAACCGGAGCTTTGCTTTGGGCATGATTCGCGCCGAGGCAGAGATTTCACCCCAGCGACTAAAACCTGTCGTCGGGGACTCTGAGATACGCAGTCAGGAATTCACGTACGCGGGTGGCACGGCCCACATTCTGGCTGCACCGCCTTTATTGCAGCTGAGTTAGCATTGAATAGGTCAGCCAAACAGATAGGAAGCGAAAAACATGAGCGATAAGCCGAAGTTTGAAGTGATTGACCGCCGCAAGATGAAGGCGGAGGAAGAGCAGGAAAACCAGCAGCAGCCGTCCACGACGGCTAAAGAGGAAGCTGTGCCGGAGCACTCCAGCGGCGGACCGCGGCTGGTGGTGAATGAGCCGAAGCCGGCGTCCGAGTTTGCCGATGCTGCCGAAACCGCCGAGCCGGATGAAGGCTTGCCCGCCGCGCCCACCGCTCAGGAAAGCCGCGAACAAAAGGCTGCCTACGACGCCTCTGCGCAGCGCCTGGAAGAGATGGTGCGGGCGCAGAACCCCGCCGCCGGCGCGCCACCGCCTATCACCTTCGAGAATCTGGTACAGCAGTTTTACGTCTCCGCGATGATCCAGATGGGCGCGGGCGCACAGGAGGGCCAGCGTCCCAGGGTGGACATTCTGGGCGCGCGCACGACGATTGACCTACTAGCCGTGTTGGCCGAAAAGACTAGCGGCAACCTGACCGAGGCCGAGAGCCAGACCCTGGAGACGGTACTCTTTGAGGTGCGCATGGCTTTCCTTGAGCTGACCCGCATGATCTCGATGCAGCCGCCCCCGCCGCCGCGCTAAAGCAGGAAACGGGGATCAGGGATCAAAACTGCCGGAGGTTATGAACGGTCTACTCACATTTCTGGGCACGGGAACCTCAATGGGCGTTCCCACGCTGGGCTGCCAGTGCGCGGTTTGCACGTCAGAGGACAAGCGCGACCGGCGGCTGCGGCCCTCGGTGCTGCTGCGCTGGCGCGACGCGGCTGAGGGGCGGGAGCGCGTGGTGGTCATCGACACCGGCCCGGACTTCCGCGAACAGGCCTTGCACAACGGCCTCACCCGCGTCGATGCAGTTTTCTACACCCACGCCCACGCCGACCATATTCTGGGCTTGGATGACCTGCGCCCGCTCAGCTTTACCGTCTTCCGCGAGGGCGGCCCGATTCCGCTATACGCCGCGCCGGAGACAGCTGAGGTGCTGAAGCGCATCTTCGACTACACATTTTCGCCCAGCGCCACCTATCCCACCCGCGCGCGCGTCCAACTGCAGCCGCTCGCCGAGCGCACACTCGTTCATGGCGTCGAGTTTTTGCGCGTGCCGGTGGAGCACGGCGAGATGGAGATCGCCGGCTTCCGCTTTGGCAGCACGGCCTATCTGACCGATGTGAGCGACATTCCCGAAGCCAGCTTTGCTCTGCTCGAAGGGCTGGAGCACCTGATCGTCTCCGCGCTGCGCCACAAGCCGCATCCCAGCCACGCGACGGTCGAGCAAGCTAGCGGTTGGGCGCGACGGATCGGCGCGCGCCACACCTGGTTCACGCACATCGCCCACGAGTTGGGGCACGAGGCAACCAACCGCACTCTGCCCGACAACATCCGCCTGGCCTACGACGGCCTGAGCCTGCCGGTGAATCTATGATTTCGATCTTTCGTTCCGTTCAGGAGATTCCCTCCGGCTTTGGTCCCAGCGTGGCCTCCATCGGCAACTTTGACGGTGTTCATCTGGGGCACCAGCAGATTCTGTCTGCCGTTGCCGCCGAGGCGCTCTCGGCTGGCGCGCACTCCGTCGCCATCACCTTCAACCCCCATCCGGAGCAGTTTCTGCGCCCCGCCGAAGCGCCGCTGTTGCTGACGCCCATCGACGAGCGGTTGCGGCTGCTGGCGCTCACCGGCATCGACGCGGTGCTGATGCTGCCCTTTAATGCGGCACTGGCCAGTCTGCCGGCACGGGAGTTTGTGCGACATATTCTAGTAGAAGCTCTGGGAGTTCGCAGCCTTCACGAGGGCGGCAACTTCCGCTTCGGCCACGACGCCCAGGCCGGCGTTGCTGAGCTGCGAGCACTGGGCGCTGAGTTCGGCTTTGCCGTGCAGGTTCATTCTCCGGTGCGGGCACACGAGCTGGAGGTTTCCAGCTCGGCGATCCGGCAGTGCGTGGCGGCCGGCGAGATGACCCGCGCCCGCTGGATGCTCGGCCGTCCCTTTCATCTGCGCTCGACCCAGGCTCGCGGACGCGGCATCGGCACGCGGCTGCTGGTGCCCACGGTAAATCTGGCGGCCTACGACGGCCTGCTGCCCGCCTTCGGGGTTTACGTCACGCGGCTCACGGTGGGCGGACACGGCTTTCAGGCGGTCACGAATGTCGGCAACCGGCCCACCTTCGGCGCGGCCTCGTTTGCCGTCGAGTCGCACATCCTCGACTTCGAGCCGGTCGAGATGGACGAGCGGACGCCGATTGAGCTGGAGTTTCTGCTGCGCCTGCGCGGCGAAGTCGAGTGGCCGTCGCCGGAAGCGCTCAAGGCGCAGATCATGCGCGATGTGGCGCGGGCCAAGCGCTATTTTCGGTTCATGAAATTGCTTTAGCTTCCAGGCGCCGGTGCCGTTCTTCGCCCGTAAATTGCCAGTAGCGCTACTAGCATCAGAAGGATGGCCCCCAAAACCAGCAGACTGCCTTCAGGCCCGTCTGCGCCGCCGCTCCACAGGGCATTGCCCGCCGGAGTAGTGGTCAGATAGTGACCCGTGGCGACCATGCCGCTGTCGGCTGTGCCGTAGAAAAAGGTCTCTGCCCAATCCCAGGCGGCGTGGCAGCCAATGGCCCACCAAGCCGAACCGGTGACGCGAATGCTGACGCAGAAGACAAAACCGATGAATGCTGCGGCAAAAATTCCAATCCAGTTTTCGCCGCCGTTGCCGGTGTGGATGAGGCCGAAAAGCGTGGAAGTGACCCACGCCGCCTGCCAAAAGCCACTCCGTGGGGTTTTGCGAATGTGCAGCATAAGGCAAGGGAAAAGCCCCAGCAGGGCGATGGCATAGACGCCCCAGAGGCCGTTGCCCTTGAGCAACAGCGCCAGCAGAAGGCAGGCCGCGGCGTTGGTGCCGAAGGCCCACCAGAAATTGATGCCCCGCGTGAAGGTGAATTGCAGGAAGCAGCGGAAGAGGCCCTCCTCGCAACAGCCCACCAGCAAGAAGGCGGCGGCCCACGCCGCGCCGAATTGGATGATCTGCGCCCCGCTGAGCGCCGACGGCCCAAAGCGCAGCCATCCGCCCCAACTCAATGCTCCCACCAGCGCCGAGAGCACGGCAAAGCCAGCCGTCAGCCCACTGAAGAAATGAGCCACGGGCCGTGGGCCGGTCAGATTGTAGTCCAAAAGACGGCGCCGTTCGATGAAGGCGAGGATTGTGCCCGCGGTCAGCAGGGCCATTAGCTGAAACGCCTCACTGATGACCTCGTTGGCAGCTGTAAAAGCGTGCGAAACGGGCACATGATGGAGTATTTGGTGATCGATGAATGTGGCGAAAGAAGCCAGCACAGTCAGCGAGAGTACGGTGATGAGCAAGAACAAGAGCACCGACCAGCCGACGCGCAATCCCTGATTGCCGATGATGGCCCAGCTCAGCCCGTGCATGATCCGCGGCATCAGCCCCTTGTCAAGGTGTTCAGGCGGAACTATTATTTCCGTAACTTCCTCGGCCGGCGGCACTTCCGGCAGGAGTGGATGAATCTCTGGCTCCATCGGGCCTCCTTCAAGACGAAACAAATTTGTGCATTCGTTTGATTATATTGAGGGAAAGATACTCTACGCAGCGCAAGCATGGAAAGTTCCGTATTAGAAGGACTCGGGCCACTGGCTGACGCCGTGCCAGATTCCGGCCATCTCGACAGCCTGCTGGGCGAGCAGGTTGCAACTCCGCCCTACACGTCCAGATCGTCGCCTGCTTCGGTGGCCACGGCGGTGCCGCGCCGCTTGGCCAGCAGATAGCCGCGCAGAAATGGCTCCAGATAGCCGTCCAACACCTTGTCTACGTCACCCACCTCGACCTTGGTGCGATGATCCTTGGCCATGCGATATGGCTGCAAAACATAGGAGCGAATCTGCGAGCCGAAGTTGATCTCGAGCTTCGAGTCTTCCAGCTTTTTGCTCACCGCGCGTTTCTTATCCAGTTCATACTCATAAAGCCGCGAGCGAAGGATCTTCATCGCCTTGTCGCGGTTCTTGTGCTGACTGCGCTCGTTCTGGCAGCAGACGACGATCCCCGTTGGCAGATGGGTCATGCGCACGGCCGAGTCGGTGGTATTGACGTGCTGGCCGCCCTTGCCGCCGCTGCGGTAGGTGTCAATGCGCAGGTCTTCCACCTTCACGTCCACGTGGATGGTTTCGTCAATTTCCGGCGAGACATAAACGCTGGCAAACGAAGTGTGCCGCCGCTTGGCCGAGTCGAAGGGCGAAATTCGCACCAGCCGGTGCACACCGCTCTCGCCGGCCAGTTGCCCGAAGGCGTACTCGCCGATAATCGTGAACGTGGCAGATTTGATGCCCGCCTCATCGCCGTCCTGGTAGTCGTTCATCTCTGTCTTGAAGCCCTGCTGCTCGGCCCAGCGCAGATACATCCGCAGCAGCATCTCGGCCCAATCCTGGCTCTCGGTGCCGCCCGCGCCGGGATGCACGGTGACGATGGCATTCATCGGGTCGACCTCGCCATTGAGCATCGTCCGCGCTTCGAGGTCTTCAGCAAACGCTTCCAGGGCTTTGATCTCCCGGTCAAGTTCAACGAGAACATCCTCGCCCTCGCGCGCCAGCTCAATGTAGGTCTCGATCTCGCCCGTGCGGCGCAACAGTTCCTCATCGTCGGCGACCATCGTCTCCAGGCGTTTTTTGTCACGCATCAAAGGTTTGGTCGCGTTGGGATTGGACCAGAGAGCAGGATCTGCCAGTTTGGATTCTATTTCGGCTAATTCCCTGCGGATGCGGGCCGGGTCAAAGATACTCCCGCAGGTCACGCACTTGATCGCGGACGGGAGCATAAGCGAATTCGAGATCGTTCAACGACATGGCTTGGCTCTTGAGACCTGACTTGGTTTGGACTGGGAAGCTGCGTTCTATCGATTGTTCTTAGAATATCACCCTGCGCGATTCGGTGAAAAATAGGCCATTTTTGGTCTAAAACGGCTCTTTGGGGTCCAAAATACGGGCAAAATAGGCGGTTTATAGTTACTTATCAGTCAATAGGCAATATTTATAAACTGATGATTCCATGCATGTTACTGCAGTTTTATAGGCCGAAAAACGGCCTTCACAGTATAGGGGGGGGTGGGGTCAGAGAGATTTTCGTGGTTTTGGGTCCGAAAAGGCCACTGTTGCGACTCCCTCGATTGTGCGCTGACGGAGAGTAATTCTCTGCAAAATTCTTGCGGCCCTGATCTTCTCGGGCGACGGTACTGCACGGCAGTTAGAAGATATTTCCGAGTTTGAAGGTCTCCTACATCTCAAAATCGAGATGTGGGCCACCCATCCAAGAAACTAAATACAAACGTCTGAGTTCCACGGTCCTTCGCCAATGCGTGGACACATTTGCGCTAATATTCTTGCAAAGAAACGTGGCCGCCACGACCCTGGGGCAATGCGTAAAGCTAAATTAGTCCTTTGCTACAGAATCCCCTCGCCCGTGGTACTCACCAGAAACGAGGCAACTGCCTCATCACATATAAAGGGGGAAATGACTATGAATTTCAATTGTAAAAGATGCAAAAACCATGGGGAACTTCGCAGTGGAAGCGCAACAGGCAACAATGCACAACGATTACCCCAATGAAGAAACAAATCAATGATTCAGGCGTCCTAACGCTCAATCACTTGCCGACGTCGAACAGGTTATGCCTTCCGTGTATGGAAGAGTTATTGACTTGGCTCGCAAACGGCGATTTGCATCCTACAAAATAGAAACTATCTGGCCCATCCTTAACTTCGCAGGGATGGACCAGACACTTTCGATCTCGTCTCCATGGCCCCATTTTATCTGTACGTTATGGATTCAGGATTCGCCACATTCATCCGACAGCGAAATCGGGCGTTGCTTATGACGCAGAGTATAGCTCAGTAGTTGTCACTGGAATCGCTATAGTAGCCAAGACCAACAAAATTTTGAACAGAACCGCGCACTCCCCGGTAGCATGGTTCCACAGAGACGACAAACATTTTCCATAACAAATTCTCTCGTTCTGAGCTCGGCTGGTGACCAGGCTCACCATGGAATTTGCTAACCGCAGACTGGGTGCCTCGCCACTTGCCAAACGATACTATGCCACATTGACCTCCTCAAGCAGATCGGGGTGACGATCCAGCACTTTGAGCAGCTACACCAGCACCAGAGGCGGCTTGGCTCGTTTCCCAGGTGCGAATATCCTGCCATTCGCCAAAAACTACTCCGCCAGGGGAAGGAATCTCCCTATCTGTTCGTCGTACTGCTCAATGCGGCCGGAGAGAATGTCATAGTACCAGCCGAAAACATTGAGCCGGCCTTCGACGACCGCTCGGGCCACCGAGGGCTGGGCGCGCAGATTCAGCAACTGCGCCACGACGTTGCCGCGAATCAGCGCGGCTAGTTCGGCTTGCTCGCCATCGGCCGGGTTGAAGGGCTGGCGATGGGTGAAGGCGCCTTCGACGTGACTCAGCCAGCGACGCGCCTTGGGCAGGCTCTCCAGACACTTGCGGTCAATAGCAGCCTTCAGCGCGCCGCAGTCGGAGTGGCCGCAGAGGATGGCGCTTCTTACCTTCAACACTTCGATAGCGTACTCGATCGTCGCCGAACAGCCATCCACGTCGTTTCCGGAGACGGGAACCACATTGCCGGCGTTGCGCGTGATGAAAAGATCGCCGGGGCCGGTACCCAGAATCAGGTCGGGAACTACACGCGAATCCGAGCAGGTGATGAAAAGCCACTCCGGTGCCTGCCTTTCGGCCAGCAATTGAAACTGATTCCGCCGGCCGGGAAAGACCTCACTCAGAAACCGCTTGTGTCCTTCAACCAATCGATTCATGCACCCTCCGAGTCAACGAAAGCACACCAGCGCATAACGCGCTTCGGCGAGTCGTCCCATCTCGATTATCCCTCACAAGATGGGGTCTCCTAGCTCCGAATTTTTCGGGCCCGGAAATGCTTCACTTTGCTACTTCGCCCACGCGGAGTTGCGCCACCCGCCAATTTACCTGCGCGCATAAAGCAGGAATTCGCGATTGCCCTCCGCGCCGGTGATGGGCGAGGGAATTGTCTCGACGACCTGCCAGCCCAGATCGCGCACGCAGTCGGCCACCTTGTCGATGGCCAACTGGTGCGCCTTGGGGTCGCGTACGATGCCACCCTTGCCGACGTGCCCACGGCCGGCTTCGAATTGCGGCTTGACCAGGATGACGGCTTCGGTGAGCAAAGGCGCGGCGGCAAAGACCGGCTCCAGCAGCAGCGTGGCGGAGATGAACGCGACATCCATCACCAGCAGAGTGAGTTCGAGAACCTGCGCCGCCAGGGCGCCAGGCGCAAGCAGCCGGGCGTTGGTCCGCTCCAGCAGGCGGACGCGCGGGTCGTTGCGCAGCTTCATGGCAATCTGGCCAAAGCCGGTATCGATGGCGGTGACCTGCGCGGCGCCGTGTTGCAAGAGGCAATCGGTAAAACCGCCCGTGGAGGCGCCCACATCCAGGCATGCGCGGTCTTGAACGGTGATGGGCCAGTGCGCCAGCGCCGCAGCCAGCTTGACGCCGCCTCGGCTGACGTAAGGCTGCTCCTCACCCAGCAGGCGAATGGGCGCATCCGCGGGAACGGTTGTGCCGGCCTTGTCCACCTTTTGCTCACGCACCAGCACTCGTCCGGCAAGGATGAGCGCCCGCGCCCGTTCGCGGCTGGGAACCAGCCCTCGCTCAACCAGCAAGAGGTCCACGCGCATCTTCGTCCCGCCGGTGATCATGCCGCGCTCCTCTGATTCAATGGTAAGCGCGTCAGTCGCCGGAGGATGAAGAATCATCCATTCTTGCTGGAGACTGAAGCTGCGGGCAATTTCGCCTTGGGAATGCCGTGCAGATGGCAATCCTCGCACTTGACCCAGTGGATGTTGTGCTTACTGGCGGCGCTGGCGAAGGTGGTGTCCATCTTCTCCACGTCGAGTCCGCAATTTGACATCTTGGGATGGCAGGTCTTGCAGGAGGCGCGCGCATTCACATTGTGTCCCAGGTGGCAGGCGACGCAACTGATACCCTCATGCACGCCAATACCGGTGCGGTCGTCGCCGGAGCCGGCCTGCTTGCCCCAGTTGTGAACATCCGCAGCCGAGCCGGCCTCGGCCTTGCGCGGCGCATGACACTGGTAGCAGACGGCCTGGCGCGGGTCCTGGCTCATGGTGACTGGGCGAGCGCCATCGTACAACTGCGGGATGGTAAGCTGGGCGGCGGCAAAGTGAAGCTGCTCGCGGCGGTCAAAGAAAGCCAGTGAATCGTTGACGGCCTCGCCGGCTACCGCGATACGCTCGGCGGGCTTGACCAGCTCAGTGCTCTCGCGATGCACCTGATGGCAGCTTTGGCATGGAATCGTGGGCTTGTCGGCAAAGCCGGAGCGGATCAGATGCCACGGCCCCTTTGTGTTCTGCGGCTGGACCAGATCGCGAATCGAGCCGTTGAAGTGCATTCCGTGGCAGCGAAAGCAATCCTCCATCAGATGCTGACTGGAGTTTTGCTTGGGATTGGTAAAAATATCGCTGTAGGTGGCGCTGTGCGGCCCAGCCTGCCAGGTGGCGTATTCGTGGCGGTGGCAGTTCTGGCAGTTGGGAACCATCTCGACCACGTCCACATCGCGCAGTCTTATCTCCTCGGGCAAGGTGCCGAAGAGATGAACGCGCATGTGGCGCAGCTTGGTGGAGAGACTCGCCTCGTGGCAATCCATGCAGCCCACCTTGCGGTGGAAGGAGCCATGGACTGCGCTCACATAGCCGGCCATCTCATGGCAACTGGCGCATCCCTGCCCATATTGCGAGGTGTAGTAATAGGAAGCGCCATAGGTGCCTCCAACGGCTACCAACACCGCCAAAGCGAGGGCGATGGCCGCAAGTTTGAAGATTCGTTTCATGAACGGAATCCCGTACCCTTCCAGTTGGCGAGCAGTTCATGAGAGGCGTAGTAGGCGATGGCCATGATGGTCAGCGCCGGATTGAAGCCTCCGTTGTTTACATGCACACTCGCGTCTATAACGAAAACATTATCCACGTCGTGAATCTGGCAAAACTTGTTCACGACCGAGCTTCGCGGATCGTTGCCCATGCGACAGGTGCCGGCCTGGTGCTGCCCAGCCGAAACCAGCGTGGCTTTGCCCGCCTGGCGGACGACATGAATCGCGCCGGCCTCCTGCAGCCATTTTTCCGCGCGCGTAGCCTGAACCTCGCCAATCTCGAAAGTGTGCGGATGCACATTTCCCGAGATTCGAACCACCGGCAGCCCCCACTTGTCGCGCACCACCGGATCAAGGGTTACGCGCGCCTCCGCCGAGGAAATCTGCTGGGTCGGCCCCATGATAACAATGGAACGCTTGTGCCAGTCGCGCATCGCCTTCTTGTGTCCCAGTCCCCAGCGGGGCACCTCCGGCGGCAGCCGGTCGAGCATATGAATCGGCAAGCGGATGAACTCGTTGGCAAGCATTCCACCGCCGCACAGGCCGGCTGTGCCGTGGTTGTAATCGCTGATGGCAATGGTCGCGCCAGGACCGATGTCGTCGTAGGTATCAAAGTCGAAGTAACCCACCGCGCCGGTGTAATTGTGGCCCTGCAAGTTGCGGCCCACCTGGTCGTAACGGTTGCCAAGCCCCTGCGGGAAGAGGCGGCTTTTGGAGTTGAGCAGCAAGCGGGCAGACTCAGTGGCGCATCCGGAGACGATGACGATGTCGGCCATCTGCTGCTGCAAGTGGCCGCTCGCGTCAAAGTAGGCCACGCCCTGCGCGCGTCCCCGCTCGTCAGTGAGAACCTCCTTCACCATGCACTCGGTGCGCAGTTCACAGTTGCCAGTGTTGAGCGCGACGGGAATCACCGTATTCTGCGAGCCGTTCTTGGCGTCCACTTCGCAGGCAAAGCCGCAACACCAGCGGCAGCGCATACAGGGTCCGCGTCCGTTATAGGGAACGCTGTTGCGCGCCATGGGAATATGGAAGGGATGCAGCCCCAGCCGCTTGGCCGCCGGCTCCAGAATCTCCCACTCGCGCCCCGGCGGCAGCGGCGGCATGGGCAACGGATGCTTGCGCGGGCCGTGGAAGGGAGTGGCGGAGTAATCGCCGGAGACGCCGATCTCGTACTCGGCCTTTTCGTAATACGGCTCCAAGTCGTCGTAAGTGATGGGCCAATCTTCCAGGGAGCTACCTGCGGGCGCTCCATACGTGGAACGCATCCGGAAGTCCTGGGGCATATAGCGCCAGGCCTGGGCGCCATAACTAAGGGTGCCACCACCCACGCAGGCGGCATCGTTCTGGTAGACGCCCTCGCTGGCCAGTGAAGTGTGCGGCGCACCCTGGGCATCGACCCAGACGCGGGGATTGCCCTCGTCCTCCGGTCCAAAGGCATTACCGAGGAGAGTGGTGCGCTGATTACGCAGGTCGTCCTTGCGACAATCGTGAGCCGTGTACCACTTGCCGCGCTCCAGCAGGACAACACTGAGGCCCGCGGTCGCCAACTCTTTGGCGACGATGCCGCCTCCTGCTCCTGCTCCGACGATCACAGCATTTACACGATTCATGAGGCCGATTCCTTTCTCAGGTCGTACTGCGCGCGGCCCAGCGGGGGCGGTTCAGGCAAACCCAGCATCCGCCAGCTCACGGCGTCGCGGTTGCCGCCATGGCGCGGCGTGCCGTAGTAACCTTCGAGAGTGTGTTGGCGCATCAGCTCAAAGAATGAATGATCCTGCTGCTCGATGACGTGGGCGATCTCAAACTGCTGGCCTGGCTGAAGCTCGGCCAGCGGCTTTCCGTAACGCGCCACACTCAGAGCGCCGGCGCGCGCAAGGCCATCCCGATAGGCCTCCCGATGACGGCGATAATGGCGAACAAGCTGCTTGTCGATGTAGGTGAGCACTCCGGCCTGTGAGGCGCTGGGAAAATCGTCCGCGGGAATAATCTGGTCGCAGAGGACCGCCAGCGCGTGCGCCTGGACTTCGCTCAAAAACTCCCAGCTGGTCTTTTTGCCGGGTGAACAGCCAAGGACGGCAGCCGCGCTGCCGATGGCTGTTACCGCAATGAATTGCCGCCGCGAGACACGCGCGGCCTTGTTACTGGATTGCATGGCTTTCCCCACAAGGAATTGATCTCGGACAATGTTTGTCGCACCGGGTCTGCATCGTCTGTGCTCTAAATCACAGAACAAAAATCAGCCAGAAAAAACACGGGGCCACTTCCTGCATGAGAAGCGGCCCCGTGGCTCTTTCGCTGATTATTTACAACTGTAGCGGCGCTATGGCAAAGGCAGAAGCTGGCAACTGGCCAGTGTGGCTGCGGCAGTGGCGCCGGGCATATTGCAGGGCTGGCCGTATCCGGGGATGCGGCTTTCGACGTTGTAGTTGTAACTTCCCGCGCCGGTCTGGGTGCTCACGCGCACATCCACGATGTTGCCTTCCACCAGCACGGTCGTGTCCACGATATCCTGATCGGTGCGTATGATGGTCAACTGGGGACTGTCCGGCGAGGCGACGTAGACCTTGCCCTGGGTTCCATTTTCGGTCGAAACCACGGTGCGCGGGTGGCCTGTGACGGGTAGCGTCTTCTCCACCGTGTGGCTGCTCAAATTCACGATGGCCACGGTCTGGTCGCCCTGGTTGGCGGCATAGGCGCGGGTACCGTCTGGCAGTGCAGTCACTCCTGCGGGATTGTTGCCCACCGGAATCGTAAAGGTGGTACCAAAGGTTGCGCTGTCATTGCCATACTCGTCCAGGCTTACGTCGATGACGCTGATTGTTCCGCCATCATAGTCTGCCACGATGAGCTGGTTGGTGTTTGCGCTGTATTCGGCATGGACTGGGCCGGCGATCTGCGTCATGCCGGCAGTTCCATTGGGTGGATTGCCGGAGCCGGGATTGACCGAGTTTAACGCGGCCACAGCTTTGAGCGAGAGCGGCAGCGTTGGATGGCAAGTCACCATTTGGCCGTCCTGGTTGAGGAACGGTGTGCAGGAGTCCAATGCGTCGTTCTGGACGTTGATGACCGAAATCGTATCGCTTCCCCGGTTGAGGACGAACAGCCGCTTGAAATCGGTACTCTCAACGGCATAAACCGGGCACTGGCCTACTGTGATCTGGCTGGAAACTGTAAATAATGCGGCCTCGATTCCCGTCACTTCACCGAGGGGAGCCTCAGTGGGCGCCGTGTTGCACTCCACGCCAGTGGAATTGGCAATGTTCTGGCTAATGGAGAAGTAGCGCTGTAAGCCGGCGCCGGAGCCAAGCGCCGCCACCATGACCGGCGTGACGCCATACACCGGAATCGAGAGCAAAAAGGTCTGAGGAGAACCGGCGAAGACATCGGCGACGTTTCCATTGAGGTCGGCTACCCACAATTGGCTGTATGAAGAGTACATATTCACGGGCATTGCCGTGCTGGGCAGCGTAGTATAAGTTACCTGATTTTCCTGTAGTGTCCTGGAGATGGGAAAGTTCGTCAAAGTATGGTCGCTGTTGAGGGTGTAGCCGAATTCGCCGATAAAGTCCACGGTAAACCCGAGCGGGCCGGGGCCGATCGGCGCATGGGCCAACACCGTATCACCGGCATAATCAATCATCGTGGCGATGCCGGGCGTGGTGGACGAAGGGGCTGAAACCACGATGGCCAGCGACGTGGGCTGCGCGGCAGGCCCGCTGGGGCTGACGGGCGTAATCACGGGCCGGTAAGTGTTGCCGCAGCCGGCAACCAGGGCAACAGCAGCAAAAGCCGCGCCAGCCTGAGCCAACCGCGTACGCGCCTGACAAACATTCATGCGAAAAAGCCTCATTCAGTTCTTATCTGCTTACTCCGTGATTGTAAATCAGAGGACCGGCGCGAGCCCTACGCTACCGCAAAAGCGGGCGCTTCCCGAATCGCTGGAGAACCGTCCTCTACTGCGCGGCGTTGCGGGCCATCGCCTTCTGGGTGAGCACCTTGTGGGCGTTATCTTCCAGGGCCTGGGCTTCGGGCAGGAAGCTGAGCGCCTTTTGAATCTCCGGGTCCCAGTCAGCCTGGGTGCGCAAGCCCTGCGTATAGCCAAACTGGACGGTGAAGATCTTGTCTTTGATGTTGATCTTCAGCCAGTCCGTCACGCCGTTCAGGTCGCCCTCGGTAAAGGCGATGTTCTGGCTGGCGAGGTACTTTTTGAACTCCGCGAGCACCGCCGCATCCACCTGGAAGTTCTTATCGACGGTGTGATGGGCCAGATAAACCGGGGCGAAGTGAAAGAAGGCTTCTTTGTAGAGCAGCGTGTCCTGGAAGTGGTTGCTCTTGGGGGTATCAATCTTTTCGTCCGGGGTGATGCCGCCACCGCCGTAGACGGTGCGTCCGGAGTCGGTGAGCTTGACCTCGCGGCTGGCGGTGTCGGCTGACGCCGTGCCGCCGTGGTTGTAGTAATCGTAGAGGGAGACGCCGGCGTAGTTGCGCTGGATGAGCCGGCCGGAGGGCGTGTAGTAGTGATATGTGGTGAGCGCCAGTCCGGTATTCTCGCTGAGGTTGTAGACGGTTTGCACGAGTCCCTTGCCAAAGGTGATTTCGCCAACGATGAGGGCGCGGTCGTGGTCTTGCAGCGCGCCAGAGACGATCTCCGCCGCCGAGGCCGTGCCGCGATTGACCAGCACCACAATGGGGAAGGCGCGGCCGCCGTTGCCGTGGGTGGCTTTGTACTCCTGGTCAGGAAAAGCGCGCCCGCGCTGGCTGACAATGGCCTGCCCCTTGCTGAGCAGATGGTCGCAGACCTCAACAGCCTGGTTGAGCAGACCGCCGGGGTTGCCGCGCAGATCTAGAATCAGCCCCTTGAGGTCGCCGAAGTCGTCAATGGATTTGAGAACATTCTCGGCTGTGTCCTCCTGAAATTGCGTCACGTGAATATAGCCCACGCCGGGGCGAATCTCGTAGGACAGGTCGACCGAAGGGTGTTTGATTTCGTCGCGCATCAGGTCAAAGACCAGCGGATTGGGCTCGCCGTCGCGCAGCATGGTTGCCTGGACATGCGTCCCCTTGGGGCCTTTGAGCGCCTTGGCCACCAGATCGGAAGAAGTCAGGCCGTCGGGGATCTTGCCGTCGACGCTGACCAGCTTGCCGTCAACCGCGTAGATGATGTCTCCGGGATGGATGCCGGCGCGAAAGGCGGGCGTTCCCTCCGCGGGATAGACGACGTAAACCTTGCCATTCTGCTGCTGGATGGTCATGCCGACGCCGTAGTATTGGCCGTGCTGCTCCTCGCGCATCTTGGCGTAAGCCTTGGGATCAAAGAAGTTGGAGTGCGGGTCGAGCACGCGCAGCATACCGGGAATCGCCCCGTCGTATATGGCGGCATCAGCCTTGTCGCCGCTGATTGGCTCGGCGTAGTTCTGCTCCACCAGCGCATATACGTTGGTGAAGGATTTGAGGCTGTCGCGGAGCTGGCTTTCGTCAGCCGAGGACTGCGCTCCCACTTTGCGCTGCAAGATGCTGCCCACGAGGGCGCAGACGGCAAAAAACAAAACGACGGAAAACAGGGCGCGGCGGGCGCGTGGCGTCATATGCGAGCGAAACCTCCGAACTGCGGCGCGGCAGACGATCAAAAAAAGGCCTGGAACGGCAGTCTCAGTGCTAAAGTATAGCACTCATGCGTTTGACTCTCGCCGGGGTGGTTCCGGTAGCCGCGCTCCACGGGGGCAAGCAGGCTCACCGGCGAAAGGGGGCGGCGCAGACGCTGGATAGGTCATACGCAAGCGAAAAAGAGAGAGCAGCATGAACGAAGCCTTGAGCGACACTTTAGCAGAGAGTTGTTACGGGAGTCGAAAAGAAAAATGCGAGCAGCTTTAACGGAGATCGCGGCTGCGGGCCGGGTCGTGATTGAGCCGCCAGAGAATATGGCGGAAGATGCCCAGGATGCGGCGCGTGTCGCGCACGGTGGGAGCAAGACGGCGCAGCAGCAGACGCAGGTCGTGACGGTTGGCCGGCTGCAACTTGCCCGCAGAGCTGCCCGCCGCCTGCATGGCCTGCTCGACCACTTCGGCCAGCCGTTCTAGTTGGCTGGCGGGCGCGGCGGCGGCTCTGGGCGGAGGTTCTTGAGTTTCGGCGCAGAGGCGGACGGACAGCTCGTAGAGGCACACGGCGACGGCCTGGCCGAGGTTCATGGATGGCTGGCCGGGGTCGGTGGGAATCTCGACGAGGATGTGGCAGAGGGAGAGGTCTTCGCGGGTAAGGCCATGCTTTTCAGAGCCGAAGACGAGGGCGGCGCGGCCGCCGCGGACGAACTCCTGAGCCACCAGACGAGGCAGATGGGGAAGAGCCACTACCGGCTGTTCAGGCTTGCGATAGGTGAGGGTTCCGGTGCCGATGACCAGTGTGCATCCGGCGACTGCTTCGGCGAGACACTCCGTGCTTTTAGCGTTTTGGAGTACTTCTGCGGCTCCTATAGCAGAGCGGGCCTCGCGCCACATGGGCGCATAGGGGGCGACAATCGAGAGCCGCCGGAAGCCGAAGTTGGCCATCGCCCGCGCCGCCGCTCCTATATTAAGGGGGTTGCGCGGCGAGACCAGCACCACTTCAAGCGCATCGCGTTGGGCTTCTGTCAGCAAAAGATGATTGTAAAGCTGGCGGGGAGTGATTGGGGCTGGCTGGTTCGGCCGGAGATCCGCTTTCTGGTTTTTGATCGCCATTCCGGAAATCCATCAGAGTTAGAATGAAGATTATGAGTGAAGCTACAACCATCGAAGCCCAGGTCAACCAGCAGATCATCCTCGCCATGAAGGCGCACGACGCAGTTCGCACCACCACGCTGCGCCTCATCAAGAACGCCCTTAAGAATCAATTCATTGCCAAGCGCGTTCCGCTCACACCCGCCGAGGAACAGCAGGCCCTGGCCACCATGATCAAACAGCGTCGTGACTCCATCGATCAGTTCACCAAGGGCAACCGCCCTGAACTGGCCGCCGCTGAAGCCGCTGAGATCGGTGTCATCGAGGAGTTCCTGCCCAAGGCCCTGGACGAGGCCACCCTCGCCGCTCTGGTCGCCGCAGCCGTCGCCGAAGCCGCCGCCGAAGCGGGCCACACGCTCACACCCAAGGATATGGGCGCAGTGATGAAAGCCGTGCAGGCGAAGTTGCAGGCTGCCAGCCTCCGCGCCGAGGGCCGGACTGTGAGCGAATTGGTGAAGAAGGCGCTGGCGGGCTAGAGTGGCCTGGATCAAGCCCGGCTTTCTCTGCTTTGCAAGCCATTGCGAGGAAAGACCTCCGGCGAGGATGGTTGGGCCTCAAACTCATGTTTGATGCTACAATCGGAATATATGGCGGCTATAGTTCAGTGGCAGAACGCCTGACTGTGGCTCAGGATGTCGTGGGTTCGATCCCCCCTAGCCGCCCCAATACAAATAAATGAAATAGCTGAAAATCCTTCTTCCGGCGCACACAAGTGCGCTATGACATCGCCCATCATTCCGATCCAAAGAAAATTCATTTTTACCAGGATTGACGCTGGAGCCGGCCAAGCACATCTGTAATCATTGAGTCAGCCAATCTGGCACGGACTTCAGGGAGAGAAGATGGCGAAGAGGCGGGTGGTAATCGTTGGAGGCGTGGCTGGCGGCGCAACCTGCGCGGCGCGTCTGCGGAGGCTGGATGAAGACGCGGAGATCGTTGTACTAGAGCGTGGGCCCTACGTCTCTTTTGCCAATTGCGGTTTGCCTTACTATGTCGGCAATGTGATTCAGGAAGAGTCAAAGCTCTTGCTGGCCTCGCCCGCATTGTTCCGCGAACGATTCAATATCGAAGTGCGCCCACGAAGCGAAGTGCTTGCGCTTGATCGCACCGCATCTACTGTCTCAGTTCGTGAACCGGAGACGGGGCGCGAGTACAGCGAACCCTATGATGCACTGGTTCTGTCTCCGGGCGCGGCGCCGATCCGCCCACCGTGGCCGGGGATTGATCTTCCTGGAATCTTTACGCTGCGCACTATTCCCGATAGCCTGAAGATCCGAAACTGGATCGATGAGAAGAAACCGCGCAAAGCAGTTATTGTGGGCGGCGGATTCATCGGTCTTGAGATGGCGGAGAACCTTGCCAATCGTGGAATCGCGGTGACGATTGTCGAGATGGCCAGTCAGGTGATGCCTCCACTCGATCCGGAGATGGCTGAGTACGCCAAGCAGCGGTTGGAGTCTCGCGGAGTAACGCTTGCACTGGCAGACGCCGTAGCTGAGTTTGGACAAGACAATAACGGCGGCCTAAGTATTCTTACGCAAAGCGGAAAGGCTTACGAAGCTGACCTGGTATTGCTGGCCATCGGAGTCCGTCCAGAGACCAGTCTGGCTCGTGACGCAGGCCTGAAGCTGGGCGATAGGGGCGGCATCCGCGTCGATCGGCAAATGCGCACCAGTGATCCGCGCATCTGGGCTGTTGGCGATGCTGTTGAAGTCAGGAATAGAGTCACAGGGCAATGGGAACTGATTCCTCTGGCGGGACCTGCGAATCGCCAGGGGCGCGTGGCCGCTGACGCGATCTGCGGGCGCGATGCGCATTTCGATGGCGTTCAAGCAACAGCGGTCTGCGGCTTCTTTGATCTGACCGTGGCGCTGACTGGCGCTACGGAGAAGGCTCTGCGTCGTGCGGGAATGGAAGACTTTCAGTGCGTCTATCTGCACCCGGGCCATCACGTGGGTTATTTTCCGGGCGCGCAAGCCATTCATCTGAAGCTGCTCTTCCGCAAATCGGATGGCCTGTTGCTGGGCGCGCAGGCTGTGGGTCAGGAAGGTGTCGCGCGGCGCATCGACGTGATTGCAACGGCGATACAGATGAAGGCTACCGTATTCGATCTTGAAGAAGCTGAACTCTGCTATGCGCCCCAGTACGGCGCAGCGAAAGACCCTGTAAACATGGCGGGCATGATTGCGGCCAATGTTGTACGCGGCGATGCGGAGATTGCGCCTTGGGATCAATTGGACTCGACGAATGCGTTTCTCCTGGACGTGCGTCAGCCGAACGAATTTGAAGCAGGATCGATTCCGGGTTCGGTCAATATTCCGCTGGGGCAACTGCGATCACGCCTGGGCGAGTTGCCCACAGACAAGCAGATATGGGTGAACTGCGGCGTTGGGCAGCGCGCCTACTATGCTTGCCGCATCCTGTCTCAGCATGGCTTGCAAGCGCGCAATCTTTCAGGGGGATACAGCACCTACCGCGCCTGGCATCCGTAGACGCATGGAACGGTCAAATGGATTCAATGCCTGCGCGCTCAAACGGGTCTTGATTGCGTAACGATAGAAAGCCAAATCCGGCATGGGAGGCCGGTATCCCTGGACATCTTTTCTTCCCTTTCATCCTCCCATTTCCTCCCCTCATCCGCTATTCCGGCCTTTCATCCGGAACCACGTGCATTGTCGGCGTGACCGCATCAATCTTTCTAACAGAGCAACAACGCTCTGGAAAAGGAATGGCCGATGGAAGAAATTGTCAACGTCGAAACAGTCAGCCGGAGTTTTCCACTGGACGATGGGCCAGCCCGCCATCCGGCGCACAGCTTTGTCAGCGCCTTGACCAACGCCAGCCTGCGTGTAACCGCTGGGGAGTTTCTAGCCATCTCCGGCCCCAGCGGAAGCGGCAAGACCACACTTCTAAACCTGATCGGCTGCATCGATCAGCCTACCGCCGGCCGCATTCTGATTGATGGCGTCGACACGTCTAAGCTGCAACTCGCCAGCATGAGCAAACTGCGCCGCGAAAAGATCGGCTTTGTCTTTCAGACCTTCAACCTGATCCCCGTCTTCACGGCCGCCGAGAACGTCGAGTATCCGCTGCTGGTGCAAGGCGTCAATGGCAGCGAACGCCGGCGGCGGGTGGCCGAGGCGCTCGAAAGCGTCGGCCTCTCGGCGCGCGCGCAACAGCGTCCAGACCTGCTCTCGGGCGGCGAACGCCAGCGCGTCGCGGTGGCCCGCGCCATCGTGCATCGTCCCGCCCTGGTGCTAGCCGACGAGCCAACCGCCAACCTCGACACGCACAATGCCACGCAACTCATCGATCTGATGCATGGGCTCAACCGCGAACTCGGCCTCACGTTCATCTTCTCCACGCACGACGCACGTCTGCTAGAACACACTGAGCGCATCATCCGCCTTTGCGATGGCGAAGTAGTTTCCGATCATTCAACCGAAGGAGGCAGCCGTGGGTAAGTTTCTTCTTCTCGCCTTTCGCAATGTCTTCCGCAACCGCCGCCGCACCATGATGACTCTGTTTATGGTGGGCGGTGGCGTTGCCGGACTGCTGTTGGTCGGCGGCTTTTTCTCCTTCATGTTCTGGGGCCTGCGCGAACATACGATCAATAGCGGCCTTGGGCATCTGCAGATCTTCTCCGCCGAACATTTCAACCGCGATGAAGCCCGTGTTCTCGACACCGGCATCGACAACTGGCGTCAGGTGGCCGCATCCGTAAAAATTGGCGGCCATGTGCGTGGAGTTGCTCCACGCATCGAGTTCTACGGCATGGTTTCGAACGGCGACAAGTCCTCGGTCTTCATGGGCAGCGCGGTCGATCCAGCGGCGGAAAACAGCCTCGGATTCTCAACTCGCTTTGCCTCCGGCAGGGATCTGGACAGCAAGCCGGGAGGCGAGGTGGAAGCGCTCATCGGCACAGGACTGGCCAAATCGATCAACGTCAAGGTTGGCGATGGCTTGACAGTGCTGGCCATGACCTCAGACGGCGCTCTCAATGGCGTCGATGTTCAAATCGTGGGCATCGTCAACAATGGCATTGCTGAGATTGACGCGCGCTATCTCCGCATTACGCTCGCCTCCGCGCAGCGGCTTCTGCAAAGCGATCGCGTCACCAATCTCGTTGTCGGCCTGGACAATACCGAAAACACAGAAAAGGTAGCAGCCGAACTCGCGCCGCGCTTGCGCAACTTCCAGCAGCCGCTGGTGATCAAGAAATGGATCGAGCTTGCCACATATTACAAGCAGGTCCGCTCACTCTTCAGCACCGTCTTTGTCTTTCTGGGTGTGATTGTCTTCTTTATGGTTCTCATGTCCAGCGTCAACACTCTGCTGATGACCATGTTCGAACGCACACGCGAGATCGGCACCATGCTGGCCATGGGAACGCCGCGCGCATGGATTGTGGCGCTGTTCATGCTCGAAGCCACGATCATCGGAACGCTCGGAGCCATCGCCGGCGTCGCGGCGGGCAATCTTCTCGGCACCCTCGTGAATCACTCCGGACTCCATCTTCCGCCGCCTCCGGGATTCACAGATGCCATGAACTTCAGGGTTCTCCACGTTCCCAGCCTGATGATCGGCTCATCGCTGCTGGTTATCGTCTCGCTCGCGCTTGCATCCATCTTCCCGGCGATCCGCGCATCCCGGCTGAAAATTGCGGAGGCACTCTCTCATGTCTAATATCAATCGCGCTCCACGCACATTTCCGCTGCTCTTTGCCGTGGCCATTCTGCTGACTTGCGTACTGGCCTGCTGCGCCGCAACTCCTGACGCCGAGGCACTGCTCAAGCGCTCCGACTCTTACCGCAACGGCTGGCCGTCGTATGTGCTGAGGGTCAAGATCACGCACTACGAATCCGGCAAAGCGGACGAAGACAAACTGTACGAGGTCTCGCAAAAAGGAACAGAGAAGACCTATGTTGAGTTTCTCAGTCCGCGCGAGAAGGGCCAGCACCTTCTGATGCTGGGCGACGATATGTGGGTCTATCTGCCCGACACCAGCCGCCCGGTGCGCATCACGCCTCTGGAACGGCTCAATGGCGACGCCTCCAACGGCGATGTGGCGCGAACCAACTACGCTGTTGATTACTCCGCCGCTTATCTGCGCACCGAGAAGGTTGGCGCGGAGAATTGTCATGTGCTCGAATTGACCGCCAAGCGCAAAGGCTCAACTTATCAGCGCATTCTCTTCTGGCTGCGCGTGGAGGATGCCCGCCCGGTAAGAGCGGAATATTATCTAACTTCAGGCAAGCACATCAAGTCCGCTACATTTGACGAATATGTAACTGTCGACGGCAGGCCGCAACTGCGCCGCTGGACACTTTACGATGAAATCCGCCATAACTCCCGGAGCACCCTCGAGTACTCCGGCATCGCGCCGCGCGAACTTCCCGACAAGCTCTTTTACCAGGGACGGACGGACCGCTTTTGACTTTCATGAGCATTCGGCACGCACTTACGATCATCCTCGCGCTCATTGCCGCGCCGTGCTTTGCGCAAGCGCAGGATGAACCGCCCGCTGTAGCTCGTTACGACTTCCGCTACTCGTTTTCCGCCATCGATGATGCAACCTTCGACAGCAGTTTGCAGGCGCCGCTGCCGGCGGCGGCGAGTATGCTGAAGGCTCCCGTCGTTACGTTCTTGCAGAATCAATTCCTGCTTGAGCCTTCCTTCACGCTTCGCTACCACTCTCGCTGGAGCCTTGCATCAAGTGTTGTGGGACGCGCGGAGACCTTTCACGGCCTCTCCACGGCGGAGTTTGATCTGCCGCCGGGCGAGATCGCGCCCTCCGCTGCGCTTGCCTCCGCGCTTGAGCCGTATACCGGCACCCACACACAGTTCCACGTCAAAGAGGCCTATGCAGGCCTCTCCGCGGGAGACTTCGACTTCATGGCAGGGCGGCGAATTGTGCGCTGGGGAACCGGCTATGCATTTACCCCGGCCGGCGTGCTTGATCCGCCGCGCGTACCCACCAACCCCACCGACCGCCTGAATCTGAATGAAGGCCGCGACATGGTCAAGGCCGATTTTGTGCATGGCCCGCACGCACTCTCGTTCGCCTGGTCGACGGCCGCGCTGGCGCCAGCCGGATCAAATCTGCACGATACCACTGCCTTGCGATATAACATTCTGGTGCGTGGATTCGACACTTCGCTGATCGCCGGCGACGACCGCGGTGGCGACGCCTTTGGCGGCCTCACCTTCACGCGCGTCTTTGGCCAGGCGTGGGAGATGCACGGCGAAGCAGCGTGGCGCGAACGGGGCGCGATTCTGCTGGGCGCAAAATACACGACCAAGCATGGCATTTCGTTCATCGGAGAGTTCTATTCACCGCCCAATACCGCATATTATCGCGATGCGAGTCTCTCCCCCTCCGCTGGACGCCAGAATTACGCATTCCTGTACGCAGGCAAGTCCAGGCTGCGTGAACTGCCCGGCTGGAAGCAATGGGACCTCTCCGCCTCGATGGTCGAGAATTTGAACGACCGCAGTTACACTGCCGTCCTCGATGCCAACCGGCGATGGGGCAGCCATTTTTCCTCCTATGTGCACATGGAGATTCCGGCAGGTAGCAAGTCCACGGAGTACGGCGCCACGCCCTACTCCGCGGCCACTTCAGTGGGGCTTCGTTTTCAACTATGAACTTACGACACAATTCGCGCGTCAATTCGTTCTCCGGTAAGCAGACGTCTTCGCATGTCTCCCCCGCCCATTTTGTTCATGCCTTCTGGATTGCAGCGGGCGTTGCGGTATTCTGCCTCGCGCTCTTTCTCACTACGGGCCGCGTCAGGCTTTCGCAGGCCGGCGATCACCTCGTGATTGCATTCGTCTACTCGGTTTCCATCGCGCTGCCCTCGATGCTTCTGCTGAATTGGATCGGTGGCCGCTTCACCGAAGGCTTTCCACGCCTGGTGTATCTATTTCACGCGCTTGCCCTCGTCGCCACGGGCACCTTCGGAGTTCTGATCAGCGGCCTGCTGCTGCAACTTGCCGGAATCAATTCTCGCAGCCATTACTGGCACGAGTTCTGGTCGAATATCTTCTTCAGCGTTGTGATTGCGCTGGTTGTAGGCCTGACCATCACATCTTTTGAGACGATGCGCTACAAGCTCCAGGCCGCCACTTTGGAACTGCGCACCAGACAAGTTGAGCATGAGCGCGCCAGCAAGCTGCTGGCCGAGGCACAGCTTTCCTCGCTGGAATCGCGCATCCATCCCCACTTTCTCTTCAACACGCTCAACTCCATCGCCGCGCTGATTCCCTCCAACCCGCAACGCGCTGAAGACACCGTAGGAAAGCTGGCCTCCCTGCTGCGTTTCTCGCTCAGCGCCAATCAGTCGGGTCTCGTCCCGCTCAGCCAGGAACTAAAGATTGTGCGCGACTATCTGGAGATCGAGAAGACGCGCTTCGGCGAGCGCCTGCGCTATCAGATTGCGGTTCCCGAGGAGCTGGCAGAGGTCAACTTGCCACCGCTCGCGCTGCAATTGTTGGTGGAAAACTCCGTCAAGCACGTTGTCTCGCAGCAGAGCCAGGGCGCGGAGATTCGCATCCATGGCGCGATGAATGCCGGGCGCATCGTGCTCGAAGTCAGCGATGACGGCCCCGGCTTTACCCTCGCCGCCATCACGCCCGGCCACGGTCTCGATAATCTCATCGCGCGCCTTGAGCTTCTTTTTGGTGGCGCGGGCCAACTGGAAGTCAGGCGAGAAAACCAGCGGACTGTCGTTCGACTTTCCTTTCCCGCATAATGGAGATGCTGATGGAATCCCCTCTGTTGCGCGCTTATCTCGTGGATGACGAACCGCTGGCTATCGAGCGGCTGGAGCGGCTGTTGGCCAGCGCTGAAGGGCTGTGCATTGCCGGCCATGCCACCGATCCGGCAGAGGCTCTCGACTTTCTGAAGCGCGAATCGGTTGATCTTCTCTTCCTCGACATTCAAATGCCCGGCATGAACGGCTTCGAGTTGCTCTCTCGCCTTACTCGGCAGCCCTTCGTCATCTTCACCACCGCCTTCGACGAATATGCGCTCAAGGCCTTTGAGGTCAACTCCATCGATTATCTGATGAAGCCGATCGAGCCGGAGCAGTTGGCGCGGGCGCTCGGCAAGCTTGACCGGTTTCGCCCATCCTCCCAGCAGGATTGGCAGCGCAACCCGGAATTGCCAGCACTGCTCAATGAGTTGGCTGCATCGCTGCGTGAAAAGCAGATCGAGTATCCGCATCGCATTGCCTCGCGCGTGGGCGAGCGAATTTCCTTTCTGGAACTGGCTACAGTCACGCATTTCGTAGCCAGCGATAAGCTCACTTACGCCTTGGTGAACGGACGCCAGCACTGTGTCGATCAGACCATCGCCGAACTGGAGCGGCGGCTTGATCCGGCCAGGTTTCTGCGCGTCCATCGCTCCGCGCTGGTCAATGCCGACTGGATTCAGGAAGTGAATTCATGGTTCGCGGGCAAGGTCATCCTCACGCTTAAAGATGCGCGGCACACGCAAATTCCCGTTGCTCGAGATCGCGTTCGCAGCTTGAAGTCGCGGTTGGAAATCTAGAAAAAGTTTCCTTCAGAGTGAAGTGTTAGAGCAAGCTGCCTCCGGCGCGCAATGGTGTGCTATGTTTCCGGCATCCGGAGCATTGTTGCAATTGTGGTAAAGTGAAATCTGCAGTTTGCGGACGGCGGGACGGTTCAAAACTGGATACCCGCAAACCGCCCAAACTATACGTGCCGCGATTGAGCGCAACCAGTTCTGCATGCAGGATCGCCGAGTCTCCGTGAACCAGAAAAACCACCAAAATGAAGAGTTGGGCACGGACCCGGCCGGTCTGCCAGCAAGTTTCCCTTCGTTCGTGCCGCGCCGGGGACTTTCGAACAACCACTTGCAGACAATTGTGGGAAATTATTTTCCCCGGCCGGCCTTCCGGCTGACAGCTCTCTCCGAAACGGTCGAGGTGGATCCGGCCGACGGTAGCCGTGTGCTGTGCCATTGTCATTGGCAAGCTGAGAACATACGCGCCCAACGGCTGACCGTGCTGCTGGTTCACGGGCTTGAAGGCTCGTCGGACTCCGGCTATGTTCAAGGCATCGCCGTACGCGCCTGGCAGGCGGGTTGGAACGTCATCCGCATGAATATGCGCACCTGCGGCGGCACGGAAGAGCTGACGCCTACGCTCTATCACTCCGGGCTGTCCAGCGATGTGGGTGCGGTGGTGAACCACTTTGCCGGGCGATTCGGCCTGGAGCGGATCGCGCTGGCCGGCTACTCGATGGGTGGCAACATGGTGCTCAAGCTGGCTGGCGAATGGGGTGAACGGAGGCCCTTGAGCGCCGTGGCCGCAGTCTGCCCAGCCATTGATCTTGCTCCCGGCGCCGACGCGCTGCATGAGCTGCTCAACCGTGGCTACGAGTGGCGCTTTCTGCGCGCCCTGATGGCTCGCTACACGCGCAAGGCGGAGCTGTTTCCAGAGGGCTTTGCACCCCGGAAGGCCATTGGCTCTGTGCGCTCGATTCGCGAGTTCGACAACAAGATCGTCGCCCGTTATTGGGGCTTTCGCGATGCGGACGACTACTATGATCGCGCCGCCAGTGCTCGCGTGGTGGACCGGATTGCCGTTCCCACGCTGATTTTGCGTGCCCAGGACGATCCCTTTATTCCCCTGCTACCCCATACTCGCGCCCGCTTGCTCGCCAACCCGCACATCACCCTTGTCGAGACTCGCCACGGAGGCCACTGCGCCTTTCTCTCCCGCGATCCCGGCAATGAAGTTCACTGGGCCGAGGCAACGGTCATCCGCTACCTGCGGCGTGTAGCCGGCGAGGAAAATGGAAGCTGACTGGGAGTTCGAGGTGGGTCCTGATACTGCGGGCCTTGCTGCGCCGGTCATCGACGCGTGCTGGCCGGGGTTTGTGGACCTGCGCCACAATCCAGAGCGCGCCTGGGAGTTGGCCGAAGCCGCGCAACTGCCCGCGCTGGCCGAGACCCTGGCCAAGCTCAACGCGCCTGCCTCACCGATCTGGACGGCAAAATGCGATTACTGGCCACACATCGAAGCGGAGGAATTTGACCCGGACGAACTGGATGCGCCGCACGGCTGCGCCGACGTTGCCTTGGGCTGTTACATCGATCTGCTGCCCAGCGGCGACCAGCAATGGGCGTTGCCGGAGATGGCCGAGAGCTGGTGCAAGCGCGTCTGCGGCTTCTTGCGCGCCGTTCCGCTGCGCTACTGCCGCGCCGATCTCGTCATCCGGCGCGCCTTCCTCACTCCGAAGCTCATCAGCATGGGCGTCACCGCCTATCTGACCGCTTGCGGCGCCTCCCCGGCGGAGGCAAAACGGACGCTTCAGGCGGCTCTGGCAATATTTGCAGATGTACTCCGCAGCCACTCAACGATAGAATGAGTTATGCGGGCGAGTAGCTCAATTGGATAGAGCACCGGCCTTCTAAGCCGGGGGTTTCGGGTTCGATCCCCGACTCGCCTACCACCAAATCGAAGCCTAATCCCATTCATGGACTTTTCGGCATTCGTTCCAACTGAGCGCATTTTTGTGGAGTGCGGCGGGGACCGGGAGGCTGGTGTTCCCTGTTCTTTTGCGACCGGCAACCTTGAGCCGAGCAGGAGATTCACTCTATTCAAACAGACAATATGCTCCAGGCTTGAGACAGAAGTTCGGAAAGACACGCGCGCCTCTCGGCGAGCCGAGAGGCGGGTGGGCATCAGGAATACAAAGAGCTACTCGGCGACGGGCGCATCCGTAGCGGCTTCGGCTTCAGGCGCTTCCGCGATGGGCGTTTCCGCAGCGGCCTCGGCTTCAGGCGCTACTTTCGAATCCTCGTCCAGCACATTGACCTTTACGTGGGCGGTTACATCGCGGTAGAGCTTGATGGCTACGCTAAACTCGCCCAGGCTCTTGAGCGGCTCGTCCAATTGAATCTTGCGGCGGTCAACCTCGAAGCCCTGGGCTTCGAGAGCGTCGGCGATGTCGGCCGAAGTGACCGAGCCGAAAAGATGGCCGGCCTCGCCCGATTTGCGGATGAAGTCGAGCACCACGGGGGCGAGCTTGGCGGCCTGCGTCTCGGCCAGCGCTCTCTCTGTGGCCGAACGGCGAGCAGCGGCGTTCTTCATCTGCTCGATGACGGCCTTGTTGGCCAGGGTAGCTTGTAGCGCCAGTTTGCGGGGCAGCAGATAGTTGCGAGCATAGCCGTCGGCCACTTTGACCAGATCGCCACGGTTGCCCAAATGCAATACATCATCCTTCAGAATGACTTCCATAAAACTCTCCAGTGTTGCTGGCTGCGTTCGCCGGTACGGCCTTGTCCACCTAGACAGAGCCGCAGCGTAACGGTAAGCAGCCGGTTGATTCGGCATCCACAATATCGACCTTCGCCGAAATCACTTTCCACGCAACCGCTCCTGTTCCCAGGAGATTGCGCCTGCCGGCGAAGGGCAGCCGATGGTTTGCTCCGCGCCTTAGTGCCGCGTGGCAAAAGGCAGCAGGGCGATGTTCCTGGCCTGCTTGATGGCGCGGGTCAGGCGGCGCTGATGCGTAGTGCAAACGCCCGTGAGCCGGCGGGGCACAATCTTGCCGCGCTCGGCCACGAAGCCTTGCAGTAGCCGCACATCGCGGTAAGGGATCGCGTCGATCTTTTCCGTACAAAATTTGCAGACCTTTTTGCGGCGGAAGAACTTGCCACGACCGCCGGGTCCGCCGGCAGGCCGTCCGCCAGCAGGCCGTCCGCCGGAGCGGGGGCCGGAGCTGTGGCCTGATCCTGAACCCGAACCGTAAGTGGTTTGGGGCGCTGCTGGCGCGCTGGTTTCGGGCGCCTTTGCTTGAATTTCATCAGACATACTGTTTCCTCATCACTCTCTTGGGTTCCGGAAAGGGCCAAACAGGCGCAGGCCGGAACGCTGCATCAAGCCGTAACCGATTCCCCTCGCGAAAGAGGCGGCCGCGACAAATTGTTTACAGTGAACAGTGCAAGAATCGCGAACTGTCCGCTAAACCGCTGCTTCAACCGGTGCGGCGGCTTCAACCGATACTGGTTCAACCACTGCCTCTGCCACTGCCTCAACCGGTGCTTCAACCGGAGCCGCAGCCGGGGCTGCGACCGGGGCCGCGACGGCCGGGGTTGCCGAGCGCCGAACACCGCGCTGGGCCTTGACCTTGGCCAACCGCTTCTCTTCTTCGTCGATGCGCACGGTGATGAACTTGATCACCGGCTCGGTGACGCGCAGGCGGCGCTCCAGTTCCAACACCACAACGCCGTTGGCCTCGATGGTGAGCAGAACGTAGTTGCCGTCGTTGAACTTGCGCACCGTGTAGGCGAGCTTGCGCCGGCCCATCTTCTCGACCGTCTTCACCAATCCGCCACCCTTGGTGACGTTTTCGCTAAAGCCGGCGATCAGCTTGTCGACATCCTCTTCAGCCGCATCGGGCCGAACAATGAACATTACCTCATACAAACGGGACATCCGGTTTCCTTTTCCGCTGGAGCTTTTGACTCCAGCCGTTGCCGCCGGCAAAAACCATAGCGGCAATTCAAAAGTTCCCAAGACTGGTTGCATCCAACTTGCACTACCAGCGAGGAACCATTTCTCCGGGGCTAAAGCCCCAAATCTAACACCACTCAAAGGGCCCGAGTGAAGTCGTGCACTTTGAGAACATCGACTGAATCGGTGACTTTCCGTTCTCTAATCCCTGTTGCCTAATCCCTGTTCCCTGTCTTTCCGGTTGAACTCGTTCATCGCGTCAGCCGGACCCGCTTCGAGGATGCGCCGCGTAGCGGTTGCCACCCGATCCAACACCTCATCCAGTACCGCCAAATCCGCCTTGCGCATGGGTGAGAGCAGATAATCCCTGCCCGGACGCCTGCTGCCAGTAGCCGCAATCGCTTCTGGAGGCAGATCCGGCCCCACGCCGATGCGCAACCGCAGCCATTCCTTAGTACCCAGAGCGCCAATCACGCTGCGGACGCCGTTGTGGCCCGCCGGTGAACCGCGCTCCCTGATCTTGAAGCTACCCAGCACGAGGTCCAATTCGTCGTGAATGACGAGCAGATCGCGTGCTGGGTCAACCTCAAACTCCTGAACGAGAGCAGCTACGGATAGCCCGCTCAGATTCATAAATGTTTCCGGCTTGGCCAGGACCACCTCGCGCCCCGCCATGCGGCAGATTGCGGTAACGGCCTTCGATCGCCGGTTGCCGACCACAACCCCTTCTTGCTGGGCGATGCGGTCGATGGCCATGAACCCCGCGTTGTGCGGGGTCCACAGATACTCTGTGCCGGGATTGCCCAGCCCCACCACCAAAAACGGCCTGTTGGTGGAGCTGCGCTCGCCGGGGTGAAGAAATTGGCTTGCATCGGCCAATGGTTACTTTTTCGCCTCGGGCTTCTTGGCCCCTTCTTCCGGCTTGCCCTTCTTGGCAACCTCTGGCTCGGTGGCTGATGCCGCTGCTGCTTCTGCCGCAGCGGCTGCCTCAACCTCGGCCGGGGTTGGCGCCTCTTCACGGATGGAGACGACGTGAGCCACGGTCGCATCCTCGGAGTTGAGGTAAGTAATCTTGTCGGAGTGGGGCAGGCCGCTGACGCGCAGCACACCATACATCTCCAGGTGGCTGACATCCACATCGATGTGGCTGGGGATGTCGGCTGGCAGGCACTCGATCTCCACCTCGCGCAGAACCTGGTCGAGGATGCCGCCGGAGGTCTTGACGCCCACCGGAATCCCTGCCAGCTTGACGCGCACCTTGACGCGCAGAGTCTTGTCTAGAGCGATGCGCTTCAGGTCAATGTGAATCAGATTGTCGTTGATCGGCTCGCGCTGCAAGTCTACGACCATCGCTTTGGCCGCGGGCTGCCCGGCTACTTCGACATCGAAGATGGTATTGTGGCCGGTTTCGGAGAAGAGAATCCGGGAAATCTGCTTGGGATCCACCTCGATGGCCACCGGATCATGGCCCGGACCATACAGAACGGCTGGAATCTTGCCCGCGACGCGCACACGGCGAGCGGCATTCTTGTTGAACTTGCCCACGCGGGGCTTGGCTGCGACGACTTCTGACATTCGGTTTCTCGTTTCCTTGTATCGGGCACAGAGGCTTTGGCTCCGCTCCCTTTGTTGAGGCCAGCTGACAGCCAACAGCCATCAGCTAACAGTTTCTAGTTTTCGTTGTCAGCCACCGGCTAACTGTGAGCTATCAGCTGAATAAAGTACTCACGCTGGTCTCCATGTGAATGTTCTCGACCGCCGCGCCCACCAGGCCGGCAATCGAAAGCACTTTAATCTTGGGCAAATTCTGCGCCGCCTCGCGCAGCGGAATGGTATTGGTCACTACCAGTTGCTCCAGGCGCGATGCGGCAATGCGTTCGATAGCCGGCCCCGAGAGCACGGCATGGCTGGCTGCGGCATAAACGGCCGCCGCGCCGGCGGTGTAAAGCGCGTCCACGGTCTTCACCAGAGTTCCGGCCGTGTCCACAATATCGTCGAGAATAAGGCAGGACCGGCCCTTCACGTCGCCGATCACGTTCATCACTTCGGTGACATTCATATCGGTACGCCGCTTGTCCACAATGGCCAACGGCGCTCCCACCTTCTGCGCAAAGAAGCGCGCCCGCTCCACACCGCCCGCATCGGGCGAAACCACCGTCAGGCTGGGCAGCGCAAGCTCGCGGAAGTAGCTCACCAGCACCGGGCTGGCGTAGAGATGATCAACGGGGATATTAAAGAAGCCCTGAATTTGCGCTGCGTGCAGGTCAACGAATAACGCGCGGTTGGCCCCTGCCGTGGTCATCAGGTCTGCCACCAGCCGGGCGCTTATCGCCACCCTGGAGCGATCCTTGCGGTCCTGACGGGCATAGCCGTAATAGGGCACCACCACCGTGATCCGCCCCGCCGAGGCACGCTTCAAGGCATCGATCATCACCAGCAGTTCTACTAGATTTTGATCCACCGGGTAGCAGGTCGGCTGCACCACGAAAACATCAATACCGCGCACATTCTCCAGCAGTTGAAAGTAGACTTCGCCGTCGGCAAAGCGTTGCAGCTTGGCCTCGCCCACTTTAACTCCCAGATAGCGGCCAATCTCCTCGGCCAGCGCGGGGTTTGCCGTGCCGCTGATCAGCTTGAAGCGCTTGTCTTCGCTCAGGTTGCGGCTGCGCTTGCGCTCGACAAGCGGTTTGCCCTCGCGCGCCTTGGCAGCCTCGGAGGCGGCAATCTGCGCGGCCTCTTTCGTTGCGGCCTGCCCGCTGTCCTGCTGGTTGCTCTCCGTTGCTGCTGTCACGGCTTCCTCTTCCATCTCTCGACTGCCTCCAAGCTGGTTGGCTTTGGCTGCTTCCTTATAGTGGACAGTGAACAGTGGCCAGTAAACGCTCTCTGCTGTCCACTGACCCCTGTTCCCTGTTCTTTGGCTGGGCGACCAGGATTCGAGCCTGGACAAATGCCTCCAAAGGGCATTGTCCTACCATTAGACGATCGCCCAAAACTATCAAAACAAAAGCATCTCTTGCCAGTACTTCGCGCGCGGCAGAGTGCGGGTCAAAGTGCTACGCACTTCCAGGCCTTGGACTTGCTGCTTCAACCTGACCTGGGCTGCTTCCGCATCGCTCCGGGTTCGGTACAACCCGTAAAGCGCCGAACCTGACCCGGACAGCGAGGTATGGAGGGCCGCCTCCGGTGTGCCCGAAGCCGCAAGAATCTGCTTGATCTCTGCAAGGGAAGGATGCTGGGGAAAGACGACCCGTTCAAAGTCGTTTTGAATCCAGTCACAAATCCCGGTGCGGACAAGCGCGGACTCTTGGGGTCCGGCCAGGTTCTCCTTACTGAGAAGAACACCGGAGGAGCCAACTCCCTGCCGTCCTTCGGGAATCGATCCTGAATCCAAATCCGAGATCAATCCAGTAAAGGCGCTGGCATAGGCGCGGCTCAACTTGTTCAGTTTATCCTGACTGGCCTCCGCGGTCAAACCCTCAGCTAGGCAAAGGGCGTCCCAGTCGCGAAAGGCCTGCGGCGTACTGACGCCCACCTTCGGCTCGGCCACCACACACCAAAGCGGCTCGATGTCGGGCAGTGAAGAAACCAACTGGCCGCGATCAAGGCCCAGAACGGTGCCTCCAACCAGGAAAAGCGGCACATCGGAGCCGACCTGGGCGGCAATCTCCAGCCGTCTGGCAGCCCACGCCGCTGGCTGGCTGGCTCCCCCCAACTCCGCGGCAAGTTCCGCCTCCAGCCCCACCAGTGCGGCCACAGCGTTGGCCGAGCCGGCGCCCAGCCCGCCCTGCACAGGCAGCCGCTTTTCGATCGCGATTTCGACCTCGGCTGTGACTCCCAACGCATCCAGCGCCAGCGCCACCATCTTCCAGGCAGTGTTGCGGGCGTCGGTTGGGACGCGGCTGTCATTCGAGGTCAGCCGAATGGCAGTTGCAGCGGCAGGCCGCGCCGTCACCGTGACCACATCGTACAGCTCAAGCGTCTGATAGATCGTGGTCAGCGCATGAAATCCGTCAGCGCGAGGTGCACCTATATAGAGGCCGAGATTGATCTTTGCGTGCGAACGAACGGCGGTAGGCATACCGCTCTATTGTAGAGCGCAGGCGGACTCTCACCTGTTATTCTTGCCGCGTTATGTTCTTGGGAACACCACCGATACAACCCTCGGCTCCGCCGCCGGTCTACTGCGCGGAATGCGGATGCGAGGTCGATCCAGCCGCATGGCTCTGCGCCATCTGCGGCAGGAACCTGCATGAGCCGGACGCGATGACTCCCACCCGCCCCTTCGCGACTGCGACTTCCAAAGATAAAAGACGCGGCAAAAGCGCGGTCGAACGATTCTTCGCTGTTCTGCTGGTTGTGGGTTTTGTTGTTGTCTTCGATGCTGTGCAATGGCAAAGACTGCATTCTGGAAATCCCGGACATTCAAAGGCGTCGATCCTGATTGTGAATAGCATTGCACTGCTTTTCTGGTCGTGGTTCGACGGCTTTTTTCATATTTCGATCTATGGTAGCGATTTATTCCAACTCCGTTGAAATTGGTTCAGAATCGCTCATCAATCGTTCCGCCGTTGGCCCGCAGGCCACGGGACCGTGAAGACGGCGGTGTCATTGCTCACCCGCCGGATGAGAACGCGTTGAATCACCCGTCCTCAGCGCGGGCGCAAGCCGGACAACAATGGAGGGACCGGTCAACTTGCCTTCCACGCGATCCATCAGGATTGTGGCGGCGCGTGAGCCGATCTCATAGCTGGGCTGCACCACGGTTGTCAATCGCCGGTGGAACGAGCCTCCTCCAAGCAAATCGTCAAAGGTTGCCAGCGCAATATCCTTTGGACATTGAATGCCCTTCTGCTCAAAAGCCTCAAGCACGCCAAGGGTCATCACGCCATTGCACACGAAGACGGCCGATGGTCTGTTGCGCATCCTGGCCAGCTTTTTCCCTAGTTTGTACCCTGACTCCTTGCGATAATCTCCCACCAGAATCATTTCTTGGGATATTTCAATCTCCGCCTCCTTGAGCGCATCCTGATAACCCTGATAGCGCTCGCGGGCACTCTGCAAGCTGAGAGGACCAGTAATGATCGCGATCCTGCGGTGGCCGGACCGGATCAGGTGACGAACGCATCTCAGGCCGCCCCGCGCATTATCCAGCAAAACCGCGTCCGTATCTGTACCTGTCGCAGCGCGGTCCAGACAAACCAGGGAGATACCCGCCTCGATTGCCGCGCGCAAGTGCCGGTTATCCTTTCCTGAAGCGGCAGCCAACAGGATTCCGTCCACACGGCGCGACCGCAGCGCGGCGACGATCTGCCGCTCCCGCTCAATCTGCTCATCGGTATTGGCAGTCACCAGCAGATATCCGCGTTCGAACGCGCGATCTTCGGCGCCACGCATGATCTCCGGAAAAAATGGATTAGTGATATCAGGCAGAATCAGGCCAAGCATACAAGTTTGCCTGATTTTTGTGTAGCTCGCCACGCCGCTGGGATAATAATCGATCTCGCGAATAGCAGCGGTGACGCGCTCGCGCAGCTGCTGGCTCACCCGCGCCGTGCCCCGGATGACATTGGATACGGTTCCAATCGATACGCCCGCTCGTCTCGCCACGTCCACGATCGTCGACATTTGAACCAGGCTCTCAGTCGCGGATTGCGACACCCGTCTGGGCAATAGAACGAATAGGCGGGTTCAGTCAGAAGCTCACTGCCAGGATTTAACCTCTCCCCCTGACATGCGAAATCATCACTTCCTCTTGCAATCCCGTAATTTCATCGATTCTAATTGCGCAGTCCGCCGCCCGCAAATCCAAGGAGCATTGAGAAGGAAAAATATGTTTTGAAATCCTTCATAATGTGGCAGAATTGTTTTTCCAGGGAGATTTGCGCTTGATCGTCATGAATCGCCCCGCACCCTGCGGTTTTGCATTCCGAAGAAGGCCGGAGCAAGCTCACCGAGCCGCCGCCTTCAGTGAGAGAACACATTCCGCGTATGATCAGTGTCATCACACCTGCATGAGCAGGCCATCAATCAGGCGAATGCGCCGCTCGGGCGAGTTCGCCGCCTTTTCAGAGGTATATTGAGGATTTTCGTCATGCCTAGAGTCTGCCGTTGTGTGTCCACAACTGTTTTCCTCGCGTATCTTGTGCTCGCCCCAAACCATGCGCTGTGCGCCTCTGCCGCTGCGCCGCCAGCCGCCGCCGAATCCACACGGATCAACGGCCAGCCTGTTGTAACTCTCAAACGGGCCGCCTCGCACCACGGCGCCAAGCCGGAGTTTCTTTCGGCCACCATTCTGCCCGGCCGAGGGATGAACTTGCTGCAGATCACCGCCAATCTGCCTGGCAAAGGCGTGATCAACGTCCTCGCCACGCCTCCGCTCGACCAGGTGGCTCAGGCGCTCACCGGCGATGCGTTCGGCAACATGAGCTTCAGCACCTTCGGCGGAGCGTTTCTCGTGCCCTACGCCAACCGCATTCGTGGCCCGCTCTCCCCGGATGGCCAGACCCTGACCACTTCCTGGCACGGAAAAACGCTCACCCTGCCAGCCAACTGGAGCGGCAAGAACCCCGGTGCCGAGCGCCATGCGATTCACGGCCTGATTCTCACGCGCAAGGCTGACGACCTGCGGATCAGCCCCGACGGCAGATCCGTCACAGCCACCATTCATGCCGGCAACTTCGGCGGCCACTGGCTATCTTCCACCGATCTCACCATTCGCATTGATCTACGGGACGATACCGTCGAGTGCGCGATCACGGCCAAAAATGTTGGCTCCGAGGCTGAACCACTGTCCATCGGCTGGCATCCGTACTTCACCATTCCCAGCGGCCAGCGCCAGCAGCTTCGCCTGCACATCCCAGCCACGCAGCACGTGGAGACCAACAACCTTGACGACGTCTTCCCCACCGGCAAGCTCACCAGCGTCAAAGGAACCTCATACGACTTCACCGCGCCCGAAGGCAGAGCCATCGGCGACACTTTCTATGACGACTCTTTTTCGGGCCTTGTCCGTACCCATGATCAGGTCGTCGTCGATCTCATTGATCCCGCCGCGCATTACGGCTTGCACATTGAAGGCCTTTCGCCGGAGATCAAAACCGTTCAGTTCTACGCGCCAAAAGATAAGCCCTTCGTCGCGCTGGAGCAGCAGTACAACTTTGGCGACCCATTCAGCAGCGTGTGGAAAGGCATGGACACCGGCATGGTTACGCTGGCGCCCGGCCAGTCCACTACCTGGAGGGTTCGACTGCAACTTTTCACCCCAGTCTTCTAAGGAGTTTATTGTGAGTATTGTCGCCGGTGTTGATTTTGGAACTCTCAGTGTTCGCGTCTCGATCTTTGACAGCGCGCGTGGCCGCCTGGGCGCGGGCGTCGCCGAATACCCGCTGCATCGCCGCGCCGGCGATCCCGACCACGCGACGCAAAGCCACTACGACCATATGGACGCGCTGGCCGCCGCCATGCGCCTGGCGCTCAGATCCAGTGGCGTGGAAGGCTTCAGCATCGCTGCGCTGGCGCTGGACACAACAGGCTCCAGCGTGATCCCGGTCGACAGCAACCTGGAACCGCTCGACGAGTACTTTCTCTGGTGCGACCATCGCGCCGCCCGCGAGGCAGCCGAGATTACCAGCGTTGCGCACGAGACGGATCTGGAAGCCATCCGCTGGTGCGGCGGTACATATTCATCGGAATGGGGATGGTCGAAGCTGCTCTACTGGCTGCGCCACAATCCCGACAAGCGGCCGCGCTTCTTCACGGCTCTGGAGCACTGCGACATGGTCGCCGCCACGCTCTGCGGCATCACCGCGCTCGATCAGTTGCCGCGCAGTGTCTGCGCCATGGGCCACAAGTGGATGTGGAATCCCCGCTGGGGCGGTTTGCCTCCGGAGGAGTTTCTCGTCCGCGTTGACCCGCTGCTGGCCGGCGTTCGCGAAAAGATCGCAGGGCGCTACCTCACATCGGACCATCTGGCCGGCCATCTATCAGCCAAGTGGGCTGAGCACCTCGGCCTCTCACCGCAGATCCCCATCCCCATCGGCGCCTTTGACGCGCACTGGGATGCCATCGGCGCCAACATCCGCCTCGGCGACGTGGCCAACGTCATCGGCACCTCCACCTGCATCATCGCCATCAGCCCGGAGCAAACGCTGATTCCCGGCGTCTGCGGCGTCGTTCCCGGCTCGGTTTCGCCAAAGTATACCGGCGTCGAGGCTGGCCTCTCCGCCGTCGGCAGCGTTCTTGAGGCGATTGCCGCGCGCGCCGGCTCCACGGTCGTCAAGCTCACTGAAGGCCTTGACCGCTATCGCGCCGGCCAAACCGGCCTGCTGCGCTTTCCCTGGGATAACGGCGACCGCACCGTCCTCGTCAATCCCGCCCTCGGCGGCGTCACCTTCGGCTGGAACCTGCTGCACACGGCGCAGGACGAGTTCTTCGCCGGCATCGAAGGCACCGCCTTTCATACCCGCATCATTCTTGAGCGCATGGAGGAGTACGGCACGCCCATCCAGCGCATCATCAACGCCGGCGGCCTGCCGCAGCACAATCCGGTTCTCAATCAGATTTACGCCAACGTGCTCAACAAGCCGGTCCTGGTTCCGTCCGACAGCACCACCAGCCTCGGCTCGGCGATTCTGGCCTTCCTCGCGGCCGGCAGCTTCGCCACCATCGAGCAGGCTCAGGACGCGCTCTGCCCCAGCTACCAGACCTGGCTGCCGCAGCCCGATCAGGCTGCCATCTGCGAAGAATTGTTCGCGCTCTATCGCGTTCTTTACCATGCCCTTGGCTCGCCGCAGAGCGCGCCGGTCGCAATTGGCCACGTTCTGCCCAAACTGCGCTCCCTGGCAAGGCAGGCGCAGCCCGGAAGCTGATTCTGGGAGTGGCGGAGTCTGAGGTTAGCCTGTTGTACGCTGTTACAATCTTCCTCAGTCCGGCCCCCATTCCGTTCAGTGGAGATTATGTGATGAAGATTTATCGTGCGTCGATCGTGTTCTGCTTTTGCGCTATGCTTTGCCACGCTCAAACTACAAAGACAGACCAGGCACTGCTCAGTCAAGCGCGCGAGAAATACGATGCTCCGTTCAACAGGAACTTGCAATCTTTCGATTGTGCTGTCGATTTCAGTTGGAAGGAGCACTTCACTGAGACGACGCGCGTAGGAGATGAAGGGACAGACGAGGAACTCGAAAAGATCTTTCAGCCGATTAAGAACCGCGTCGTAGTGACGCGACAGAATGTTACCGTATCCTCTGGATTCACCGACGACGCAATAGGCAAACTTCCTCATGGCGGCATGGCAGAGTTCCTGCTGGAGCACGCGGTACAGAAAAGCCTATACAACTGGCTGGCAGCAAGCACGAACTCGATCCTTCCGGCACCCGATACGCCGGTCTCTTTCAAGCAATCCCCATCCGGCTACAAACTTACTTTCGAAATGCAGAACTATGATGTCGAGATGGTTCTTGCCCCCGATATGCGTCTACAGAGTGCGACGGCCAAAGGACCTCAGTCAGACCATTTCGAGACAGTATTCGCACCTGGACAGCATGGGTTCCTTCTGACCTCATGGACCATGACTGAAGACGGTAACTCCGGTCCCGGCCACAGGCTGATCTTCACTTATACATACCAAACCGTAAATGGTGTGCAACTGCCGGAGCAGGTCGCCGTAATCAGAGAAAGTCACCATGAGGTATGGAGATATAGACTTAGCGACTGCTCTGTGAAGACCACTAAATGAGTCATTGTTTGGCGGGTGCCTGTAGATGGTCAAGAGGTTGTTCCAGTCCACCTGGATGTATTGATGAGAAGCGGGTTATGGAAAAGCTGGAAAGCTGGAGTGCGCTTCCCGCTTTTCCACAACCCCGGCTGCTGCTACGAGTATGGGATTGTTGGAGTTGCATGAGCCCCGTAACTAAAGCCCCGATCCTATTGGAGGCCGCGTTCGGCACGGCTAAAGCCATGCCCTTTCAAAAATACGCCTGAACGAAGGAACAACGTGTTGAAAGATCACAGGTGCCCCAGGTCTGAATTTTCGGACCTGGGAATCAATGAATTTCATTTCCCGCAAGCGCCGCCCGCCGCATTGCAGATGCCCGAAATCCAGTCCTTTGAAGAACTGGCCTTGAACAGCCCACCGTTTCAGGAGCAGCACATCAATTTGCTCCCATAGGGAGCCATCGAAAATAGCCCAGGGCAAGCGTAGCGCAGCCCTGGATAAGGGACAAACAGCGTCATCCGCCCCGGAGGGGCGGATCGAGTGCTCCCTGATTCAGCCTCAAAGTCTCAGTTTGGCTAAGTCGCGCCTTCCGGGTATAATGAAGATTCGGCAACCCGGCGGGGTGGTGTGTCTACCTCCGCGCCGTTGGTCGCCCCACAAGGAGAATCCCGCGTTAGTGTTCAGCGCGAGAGCGGCTCCCGCGGGCGGCGCGAAATACAAAAGTTTGGAGCAAAGTCATGGCACAGGTATGCGACATCTGCGGAAAAGGCCCGCAATTCGGCAATAACATCTCTCACGCCCACAACATCACCCGGCGCCGCTGGAGCGTCAATCTACAGGCCGTCAAGGCCCTGGTCAATGGCCAAGCCAAGCGGATTCGGGTCTGCACCGGCTGCATCAAGGACGGCAAGATCGCCAAGGCGTAAGCTGCACGCCGCGCCGGCCGAGCGTTGTTCTGGCTGAGCGCGTGACCCATATTCAAGGAAACCTTCAGGATTGACGCCGACCCCGTCCACCTCCGGACGGGGTTTTGTTGTGCCCGGCAAACATTCGGTGGCGCATGTTTGGAAACACTTGCAAATTTGCAGCATCATTGAGGAGCGTTACGAGAGCCGGGCATTTCCGAGGATTGAAGAGAAGTTGAGAAGTCTTCTATATCTATGAAAATCTTTGGTGGACGCGGTAGGAATCGAATTTTCGATCAAACGTACTTTCAACAACATGCAGGTCAGCGGATGACACCTTAGACCATGCAAAGCAGCCTTAAACCGATAAACAGAGCGCAGATGGAGCGCGTTTTTGCGGCTCATGTGCTGTATATTTGTCGCCTAATGCATGGTTATAATCTTCCATTTTGCGCAGATATTCTCCAAAATGTCGGCAAATATTTATTCGGAACAATAGTTCATTTCCAGCTCTTATCCGGTTCGCGATTTGTGCGTGTCAGATTATTAGAACTGAGGATGGCTGGAGTGAGTGAATTTATACCTCTAACCCCTTGGTCCTGAACTAGACAACGATTTTATAACTTGTTGATTCGTTTATGCTTCTAGTGCGTCTAATAGGCTCTTTTACCCGGTTTTCGGCACTAAATGGACCCAAGTTGGACCCAAGTTCTTCGGATTGTCGAGCAAATAGACCCAAAATCCCACTAGCAGGCTCTGCCAAGAGTCGGTTGGGGTCTGAGGCAAACTCCCCGGTAACCTGTTCAGCCTGCAATGAACCCATCGAGGTCAAAGACAAGTAAAGGACGAGGACGAGATATGAAGCGCTTTTTCTCAGTGTGTGTTGTGGCGGCCCTACTGGCTGCGAGCGGAGTTTCCTTTGCCCAGGTTGCCACCGGCACGCCGCCGTTTGCGACACTCGATGGAGGCCCATTCGACGTCATCAATGTCGGCAATCTCAATGTGCACCTGACGATCCCGATCCTCAACAAGGCGGGCCGAGGGCAGAACTTCGTTTACAACCTGGCCTACGACACTTCTGTCTGGCAGCCCGTCTCGGTGAGTGGTGTGAACTACTGGCAACCTGTTACGCCCAACGGCATACCGGGGTGGTCAGGTCTCAGTGGCTCAAGTCTGATGTACACGGGAAACATTACATACAATGCGATAGGACCGGTGGTTTACCAGCCTTGCGTGAACGGCCAAGGCCATATCTATGCTTATGTCTATCAAATGTTATATAACACTTTTTATTGGACTGATCCGAACACTAACACGCAGCACTTTTTCCCAATTCAGTACACATATATAATGGCGAACAGCTGCGGGGTAACTCCAGGCCCCGTGGGAGGTACTGGGACTTTAACAGCGTTTGCGGCTGATGGCTCCGGATATGTGATGTACATAACCCCTGGTAACACTCCGGTGGGCTATGTTTCCAATAAAGTTGGCGTCACGATGAACGCTCCCAATTCTTCCTTTCCCTATGGCGGCTCGCCAAACACGACAGATAACAACGGAAACGAGATTACCGTAAATAACGGCGTTTACACTGATACGCTTAACCAGACCGCGCTCACCGTCAGCGGTGCAGCCCCAGCAAACACCACTCTTTCCTACCCCAATACTGCTGGCACGCAAGAAACCTATACCGTGAAGTATACCTCGTACACGGTTCGGACAAACTTCGGATGCACTGTAGCGAATGGCGGCGTACTCGTTAACGACTACGGACCCCTCGCGCAAAACCTCGTCTCTGAGATTGATCTTCCCGATGGCTCCAAGTATCTCTTTGGATATGAAGCCACGCCTGGCTTTTCCGGAGATGTCACCGGACGTCTGACTTCCGTTCAACTGCCCACGGGCAATACGATCACCTACACCTACACAGGCGGCAGCAACCATGGTATCAATTGTTCGTTCGGCAGCGCGGCGGGGTTGACGCGTACCATCAATAGCGATAACGGCTCGTCGGCCTCAACGCGCACCTATTCCCGGTCTGGAATCGACGATACCGGAGTTGTGGACGGAGCCGGAAACGCCTTGAATTATCTCTTCTATGGACCTGTCACCTGGGCGGGCAACAGTTTTATCGAAATCAGCCGAAAGATCTACAATGGCTCAGCAACCGGAACCCCGGTCGTCGCTCGCGTGACTTGCTATAACCAATTGGCGCTGCCCTGCACGGCGGCACCCAGTATTCCCAATGGCATCACTCAGGTCGATACCTACGAAACCCTCGATGGACTCCAAACGCATGGCGCCACCACAAAATACGACAGCTACGGAAATCAATCCGAGTCGGATGTCTATGACTTCGGAACCTCCGCTCGCGGCTCGTCGCCCATGCGCACGGAAAACTGGCTCTACTACCCCCTCGGCTCTGGCGGCTCTGGCGGCGAAGCCGTTGCGCAGGATACAGTCTATGATGGCAGCCACACTCTCGCCGGAGAGACGATCAACACGTATGACGGCGCTGCTCCCACTACCACCAGCGCCCCGCAGCACGTCGCCGTTACCGGCAATCGCGGCAATCTGACCAGCACCAACGTCTATTACGCAAGCGGCACATACTACACCACCTCCTCGACCTACTACGATACCGGCAATGTTGCAACCGTCACTGCCCCCGATGGGGGGCAGACGACCTACTCCTACGACTCCACCAACTCCTATAAGACCGGCGTCGCGTTGCCTTCGCCCACAACCGGAGTTCCGCTTTCCGGCTCGATCGGCTATGAAACCTCGCATACCGGACTGCCGACGAACTCAACCGATCTCAACGGCAATACATTGCCATCGAACATCTTATACGCCGACCCATTCCTGCGGCCAACTCAGATCCCCGCGGCCGATGGCGGCGTGACAACCATGACCTACATCTCGCAGAATCTGACGGAACAGTCAAACTCCGTCGGAGCGGCCATCTACGCCCAGCTTGATGGCTACGGCCGCTCCAGCAGCTCGGCGGTCCTCAACAGCAACGGCACAGGTACGTATTACCAGACCGATACCTGCTACGACATCAACGGCAACGCCGAGTTCACTACATACCCGTATCCGAGCACGGACGGCATCAACCCCACCGGATTCAGCAAGGCGTGTTCCATCACCAACGGCACAACTGTCTCCAGCACACAGAACGGCGACACCTCGACCTTCGATGTGCTGGGCCGCGTCACCCAGGTGAAACGCGCCAACAACGAAACCAGCCACGTTTACTACCTGGGCCGCGCCACGGAAACCGTCGACGCCAACGGCGTCACGCGCATCTCCCAGGTCGATGGCTTGGGCCGCCCCACCATCGTCTGCGAAGTGACCTCCCAGACGATGACAAACTCCGGCGCGCCCGCCCCCTGCAGCAACAGCAACGGCAACACCGACATCGCCGGAAGCGGCTATAGCACCACTTACGCCTACACTCTCGCCACGCCCACCACCACCGTCACCCAGGGCAGCCAATCGCGCAGCTTCCAATCCGATTGGCTGGGCCGCCCAACCTCCGTCACCGAGCCGGAGCGCGGCACGACTACTTACGCTTATACCTACAGCGCGCCCGGCCTCAAGGTCACGCGCACAAGACCCACGGCCACCACCACCACGCAGTACGACACTCTCGGCCGCGTCACATCCATCAGCTACTCCGATGGCGTCACCCCCACCAAGACCTTCGCCTACGACAAGGCGGCGGGCGCAAACTTCACCGACCTCACCCAGGCAAATATCAAGGGACGCCTCTCAATGGCCTCGGTGCCCTCCGCCGCCACTGCCTACAGCTACGATCCCGTGGGCCGCGTCCAGTATCTCGACCAGTGCCTGCCCTCCGGCCCCTGCGGCACCACCGCCAATAACCATCAGCTCTACTACACCTACGATCTGGGTGGCAATCTGCACACCTCGACTGACGGCTCGATGCCGCTCTCCACGGCGACGACTTCCAATTACAATCTCTCCGCCGCAGGAGAGCTGATTTCCATGTCCTCTACGGTCGGCCCGAACGGCACTTCCTCGCCCATCATTGCCTGGACCTACAACGGCCCCTTCGGCCCCACCACCACCTACTACGGCGACGCGCTCTATTACGCCGTAAACACCGACACACTCGGCCGCCCCGCCGGCGGATGGCTCTACGAGGCCAACACCGTTATCTATGGTAATTGGGCGGGCTGGAGCGGCAATCGCATCACCCAGTTGAGCGATACCGGACCGACCGGCGGCGGCATCACCGAGTCACTAGGCTACGACGCGGTCAACCGGCTCACCTCGACCAGCATCACCTCCGGCACCGGGCCGAGCTTCACATGGACCTATGACCGCTGGGGCAATCGCTGGACGCAGAGCTACACCGGCACGCTGGGCACCACCTTTTCGCAGAGCTTCAGCTCGGCCAACAACCGGATCAACAGCGGCGGCTACATCTACGACACCGCGGGCAACTTGACTTACGACGGCAACTGCTACTACACCTACGACGCAGAAGGCAACATTCTGACGGTCTACAATTGCAATACCGGAACGCCCGCCACCTATGTGTATAATGCTCTTAACCAGAGGGTGCGAACCGTGGTGGGAAGCGCGACAACCGATTTCGTCTTTGACGCCAGCGGCGAGCGTGTCTCCGAATGGAATGCCGCTACGCACGCGCAGTTGCAGGGCAGCTATTACTGGAAGGGCAAGCCGCTGGCCTATTACACCACCGCGGCGGACACCACCGCCAAGGCCGGCATTCACTTCGAGCATCAGAACTATCTCGGCACCGAGCGCATGCGCACCATGCCGACGGGGCCGTATAACTCCTCCTCACCGAATTACGCGGTTGAAGCGACCTTTGCCGATCAGCCCTTCGGCGATAACAAGCAGACCTTCCCTCCTGTGCCACCCATCCCCGCCGTCTCCGAGACCAACATCGACAACGACGCCAACCACTACGCCTTCCTCGACACCGACAAGGAGACCGCGACCGACCACGCCGACTTCCGCCAATACTCCAACGCCCAGGGAAGATGGATGGCACCCGACCCGTATGATGGAAGTTATGACCCCTTCAATCCGCAGAGCTTGAATCGCTATGTCTATGCGATGAATAGTCCGCTGAGTTTGCTTGATCCGAGTGGACTGGATTGTGTGTATCTGAACGATGAAGGCACGGGAGTTGGAAGTGTTGACCAGAACAGTAACTCCATCGAATGTGGTTTCAATGGTGGACAATGGTACAATGGCAGGGTCGAATGGGAACTAAATAAACCGGATATAACCGTATATCCTGATCCAACTATCCCTTCATTTTATTCTGCCGCATACAACGGTTCTGCTCCCGTTCAGACGCCGGGACTTGCAATGTACCTTGATGGTTATGGAAATCCTATGGGCGGTGCCGTGCCTACTTCAACGAGCTCGACTAATAATACCACGTCTAATAGTAATTCGGTTCTGAATTTTGCGATGATGACGGCGATGGAGAATGAAAGCTTTGCCTACGACGCCATGATCGAAGGCACCAATCTCAAATCTCCAGGAATAGAAGATAGCAGTAATCCTGTGTTCAATACGTCTTATGGCTCGATACCGACCACATTGTATGATACAACGAACAATCCAGAGATTGGTATAGTATCCCAGATCCAAAAAGGGATGGCCTCATGTGGTAAAGGAGCAGCGCAGGCCGCTAAGAATTGGGAGACACTATATCCAGGCCTGCCTATGCCTCCGACGTTTATTAGTGGTCCATTGGCATCTTGTTCACAGTCTGTCGTATGGTAGGATGAAAGGCTGGGTTGTACGAATAATGGCGATATTTCATTCTACGTCGATTATGTCCTGCAGGAGTCGATACATACTCATCCTATTCACAGGAATGGGATTTATCGCACTATCGGCACCTGTGCTCGCTGCGCAGAGCGATAGCACTTTCGAAATACGGGTTGAAGCGCGTGAGGTTGTAGTTCCCGTCTATGTGGATTACAAGAACCTCACTGACAGCAAGGGGATGGCAGCTCTAAAAACGCCAAATATCCCGATGGACCTGGAAGAATCAGGACTTGCGGCCAGGGATTTTCATATCTTTGAGGATGGGGCAGAACAACCGGTCAAGCATCTGAGCATTGTGCCTTTGCGTTTCTGGAGAATCAAAGATAATGCAGGCGTATCGGTATTAAGGCGAGTTGAAGAGGAATTTAACTATGACATTGCAAAAATTATGTCCACGCAGGCGCGTGTGGTGCCCTTGAGACTTACGGGAACCTATTCCTACGCGCATTGCTCTGGATTCTCGCATATGGAGTATTCGGGAACGCCCTATGGATTTTGGTCCGGACCGGATTCGTGTTTTGGCGAAGAACATATCCCCATACCTGATGCAAAAGAGTTTTCTGGGTGGCTCATATCGGATCCATATAAGGATGGAGATTCTGGCCAACTGCACTTATACTTCATATCTTACGTGCCACCGCCCTCTGTTGAAGGTTCCTGTCACCAAATCAAAATAGTGGTGGATCGCAAAGATGCAAATGTATATGCACGCAATCAGTATTGCAATATACATAATTCACCTTCCGATCCTTTGAAAGGAACGAAAGTGGGAGAGTATATGGAAACTTATAATGCATCAGCGCAAAAGGACACGTTTCCTCTGACTGTTCAGGCAGTTGTCACATTCAACGACGCTGACGCAAGCAGGGTGAACATCGCTGTTGAATTCCCCTGGCGCGCTCTGAGCGCATATTGGGATGGCATGTATCGTGCAGCGGATGTCGATCTATTGTGTTTGGTTTACAACCAGGGCGGCACTCTGGCTACGCGCTTCAGTGATGTTGCATATTCTCCAAAGATTCTTGAGTTCCATAAAGCGAATAGACTTTGGGAAAACAGAGATATTTCACCGAGAGAGGATACTGATTTTCGCCTACCGACCCGGTACGAAGCGCAGATATACCTTCCCACAGGTAACTACAAAATACGAATTGTGTTAACAGACGGCAAAAACTTCGGAAGTGCGGAATTGCCATTGACTGTAGAAAGCTATGATCCGAAGAGTCTTTCAGTCAGCGGGATCGTTCTTAGCAAGCGATTTACCAAGATGGCCGTTGAATGGCCGAAGTATATTCAAGGCAAGAAAATTGCCGATCAAATGAAGATTCCGGATAGTGAAGGAAGTACCGCTCCCGAGTACGTGCCATTGGTCAGCAATGGAATGGGAATCACACCCACAGGAGACACGCACTTCCACGCAGGCGATCTCTTCTTGAGTTATTTTGAGGTTTACGAACCTATGCTTACGTCAGGTCAAACAAAAGTTCAGACCGAAACGAGAGTGATTGATGCGAAGACAGGACAAACAATCGTTGACACGGGATTGCGCTCTGCTGAGAGTAATGTCAATCCAGGGAAACTCATAATTCCAATCATTCAGGTAATTGCAATTGATAAGCTGCCCGTTGGCGCGTATCGCGTCGAGGTTCAGGCCTCTGATTCCACGGGCAAGCAGACGCCCTGGCGCTCGGCCTCCTTTACAGTTGAGTAGCTACGACGGCAGTTGCCCCAAGTCTCCCCTTTGAGAACTGGGAGTTAAGAAATAGAAACCGGCGGCGATGGGATAGACTAAGCAACGGGTGAGTGAGTGCCTGAGATTTGGTTTTCTTCAGGCTGACTAGCGGTCCAAATCCATCTTCGAGGCGCGATACGGTGCGTTCGGCCTTCCCGGCAAAGTTCAAGATACAGGCGGTCGATGGGGCCGCGCTGGCTCTGCTGGCCTTTGAGATTCCCTCTCTTTGTACCTCGCAGTATCGCGCCAACAGCGTCCGCGCAAGCGAAGTTGTGGCGCTCTCCGTTATGGCGTACTTTGTGTTGCGGCTGTTGCTGCGCGCGCCGCTCAGATCCGTCTGGGTTGCAGCGCTGGCGGGAGTCAGCGGAGCGTGGCTGGCAGTCTCCGGCATCCTTGAGTTCAAGTCGGGCAGTGAGCAGATTGCCGCGGTTGGCCTGACGGATTTCGTTGCCTTTCGCTCCCGCTTCATCCATCCGCTGCGCGGATGGGTGCCGGGCGAATGTTTCACGGTCTTTCTGCTGGCTTTGCCCTTTGCTTGCGCCGCTGCGGTCTATCTGTGGCGCATCGGTTCACCCAAGCGAAGATACGGATTGGCTGTGCTCGCGCTGCTGCCGGCTGTGCCGATCCTTGCGGCATTGTTTCTGTCCTTATCGCGCGCGGTATTTTGGAGCTCGATTTTCTTCTTCTTTGTCGCATGCGGATTGATGGCGGCATATAAGGTCGTCAGCTTGCGGAGTGCTTCGCTGTTGCTGGGCGGAACATTGGGCGCGCTGCTGCTGATTCTGGCTTGCGACGCCGCGTTGTATCCAGGCATCTTCAAAGCCTATGCGGGCGGCCACACCTCGCAGCTCCGCAGCACACAGGGGCGCATCGGCATCTGGAACCGCTCACTGGAACTGATGCGCGGCCATCGCTTGTGGGGCGTGGGTTCGTCGAATGCCGCGCTTTCGCTGCTCTCATCCGCCGACCAGGAAGAGACGACGGGCTTCGCCAGCCGCGCCTTCAGCTTGCCGATTCAGGTGCTCGCGGAAAAAGGAGTGATCGGCTTTGCGGTGTACTTTGCGTTTCTGTTGCTCGCAGGCTGGCAGTTTCATCGCGGAATGAGACAACGCGCATTCCAGACAGAAGGCGCGAATACGGTTCCCAGAGTCGCACGCCGCGAGCTTCGCCCTGATTGCCTATGCCTCGGCCTATCTCAAGGTCCACTACCTTGCGGCATTCACCTGCGGTCTGCTCAACAACCAGCCGATGGGCTTCTACTCGCCCGCCGTGCTGATTAAGGACGCGCAACGCCACGCCTTGCGAGTTCGCCCCATGGACGTGCAGCGTTCTGAATGGCTCTGTACGCTGGAGCAGGAACCCGACAGCTCACTTTCGCTGCGCATCGGCTTCAACTATGCCAAGGGACTCCGGCAATCGCCCGCAAATGAGATTCTCGCCGCAAGGAACCTTGACGGACCGTTTACTTCCGTCGATGATCTGGCCCGGCGAGTGTCAGCTCTCAACCGCAAGGAGCTTGTTGCGCTGGCCCGTATCGGCGCGCTCAACTCGCTCGGCGAAGTCGAGCATCGCCGCGATGCCCTCTGGCAGGTGGAAGAAGCCGGTCGTCCCGTTGGCCCCCTATTGCGGGATGCCGACAACGCGCGCACCGGCAAATGCACCGCGACGCCCTTGCAGCAGATGACTATCGACGAGCGTCTAGCCGCCGACTATCTTGGCACTGGCCTCACTACAGGACCGCACCCAATGGCCTATCGCCGCGAGTCTCTGCGGCAGGAAGGCATCTTGTCGGCAGTAGAACTCATGCCGTGGTACAACCATCAATCGGTTCGGATTGCCGGCTGTGTGATCGCCCGCCAGCGCCCTGGCACCGCCAAGGGATTCGTCTTTCTATCCCTCGAAGACGAAACCGGCATCGCCAACGTCATAATCGCGCCTGATGTATTCGAGCAGCACCGCATCGTTGTCACGCGCAGCCGGTTCTTGTTGATCGAAGGCCCGCTCCAAAACCAAGACGGTGTGGTCCATGTCAAGGCCCTGCGAATCACACCCCTCGACATCACAAATGTCGAGATTCGCTCACATGACTTCCGCTAAGGGATGAGGCTCGACTTCCCGATAGCTGCCGATCTACACGCAATTTGCGGTATACACATCGAGCGCACACGGCAAACCGCTGTCCAAAAAGCATTCTTGCCGAGACTTTTGATCCGCGTTGGCTAGACTCCAACGAATGATAATTCGTGACCCTGTTCACCGAGATCTTTGAATATCTTCGCTAGTCCACACTTTGCGAAAAATGGCAATTCCGATGCACTCTTGCCGAGCGAAACCATACAGAGATTCCAATCTCCTTGCCGTGGTCTCGACTGAAGCCACGTCGCGTCGGCAGTTGGATGGAATCTAGTGAATAGATCGATCAGTTCCTTCCGATATCCGTCATCCGTACTGAAAAGAAGTTGGGCAGTTCGCCGAACCTGTTCAACTAAATGACTCATCCCGCTCGATTTTGACACGATCTTTGAAAACAGCAACGTTCTTGTTTGCAAATGCACTAGATCACAAAACTCGAACTGTGAATGGCCGCCGCCATAATGAAAGTTTCTTGCATCGCAATTCAAGAAAGCTCCATTCGCTGCGCAGGCGGCGTTGTATTGTCCCTCCTTGTCCACATGATTCCAGGCTGGTAAGGTGAGGCTAGGCAGCGGGATCTTCGAGATACTGTCGTTGATCCGCGCAACGAAATCAGAAACTACCTCATACCAAACGCCTGATGTAAGTACATATACTTGGCCCTTATCGGAGAACTCATAGCCGAAGCAATCGAATACGGTGCATGATTGTGCTTCCTGGCCCGACTCATCCAATATATGCACTGGAAAAGTCTTGGCCTCAGCGACGGATGGGACAAGATTCTTTCGGCTCAGATTGCCGATCCATCCATCAATGGTTAGGTATGGAGTGGTCACGGGAGCCTGCGACAGTCTGCCGTACACGTAAGAATCCGCCAGCACTGATTCGCCTCTACGCTGGGACGGAGTGAACATAGCGATCCGACTTCTTGCCTTCAAATCTGCCAGATCACGATCTAACTGGTCCTCAAGGAGTTCGATCAACGTCTCATCTCTAACAGGATTGATTTTGTCGATGTCAGGCCAATCTGTTTTATAAGTGTCACTTCCGAAGTGGATTAGGCTTTGATCTAGAACCGATTCCAAGTCAGCGATGGGAAGATTCAATCGCAGGCTCGTGCTGCCGCGGGCGATCTTACCAAATGCCGGGCAGGATTTGGGAACGCCTTCGACCACAGCGACCAAATCCCGGTCAAAATCGACGGCGAACTCGTCAACAGAGGTAGCGCGTGGCGCGCGTTCGCTAGCAAGATGCCATTTCGCGAATACCTGTTCAGCCTTTATTTCTACGACTTCATTCTTGGGAATGACGTTCAAGGCAACGCGCAGTCCAAAATCTCTTTCAAGCCATTGGTCTTCGAGTTTCTGCCATGCATGGCCAAAGCTTATGACGAAGGTCTTGCCGAAATGCCGAAGGATAAGCAGACCAGCTGGGGACTTTGCCTGCATGTCCCCGCCAATTGGAGTAGCAAGGATTGAACTGACTGCCCGAACCCAACTTGGCTGGCTTCCGTTGCTGGGAGGAAAGGGGAGGAAAACGCCGTCGAACGGCTCAGAGAGTGGAATCGCCAGTTGGTTCTGTCCGAGCAACTTCCCCTCGAAGGCGGCAACCTGCTTTTCTTTCAACAGAAAGATGGTGAGACCAATCTTATGGTCATCCATTTGGGCGCTCCAGTTCTGTGATTCGGAGGCTTTTCCCATTTTAGCCGAGAAGAAACCCTCTGCATAGAAAGAGGATACGCCGCTCTGGGCCAAGAGGCGCGTTCTCAAGATTCCAGAGTAGTCCTAGGCGTTGACTTCGCCGGATGCGCCTCCGGCGAAGTCCGCAAGGTACCCGCGAACCCGCGTCCAACGAAATTAGTCAAAATTGGTCGTGTTGAGGAACGCTTCTCAGTACTGCCCCAATCTCACTCGCGGCCCGTCGGTCTCTGTCAAACACGACGAAAAGTGGGGAGGATAGGCATAGATAATATAGCAGAAATGTAATATACTGGCGTGTACCCTCACTTTCGCGAGGTGGAAATGCCACAAGTTCGCCCAATGCAGCAAACCCTGTTCCCGGAGCTGTCCGGCGCCTTCCGGGAATCCGAATCCACCGCTACACTGAACCAGGAGGCACGACATGACTCCCATCGACGCATCGAGCACCATTCCCGGCAACCCCGACTCCATTTTGGAGTTGATGCAACTCCCAGCCTTCCAGAACCTGCTCGCCAAGGTGGAGACGAATTTCTACCGGAACCGCCCCAAGGAAGCAGCAGAACTGGAATTGGAGGGGACGATTCGCTTTACGCTCCAGGAGCGAGCAGCCCAGGCGTGGGAGATTCTCAAGGAGGCCCGCTCGACGGGCCTGCCGATGGACCAGGCCCAGGAGCTGATCTCCGAACTGGTCTACCCGCCGCTGGAGTCGGAGGACAACTGATACTCGAAGGCGACGCCAAAACCACCAAGTTGGACTTTGGCATCGCCTCCGACGAGTCCATCGAAGCCGCAATACCCAAACCGATTCTCCCGCCCGATCCGCTTCGCAACAGCCGCAATTTCCGTCTCAACGACGATGTCGCCTCGCATATCGCCGAGGGCGGGTCAAAAGCGCGCATACAGCACAACCTCGACATCCTTGAGCTCCTCAAGTCCATCCAGGCCGAGGAGCGCACTGCGACCCCAGACGAACAGAATCGCATTGCTCAATACATCGACTTCGGCGGACTGCGCGAACTGTGGGACCAAGGCTATCGCTACTATGAGGAACGCAACCGCCTTGCCGAAATCCTCACTGAGGACGAAATTGATGCGGTCAAGGAAACGTCCCTCAATACCCACTACACTGCCATTGAGGTCGTGGACCAGATGTGGGCGGCGGCAAACCGCCTTGGCTTCACCGGCGGGCGCATCCTCGAACCGGGCATGGGAGTCGGCAACTTCTTTGCCCGGATTCCCGACCAGCTTGTGCATGAGTCCGAACTCTTCGGAGTTGAAAAGAACCCCCTCAGCGGGGCGCTCGCCTCCATGCTCTATCCCGACGCCAAGATTCTCGTTCAGCCGTTTGAAGACACCCGTCTGCCAAACAACTCCTTCGACATGGTGATCGGCAATCCTCCATTCGCAGACATCAAGATTGCCGACCCTGAATACTCCGATCCGAAGCTGTCCCTTCACAATTACTTCCTCGTCAAGTCCCTCGATAAGCTGAAGCCGGGCGGGATCGCCGTCTGCATCAGCTCGCACTACACGCTCGATTCTCTCGACGTGCGCGCCCGCCGTGCGATGGCCGCCAGGGCCGATCTCGTCGCTGCAATTCGTCTGCCCGACGACACCTTCCAGAAAAACGCCAACACGGCGGTTACCACTGATATTCTGTTTTTCCGCAAGCGGCTTCCCAACGAACCCCAACCGGAGCATCCGGTCTGGATCGACAGCGTATCGCACATAGTTCCGGGCTATGGTGACCCGGCAGCGGTGAACTACAACACATACTTCGACGAGCATCCTGAGATGGTTCTCGGAGTTCACAGTGCGGAAAGCCGGATGTACGGGCGAAAGGACTATACGCTGAAGCCCTTTGAAGACGATCTCAGCATCACTGATCGCCTGCAAAAAGCTATCGACACCTTAACGGAAAACATCTTCACTCCTTACGATCCGTCTGTCTCCAAGGATTCGCGGAACAGCAGAAGTGCATCCTCGCTTGTTCCCGCACCTAACACGATCAAGAATCACTCGTACTTCATTGACGAGGGCACCGTCTGGTTCAACGACAACGGCGCACGGACTCCGCTTCCACGCTCATTGTCGAGCGGGCGAGTGCTCTTTCAACTGAAATCGCTCGTTGCGCTCAGGGACTCGTTGAAGGAAGTGATCCGGCTTCAACTCCAATCCGCCAATGAAGGCCAGCTCGCGGAATGCCAGGAGCAACTCCTACAGCACTACGAAAGCTATCGCGCGAACTTTGGCCCGCTCAACAATGTCAGCACGGCCAAAGTCTTTGAAGATGACCCTGAGTATCCGCTCTTGACGGCGCTCGAAAACGTCGATCCAGAGACTTCGAGAATCTCGCTCGCCGACATCTTTACCAAGCGCACGATCCGTCCCTACGAACCGCTACGTGAGCTTCCCAGCGATCCGAAAGCCGCCATGCTCCAGGTGCTGGCCGAGTGCGGCCGTTTGGATACCGGCCTGATGGCTCGTCTCCTCGACAAACCGGAGCCAGAAGTTATTGGCCAGCTTGTCGCCGCCGACCTGATCTACAAGGAGCCGAATTCACAGCAATATCAAACAGCCGACGAGTATCTTTCCGGCAACGTGCGGCAGAAGCTGAAAGACGCCCAAGGCGCCACGCTGCTTGACCCGGCCTATGAGCGGAACGTCAAGGCCCTCGAAGCTGTACAGCCCGAGATCGTTCCCTTTATCGACATTGACGTGCGCCTTGGGCAGACCTGGGTTCCCACCGAGGTGTACATCGCGTTTCTCAACCGGCATCTGGCCGAGCAACGCCCAGCATCCGGCGACCGCGCACCGTCCATCACCAGA